>Ga0129333_10004272_pt1 | contig 13380 bp, 9 predicted proteins | sample CPB6_08_DNA_FD_94474 | JGI IMG/M metagenome (GOLD analysis project Ga0129333, IMG submission 94474) | Freshwater to marine salinity gradient microbial communities from Chesapeake Bay, USA - CPBay_Sum_0.6_0.8_DNA | ecosystem: Environmental > Aquatic > Marine > Coastal | place: USA: Chesapeake Bay... | reverse complement strand
TGACATGTTGGAGTTCATCGATGAGTACAATGAGCGTGCCTTCGTTGAGGTTTACGAGGAGTATGTTCGCTGTGGTGAAGCAATCGGATACGAGGCAGTAGATGCACTCGCTAGTGAGGATGGCATCGATAACATCGAAGGATGCGATGATCGCTATCGTGGTTGTTACGATGATGAGGCAGAGTTTGCCGAATCGTTCTACAGCGACACCTGTGACATCCACCCCGCTTTGGTGATCGATTGGCAGGCAACTTACGATCAGAACCTGCGCTACGATTTCACTTCCTGCAATGATGGCACGTCCTACCGTGCCTGCCACATCTTCAGCGATTACTGAGGGACAGTCAAGGGGGTGGCACACGCTGCCCCCGATGCCCCCCGCCCCGTCTCTATACTGTCATCAGTTCAAACAACCAACCAATGCGCTTCCCCATCCGTCGCAACAGCACCGCGATCCATCGCCTGACCGTCAATCCTATCACGGGCACCGCTCGGGTACAGTTCACCAGCAGCAGCAAGGTCTACCGCTTCGAAGGCGTCTCCCGTCGCGCCTGCCTCGCTGCAGCATGGCACTCCCCCAAGTCGCTGGGACAGTGGGTGAACTGGCACTGCCTGCAGTCGCATGTGACCCTCTGACTCTATACTGACATCAGTTCAAACGAAACGACAAACCATGTTCAAGACCGTCGCCCTCCTGGTTCTCGGTGCTGCCTTCTATGCCCCCATCATGGCGGTCGGCAGCGCCGCCGTGGGGTTCGCTGCTGACACCGTGCAGAGCGTTAACGCTGCCACCGAGCGCCGCTGTGACACTTACAACAGTGTCCTCCCTGGCGCTTGCGAGATGCCCTGACCCTGTAGACTGATTCCATCGAAACGAAACGAACCATGACCAACAACGACCTGACCAACGACCTGACCTTCCCCCAGTGGGGTGCCGCCCTCGGGCAGTGGGGTGAGGATCTGGAGCATGATGACCTGATGACCGCTGACGACTACGACCGCCGCCGCTGGGAGCGTGACGGTTGGAATGATCGCTACTGAGGCGACCCCCCCCCCTGCCCCCCTACCCTCTAGACCGATGATCTTCTCCATGGCATCCGAGATCCGCACCCGTCAGATCGTCTGGGCGGGTCGTGATACTGACGACGCACAGCAGACCATGGGACTGACCAACCCCATCACCATCGAAGCGGTGTGGTTGGCAGGCGCCCATGCCGACACGTTCAGGCATGAGGCGATCGCCCGCCTCCCCCTGTTCACTCACGACGACTGACCCCCCCCCCCTGGGGGGTGCCCCCATCATCACCACTCCATCACCATGGCACGCAGAGACGAGATCCTCCCCATCGCCACACGTTACAAGTTCACTGAGAAGAGACGCAGCAGCGGACACCGCATCTGGGTTAACGCTGCAGGGGTGACAGTCACCACAGGCAGCACACTTAGCGATCGTCGCGCTCTCAAAAATGTGGAAGCACAGTTCAGGCGATCCTCTCGGGTGTGACCCCCCATCCTAGCACAGTGGGCCGCGGCGGACAGTCCAACGATGCGACCGCCGTGCGACGGCGGCGGCCGAGCGAAACCAAAATTGATAGATACTATTAACCTACAAAACTTTGAAAACGCTCGATCGTTTTCTCTCTCAGAAAAAAAATTTTTCCCAGAAAAAAATGACTCAAAAACCTCAAAACGTTCGTCTATGGCAATCTGGAGTTACTGTGTGTGATCCGAGGTCCACCGAGACCACCAGAATCGAAGAACTAGGATATATCTACATAGTATTGAAAGAACTCGGAAAGATGCTGTGGAACAAATTAGTTACGTGATAGTAGACCACAGCTCCATGAAGATCTATGCTTTCAGCACCAGTGGTAGACAGGTAGTGCTTTCATATGAAAACGCACAAAGTTTAATGTTAGGGATTTCAAAGTGTGAGAACTGGTTACCGCGTGAGCGAATTCTTTCAAAAACTTGATATATAAAACAGAATAATTGATAGACATGGGAAAAGCATTTGAAACAACAGTTGAGTACAACGAAGATTTTGATGAATACTACGTTACCCTACCCGACGACCTTCTAGAATCGGTAGGATGGGAAGAGGGAGATGTGGTAGAATGGCATGTAAACAAAGATGGCACAGTATTAATTGAACGTGTCGATCCTGAATTTTATGGAGAATCTACAGATGACGAAAACTAATGTGAACTACACGATTATCGACAAAAACGGTAATGTGATACAAGACGAGACTTTCGAAGATTACGATAAGTTAGCAGACCACATGCTAGAATTAGCAGACAAGTGGTATAATGGTGGATATGATGAAGGCGATCAATTGAAAATCTCAACGTATGATGAGACAGGCAATTTAGTTTATAGTGATACAGCAACATTTGGAGAAACTCGTGAATCAGCAAGTCAAATACCAGAGTCCTTTAACCTTACTCCTGAGATCAAATCAGAAGAATGAGGAGTTAGAGAGTCGTCTGATTGAAGTGATTAGTGACATTGATCGACGACTTCAGAATTTAGAGGAGCGGGTCGGAAAGATTCCAGACCCATTTGTATTGTATTATCGACCACCTGGCGACGATTATCGAAAGATTAATGAAGTTTTGGATGATTTGTATGCCAGACTAAATACTTTGGAGATCGTACAGGGAGTCTGATGGCATTTCTAGTAGACAAAAATGCTGTTGATTCGCCTTCTTTAACGTTATGCTGTATTTTTCCAGCGCAAAAGTTAGAAGGAGAGACGATTAAATCGAAAGCGGTGTACTTCGAGCAGTCTGGAAAACAGAATCCAGAGAAGATTGAGTTCTATCAGAACGGTACAAAGTGTTCTGATGTTGCGTGTAGTCGCACACCGATACCAAATCCACCTTGTATTGCGTCATTGACCCAACCATTAAAGCGTATTGTGGTTACGAAGAACAACAAAAACGTTTATATTGAGGGAAAATTGTTCGCAGTACAAGGAGATTTGGCGCAAGGATTGAGTACAGATAGGCCGATTGTCGGTCCATTTAAATATCTCACCATCCATATTGCCAATAAACCAATTGCATGATATAATAACCACAGTTACCTGGAGATTTTAAGTATGGCAAAAGCAAAAGGCGGTCTTATGAAGACCAATTATGTCCCTGGCAAACCTAAAATGACTAGTCAAGGGCGTTCAAAGAATACAAATCTTGCTGCTAGCAGTCGTAATGGTCGCAAAAAGCGTTATCGCGGTCAAGGCTCATGAGATTTTCGAAGAAATTCAGATGATTTTTGCGGTATTTTGCTCTTTTTGAGTACGATGCCGCTTTTTTTCGGGATAGCAACCCCGTAAAAAGTTCTGTTTCAATCATTTTTTGAGGAAAAACAGATGGCAAACAGTCCAAATCCAGACAGAGACGTAAAATATATGCGCGAAATGTGGGGCACGACGCGATTAATCACAGATTATGGATACGAAAAGCGCGTGACTCCGACAGATAAGAAGAAAAACGATCCACCAGAAGATAGACTATCAAAATTCTGTGGTGGCAAGGATGGTTTCGATGATTATGTCGAGTGGATGGTGTAAATCTCCGACAGATGGAGCATAAATAACTCTATAAATAGACCAAATTTATGCCAACCAGTAAGTCCTTTAAGGATCTCAGCATAACTTTTGATAAAAGTCCAGTCACTGATGATCTATTGGTGACTAAAAATGATGCTGCGATCAAAAGGGCGATAGTAAATTTAATACTAACGAAGCCTGGCGAACGTTTTTTCAATCCAAATATTGGTTGTTCGGTCACTGGGCTTCTTTTTGAACCTCTTGATTACATTACTGCAGGTTTAATTAATGATGAAATCAGATATACCATCAACGCTTTTGAACCTAGAGTAAAATTACTTAATGTTGATGCTGATATTGACGACGAAAACAATGGTTTCAACGTTATTATTGAATATACAATTATCGGTCAACCAGAAAACGTACAAAATCTGGATTTTTTCCTAGAAAGAACGGTAGTATAAGATGCCTTATAATCAACTCACAAATCTAGATTATTTTCAAATAAGAAATTCGCTACGAGATTACTTGCGTGCGAATTCAGATTTTACTGATTATGATTTTGAGGGCTCTGTACTCAGCAGTCTTTTAGATTTATTAGCATACAATACTTATTATACTGCATTCAATACCAACATGGTTGCGAATGAGATGTTTCTCAATTCAGCAACCTTAAGAGATAACGTTGTATCGATTGCAAAGCAACTTGGTTACACTCCAAGATCAGCAACAGCACCAGAAGCAGATGTAAATTGCACGGTTAGTTTGACTACTACTGGCAATTTAAATGCTTTAGTCTTCAAAAGAGGTAGTGGTTTTATTACTACCGTAGACAATAGTTTATATCAATATATTCTTCAGGATGATTACAAGGCAGCGGTCAATAGTAACGTTGCTGTTTTCGAAGGATTGAAAATTTATGAAGGCACCTTAATTAAAAAATATTTAACTGTTGGTGCAAATGCGCCTGAAGTTATCCTAGACAACGTAGGAATTGATGTTTCTACAATTAGAGTAAACGTATACGACAGTCCTTCTTCAACCACATTTAAAATCTATACACGTTCAGAAAATATTTTAACGGTTAACCCAACATCTGAAGTATTTTTTGTAACAGAAGTCGAAGACGAAAATTATAAAGTAAGTTTTGGCGATGGTGTTCTAGGTAAAAAACCAACACCAGGACAATATATTGAAGTTAGTTACATGGTGACTGCTGGTGAAGTCACCAACTCATCTAGAGTATTCACTTTTAATGGAATTGTTGAGGATGAGAATGGTGTTCCATTCAGTATTCTTGATGTAACAGTAGATGTCAATTCTCCTTCATATGGTGGCGCATCAATCGAGTCTATTGATTCGATTAAGAGAAATGCTCCTTCTATGTTTGGCACACAGAACAGAGCAGTAACATCAGCAGATTATGAAGCAATTTGCAGAAGGATCTATCCATCGATTGCAGATATTTACTCTTATGGTGGTGAAGACGAGAATCCACCAGAATACGGAAAAGTAAAGATCGTTATTAAACCATCAAATGCTGCTGCCCTGACTAGTTACACAAAAAGAAAGATAGAAACAGAAATTAGAAAATTTTCTGTTGGTTCTGTTACACCACAAATTATTGATCCATCTGTTCTTTATATTGAATTATCAAGCAAGATATATTTCCAATCATCACTTACAAATAAAACTCCAGACGCTATTCGTTCTGCAGCAATTAAAAACATCGAGAGTTATCTCAGAACTTCAGACACCGAGAAATTTGGAGGTAAGTTTAGATATAGTAGATTGGTAAGTGCCATAGATAGTACAGATAGATCAGTTAGATCTAACTTGACTCAAGTTATTATGAGAAAGGATTTCTATCCTTCGTTAAATAATACAGCATATTATGAACTTTGTTTTAATAATCCGTTTGATTATGATACTGATGAACTAGCATTATCAAGCACTGGATTCATAGTTCAAGAATATCCAAATTATACCTGCTATATTGAAGATCGTGATGGCAAAGTGGTTCTTTATCGATTAGATCCACAGACTGGAATTAAAATAGTATTGAACTCAAATATTGGAACTATCAATTACAGCACTGGAGAAATTAAAATGTTTGATGTGACTATCATCAAGGGTTCATTTGATGATAATAAAATTGAAGTTAGATTAAGACCTCAATACAATGACATCGTTGCGATTCGTGAAATGTTTTTAGATGTCGATATTGCCAAAAGCACATTCACCATCGTTCAAGAGTAATAAGTAAATGGCAGGAAAAGTAAGAAGTTTCTCTACACTTGTCGAGAATCAACTACCCGAATTTATCTCTACAGATTATCCGAACTTTGTTAAGTTCGTACAGAAGTACTACGAGCAGCTAGAAAATTCAGGACAGCCATTAGATCTTATCAATAATATCACAAAGTATCAAGATATCGATACTTATGAGAAAAAATTACTACAAGAGAACACTCCTCTAGTTTCTATCGTAGAAACAAGAAATGGTAGTAATGTAATTACAGAAGTTGTTATTAATTTAACCAATGGTTCTTCTTTCCCCGAGAAGAATGGATACATCATGATCGGGGATGAGGTAATATTCTATCAGTATAGGCAAGCAAATGCACTTAGAAATTGTTATCGAAATGTAAGTGCTACAACCAGACTAGGAGATCTATACAGCGAATCTGAATACAAGGGAGTACCTTATTCAGAAGTTGGTGCTGGATCGTCAGGACAGACTGTATCGGGTCCAATTTATGTTGCAGGTACTTTAGTCTATAATATCAGTAATTTATTTTTATATGCATTTGTCAGAAATTTTGAATCGCAGTATCTTGCTTCTTTTCCTGAAGAAAGTTTAAAGCCTACCGTTGACAAAAAAACTTTAATTAAAAATATTAAAAAGTTTTATCAGTCAAAAGGAACAGATCAATCAATCAAGTTTATCTTTAATTCTATTGTATCTACAGAAGTAGATGATGTTCCTTCTGTATATTATCCAAAAGACTACACATTCAAGGCATCCAATGGAGAGTGGATTAACAAATATGCTCTGAAAGTTAAAGTACTTTCTGGTAATATTTTTAATATCATCGGTCAGAGAATAGTTCAGTCACCAGATGATTTAGATCCTTATGCTATCAGTTCTTTTGCAGTTGTAGACAATGTAATTGATTTAGGAAATCAATTCTACGAAGTTATTCTTGCAACCGAAACAATTGTAGGTGAATTCAAGGTAGCAGCAGAAACTCAACTAACGAAGTCAGTATCGACAGTAGATGCTACAGACAATATTATTGATGTCTTTTCAACTACTGGTTGGGAATCTTCATCTGGCAAACTATTAATTAATAACGAGCAGATTACATATAAGTCAAAAAATGTTAATCAATTTGTAATTGATAGCAGAGGGGCAAACCCTCAAGCATATTCAATAGGAACTAAAGTTTATAACTATACAGCAGTAGAATCTGTATACTTAGATGCTAATCAAATTCCACAAACTGTTAAATTAATTGTACTAGGAGTTCTTTATAATTTAGATGTATCTACCGCTGCTCCATATTCTATTTCTGGAGATCTGGTACAAGAATCAAAAACTGGATTTGAAACTAGAGATCCAATTGTATATGACAACTTAACGGGAAACACTAGATGGAGAATCAATACTGCTTTATCGAATCCTTCATCTTCGTTGATTCCTTCTGTTTATACAAGTAAAATATCAGATCTAAATTCTGATGTTTCTGCAATCTATGAAGACGATCAATATTACTATGTTACTTCTTCTGGATTCCCATCTCATGATTTTGGAAAGACTTCATGGAATAAACTTCTAGAAGATCAAAAGCATTTAAAATTAATTAAGAAAGTATCATCAGTTAGTACAGAAGTCACAAAAACTCCAAATTACGATGTTGGAGTTGCTGTAAATGGAATGCCATTTTATGGTTACAAAGATTATACCAAAATTAATTCAGTAGATAATGATGTTATTTTTGGTGGTGTAACTGAAATTACATTGACCTCAAAAGGAAAGGGATATTTAGATCCTCCTTACGTTCTAATCGAAGAAAAGATTGGTGTCGAGGCAGCAAAGGCAAGGGCAATTCTTGCTGGCGAAGTTGTTGATCGCATTATTGTAGATAATGGCGGTACAGGATATTTTCCACCCGAACCAACCGTTACTATAACTTCTGGAAGAAAGGCAACTGCCGAAGCAGTTGTAACTTTAGGCAAAATTACAAGTATTCGTTTAACTAATGCTGGTGAATATTATTCCACACCACCAGAAGTTAGAATTATCGATAAACTAGGCAAAGGAAAATTTGCTCGATACAAAACAACAATTTCAAATGATGGTAAAGTTACTGGTTTTATAAAAGAAGATGAAGGCAAATTTTATACTCAAGAAAACGTAGAAGTTAAAATCGTTTCTGTTGGAGATGGAGCAACCGCTGTTGCATCAGTTAGACGCTGGAAGAAAAACAGATACAATATCATCGAGAGTCATTTAGATACCAGTAATGGTTATTTCTTCGAAAACATCAACCCAGCACTAGGTTATGGTTATGGATATATTGCAAATCCAAAATCACTAAGAATTGCATTAGGAGATAATTTAGAACCAAATGGTTCTACTTCTGCTACATTACAACACTCCAAAATTTTAGGATATGCTTATGATGGAAATCCAATTTATGGGCCTTATGGATATACTAATCCATTAAGTAATAGTAGTGCTATTACAAGAATGATTAGCAGCTATGAATTGAAAAATAATAGAATAGGGGGTCCACCTGTTGCAACATATTCTCTTGGATATTTTGTTGAAGATTATAGGTACAATCATAGATTAGGAACTCTTGATGAAAATAATGGAAGATTTTGCGTAACACCAGAATATCCTAATGGTGTATATGCATACTTTATCACTGTTGATTCTCAGGATAATCCTGTTTTCCCCTATATTCTAGGAGAAAATTTCTATTCAATTCCAGTAGACTCTAATTACAGTAAACCAATATCACAAAATGATCTGCCAAGATTAGTAAGTAGATTAAGAACAGATTCTATTCCAGATAATGGAAAAGATGTTCGTTCTTATATTGAAGAAATTACTTCTGGTTCTGTTTCTTCTTTAGACATTTTTGATAGTCATGATAATTTTTCTGTTGGTGGTTTAGTAGAAGTAGATAACTCATCAACCGAAGGAAGTGGTATAGTTGCAAAAGTATCTTCTGTAAAAGGAAAACCTGTTTCATCTCTAGAAAACAGACAAACCAAAGCAGTACAGATTCGTATAGAAAATACTGCATATTTGTTTAAAGATGATATTCTGTATCAACAAAATACAAATGCTAGCGGTCAAATTATTGGCGATGTTTTTGATGGCAATAATATCGTATTAAGAAATACCAGCGGTACATTTAATCTCACCGATAAACTATATTCAAATATTAAAGTTATCAACTTAATTGTTGATAAATCATCGAACTTTACTGCTGATTCTATTTTAAAACTAACAAACGGCAAACAAACGATTATTAGTAATGTTACTAATAACACTTTGAATGTTTCTACAAATCCATTTACAAATGGCGAGACAATTGTATTTTCTAATACATTTTCTGGTATTTCTGCAGATACAATTTATTATGTTAGAAATAGAAGTATTAATTCTTTCCAAATTTCTGTTACTTCAACTGGTCCTATTTTAACATTAACAAATACAAATACTCCAACATCTATCGCAGTTAGCGAAAAAGCAAGAGCAACAATTCTAGAAACAACTGAAGATAAGAATAATATTAAATGTAGACTAATACAGGGAGAATTTGTTGTAGATGGAAATTATTTCTTAACTAGTTCAACTAGAACAGATACTGTTGGTGTTAGAATTTCTCAAGTAAACAAATTGAGTGAAAATATCTCAATATTTAAATTAAATGACAACATTGCCATTGCATCAACTTCAGTAAATCACAATCTGGCAGAAGGTGATTCTGTAACTGTTGATATTTTGCCAGATGATACACTAACAACCACCACTTATTATGTAAGAAAAAGAATTTATCAAAAAGTAAAATTAAAATCTCCATCTTTCGAGACAATTTTAGCAGATACTGGTGTTGGTAGACTTAGATTTTTAAATAGTGGTGCAGATTATGCATCTGGCGGAAGTCAGACGTATACAAACGTAGAACTCATTTTTCTAGACCAAACTAAATGCAGAGATGAAGATGGAAGAATAGTTGGATCAGCAAGTTCCAATGCAGTTTTGGGAAATGTTGGTGGATCTAAGAACGCAAAAGCTACTGTAACTGTAACTTCTGGACTAGTATCAAATGTAGTCATTACATCTAAAGGATCTGGGTACAAAAAAGGTGATTTATTAACAATTTCAAATTCTTCCATTCAAAGACTCACTGGATCTACAAGCACACAGTATTTTATTGCTGATGTAGATCACGTAGGATTCTCTTTCTCAGAAACTACTCTTAAATTAAATAAAGTAGAAGGATTATCTCAAAATGATTTAATTAAAATTGGTAGAGAAGTTTTAAAAGTTAACACTATCAATTCCAATGCTTTAACTGTATCTGTAACTAGAGCACAGGATTCTACAATAGCAACCGATCACTATAATTCTCAACCAGTAACATTATATAAGTCAAAATTTAATTTATCCAAAGATTATACTATTGGAAATACTTTAGAATCTGGAATAGTTCAAGAATATGACGAAAATACTCAATTATTGACGATTGTTTACAATTTATCTACTTCTTTGGAGAATATTAAAAAAGTAGATTTAAATTACACCTTTTTTGATGAGTCAACTCCTAAAAAATTAGTATCAATTGAAAAAATTGAAGAGGATGCAGCATATAAATTTGAATTTTCTAAAATAAACACATTATCTGCAAATTGGGTACGAAATCCTATCATAGATATTCAAAGATACTACAAGTATAAATTTGATACTAGTAACGAATCACTGACTGGAAGTTTTTTGGAATTTTCTCCAAGTGGAAATTATAATATTTTAACATTAGAGACATTTAGAAGTTCAGCAAAACCAGGAAGTGCTGGATCTTATGTTGATGTCAAATTTGGTTTTGGTCCATTTTATCCCATTCAATCTGGATTGCCAAAAGAATCTATAAAGTATACAAATTATTTTTACTTTGATAAAAACAATATTATACAAAATGATAGATCTTATTTGAGAACTATTGAAGATCCTCTACAAGGTCTAAAAACAATCACATATGTAACTCCATCAAAATTTGTTTATGAATTAAGCAAAGTATCTTTATATGATGGAACAGGAGTTATTTCATATACAACTACTTCATCTTCAGCAGTTGGAGAAATTAATCAATTCTTAATTTCAAACCCAGGTAAAGAATTCAAAAAATTACCAGTTGTTATTGGAGTTCGCCCTTCAGTTTCATCTGAATGTACTGCAAAGGTAAATTGGAACTCTACAACAAAAACTATTGATTCTGTTAGTATTTCATCTGCTGGAAAGAACTATTCAAGTCCCAAAGCAATTTTAACTAACGGCGACGGTTCATTAGCACAATTCTCAGTAGTAAAAAATACTGATGGATCCATTAATGCGGTTTTAGTAACAAACAAAGGTAAAAATTACACATATCAACCAGAAATTAAAATTATTGAAAGTGATGTAAGTGCTTATTTTGCTAGCAAAACGATTGGTGTTCCCAAAAACATAAAAATTGTAAGTAATGGTTATAATTTTAACAGAGATCAATCTATTTCCAAGAAATATTCATCCGTACAAATTTTAGTATTGAAAAATTTTGTTAAAGACGCATTTTTTGATGATGAAGAAATCGTTCAATATGATGGAAATACATTAATTGCCAAAGGAAAAGTTGCAAAAGATGGATGGAGAATCGGCAGCAATATTTTGCGTTTAAAATCAGTTGAAGGTATTTTTAGACCCGATTTGCAAATTGTGGGAAGGTCTAGAAATAATACTGCTAATATTGTAGAAAGTTTTGCCACGATATTTTCTCCCCAAATTAAATCATACTATGATAACTTAGGATACTATATTTCCGATAGATCAAATATTGGTTCAGAGTCTCAGCGTATTGCAGATTCTTATTTTTACCAAGATTATTCTTATACTATCAAATCAAGAACTCCTACGGACATTTGGCGCAATTTAATCAAGAGTACTACTCACCCTGCTGGATTTAAAGTTTTTGGTGAAGTAGAAATTAATACAAAAGGATCTGTAGAATTTACACCAAATCCAACAAAAACTAATACCGTAAGTTTCGTTCAACTTTGGGATCCTCAAAAGAATAGAGTAACCGTAGAAACCACAAAAAGAGTTATTACTTCTTCTACAGTTAGAGTAAAGGACATCAACGAAGTACGTGGAAAGGGATCTGCATTTGTTGCTCCGTTTGATACTACCGAAACTATTTCGTATGAATTTTATTTGGATCCACAATTTGATGGATATATTGACGAAAAGGGCAATAGATCAGGAACAAAATCATTCAATATGAAAATAAAAGGTTCCAATTCATTATTAAATGTTTCAAATCAAAATAATTTGTTTATTTCTTTAGATGGTATAATACAAGAACCAGGAAAGTCATTTACTGTATCGGATTCAACTATTACATTCAATGAGGCTCCTTTGGGAAGAAGATTTTCTCAAGGTTCATTTGGAAATGATTCATTAACTGCTAAAAATCCTGTTTCTTTCTATAAAATTAAGTTTAATTCTGTTATAGGTCAATTAGACTTATCTTATTTCGTTGTGGGTCAAGAATTTACAACTTCTACTTCTACCCGACAACTTTTATTATATAAAAATGGCAATATCGCAACAGAATTATCTGGAAATTATAAAGTAGTTGATAAAGGCGTCGAAGGATCTTCATATAATGTGGTTTCATTTACTAATAATGTAGGAAATAATACGGCAACTATTGTATTATCAGATGTTACTGGTTTAAGTGCAAATAGTGCTGGTTTAGCAATAGGTGGAAATGGCATTCCACAAGGATCTGGATTGCAAGGAATTGATCTTGTAAATAAAATAATTACAATTTCTGGAACAGTAACAGCAACAACGATCGGCACGGTAACAATTGGAAATAGATATGTAACTGCAGAACCAACAGGAAAACTTTTACCAATTTTATCATCAGCATATACTAATAATGTATTAAATGGATCTTCTTCTTTTACATCAAGTATCATTGTTGATGGTTACACAGTTTCAACTAGATCATATTTTGTTGATTATTCTGTTAGATCATATGTGGTTGGTGTAGATACTCCATCTCAAGATTTTAACGGAAGATTGATTAAGTTTAAAGATTCTACACTCAATACTCAGAATTTCCGTAAAATAAAGGATATATCTTCACAATTTGATAATGTCAAAACATCTTTCAAACTGTATTATGAAGATAATACTCCTGTAGAATTACCAAGTTCAGATACTTTGATAGTTTCTGTTGATGGAGTGGTTCAGAGAGCTGGAACAACTCCTTTATTACCTAAAGATAGAGCATATTACATCAAAAAGACAACCACGCCAAATGAAATTGTATTTTTAGAAGCACCAAGAAAATTTGAAGAAATTTCATCAAATGATGTCTTTAATAAGTCTAGACAATCGTTTTTTGCATATAATATTGGCGCATATGAAAGATTAGTCATAGACGAACAATATATTGATGATGAATATACTGGACCATTCACATTACGTTCTGCGGTAACTGGAAAAACTATTTCGGTTGATGATGACAGAAATGTGC
>Ga0129333_10004271_pt1 | contig 13383 bp, 12 predicted proteins | sample CPB6_08_DNA_FD_94474 | JGI IMG/M metagenome (GOLD analysis project Ga0129333, IMG submission 94474) | Freshwater to marine salinity gradient microbial communities from Chesapeake Bay, USA - CPBay_Sum_0.6_0.8_DNA | ecosystem: Environmental > Aquatic > Marine > Coastal | place: USA: Chesapeake... | reverse complement strand
TGAGTCGTCCCCGATACCTGGCGTCGACGGATGAACTCGCCCTCGGGCTCCACGATGGTCACTCCGGATCCAACCCGTCCGTAACGTCGGCGTCTTCGCTCTTCAACTCGACACCTGCATTTGCCGCGGCGATGAGCAACAAAGTGGCGAAATCGTCTTTGGCGTACCCGTGACCGATGCTGGACTCAACGATGTCCCGCGTGAGGTTCGTGATCGGCATGGGCACCTGGTGCTTTCGCGCCTCTGACAGTCCTAGATCGAAGTCTTTGCGCAGCAGGACAGGTGTGAAGGTGGGATGGAAATCGAGATTCACCATGGCGGGGGTCTTGTACTGGCTGAAGATGCAGCCCATGACAGAGTTGTTGATGAACTCCATCACGGCCTCGCGAGAGACCCCACCGCCCTCTGCCAGCACAAGGATCTCTGCGAGGGCCTGCGTGTAGATGCCCAGGAGGAGGTTGTGGTAGATCTTCACGAGGCGGGCGGATTCGCCCTCGCCGACGTACGTGACCGACCGCCCGAAGGACTCGATCAGGGGGCGTACCAATTCGAAGGTCTCCGCGTCGCCGCTGCACACCACGCTCAACTTCCCAGCGGCGACCACTTTGCCGTTGCCCGATACCGGAGCGGCGAAGAAGCGAACACCTCTTGCTTCTGCGGCCTCGCGGACCTTCTTGCTGGTCTCGACACTGACGGTAGAGCAGTCCACCACGATGCCGGGAACCGATTCACCGGTGAGCAGTCCGGTGTCTGGATCGAGCATGACCTGCTCAAGGTCGGCCGAGGTGCTCACCATGCTGAACACGACGTCCCGATCGACGAGGTCGCGCACCGACCCAGCCACGGTGGCACCAACCTCAGCGACCGGCGCAGCCTTCGCTGCAGTCCTATTCCACACGAGCACGTCGTAGCCCGCCTTCACGAGCCGGGTCGCCAAGGGTGACCCCATGTTCCCCAAGCCAATCCAGCCCGCGGTGGTTCGCTGCGATGACATCGTCTCCCCTATCCCTGCGTTTGCTGCGCACCCAGGTGATGCGCGAGCCAATCTGCTGTCTTGTATCGATGCTTAGCCGCGACGTTCATGCATCCGTGATTGCCATCCGGCAGCATCAGCAAGGTGGCACCGGTCTCCTCTGCGAGTTGTCGCGCCCCATCCGGAGGGATCAGGCGATCAAGTTCGCCGAAGACGATCAGTAGGGGGCAACGGATGTCCCCAGTCCTGCCATTCATCGATAGTGAGCGTCCGTACTCACGAGCCTCATCCTGCGATCCCTGGTGGGATCGGAACGTGAACGTGCGACGGGTTAGCTCCGGGAGACCATCCCAGATCTCGAACCAGTCATACGGGCCCGCCAGCGCGGCACATGCCTTGATGCGGTGCTCTCCCGAGACCATCCTGGGCGCGTAGTAACCGCCGAGGGAGACGCCCCAGACACCGATCCGCTCGGGATCCACATCATCTCGCTGCTCGATCCAATCAACGATCGCCGTGCCCACGGTCTCCCAGTCACCTCGGATCGGCAGGTCATACTCGGACTCTCCTTGGCCCGGGCCGTCGACCGAGAGAGTGGCAAGTCCGCGTTCAAGGAAGAGTTGCTCGGTGCTGCGCAACTCCTCCTTGGTTGAGTCAAGCCCGGGGACCATGATGACGATGGGCGGGTGCGTTGCGCCGCGCGGCAGACGCAGAATTGCGCTTAACTCGAATCCTTCAAAGGGAATCACGACGCGCTCACCAGGCGGATCAAGGTAGGGAAGCGAATCCGTCAAGCACCGTACCGCGGACTCGTGCACCTTGCGCATGGTGTCCGGGTAGTCGACAAAGACAAACTTTCCGAAGTGGTAGTAGACGGCGGCGGTCGACAGATGCGTGCCCGCAGAGCGGAATCTGCCTTCCGTCAACGCTTCACGTCCCAGATCCTCGTGAACGCCGGCTGCGACCGACCATGCGTCAGCCCAGTCTTGCCAACGTTGCACCGAAGCCGTCACGCGCTGGAAGTCCGCGACGGCGACCCCATTAGTCGTGAATCGGGGTGCCCAGTGCGAAATGGCTTCTCGCACAAGGACGTCCTGGTCCTGTGTCATGACACCATCACTGCTCCTTCCGGGAAGTCATGCAAATCCTCAATGCCGTCAGGGCGCACGACGACCATCTCGCCGGTCTGAACCCCGGCCCGGTGGTCACGCGTCGTGACGTTCGGCTGGATGACGACCGACATCCCGGACCGCAGCAGCCCCGTAGGTTCCGATCGAGGAACCCGGGAAGGACTCACGCCCACTGGCTCCAGATAGCCCATCCCCAAACCGTGGAACAGGTCATCGGTCGTGGTGTAGCCCGACTTCTCGATGCACTCCGCCGCATGCAGGGTCTCGAGCGCCGCCACACCATCGCGCATCGAGTCCCTCATCGCGAGCCTGGCTCGCGCCGCCACATCATGTAGGCCGATGTACTCCGGGGTCGGTTCACCGACGAAGACCGTGCGAAGGATCTGGCCGGGATACTCAGCGGCTACGGAGGCACTCAACTCAAACGTCACCACGGACCGCGGTCCGACGATTCGCCCCTCCGGGAACTGACTGGGGACATCTCTATCCGGCGCGTCCATGTCCGTGACGCAGATGTAGCAGATGTGATCTCTAGCCCCAGCCCGAGTGTATGCAGATCGAGCGGCTGCCAGAAGCTCCCAGTCGTTAGCGCCGGGGACTATTGCATCGATAAGCCCCTGGGCTCCGAGATCACTTGCCTGTGCCCCGAGTCGCAGCGCCGTGATCTCCTCTTCGGACTTTATCGTGCGCAACTCAGCATGCCGCCCGTCCACACTGACAAGCTCAATGCCGACGCCGGCGGCCGCAGTACGAATGACAGGGGGCACAACTCCAAGAGTCGCCACGCGTGTGGCACCCGTGAGCAACACGGACGCGTCGATCTCACCAATGTCTCCGACAGTCACGTCATGGGCCACGCGTCGCGCAGCAGGAACGTGGTTGTGGAAGCTCACCCACATTCGCGCACCGGTGTCATCGAGGGCAAGCCACGCAGCGCGAGTCACACCCCAACCCGTGAGGTAGGTCACGTGGACCCCGCTTCGATTCTCGCCAAAGGCCAAGACCCTGTCGGCATCGACCTCCCGAGCCACATCGAGCGTCTTGGTGCGTCGGCGGAGGTACTCGGCCTCGCTGAACTCGTGCTGGAGCAAGCCCACGTCTACGCTCCTCGAGCCTTACCCAGATACATCGTCGCAACCTCTGGATTGTCAGCGATTTTGGATGCATCGCCAGTCAGGCGCACACGGCCCTGTTCCATAACGACACCATGACTTGCAAGATTCATACCGAGCCGCACATTTTGCTCGACCATGAGCACGGAGCGGCCCGATGCCGCCATGTCACGGACGAGTCCGGCGACTTTCGCCACAGACTTCGGGTCGAGGCCAAGCGAAGGCTCGTCAAGGAGGACGAGCCCAGGATCCAACATGAGGGCCCTTCCGATCTCCACCATGCGGCGCTGACCACCGGACAGGTTGCCGGCATTTTCGCGTGCGCGCTCCTTGACGAGAGGAACCATCTCCTCAACGAGTTGCATACGCTCCTTGAGCAGAGCGCGATCGCGCCTGATCGCGTAACCCCCGAGCAGGACGTTCTCGTGAACGGTCATTTCCGGGAAGAGGGCTCGATTCTGGGGCACCTGTGCGATGCCTTCCCGAAGGACGTCACCCGCGTCCCAGCCCGTGATGTCCTTGCCCAGGAAGGTCACGGTCCCCTTTGAGGGCTTGATGAGACCGCTGATCACCCGGAAGACGGTGCTCTTGCCAGCCCCATTGGGCCCGACAATGCACGTCACGGTACCCCGGTCCACGGTGAGATCCACCCCTTGGAGCACCAGGCCACCGCCATACCCGGCCTCGATGTCGCGCATCTGAAGCACTGTCTCAGACATCGTTCGACTCCAACATGTGGTCGGGACCGAGGTAGGCCTCGATCACCTGGGGGTCGTTGCGAATCTGATCCGGCGTCCCTGAAACAAGCACCTTGCCAGCCGCCAGCACGTGAACGGTGTCGCAGAGCCCGAGTACGAGCGGGATGTTGTGTTCGACGATGAGAATCGTCGTACCCGCCTCATTCAACTTGCGAATTACATGCGCAAGTTTCTCGATGAGTGTCGGGTTGATACCGCTCGCCGGCTCATCGAGGAGGATGATGCCGGGGCGCAGCATCAGCACCTGGGCCAATTCGACGAGCTTCTGCTGACCGAAGCTCAGAGCGCCAGCTTCTTGTCGCTCGAATTGCCCTAGGCCCATGAAGTCGAGGACATCCCGTGCCCTCTCCACTTCGTCACCCGAGTAACGTCCGGCAACCATCTGTTTCGCACTCGTCTTCTCGAGTGGAGCAACGAGGTTATCGAGCACGGTCATCGTCTTGAACAGGCGCGTGATCTGGAACGTGCGCCCGAGTCCTTCGTGGGCTCGGGTCCAGACCTTCTGGTGCGTGATGTCAATTCCGTCGAGGAGGACGGTGCCGCCATCGGGACGGAATGTGCCGGTCATGCAGTTGAAGAGAGTGGTCTTTCCTGATCCATTCGGCCCGATGAGTCCCGTGATGGTGCCCCGTATCACCTGCATATCAACGCTATCCACGGCTGTCACGCCACCGAAGCTCTTGATGATTCCCTTCACCTCAAGAACGGCGGCGTCTGCCTCAACATTTCCGGATTTGCGCGCAGCAATTCGATCGACTGAGACATCCTTGATCTCCGCTATGGAAGCCTGATCGATGAAAGCCACCGAATCGGTCTTGACTTTGCGTCTTTTGAGAGCCCTGCCGATCGTGGGTAGCAATCCTGCTGGCATGAACATGACCGTGAGGATCAGGATGAGGCCCATGATGAGGAGCCGAGCACTGAATTCCCCTGCCAGCAGGGTCGACCCCTCATTGGCCATTGTCACGAGGAATCCACCCAGTACGGGTCCCCAGAGCGTGCCTCGGCCGCCCACGAGGGCCGAGAGCACGATGAAGACGCTCATGAGGATGGCAACGGTCAGCGACGGAGTCACGAACCCGAGGTACTGAGCGTAGACAGCTCCCGCAAAACCAAAGGGAATCGCGCTGAGCGTGTAGGCGGTGACCTTGTACAGGGTGGTATTGATGCCGATAGCCGCTGCCTTGCCCTCATCGTTGCGGATGGCCACGAGGCCAGCACCAAGTCGCGAACGCATGACAAAGGCCACGAGGGCGACGGTCAACAGCAGCAACCCGACAAGAACGTAGTAGTAGATCGTGGTCGGGTCGTCCTTGTTCCACGATGGCTGCTTGACGATGAAGCCCTCGGTGCCCCCGGTAAGGGACTTCCAATTCGCTGCCACGAGCATGACAAGAAGGAGAACGGCAATCGTCATGATCACGAAGGAATGACTGCGGGTTCGCAGGATGATCATTCCGACCACCAGGGCGACGAGACCGGACATGACGCCCGCGATCGGCATGAGGAGCATGGGCTCGATGCTCCACAACTTGCCGAGAATTGCACCGGTGTACATGCCTACGTAGAGATAGACGCTATGACCCAGTGACACGTACCCCGCGAGACCGCTGATGATATTCCACCCTGAAGCCATGATGGCGTAGAGCAGGCACACGATGAGTACGGATTGCTCGTAGCGAGTGTCCGAGAATGCAAGGGGATAGACGAGGAGAAGGATGATGAAGACAAGGGGGATGATCTTTGACGGCTGCTTCAGGAAAGTCACGCCGCCACGTCCTCTCGCGTCTTCTCTCCGAGAAGTCCATGCGGTCGGACAAGAAGCATGACGAGGATGACTCCGTAGAAGAAGACCGCCGACCACTGGGGTACGTAGGCATTCGCGAAAGCCTCCGATACACCGAGGATCATGGCCGCAAGGATCGCCCCCGGCACGCTCCCCATTCCGCCCAGCACGATCACGCCGAGGAGGCGGGCAATCCAGTCATATTGGGTCGCGGGGTAGATGGGATACATGATCGCCAGGAGAACACCGCCGACCCCTGCTGTCATGGCACCTATGCCGAAGGCAAGCGACGAGGATTTCGTCGCCGAGATGCCCACGAGCGCAGCGCCGTCCTTGTTTTGGGCCGATGCGCGCAACGCCCTGCCTGCCCATGAGAAACGCAGGTAGGCGTAGATGGCGCCGAGGACAAGCACCGCGAGCACCCCTGAGATGAGCTGAGGGTAGGGGAGGACGAGCTCGCCGATTCGGAATGACTGGGTGAAGTACGGGGGGGTCACCGACTTGAACTTGTTGCCGAATACGAGGTTCAGAATGCCCTCGAGTGCGATGGCGACGCCGAACATGAGCAACACCGTCATGCCAGGACCCTGTGGTGCCACCCGAATGACCAAGCCGCGATAGATGACCCAACCCACGAGGCCCATGACCAGACCCATGACGGGGACGAGGAGAAGAGGCTCGAGGCCAAACATGTCCCACACCTGCCACGTGAAGAGGGCGCTGAACACGAGGAAGGATCCCTGCGCCACGTTGACCACGTCCAGGACTCCGAAGATCAACGTCACCCCGGAGGCTAGGAGCGCGTACACACCTCCCATGAGGACGCCGAATGCGAGAACCTGAATGAATTCCACGACTCTCCTCACGTGGGACTAGCGGGATAACGGGATGGCGCAGGAACATGCGCTTGCAGGCACTGCCCGCCCGAACCTGGTCCGCGTGGTGATCTCACCACGCGGACCAGGTCCGCACTTTTGCGTTACTTCCAGGCGGGCTTGGGCACGACCACATTGCCGCCATTGGTGCTAGCGGCGGGCGGTGCCACGATTTCCACCGAACCGTTCTGCCACTGAGCAAGGAAGAACTCGCCCTGAGGCTGGCCGATGTCGTTCCATGTCAGGTCGCCAAGGATCGTGGAGACTCCATTGGCCCGGAGCCAGTCGGCCATCGCCGGGTTGTCACAGCCACCCGTGCCTTCCACGGCTGCCTGCAGAACCTCGGCCGCGGCATAGGCATCAGCAGCATCCTCAGCGGGAACCAGGCCCTCGCCGTTCTGCTTCTGGTACTCGGCGATGAACTCGGCATTGCCCGGCGTGGGAGCCTTCTCGCTCCACGACACCGCGTAGAAGATGCCATCCTCGTTACCTGCGCCAACGCCCTCGACGTACTGCGCGCCGTTGCTCGGTGCTGAAGTCTGGAACATCAACTTCGGGTTGTAACCGATCTGAACGAGGCTCTTTGTGAGGCTCACGCCATCCTCGAACACCGCGCCTTGGGCGATCAGATCGGGCGCAGCTGATGCGATCTTCGCTGCGAAGGGCTGGAGGTTGGTCGTGCCCTCGGGGTAGATCTCCGAGTACACGGTCTGCACTCCTGCCGCCTCCAGTTGGGCCTGCATGGACTCGATCACGGGCGCCGCGAACGGGTCATCCATCGTGACGTACGCCGCCGTCTTGGGGCGCTGGTCCTCAGGGAGCGCAGCGATCATCTGGACGAAGGGGTTCGCCTGATCGGGGGCAATCGCCTGCTGGGCGAAGAAGTAGTACTTCGGCTGAGGCTCGAAGATCTTCGGCGACCCACCTGCGGGCGCGATCAGCACCATCTGATTGTTCTCGGCGACGGTGGACGCCGGGAAGTTGAGAAGCGACGAGAACGTGCCCAGGAGCAGGGGCACCTTCTCCTGGCTAATCAAGTTGTTGTAGTCCGTCACAACCTGCTCTTGGCTGCTGGCGTCATCAAAGATCACCAGCTCCACCTGACGCCCGAGTAGGCCGCCATTCGCATTCGTGAGTGTCTGCCAGACCTCGTAGCCCTTCTTCGCTTCCCCACCGGGCTGCGAGAAGTCGCCAGTCAATGGCAGCGAGATACCGATACGGATGGTGTCGCCGCACGTGTCGGTGACATCACCACCCGAGCTCTCGCCCGAGGAGCCGGACCCACCGCACGCAGCGAGGACCAAGCTCATAGTTGCCGCGGCCGCGAGGATGACCCCCGCACGCCGTCCGCCCGATTGGCGGACTCGAGAAGTACCCATAGACGATTCCCTCCAGGACAGGGCAAGCGATAACAATCGATTGCACGCGCAATCTCTCCTTCCCTGTCCCGCCTGTCAAGCGATCCGGCCCAATTCGTGGCCACCGTGTCCGTTTTGTGATCGTCAGCCGTGTTTCCTGCCCCCTGACCAGCGCTACAGTTGGCCGGCTCGATCGGCTCACGATTGCAGGGAGAGGCCATGCCGCACCTGAGGATCGGCCAATTCAGCCGTTCCCCCGTCCTCGTCGCTGCTCGGCGACTCGGGTGGGACACCGCCGAGGGCCTCACCCTCGACATCAGTCCCGTTCCTTCGTCGCCAGCCCAGTTCGCAAGCCTTCGCGATGGCGAAATCGACGTCGCCCTCACGAGCCCGGACAACGTGCTCCTCTACGCAACGACGGACAAGAACCCCGTCGGCTCGCGGATACCCGTCGTCATCCATCGCGGCGTAGATGGCGGTCTCGGACTTGGTCTCGTGGCAAGGCCCGAGATCAGCGAGCCCGAAGGCCTAGTCGAAGTTCCCGTTGCTGTCGACGTGCTTCAGTCCGGCTTTGCGATGCTGCTCAAGGCCATGATTTCGCGACTCGGAGTAGACCCTGCTCGGTTAACGTTCGTGGAAGAAGGTGCAACGCCAAAGCGGGCCGACCGACTCATCGAGGGTGCAGTGGGAGCCACGATTCTCAATGCCGAGTCACGCGTGAGGGCCGAAGCACAAGGGATGCGGGTCTGGTCCACGTCTTCCGACATATCCAAGAACTACCCCGGGACAGTCCTGGCCTCGCTTGATGACGGGCCCGACTTATCCCCGCTCCTCAGAATGTGGGACCGCACAACTGCCTGGCTCCTCGACGCCCCAGCACGCGAAGTCCAGGAGGTTATCGGTCAGGATTACGCAGAACTAGGCAGTCGTGAGTACATCGACATCATGCGTACGGAACCCACGGGACTTCGACGTCACGCGCGCGTCACCGCCGAGGAGCTTGAGGTGCTCGTGACCCTCCGCGAAGAGGCGGGTGCCTACACGCCGACAAGGCAGGACCTGCGCACACTGGCCCTCGAGTGAATTCACCTCTTCCCACCAGGGTGATTGCAGCTTTGCTGGCAGGAGTCTTCATCTCCACCTTCGCTCGGTTCCTTATGCCACCGATGCTGCTGGCCATGTCTACCGATTTCGCCGTCACACTCGCCGTGATCTCGCTGGCCGCCAGCGCCTACTTCCTGACGTACGGGCTCGCGCAGCCAGTCTGGGGGGTTATCTCAGACCGGATCGGCCGCGTAGCCGTGATGAGGCTGGCATTGCTCTCCTCCGCCACCTTGGACGCACTCAGTGCGATCCCGATGCCCGTCAGCCTCTTCATCGTCACCAGAGCATTGAGCGGGGCCTGCATGGCCGGAGTATTTCCGGCCGCCCTCATCTATGTCGGTGACGCCATCAAGAACCCACGCGATCGACAGCCCCGTATTGCGCTCCTCATGTCCGGCGTCGCGATCGGAATCACGCTCGGGACACTCGCTGCGGGTCTTGGGGTGGAGACCATCGGGTGGCGTGCCTTCTACCTCATCACCGCGGCGCTGTCCGTCGCCGTGGCCCTCTTTGTCGCTCGCGTGCCCGAACCACAGCGAGGACCCACGCTGCCAGTCGCTCGGGCATTTGCCATCGTGCTGACCGATCGCTGGTCACTGCTCTTGTACGGCCTCGTGTTCGTCGAGGCGGGAATTCTCCTCGGGGGATTTGCGATGATCCCCGCCTCGATCGAACTCGCAGGCGGCACACCCGCAATCGCGGGCCTCCTGACGGCGGGTTACGGCATATCCGTCCTGGTCATGAGCACCATCGCGCGCTACGCCAGCGCCAAACTTGCGGCCGCTGTCCTGCTCGTGATTGGGGGATCTGGCGCCATCATCGGCTTCGGATTGCTAGCGCTTTCGATCTCACCCATTCTGGTGGTCGTGAGCGTCACCTTGCTCGGAGTCGCGTGGGTGTTCATGCATTCCACCCTCCAAACATGGGCAACCTCCCTTTCGTCAGAAGCGCGCGCAACAGCCGTTTCCCTGTTTGCCGGCTTCATGTTCCTAGGCAACGGGGTCGGCACGCTCCTGGCTGGATGGGGCCTTGAGAATGCTGGTGCGCGCTCGCTCTTCTTGACAGTGACATGCATCGCGTTGCTACTCACCGTGATCGCTGCCATCTCGAGGCGCCGATTCGAAAGTCGAATAGTCTAGGCGCCATGGCAGCGACGCTCAAGGACGTGGCCAAGCTCGTCGACATGCATCCGGCGACCGTCTCACGCGCGCTCAATCCGCGCACGTCCCATCTGGTGAGTCCAGAGACGGTCGCCAGGGTGCGCAAGGCAGCGGAGTCCCTCGATTACGTCCCGAATCCGATGGCCTCGGGGCTGCGAACCTCGCGGTCGCACACCATCGGGGTCGTCATTCCAGATCTCACCAATCCGCTCTTCGCCGGAATGGTCAGAGGCATGCAGGACACCCTGGCACGAGCCGGCTACACGCCGCTGGTCGTGAATACCGACAATGACGTCGAAACTGAGAGGAAGGTCGTTTCGTCTCTCAAGGCCCGGCGCACGGACGGCCTTATCCTTGCGACCGCTCGCCGCGAGCACCCACTCCTAGAGGAGATCAGCTCAACCCTGCCCATCGTGCTCGTCAATCGCGTCACCGAGAGTGTCGCGCTTCCTTCTGTCACCACCGATGAGCAGCACGGTGTACGCCTCGCAGTTGACCACCTCGTAGGCCTCGGACACTCCCAGATAGTCCACCTCGCTGGGCCGAGCTGGTCCTCCACGGGTCACGATCGGGCCCAGGCCTTCCAGCGCGCCATGAAGAGTCACGGGCTGACCGCAACGCGCCGATCCATCACCGTGCCGGCATGGAGTGTCGACTCCGCGCGCGAGGTTGCCCAAAAAGTCCTTGCATCCAACGCTGCCACCGCCATCGTTGCCGCCAACGACCAATTGGCACTTGGCGCCTTCGCTGCCGTGCGGCAGTTGAACAAGCGGTGCCCACGCGATGTCAGCATCGTGGGCTACAACGACATACCTCTGATGGCGTTGGTGGATCCACCCTTGACGACCGTGCGGGTCCCGGTAGTCGACATCGGATCAGAGGCCGCGCGGCTACTCCTCAGCCTCCTGCGGGAGGAGACTCCCACGGCGACCAAACACGTCAAACTCACTCCAGAGCTCGTTATCCGCGGCTCAACCGCCCCACTGCGCGCCTAGGAGGATCCATGAACAGTCGTACGCTCGGAACAGGATCAGCGTCTCTAGAGGTCACCGCTTTAGGGCTGGGTTGCATGGGAATGAACTTCGCCTACGGAAAGGCCGATGACGTCGAATCCGTACGTACCCTTGATGCGGCGATGGACGCAGGTATCCGCCTCCTGGACACATCTGACTCCTACGGGCCGTTCGACAATGAAGAGCTCATAGGTGGTTGGCTCAGGAATCGCGCGGAACGGCCGACCATCGCAACCAAGTTCGGCCAGGAATTCCTCCCTGATGGGGGGCGTCGCCTGAACGGCCGTCCCGAATACGCCCGGAAAGCCGTTGAGGGCAGCCTGCGCAGGCTAGGGGTGGACCGCATCGATCTCTATTACCTCCATCGGGTCGATCCGGCGGTCCCCGTGGAGGAGACGTGGGGCGCGATGTCCGAACTCGTGACACAGGGCAAGGTCGGCTGTCTGGGCATCTCCGAGGCCAGTGCTTCGACCCTTCAACGGATCCACGCGGTGCATCCAGTGACCGCCGTGCAGACGGAGTGGTCATTGTGGACCCGGGATGTCGAGACAAACGGCGTCCTAGCTACGGCTCGCGCACTCGGCATCGGCTTTGTGGCCTACTCGCCACTAGGGCGCGGGTACCTTACGGGCGCAATCCGCAAGCCAGAGGATCTCGCCGAAGACGACGGCCGCCGAGCCTGGCCGCGCTTCAGCGCGGAGGCGCTGGACGCCAATCGCGCCATCGCTGACGGTGTGGCTGACGTGGCCGCCCGAGTGGGCTGCACGCCCGCGCAGGCGGCGCTCGCCTGGTTGCTCCATCAAGGGGACGATGTCGTTCCCATCCCCGGCTCTCGCAAGGTGAGTCACCTCATGGACAACGTCGGCGCGCTCAATGTGCACTGGACAGCACGGGATTCCGAGGTCCTCGAGTCTTACGCCCCTATCGGCGCCGCAGTCGGCCAGAGGTACCCCGAGGCCCTCATGAAGTCGATCGACTCCTGAGACCGGGCCATCGGTGACCGATCGCCCCCGTCGTCACTGCCAGGAATGCCAACGCGGTGCCCGCGACCAGAAGACCATCCACAAGATGCAGGAGTAGGTAGTCGAGGGCCAGAGCTCCCACGAGTTGTCCGGCCGTCACCAGGAGTGTCACGGCAAGGACGCCGATGCGACCAACGACCCAGGCTGTCGCGGCGAGGAAGGTTGCACCGATCACACCGCCCGCGTAGAGCCAGGGCGGTCCGCTGGGGAGCGGCTGGGCGTCCACGATGCCCAGGCCGACATTGACCGCCCAGATACCGGCCACGATCGCGCCTCCCAGCATGAAGTTGATCCACGCTGCAACGATCGGTGTGCGACTCACCGCCGTAACCCGGCCATTGGCAGCCTGCTGCCAGGCCACGGCCGCCCCGGTGATCACGCACAGGCCAGCCCACGCGATGGCACCGGGGCCCTCATCCCAGCGGCCCCCTGAGGCCGTGACCACAGCGGCAAGTCCCAGCACCGCCGCCGCGAAGCGAGCAGGGGTGAGCGCCTGCCGACCCCGTGGGCCCCACCCGCGTGCATCCACGAGAAGTGATGATGCGATCTGCCCACCCACCAGCGAGACGGAGAAGAGCGCCACACCAATGACGGGTACCGACAAACTCTGCGTCGCGATGAACAGGCCCCCCGAGATGCCACCCAACACGACCCAAGCAGGCTGGGAACCATCAGCCACAGCGGTCTTGAGGAGCACGAGCCCGTGGCGCACTTTGGGTCGAGCAAGCCCTATCGCGGTCAAGACGATCAGACCCACCGCAAAGGACACGGTCGCGGCCTGCAGGCCGCTGCCCACACTGATCGCCAGGCTCCCGTTGGCTCGTGCCTGCACAGCGGTCAACGCGCCCACTCCCAAGGCGCTCCCCGCCATGACAATGAGGGTCGCCGTCGAGCGCCCGGAATCGGACATCAGTGGAAGAAGTGCCGGGTGCCGGTGAGATACATGCTGGCCCCCGCGGCTTCAGCGGCGGCAATGACCTCGTCATCGCGCACGGATCCGCCGGGCTGCACGATGGCCTTGACTCCCGCCGCCAGGAGTACCTCTAGGCCGTCGGGGAAGGGGAAGAAGGCATCGGATGCGGACACCGAGTC
>Ga0129333_10004270_pt1 | contig 13385 bp, 6 predicted proteins | sample CPB6_08_DNA_FD_94474 | JGI IMG/M metagenome (GOLD analysis project Ga0129333, IMG submission 94474) | Freshwater to marine salinity gradient microbial communities from Chesapeake Bay, USA - CPBay_Sum_0.6_0.8_DNA | ecosystem: Environmental > Aquatic > Marine > Coastal | place: USA: Chesapeake Bay... | reverse complement strand
TCCCTACCGTGTTTTCTACTAACAAAATTGGGGATATAACTTAAGGGCCCAGGTCGGTACAAGGCATTCATAGCAATAAGATCTTCAAAGGTAGTAGGTATTAACTCCTTTAAATATTTTTGCATACCGGGACTTTCATATTGAAAAATACCCACAGTTTCACCAAGCTGAAATAATCTGAAGGTCTTTTCATCTGTCAATGAAATGCTGTCCATATCTAAATCAATCCCATGATTTAGTTTAATCATTTTAACTGCATTCTTGATAATGGTAAGGGTCTTAAGTCCTAAAAAGTCCATTTTTAAAAGTCCAGCTGATTCTGCTACACTGTTATCAAACTGAGTAACAAGCATGCCGCTATCCTTGTCAACTTTTACTGGTACATATTTAGTGATTTCATCGGGGGTAATAACCACCCCACAAGCATGGATACCTGTATTTCGAACAGAACCTTCCAGTCTTTTCGCCGTCCGAATCATTTTCCCAATGGCATCTGTTCCCTTTGCTAAATCTCTAAATTGATAGGCCTTTTCTACCTCTTCATTCCTTAAATCATCTTTTAATTTTGCATTAATATCTTTTTCCTCCAATACTTTTGATAAGGTAGCATTTAAGGCATTAGGGAAAGTTTTGGTCACTTTATCTACTTCCGATAATGGAATCTGCATAACCCTGCCAACATCTCTCAAGGATAATTTTGCAGCCATTGTTCCGTAGGTAACAATCTGTGCTACTTTGTTTTTTCCATATTTATCGATAACATAGTCCAATACTTTTTGCCTTCCCTCATCATCAAAATCAATATCAATATCGGGTAAGGAAACCCTTTCTGGATTTAAAAATCTCTCAAAAAGTAAATCATATTTTATAGGATCAATATTGGTGATGCCTGTACAATAGGCAACTACAGATCCTGCAGCACTTCCTCTTCCTGGTCCCACTGATACATTCATTTTACGGGCTGCAGAAGTAAAATCCTGAACAATTAAAAAATAACCCGGATACCCTGAGTTTTGAATAACCTTTAATTCAAAATCTATTCTTTCACAGAGTGCTGCAGTAAGTTCTGGATACCGTTTTTTTGCACCCTCATAAGTAAGATGCCTCAAATAACTATCTTGATCACTAAATTCGGGTGGCATTGGGAAAGCAGGTAATAATACATCCCTGGCAAGGTCTAAAGTATCAATTTTTTCAAATACTTCCATTGTATTTTCAAGAGAAAAAGGTAGATCCCTGAAAAGCGTCTGCATTTCAGCCTTTGTCTTGAAATAAAAATCAGAGGAGGGAAATTGAAATCGGTCTATATCAGAAATAAAGCTATTTGTGTTGATACAAAGTAAAATATCATGAGGTAAATAATCCTCTTCATTGATGTAGTGAGAATCATTTGTTGCAATAACTTTAAGATTATATTTTTTGGCAAAAGTCAAGAGAACCTGATTGACATCTTCCTGGCTAATCCCAGAACCATCGATATTTTCCATGCCCCGATGACGCTGTATTTCAATATAAAAATCATCTCCAAAAAGATCCACCCACCATTTAAGTTTATTCTCCGCATCTTCCAGATTTCCCTTTAAAATTGCCTGAGGTATTTCTGCACCAATACAACAACTGGTTGCAATTAATCCTTCATGATATTGAAGTAAAAGTTCTTTGTCAATCCTGGGAAATTTGCCATATAAACCCTCAATAAATCCTAAAGAACAAAGTTTAGAAATATTCTCATAACCTATTTTGTTTTTTGCTAAAAGCAGTTGATGAAAACGATCGTCCTGCTCGCCTTTTGCTCTGGAAAAAGCCCTTCTATGCCTGTCTTGAACCAAATAAAACTCACATCCAATAATAGGTTTAATTTTTCTTTTTTTTGCTTCTGAAACAAACTTGAAGGCACCAAACATATTTCCATGGTCTGTCAGAGCAACCCCTAACTGCCCATCTTGTTGTGCCTTGTCCATCATGTCTGAAATTGGGGATGCACCATCTAATAAGGAATACTGAGTATGACAATGCAAATGCAGGAATTCGGACATAATTTAAATTTAATATACTATTTATTAAAAAACACCTCGTCTATAAAAATCCATCCCTTACTCCCCTTTCCAGGATGGAAAGCAGGTAAAACATCTACATTTTTAACCACTACCTTATACCATTTTGAAGTCTTGTTCTTTACATCAAGAATAACGGCATTGGTACCCACTTCGTTCAAATTTTCTTTCCTTAAAGCTGGCAAAGCCTTTTTATTAATTAAGGTCATTTTATTTTCCTCATCCCCCCCCCAAAGCTCAACATATTGAGGTGCAAGGATATAACTTTGAACATTAACACCATAATGAACAGAAACATAACGAATAGATGAAATAACTTTATCCTTAAACCTAAAAACTGCTTCCATCCTGTTATTCCTAAATCCTAACCAGTTTCCTGACCTAAACTGATCAATTTTACCCAGATTATTGTCTGATATACTCTGTACTCCCGCCCCAAGATACTCTGGTTCAGGAAGAGTCAGTAATCGAATACTGTCTGGCTTCACTCCTTCTTTGAAAAATGAAAATGTATAAGCAGGGCTGGAAATCCAGCCTTCTTTGAAAACTTTAACCGTTAAAGTAACAGGTTTTGAAAAAACAAGAGGCTTGGTATATATTAGACTTGTCAGAGAATCAGGTGTTTTTCCATCCAGGGTATATCTTAATAGGGCGCCTGGCATTGATTTCTTAAATCTAATACTATCCTTCTCTGCTAATATTAGTGATTTATTTTCTAAAATTGGCCCATTCAAAGGAAGAATATCGTCGGGATTAGGTGAAAAACCAAAATACCATTTAATATTCTTATATTTTTTTAAGATCTCCAGGTATTCAGCTTCTGTGATATTTGTATGCCATAAATAGACCACTTTTAAGGATTTGATTTGAGCCAGCACTGGAATTGATTTTTCGGAAATCTGGGTTCCTGATAGACTCAAAACTTCCATTTTATTTAATTTTTGCAATTCCCTTATCCCATTATCGGTAATATCTGTCTGATTAAGAATCAATTTTTCAAGATTTTGAAAAACCTGTAATTTATTTAAATCCTGATCCTTGAGGGGCATTTTACTTAAGTTAACCTGTATAATTTGTTCTTTGGCAGCACTCAGTTTATCCAGTTTATTGGGGTCAAAAGACTTGCTGATAAAAAAATCAACTTTAAGGGCAGGTGATTCCCCGGCAATTTGCCTTACAACCGTATAAGCATCATTCAAATCTTCCAGCTTTTTAGCTGACAAAAAAGGAAAAGTATAGCTTTTATCTTTTGAAGTTACATTTATAATGGCTTCCTTATCTATAAAAAGTGGATGATTTTCCGTTATTGAGGCTAAAAGGACATCCGTACTTCCCCCAGCCTCAATCCAGTTTTTTAATATTAAGATTTCCTGAGGATCAAGAGGATCCTTACCTCTTGGAGGCATATGTTTTTTATCTGTAACAGGAAGATCAATACGAAATAATATTTCCTTCAGCATATCATTCACATTTGAATGACTGGCAACCCAAACATTAGCGGTCGTATTGGGATTAGAAGCCAGGATTAAATCTCCCTTCGCCTTTTCTTTTTTATGGCAACTGACACATTTTTTTTCTAATATGGGTCGAATAGCAACTTGAAAATAAGCGGCAGAATCGGAAAAGGGAACAGGAACCTCTTCTTTTTTATCCTTGTCAACTGGCCAGTTCAAATAATCTGCACCATGTGTCAAAGAACCACCTGCATGACCTACAAAAGTCATGAGAGCCAAGCCAGCAAACTGAAGATAAGTCCAGTAAGGTTTAATTCGATAAAAATTTGAAAAAGCCCACCAGGAAAACCAGGAAAAAAAAGATAAGGCAACACCACTCCATAGATGATTCCTTAGAATGACTGCCTCATAATCTTGTCCCTTTGAGAGAAATAAGCCGACTAAGGCTGTAAAAACGCTGGTAACAGCGCTAACAGAAAGGGTTAAATCATAAATTTCATTAAATGAATCAGCTAAAAAATGTTTTTTTATCAACCATAAAAGGATAGAGAGACTAGTAATACCTAAAGGCAAATGTAACAATAATGGATGAAAACGACCTGTCCAGGAAAGGAAAGTGGGAAGCACCACCTTATCGGCTGAAAAGGCTAAGAAAAGAAGGAGGAAATTAGCTCCTACAAGGATATTACCTATCCAGGATTTGTAAACCTGCATAAAAAGGAATATAAATGTTTATCAGGCAATAATGCCAGGAACTACTTTCCCAGCAACATCAGTTAATCGAAATCTTCTACCCAGGTGTTTATAAATCAATTTCTCATGATCCATACCCAAAAGGTGAAGGACTGTGGCATGAAAATCATGCACGTGTACAGGATCTTTGACTATATTATAACCAAATTCATCTGTTTCTCCATAAGAGATACCGGGTTTAACGCCACCACCTGCCATCCAAATTGAAAAACAACGAGGATGATGATCTCTGCCATAATTATCGGCAGAAAAATTACCCTGACAGTAATTTGTCCTACCAAATTCTCCACCCCAGATGACCAGTGTTTCATCCAATAAACCACGCTGCTTTAAATCCTGAACCAAAGCAGCAGATGCTCTGTCTACATCCATTGCCTGCCCTGACATTTCATTAAACAGATTACCATGTTGATCCCAGCCTTGGTGATATAACTGAACGAATCGAACCCCCGATTCTGATAATCTTCGTGCCAGAAGACAATTTGCAGCATAAGTTCCCGGAACCATGGATTCAGCCCCATACATATTGACTATATAATCTGGCTCTTTGGACAAATCCATCATTTCTGGAACCGCTGTTTGCATTCGATAAGCCATTTCATATTGCTGCACCCTGGACTGAATTTCAGGATCTCCAAATTCTTTAAAATTCTCATCATTCAACATAGCCAGTTTATCCAACATTTTCCTTCTTGTGACTGCATCAACTCCGTCTGGATTTTCCAGATATAAAATGGGTTCATCACTATTACTGAACTGAACACCTTGATGAACACTATCGAGAAAACCATTGGTCCACAATTTAGAATAAACCCCTTGTCCGTTTCCTTTTCCTCTTGATAAAAGGACGCAATAGGCTGGTAAATTCGCGTTTTCACTTCCCAAACCGTAACTTAGCCAGGCACCCATACTAGGTCTGTTGCCTTGCTGAGCACCTGTTTGAAAAAAAGTAAGGGCAGGATCATGATTAATCGCCTCAGTATGAATCGTTTTTACTACACATATATCATCCGCAATTTTTGCAATATTTGGAAAAATTTCAGAAATCCACGTGCCGTTTTGACCATACTGATTAAAGGCAAATTTTGAACCAACCAATGGAAATTTTTCCTGACCTGCTGTCATTCCTGTCAAACGCTGATCTCCACGAATGGAGGCAGGTAACTCCTGACCGACCATTTTATTTAATAAGGGTTTATAATCGAATGTTTCTAATTGGGAAGGAGCACCATTCTGAAATAAATAAATGACCCTCTTTGCCTTTGGTGCAAAATGAGGAATGCCAGCCATAATAGAATCTTCCAGTGATTTGGGAGAAAAAAGATCTTTTGTTAATAAAGAACCTAATGCAACACTTCCAATGCCAACACTAAGTTTGCCTAAAAAGTGTCTTCGGGTAACATGTTGTTGATTTTCGAAAAAAGGATTTGACATATCATCAGGTTTTTGATATAGATTCTTCGAGGTTATAAATGGTTAAAATAGTTAAGGCCAGGGAAGCTACTTCATTTTTATCTTTAATGTTTTCATGAGGATATTCACCTTGATTCAACACCTTTTCGGCTTGACCTGCTTTTTTTGAAAAATATTGATACTGGTCATTATAAAAAGTTATCAGTGTCTTGACCTCATTTGATTTTGCCTTTCTGCAAACAATTCTCCTAAAAGCAAGTCCAATCATTTCCTCCATATTACCCTTCTTTTCCTTTAGCAATTTTTCAGCAAATACTCTTGCCGCTTCATTTACCATAGGATCATTCAATAAAATGAGGGCTTGAAGGGGCGTATTGGTCCTTGGCCTGCTTATTTCACATTGATCTCTTGGCGGACCATCAAAAGTAAGCATAGAGGGAGGTGGGGCGGTACGCTTTATAAAATTATATAAGCCTCTTCTGTAAAGTGATTTGCCATGATCCTGAATATAGGTAGCTAACTGACCTCTGCCAGAAGTGGTAGCCTCCCAGATCCCATCAGGTTGATAAGGTTTAACAGATGGTCCGCCAATCTCTGGAATAAGGAGACCGGAAGAAGCCAGAATTAAATCTTTGATAAGCTCTGCTGGTAAACGTAGTCTGGGTGCTCTGGAAAGCCAGATATTTTCAGGATCATTCTTCATTTTATCCTGACTGACATTGGCTGCTTGCTGATAAGTAGCCGAAGATACAATCTGCCTTACCAACCTCTTTATATCCCAGTTATGTTCTTTAAAATCGACAGCTAACCAATCTAACAAGGCAGGATGGGAAGGTAAATCACCTTGTAATCCAAAATCACCAGAAGTTTTCACTAAACCTCTGCCAAAGAAATTTTCCCAGACTCTATTCACAAAAACCCTTGCTACCAATGGATTTTTATCATCAAACATCCAGGAAGAAAGACCTTTTCTGTTAGGACTATATTTTGTTGTATCAAAAGGTAATACGGAAACAGGTAATCCATAACCTACTTTTCTGTCCAGCTGGTCATACTGACCTCTCCTAAGAATATGGGTGGGTCTACGTTGTTCAAGATCTTTCATCACCATGACGGAAACAACTGTGTCCTGAAGATTAATGAATTTAAGTAATTCTCCTACCTCTTTTTTTGAAATTTTGATGAATGGAGGATCAGCAAGGGAAGCCAGTGAAATATCGCCAACTAGACCTTTTTCATCCACCTGATTAAAAAAAGCAAATGTTTTATAGTATTCTTCCTGCGAAATTGGGTCGTATTTATGATCATGGCACTTGGCACATTCCATGGTTAAACCCAAAAAAGATTTCGAGAAGGTATTCGTCCTGTCTGTAACATACTCTGTTCTATATTCCTCCTGGATAACACCTCCTTCCTGGGTAATTTTATGATTCCTGTTAAAACCGGTAGCCAAAATAGCCTCCTTATTTCTTGGCTCTAGATAATCACCGGCAATCTGCCAGGAAACAAATTTTTTATAGGAATAATTTTTATTAAAAGCATGAATTACCCAATCTCTCCAGGGCCACATCGTTCTGTATCCATCATCCTGGTAGCCATGGCTATCGGCATAACGTGCCAAATCCATCCAGGAAATAGCCATTTTCTCACCATAATGAGGAGAAGCTAAAAGCTTATTTATGACCTTTTTATAATTTTCTGGGCTTGGGTTATTAAGGAAATCCTCCTGAACCTCAATATTGGGTAATAGTCCCGTTAAATCTAAATTAATCCTTTTTAACAACCTTTCCGGATCAGCCTGTTCAGCTGGTGATAAACCTCTTTTTTCCATTTCAGCCAAAACAAAATAATCAATCTCATTCTTTGGCCATCTGGCTTTCCGAACTTTGGGAATTTGAGGTTTTTGGGGCGGTAAAAATGCCCAATGTGGCTTATAAACAGCCCCTTCATCTATCCATTTTCCAAGTATTTCAATTTCCTCTTCTGTTAAAGCTAAATTAGATTTAGGTGGGGGCATTAAAAGTTCAGGATCTTTGCTAATTATCCTCAACCAAAGTCCAGATTTAGCTCTGTCATTGGGGACAATCCCGTGCATTTTAGGATTTTCTTTTAGCCTGGCATAAGCACTGTCCGCAACATCCAGCCTGAATCCGCCTTGTCTTGCTTTTGCATCTGGTCCATGACAGGCAAAACATTTATCAGAAAGAATGGGTCTGACATGCAGATTATAATCTACCATCCCATCTATATTTTGGGGGCTTTTAGCGTTGTCCATGCTAAACCAGGCAAGAACCACTAATAAAGCAAAACTTCCCCCACCTATTATAATCGATTTTTTATTTAACATGATTAAAATTATTCTTTCGTAATATCTATAAAAATAATCAAATAAAAAATTGAATTGAGATTATCAATAAAAATTATTATACTTGCATATTATTTATAATACATAAAATGCTAATTTACAATGTTATGATTGATATTTGTATGAAAATTACAACTTTATTTAATGATTTTCAACCAGAAAGAACTTTTTTCTCTTCCATCCTATGGACAGTCATTTCTTTTACTTTTTATATCCTTTTTAGAAATCTGGTAATTATAAATTCCTCCAAAACAAGACAAATTTTTAATATAATCATCCTTTCAATATTTCAAATATCCATGCTTTTCTGTCTTATTAGCTGGATTAAATATACCCTTTGTTTACCAACGGTACCCCTTGCTTTGGATAATATTTTTAGGTTAGGCACGACAGGATTTTTAACATTTTTAACTCATATTTGCCTAGTTGGTATTTTTTGGAAGCTGGGCAATGAAACCAACAAGCATTTTTTGATATTGATACCTCGATTAAAAAGAAGATTAATTTTATATTTAGTCATTTCCATTTTAACTCTTATCCCCTTTTATTTTTCTTCTATAAATATTCCATTAATAGGAATATTCCTTTTCAGTTTCTCTTTGTTCCTTATTTACGACCTCTTTTTGGAGGGACATTATGCTCATTTGACCTGGACTTTGACCTGGGTTTTGTTTTTTACCTTTTTTCACACCCAGCTACTTTATAAATTCACGATAGAAAGAGAATGGAGTGAGATGCTTATTCTTTCCAAAAAATTATCTAGACTAGAAGATGAAAAACTAGTTCATGAACTGAGACATTCAAAAAGAAATAAAAATACATACATTGAGTTAAAAGAAATTCACAAAGATTGGGAAAGTGGAAAACTTTCTACTATTGAATATCAGACAAAAATCGAAAAAACGCTTCAATTATCCCCTTATATTTCATCCTTTTACAAAGTAAAATATCATCCAAAAGATAATAACACATTCATAGGTACTGGAAAATTTTTTCTTTCAACAGACAACGAATTAAGTTATGCTTTTCAGCCAGAGGAAGAATCTGTTTTAATTTTTGTCTTAAAAACGGACTTATCCAAACGACTGAGTAATTTAATGGCAGGAAATTATAAGGGCATCGAAAACCTGACAGATTACTCAGTCTCCATATACCATAAAAACAGGTCAATTTTCAATAAAGGAAATGAGACCTTTAATAAACAAGAAAAAGTTGAAAATTTCAATCCATATTCGTTTCAAAAACAAATTTCTGCAAAACAGATGAGTTTTTCTTCGGTCTACAATTCTGGTTTGAGGGTTATCATTGGAAAAAGACTCGGTGGATATGCAAAGCCACTTGCTTTCTTTTCATTTACAGCATCCCTTAGTTTATTCCTTTATTTTATTTATACATGGATAAATAAAATCAGGAAAAAAGGATTCCATCTAAAGAATGCCATCCATTTCAAATCTTTAGGAAGCAGTATTCAAAGATCCCTTTTTTACCTTACTTTTTCATCTTTTTGCATGCTTAGTCTGACCACTTTATTTTATTTTAATAAATCAAGGAAGCAAGAAAATGAAAAAAGAAAATGGGATTTAGCCCAGGAGATTATTTCTACCTTTCAAAGCAGATTTCATGGCTCTGAGAGTCAGCTTGCGTCCATTTCAAAACAACATGGATACGATTTGTTATACGTGGATGGTTCTAAAAATCGTTTAAAAAGCTTTCCATTTGAATTACCTGGAGGTACTCCAATCCATTTAAATAAAGAACTTCCAAATGTAAAAAAAGAAGAAATAACCTGGAAAGGAAGAGATTTAATAAGAATCTGGTATCCCGTTCAAAATTATAAAGACAAATCAAAATCAGCTTGGCTGGGTATTTATTTTCCGAACGATGAAAAAAAATTAAGCAATGAAGCCATTGATTTTATAGGGGCACTTTTTAGCGGTTATTTGTTTTTATTGTTGAGTATATCAGCCATATCTATTTATATAACGAATTCATTAACAAATCCACTTGACCAGTTGAGTAAGCACTTAAGCAATCTTAAAATAGATACTAGTGAAAAAATTACCTGGCACAAAAACGATGAAGTAGGTCAGTTGGTTTATGCATATAATGCTGCCATTGATGCCCTTTGGGATAGTTCGGAAAAATTAAGAAAAACAGAGAGAGAGGTAGCCTGGCGTGAAATGGCAAAACAAGTAGCTCATGAGATTAAGAATCCCCTTACTCCGATGAAACTAAGCCTGCAATATTTACAAAGAGCAGGCAATCTTCATCCCGAACTTGTTCAGACCTTACTGCCTAATTTAACCCTTACGATGATGGAGCAGATCAATACCCTCGATCATATTGCTACTGCCTTTTCTCAGTTTGCTTCCATGCCTGGACCTGAAAACAGTACCTTTAATCTGGTAGAACTTTTAGAACAAACTATTGAAATGTATCGTCATCAAATTGATAACGGTAATTACTTGACTTGTACCTTTCAGGAATCGTGTTATCCTGTTTTTGCAGACAAACATCAAATACAGAGAGTCGTTAATAACCTTTTAAATAACGCGGTTCAAGCAATTCCAGCAGAAAAGGCAGGAAATATTCATATCAGATTATTTCAGTCTGACCATCAAAGAGTCCGTCTTGAAATTGAAGATAATGGCACGGGTGTGGAAAATGATACACAACAGAAAATATTTTCCCCCTACTTCACCACAAAATCCTCCGGTACAGGACTTGGATTGGCCATGTGCAAAGATATTATTGAGAGTGCAGGTGGAATTATTGGATTTCATTCTACTAAAGATGAAACAACCATTTTTTGGATTGAATTGCCTCTTGCTTTGAATGAAAATTCGATAGAAAATAAAATACCTCCTATGGCATTTGCATCTTAATCTATATCGCAATGAACCCATGTTCTATAATTTTGTTTGTATTCAGAACCATTTATACGATTAAATTTTATGGAAATTGGAATTGTGGGTGCCGGAATTGCAGGTTTGGCAGCGGCCGTCAGATCTGCTGTAGCTGGACATAAAGTAACTGTTTTTGAAGGTAATAGCTATCCAGGAGGGAAATTGACTGCCTTTGAAAAAGGTGGTTACCGGTTCGATGCTGGTCCATCTTTGTTTACGATGCCTCAATATGTAGATGAATTATTCCATTTAGCCGGTGAAAAGCCTGAAAATTATTTTACATATACCCGATTAGATCCAGTTTGTAATTATTTCTGGGAAGACGGAACAACCTTAAGTGCTTTTGCTGACAAAAATAAATTCAGCAAGGAAGCATCCAGTAAATTGAGTATTCCTGCATCGTATGTTTCTGACAGTTTAAAGGACAGCGAACATAAATATGACGCGAACGGGCGTATTTTCTTGGAAAAATCACTTCATAAATGGTCCACATGGCTTAATTTACCCGTTTTAAAAGCCCTGCTGAAAATTCACCAATATGACTTATTCTCCTCGATGAATAAGGTTAACGAAAGAATATTAAAACATCCAAAACTAGTCCAGTTATTCAATCGTTTTGCTACTTATAATGGATCCGATCCCTATAGGGCACCTGGATTGTTAACCATAATACCTCACTTTGAACATCATATTGGAGCTTATTATCCAAAAGATGGTATGCACAGCATAACAAAAGCGGTGTATGAATTAGCCTTGCGTTTAGGCGTAACTTTTCATTTTAATTCAAAAGTAGAGGAATTACTAGTTGAAAATAAGCAGATTAAAGGATTAAGAACGGCAAATCATATTTATTCCTATGATCGAATTATCTGCAATATGGATGTATTTTTTGCCTACCAAAAATTATTACCCAATCATCCCAGACCCGAAAGAATTTTAAAACAAGAAAGATCCACATCTGCCATGATATTTTATTGGGGAATAAAAAAGGTTTTTCCACAACTGGAAATGCATAATATATTTTTCTCCAATGATTATAAAAACGAATTTAATCATTTGAAAGAAGGAAAAGTAGCCAAAGACGCAACTATCTATGTTAATTTAACCTCCAACCATACACCGACAGATGCACCACAAGGTTCCCAAAACTGGTTTGTTATGGTCAATGTTCCCAGCCAGGCAAAAAATCAACAAAATTTTGATATTCAGGTTCTAAAAAAACAGATTATTTCAAAATTAAGCCATTTACTGGGGGAACCCATTGAACCGCTTATAGAAATGGAAGAAATATTAAGTCCAGCCGAGATCGAATCGAGAACTCAGTCTCATCAGGGATCATTATATGGGACATCTTCTAACAAACCTTTATCGGCCTTTCTTCGTCACCCTAATTTTTCAAAACAAATAAAAGGCCTTTATTTTTGTGGGGGAAGTGTACATCCTGGTGGAGGAATACCCTTATGCCTTTTATCTGCAAAGATTGCCGTCGATTTATTGTAACCTATCATTTATCTATCCCTATATTTGTTAAACAAAATCAACTGAAAATGTCTACTTTTATATTACCGGCTATTATAACGATTTTCACCGTCTTTTGTATGGAACTAGTTGCTTGGCTGGCCCATAAATACCTAATGCATGGATTTTTATGGATTTGGCATGAAGATCACCACCAACCAGAGGTAGAATCTGGCAAATTTTTTCAAAAAAATGATTTATTTTTCTTAGTTTTCGCTATTCCAAGTGCAGCATCCTATATCATCGGATTAAGTACGCCAAATACCTGGTTACTTTATGTTGGCATCGGTATTTCCATTTATGGTGTCATCTATTTTTTAATCCACGATGTTTATATTCATCAGCGTTTTTCCTGGTTTAAACATTTGGATAATTCCTATTCCAGAGCCATTTTACGTGCACATGGAGCTCACCATGCACATACTGGAAAGGAGGCTGGAGAATCCTTTGGATTACTCTTAGTTTCGGCAAAATATTTTTTAAAAAGAACAAGGTAAATCAACCTCATAAAAAAAGACAAAGTGGCATCTAAATTTCTGGAAGCAATATCAAATACTTTTCAAACACCATTGCCGGAAGCCAATGACTTAGATAAATATTTGGAAGAAATGCTCCCTCAGCTGGAAAGTTACAGTGACGATTTAGATATGGAAGATTTATATCTGGAACATCCATGGCTGGAATTTAGGGATGATGATTATTTCCACGAGTCTGTTTTACATTTTTTTAACCCCAACGAGGAATATTTAAACTCAGTAAATGGAGAAGTTTCTTTTGGATACTGGCGAAAAATGAATCAGGCCAAAAAATTATTAATTGAAAATGGAGAAGGTAAATTATATGAATTAGCTTTTTTAGATGCTAATTTTTTTATATTAAAGAAACATGGTGACAACAGTCCATTAGGAAAATCAAGATATTT
>Ga0129333_10004268_pt1 | contig 13387 bp, 10 predicted proteins | sample CPB6_08_DNA_FD_94474 | JGI IMG/M metagenome (GOLD analysis project Ga0129333, IMG submission 94474) | Freshwater to marine salinity gradient microbial communities from Chesapeake Bay, USA - CPBay_Sum_0.6_0.8_DNA | ecosystem: Environmental > Aquatic > Marine > Coastal | place: USA: Chesapeake... | reverse complement strand
ATGGTTATCGAGGGAAGATATCTTCTGTAATTGTTCGAGCGTGTTGGGCGCATTATAACTGATAAACGTGTAAATACGAGAGTAGTCCTTATCAGTGTAATCGACACCGCAATCACCCATTAGGGCGGTTATGTAATTCGTCCGGAGACTTCCTGGGCATAAAATAATCACGTTCTTTTTTGTTTTAAGATGCTCCGCAACGGCGATACTTGAACACGTCTTTCCACTCCCGAGGCCGTGATAGAGCAATATCCCGCGGTATGGGGATTCCATTGATAGATAGTCCCTGACGAATTTTTGAAATGGCCGGTAATCCCATTTTGTCGATTTGTTTTCAACCTGTTTAATCCGATATTTTATAAATTTCGTGTTTATCCATTCCGGAAATTCTTTCATATTTTGTGAAACCCAAAGCATAATTACTATTTTATATTTAGAAAAAAAATGGTATAAAAATAATAGTATATAATAGGTATGTCAGAAATTGATACTATTGTAAAAGAAGGGAACTCTCTTTCAAAGAAGGACCTTGAAACGAAACTTTCCGTCAAACGGGATATACTATCGATTGTTTCTAAAATGAAAGATAATACGTTTATTATGAATTTGAAAATGTTCGACTGGAAGCAAAAAATAGTGAGTGGAGAAATAACAATGACGGATGACCCCAGTCAGGCGGAGTGGCTCCTTGAACCTCTATACGTATATTGCGACGATATCGAGGAAAGCGCCAGACACCTTGCGGACGAGCTCTTTCGGATGAAGCACCCCTATGTTAAAGCGCGAAATGATATTTATCCTGACCGATTGAACGTCGATGTCAATTTTGAAGTGGCGGCCGTCGTCGTTAAAACGAACCCAACCATTACGAAGCACGTTGATTCCGTTTTACTATATGGGGCGCGCCTGAATTTTAATGGGATGTTAATGGTCCCGATATTACTCTACGAATACATGACCCCTAAATTTAATTATTTAGCGTGGAAAGAAAATTTGGAGATTGAGCCATTTTTATGGAAGGCGCAAGTCGATAAATGGAATAAGAACTCAGAGAAAGTTGTTTATAGCCCACATGCGTCTTCTTATACGACCGATATTCATAAAAGTGTGTTGGCACTTATTCATAGGGAAGCCGATGGGTCGTATATTATGACCGGATATTATACATACTATTTGATGTGTGGGGCTGAGAATGGGCCATATCAGGGAGATTATCACGTTTATCATGAGAGGCCGGAGGATTTCATCGGGCGCATTCGCGAAGCGCATGATGTGGATGTTCAAGAGGAAGAGCCCATCTTTTATTTTGAGAGGAAAGCGTATAAAGTTTATTATAATAAGGCGCTGGTATTAACAATTTATCATTTAGATTATGCGATGAATTACATTGTGTGTAGTGGTTATAAGCACGTGAATTATCACGGGGTTCTTCTTTTTCTTTGCTTGGAAATGTTGCGGTCTGGTAAGAAGGGGTCCGATGACATCGGGTATTTAATAAAGACGCGAAATCATTCGAAGAGCCCGAAGTTTGAAATATTACAGAATATTTGTGTGGGGCCGAGGACTACACCTCAGATTGAGTTTAAGAAGAAGGAATGGAATCACGAACTCAATTTTATTCATCGCCCGAATAAAGTAGAAGATGATTCCGACTTAAAAATATAATCATATATAATATAAATATGACGAACCAATATGAAATATATTCAGAGAAGTTTTATGAAGAACTTCCCGCTCTACTTGAAAAAATAGAAGTTGAAAATACCGATGTTCCAAATATTGGATTGGAAGATTATAAAAAACAGATTGAAATTGTTGAGCGATTCATTGCGCGAAATAAGTTGAAAATATATGGTGGAGTATCTTTGAACAAATTCATGCCCGATGATGATAAAATATATAAGAATAGGGAAGGTAAAATCGTGGATTTTGATATTTACAGTCCCATGCCAAAGAAGCATTGTGTTGAGTTGGGGAATGAGCTGTTTAAGGCTGGATTCAAGTATGTTGATATTCGGGAGGGGGTTCATGCTGGTGTTTATAAAATATTCAATTATTTTCAGGAAGTGGCGGATGTTGTCTATATTCCGGAAAGGATATACAATTTGATTCCATATAAGACGATGAATGGAATGAATTATGTATTACCGAAATATATGAAAATTGATATGCTGGTATCTCTTACGAACCCGCAACAGAGTATGTTTAGATGGAAGAAAGATTACGAGAGATTACAAAAATTGGAGAAGTATTTTCCGATTGAAAAACCGAAGAATTTTGTTGAAAAGCGGAGTAAGTATGTAAAATCGGAGATGGAGAAGAAGATATATGAGTATATTGTTAAAAGGGATGATGTTATATTTTTTGGGGATATTGCGTATTATGCTTATATGAAAAGTTCAGGATTGGCGGATTATTATTCACCGGAAGTTAAATATATTGAGATTGGAGTTCAGAATCCGACATCTCTATTAAAAGATATACAACAATTTGGGAAGATTAAAATAAAGAAGTATCATCCATTTTTGAAATATATTCCTGTTCGATATATTGTTTCGCCGGAGAATAATGATAATCATATTGTTTTAATTGCTTATGAACTGAACGAAAAATGCGTCCCATATGTATTGTATAATAAAATAAAGATATCATCTTATCATTCACTAGTCCTCTACTATTATTTCATGTATTATCTGTCGGCGTGTTATGGTATTCGAGACAGGAAAGATGTGGTTGAATGTTGCTTATATGAATTGGATAGGGCCAAGAAATATTATTTTGCGAGGACCGGAGAGAACGAATTTTCAAATAGCTTATTCCTCTATTTTATAACGAGCTGTGTTGGGACGGAGAAGAATTTACTGGTAGATTCGAAGGTCAGGAAGTGGAAGAAGGAGAAGACATTCACTTATACGCCTGATAAAAGGGAATTTTTGGTTTTGTCGGAAAAAGTTCCTGCTGGGATTGTTTATAATATGAGCGGGGAGTTTGATAAAGAGGTTAAATAGACTCATTTGTGGTTTGAAAATATTTTGTCCAAGAATGTCCATTTTGAACTTATTAGTCTCGCGTTTTCTTCTTTCAATTCCATATTTTCAATTTGTAATTGGACCATTTTTTCTCCAATTAGGCGCTTGTATTCATTGAACTCTTCCTCTAATGATTTCTTCATTTCGTATTCTTTTGTAGTTGTAAATTCTGTTTCGATTTGTTGTAATAAGGACCATTTTTGTTCTTCAATTCTGTTATGTTCTTTTCCTAACTTGTCTCTATATTTTTGGATTTCTGATTCTTTTTCTTTCAATAGGCGGGCTTCCAATTCTTTAAGTTCAGTTTCTTTTTGTTTTAATAAAAGCGATTCCAGTTCTTTAAGGCTGGATTTATGTTGTTTCAATAAATCGTCTTTTAATTTCGTCTGTTTCGCATTTAATAATTCCTCTTTAAATTTATTGAACTCAATCTGTTTCTCATTTAATAAACGCGCTTCGAGTTCATTCAATGCCAGCTGTTTCTCATTTAATAAACGCGCTTCGAGTTCATTCAATTCCGCCTCCCGAGAATTTTTGTATATATTATATTCGCTAATATATCTTACCTGCTCCGCTCTCCTCCTCAAAAATAATATTATTTTCTTCATAAAAAACAATTTCCTATTATAATCCGCTTGTTGAACCCGCCGTTTTATAAAATATCCGATTTTATAAGAACAAACTTCTCGTCTGACATTTAATAATATTCCAGCGCGGATATTCGTGATTGTTCTACAAACTATATTTTCCCATAGTCGCTCTCGTTTTCTCTTTTTCAGTTCCAGCCGAGATTTTCTGAAAATGATTGCGCCACTTATTTTTTGAAGGGCAAGACGCGCGTCTGAATATTTTTGTCGCGGTCGCAATCTCGCAACAACTCCAAAAAAGATTTCGAACACTCGTTTAATTTCTTTATCCAGTAATTCTTGTAATTTTTCCTCAGTCGCTTTCGTATAAAAATACATCGTCTTCCCCGTCATAATTCCATTACTTAGTAAAATATCATCGAGAGCTGCCGGCGTAAATAGTATCCCGTATTTTTTATTAAAAAGCTCCTTCTTCGTCCGAATAGGAAGCGTCTGCCTCGCAATTTTAAGTGCGCTCGTTATCCCGCAATAATTCAACTGGTTCCTCACTTTTTCCACATCCCACTTTTTAGGAATGTGCTCATCGTTCGGTTTGATACATCGGATGAAATGGAGTGATGACGATTCCAGCTCGTTCATTAACTCGCTCAGCTTCTGGCGAAATTGCGACGATATTGTGCTAACACCAATTGACCCCCTCTTGTTCATGGGCTGTTTCGTCTGTATAAAAAGTGGAGACGATTTCATTATTTTCGCAATGAAACCCGCAACATCCGCGGAAATGCGGTCAATATTCTTCTTATAAAAATCACCGATTGTGTATTCAACTGTGTCGGCGTAGTGCTTGATTATTACTTTCTCTCGAACAATCCGATACACTTCAACATTTCTCGGAAGAGAAGCAAGAAGACTCGCGTCTGATTTTACATCTAATAGCGTTTTCTCGTCGAGAATCGGAAAAAATCCGGACGGCTTCGATTGGAAAAAATCGATGATGTGTCGGTTCGATTGAAATGTTATACTCTCGTGCGAGACCCCCTCTTCTTCAAGGAGCTTAATTTCCTCTTCAAATACGTATTTATTGAATAGGGTCTGGATACATTCATTCGTGAAGTTGATACATAATTGCTCGAACCCGTTCTTCTCGAAAACTTCGAACCCGAATATATCCAGAATGTTGAACTGTTTCTCCGGTTTCAGGTCGCTATTATTCATTTTCCTGTTTATGAGCGCGACAACCCCATCAAATAAATTCTCGTATATTTTCATAACAATTGTGTTCCGCGTTTGGGTCATCTCCGCCTCATTCAAATCGATGACAATGGTCTCCTCATTACTCGTAATTGTTTTCTTCGTCAAAACGCGATTTAGGTCTTCCGTTGTAAAACATTCCATATTCGACTCAAACCGCCCACAGAGAAGATTGATTAAAAACTCCATAATTTTCTCAAAATGAATCCATGTGTCATCCCCTAGGGAGCTATCTGACCATAATTGGCGGAAGTTGTCTTTTTGAAGGAATGAGGAATCCCAGTCGGGGCGCGGTTGCGAAATGTAGGACGGGACATTAGACTGATAGCCGAACGTGTAAAAAATATGGTAGGTAGAGTCTTTTGTTGATACTATTCGCGTCTTTTCAAGAAGGTATGTCGTTATCTTTGAGTTGAAGTCGCCATTATTTATGTCAATTTCAATGTATTTTCCAAAACGGGATGAGTTGTGATTGCGGGGGGTCGATGCGTTTCCAAGCGCCTCTAAAATAAGGTTATACTGGAATAAATTCGTGATTTTCGCGAGATATTGGATGATTATTTTGGTGGTCTCCGTCTTTCCAGCGCCGGACTCGCCACTTATCATTACGGAATGCTTATTTGATTGGGAATCCAGAATTTCATTGACCATCCTGTGAATATGGAGAGGGGTAGCGACTTGTTGGAATGGGTTTGCTGAAATAAGAACACGCCCAGCATACGTGTAAATATTGTCGTTTTTATAACGAACCTCTAAATTCGAGTTGATGTCCTCAATATTTTCTAATTGTAATATATTCTCCATTAAGAGATTGTGATATTTTTTTCTATATAAAATAAATGAAAACTCATGTAATAACTGTTGCTACAAATTCAGAATTATATTTTCCATATTTAGTTGATTCCTGTAAAAAGAATGGTATTCCTTTGACTGTATTAGGATATGGCGAAAAATGGACTGGTTTCACTTTTAGATTTGATAAAATGATTCAATATCTTAAAAAACTGGACCCAAATGATATAGTTTGTTTTATTGATGGTTATGATGTTATATGTGTCCGTAATTTGAATGAAATGACGGACGTATTTTTAAAATTAAAAAAAAGAACTAATTGTAAAATAGTCATATCAGAAAATAAAATAATAACAAATAATCTTTATTATTTTTATCTTTCTATTCATGAAAATTTTGTTTTTGATAAATGTAAAAATAAATTTTTAAATGCTGGACTCTATATTGGTCATGTAAAAGATATATTATATGTATTAGAACAAGTATATACCGGTGATAATACATTAGATGACCAAAAAATATTAGTTCAATATTGTAAAAGTAATCCAAATGATATTTATATTGATTTAAAAAACGAATTATTATTAACAATTGATAGACCATTTGATTCAATTCATCCATATTTAACTGTAAAAAATAATAAGATATATCATAAAAATAATCGACCATTTTTTATTCATGGAAATGGTCATACATTTTTAGATAGCACATTAGACCTTATTGGATATAAGAATGTAAAAATAAATAATAAATTATCTAAAAAATATAAATTACAATATTTTTTTATTACATATTTTAATGTAATATGTTATGTTTCAATTTATATTTTAATATTTATTGCGTTATTTATATACATAATTGTAAAAAAATATAAATGATACTATAAATATTTTAATCATATATTTTTCTACTAATCGCATTCAATATTTTTTTTAGAATTCTATAGTTTTTATTGAAATGAATATCATGTATAAATTTATATGTTTTTTTATATCTTTTTTCATTATCAAGTCCAAATAACCAAATAGCAAAATCAGATAACCATATAATAAATTTACTGCTATTCTTATCAAACCAATTATCTCTATTTTCAGTTTTTGGAAATAATTGAATAATTAAAGGTAATTTATAACTATAGTTTTTAAATAATTTATTTGTTAAATTATCAATATCTTTTTTTTCATTATATAATTTTATATATAATTTATTTATTGTCTCTTTATTATATATAATTGCGTGGGTTCCTCTTTTATTAAATACTTGTAAAAAATTATTATTTAAAAAAAACTTATCCGATGATTCCATGAGTATACTTCCAAGTGTTAAAATTTCAGGATTATATATTTCTAAAAAATCATATATATTTTTTCTATCAGTATTTGTAATTCCATTTACTACAAAATCATCTTCAAGTATTAGAATTCTGTTATAATTATGTTTAATCGCATGACTAAAAGCAATCATATAAGCATCAGATAAATCTGAAATTGTATATTGTTTTACTAAATGCTTATTACAATTTTTGAATCCATAATTCCATTGGAGATATATATTCCGAGTAAATGGATAATCCGCCAACTGTTTTCGAACTCTTTCTTCATGTTTTGAACCGACCATTATTAGAACATATGTCATATCCACATTTGGAAAAATAATCTGACTATCATATTTATTGTGTGTTCTTATTCTTTCATGTCTATAACATTGATTATTTATATTCATAATTATTATTGAGAATTTATAATTATGAATATAAATATTTATAATATTCATTTTTAAACATAAAAACATACGATATTGCTATAAATATTGAGATTACTTTACTAAAAAATCCACTAAATATAATTAATAATATAAATAACGCACTTATAATAATATTTATAATAATATTCTCAAAACATAATCCATTATAACTATTATATATTGGTCTAAAATTTGAATATACATAAATATTTTTTATCTGTTTGTTAAAATCAATATGTTCAATTTGATTTGTTTTCTCATTATAGTTCAAATTATTATCAACTATATATTTCATTTTATATATACCAAATCCACTAAAAGCAGAATCAATTTTAACTAAAATTTTATTAAAATATATTTCAATTAATTTATATGATGGTCTTACAGAGCCACCATCATATAAACAATTTTTATGTGATACTGACATTCCAAAAATTCCATTTATATTTTTACTTTTTTTAATTATATTGAACATATTATGTAATTCTTTCATATCAAAATCAATAAAATCTAAATCCAACATAATCATATACTTACATTCCTTCCATTTTTTTGCTTGATTTAATACTTGGTTTCTTATAAAAGCGAGTCGTCTTGTTCTATTTGAACAATTAATTTCATTAAGTTTATTACACAATTCAGTTGAATGTTTCCCATCTAATTTTAGATGTTTTCCATAAATATTTTTATATTTTTTCTTAAAATTATCTAATATTTCTTTTGTTTTATCAACACTATCATTTTCAGCATAATATATTCTATAATTGTCTAAATATAAATCTCCAAATTGAATAATTTTCATCAAATTTTTTTCTAAATATTTATCCCCGTCTTTAACTATAAAACAAAAAGCAACATTATCCATATAAATATATAATATATTTTTAGCAAAAAAATAATATTTTCTATATAAAATTAAATGTCATTGGGATGTAATATCGCAAAAGCCGGAACACAAGAAGCCGTATTCTGTCAGGTCCAAAAATTCCCGAGAATAGTAGTTATTCCGAAGGCGTATGGTTATTTAGAAACGCTCGAATTAAATCCTTGCGTCCCCGTCGGTAAGACGAATCAGCCGTGCGGATTCGGATGTTGCGCGGATATTCCCGACGCCTCCAAGAGACCAGCCTCCCAACCAAAATCAGGACAGCCGTATAACCCGAATCCTCCTTTTCCCTTCGTTCCACCGGCGGAGCAGATTACTTGTTATAATTTGCGGTCCAGTTTGAACACGTGTGATGTAAATAAGAGGAACTTTTATATCAATACGAATAGTTATAATAGTGTTTTGGGTCCATCGACATAATATTTATAAAATGGATTGTTTTCATACAATCTATTCTTCATTCGCAATCATTTCTAAGAAATAAGAGCGAATAGCAGCAAGTGCCGCTTCTTTATCAATCTGGGCCATTGCTTCCCAAAATATCATTTCATCTTTCAACCGACGTGCGGTCGTTTTGTTGTTCAAAGAACGTGTGATTCCTCCGTTTTGGCGATTCATTTTATGTGATGGAATGATATTATATGCTAAAAATAATGTTATTTTTAGAATCAATTATTATAATATTGAATAAAATTCAATAATTTATTGCTACCTTGGTTTCTTGTGAGGAGAATAATCATCGCAAAATTTCTCCAATTGTTGTTGGCGAACGATTGTATCACCAACCATCGCATTCAATTCTGCCATTCCAGTTTTATATTCCTCAATCGAGGCTTCTTTTTGATGAATGCGTTCAAGTTCATTGAAATACTCATCGCGTCGTTGCTCAGTGTCTCGATTTCGTTTTCTGGCGATTTTAATCATCTCTCTCACATAAGCAGTCATTGTGGTCTTTTCGTTGGTAATCTCCAATTTGCTTTTAACTGAATAATACGAAAGCAATTCATCAATCTCATCAGTCGCTTGTCGAAGACCATTTGGATTTTGAATAAATTTCAAGCAAATTCTTGAAAGAATCGACCAAAACATTTTTTTCAAAAATTCAGTTAGGACATTGTTTTGAAAGTTTCTATTCATCAAATGATTCGGAATCGTTAATAATTTCATCAGAATGATTGAAATCATATGCATTGATTTGAATCTTCTATCAAGACTTGAAGAATAAAACAAACGAAGACCACGTTTTTCAGCAATGGAAAGATGATAACATTGACTTTGTTGAAGGAATTTAATTTGTCTAAAACACGGAATTTTCATAAAAGACGCCGTCAATTGCGCATGAACAAACTTGTGGATACCACAAAGCATTTCTTGTAATGACAAGCAATCATTCGGACTTTTAAGTAATTTTCCGCCAGTTTTTTCAATATAACCAATAACATTTTTTTCTTTGAATAAAAATCGCAAAGAATAAGGTATTCTTCCAGCAACTCGGTTGATTTTTTCTTGAATAAGCAACTTATACAAGAAACCGTATAATCCTTTCTGACTATTCACATTTTCATAATGGTTGCCGACAGAAAAGTATTCCAAGCAGTTTCGAGAAAAACTGAAAATATAGCAATTTCCAGTCGTGCAGTTGAACTCAATGATTTGGCCGTCGAACCAAAGAACAAAGACTCCGTTTGTTTCTTGTAGCTCCACACAAACCAGTTCTTCATCAATCAAAAAATACATGTAGCCATCATGGACCACAAATGGATTTATTTTCGGACAATTTCCAATCCGAGTTCTGATTGAATTTTTTTCAGATTCAGACATTTTGTCTAAATGTCTTTTGACTTTTGGTGTTAATTTTGACATTTTACAGTCGAGTAATATGGTAAACTTATACAAGTTTTTACCATCAATTTTATCAAATTTTAATCCTCATTTTTTGGTATGTGCGCGTTTCCATTTTTCAAGTAATCCGGAAACCCACTCTGAATCCCGCTTCATAATTTCCGCTACATCCGGCGTTCTTTTATGTAATAAGTTGTATCGCGCAACGAGTTCGTGTATGATTGTAATAAGGGCACTGTGTTCCCCGTGTTGATGACGCAAGGAATTAATAGCGCTAATTAAAGCCCGATGACGCGCAATAGACGACATTTTCTTAACTTCGGAATATCCGAAATGAGAGAGGACATGGTCATCAGCCAATGGAATACGCGTTGGAGAAGCCTTCTTTTTACAGGTCCTATCATGACAGATTGATTTTATTGCTTCTTTGTGCTTTTTGCGCTCGGTAGCTACGTGTTTTTTCAAATTTACCTTTTTACCACCGTCCATATATACTTATAATATTATAAATTTTTCAAAACATTGAAAAAAATCAACGGCAATTACATTTTGCCATTGCATCTTGCTTTTTGATCAGACTTTGATACGTTCAACCAGCGACGACGTCTCATTCTTCCATAACGCGTGCTATGTTGTGTTCGCGGTATTCCACAAAAGGAATAACTGCTACCACCACTCGCATATTTAGGAACAAACTTGTAAGTTTCGCAGAATGACTCAATCTTCTCGTCTGTGTCCAGCTGATTCGCAACCAATTCATCCCAAACTTCGTTTGTAAGAAGCCGGTCTGGTTTTGTAATGTAGAGCTTTGAACAAATCTGTTCAAATGATGGTAATTTGTCGAATTTCCGGCCTTTGACGTAATCAACAACAGCCTTTCGAAAATCTTCGTCAGTCGATTTAAACAAAGTAAAATTTCGGGGACTAACCGCGATTGGTAATCCAAAAGGGATATGCGGAAGCTTCAAGAAGTCGTTCTGATTGATGAACAAGTCATACAATGAGCAAAACAAATCGATTTCAATTGGAAATCCGACAATTTCTTGAAGAATTTCTTTGAATATCTCATTCTGTTCAAGTTGTTCGTCTTCATTCAAGCGAACACCAGTTGGATAAAAAGACACCTTGAATTTTTGTTTCTTTTCAGGTTGTTCTTGTTCATTCTGCTCAGGTTGTTCTTGTTCATTCTGCTCAGGTTGTTCTTGTTCATTCGATCGAACAACTGTTTTGACGGTTATTAACTTCCAACCAACAAGATTCCTATTTTCAAGCAAACTCATTTTTCCTTTATTTTTTTCTTGGTCTTTTTTATTCACGGCCATAAGTTTCATCGCAACCTGAATAAGTTCAAGATGCTTCTTGATTTCAACTGGTAATTTGACACCCGAAATCTCCAACAGTTTCTTAATCTTTGGAAGATAAGAAATGTGCATGAGAAGCGGGTTCTGAGCGGATGTTTCACAAACACACGCAGACAAAACAGTGAAAATAAGCGCATTCAGAATGCTCATTTTGTCGTGAGGAAACTCGGTTGATGGGCCACACAAAGTCGCATAAGTCGTTGAGTTCTTCAATCTCCATCGGATTTCTTCCTCAATTTGAGGCTTGAACTCTTTAAGAAATGAGACTGACAACATACGGAGGGCGAAGCAGAAGTAGAAAAGGTTAGGGTCTTGGACCTTCTTTCCCTTGAACAACAGCTTAGCAATCGCTGAATTGTTGAATTTGACAATTGATGCTTTTTGTTCATCCATTGCTCTTTCCGGAAATATAAGAAATCCAGCATCGCGCATTGAGACTCTGGTAAGAGGATGTGAAAGATTCAATCCACTCTTTTCCGAATGTTTAACGATTTCAGCAAATCCATCCAATCCAATTGGAGCCATAAAGATTCCGTCATTGACACCAAGCGACATTGGAAATCTTTTTATCTGGGAAATATTCCCCAATGGAAGTAGTGAATCGCCTTGCGCAATTGGAACAATTGGGATTGTAAGTCCTCCTAAAATGGGGTCCTCAAAATTACATCGTTCCTCCATTGCGCCAGTATCAATATCGACTTCTTCCGCAACACCTGCGTTCGCAATAGCTAAACCAGAAACGCCGTCATTCACAGAATTATGTAATCCGGAGTTAATTTCAAAATCAAGCAATCTGTGATTGAGGTCGCTTTCAGTTTGAAAAAGAAAGCGAAGCGGGTTTCCAGCTGTCGCTTTTTTCAAGTGAAAACTGGAAGTCATATTCTTGACGCTTTCAGTCAAATTTGAAATCGAAATAGTTTCTTTTCCGGCCTCTTCAATAAATTTATCAAGAGTTGGATTTCCTTCTGGGGGAGCTCTGTCCAGCTCTTCTTGAAATTTGCGCATAAGTCGCTTAATTTCGGAGCGAAGTTCTACAACAATCCGGTCAGTTGAAGAACAACCGAGCGCAAGATTATGAATAGACCTTCTAAGTTCAGGTGTAAAATCAGAAAGATTCTCCATCTCACGAAGCTTGTCAAACAATTTGAAGTAGTTTTCCGATTCTTGTGATTTCAGGGAACCATTCCGTTCATAGATTTCCAAAACAAATGGACAGTCATATTTTGTAAAAGCAGAAACAATCGATTTGTCAATTGGTCCTCCAGTATTAATCAAACTGACCTTAATTTGCTTGAATTTATGTCCAAAAGGAAACCGAGCGTTCATTGCTTGACAGAAACTTTCAGCACTTGATGAACCAATTTGTCCATCAGAGACAATATTAAGAGTATCATTTGGACCAAAATCCTCAGGGATATCCTTAACAATGCATATTGGACTCGTTGCACCATATCCTTGTCTTGAAGCAATCCAAGATTTAATTTCTACAATTGAGCATAATATTGAAGATGTATCCCAGCGAGTAAATATTGAATCTTTCGGACATTTATTTATCATTTCAGACAAAATTTCAAAATAATAGTTTATGTGAAAAGCAATAGAGCCAGAACAATCAAGAGCATAAAATGTTCTTTCGTCTGGTTTCAGAACCTTTGGAGGTTCAACAATCTGACAAGGAATTCCTTGAATAGCACCGATAATTTTGTTCATTTGAATCTTGTTCAGTCCAATTTTTGAAAGAATTTCACGCGCGTCCTGTTCAGATACGCTACATAAGTCATCAAAAGAAGAAACTCCTTCTTCATCGAATAAGTTCTTAGCAATTTCTCGACACCTTTCAATTGAACCAACGCCGATTGAAAATAGAGCATTAACAAAATCTGAACTTGTCAGGTT
>Ga0129333_10004267_pt1 | contig 13388 bp, 7 predicted proteins | sample CPB6_08_DNA_FD_94474 | JGI IMG/M metagenome (GOLD analysis project Ga0129333, IMG submission 94474) | Freshwater to marine salinity gradient microbial communities from Chesapeake Bay, USA - CPBay_Sum_0.6_0.8_DNA | ecosystem: Environmental > Aquatic > Marine > Coastal | place: USA: Chesapeake Bay... | reverse complement strand
TATATTTATTCGTCCAGTCTTCTTGAAACTGCTTAAACGTTTTCATCTTTGGGTTGTTGTTTAAGTAATTTTGATAATTCGGCAGTTGAACCAATGAACAAAGCGTTTGTTACATTTGTAGGACCTCTTGCTTGCTTCTCTTCTTCAACCTCTTTTAACTTTTTCTGAAGGTCCATGAGTTTATCCGTGGCATCTGCTACATTCTTAATAAGTTGGCCAGCAACTTCATATGCCCTTGGCATTTCACTTTCTTGTGCTAGTTCAAGGATGCCATTGATTGCTTCCTGACCTTTTTCAATCAAAGAATATAAATTTCCTCTAGTATAATCATAGTCTTTTTTGATATCATCAAAAGATGATGAAATTTTTTCCACTTTTTCCATAGAAGAATCTTTCGTTTCTACTTCTACTTCTGTGGATACAATGTCGCTTGAAACGTTAAATGTATCATTCAACTTGTCATATTTTTTAGTCATTTTCATAACGAGTCACTAAATCCAAAATCATCACCCACCGGAATCAAATCATTGTCTGCCGATGTAATAACTTTTATGGCAGCACCAGAAACATGTGCTTGTTTTGTTGTTGCATCTTGTCCTCTCTTAACAGTCAGAGTATTTCCAGATTTTGAATCTACATACATTTCTTCTTCGTCAATCGTAATATAAGTATTTTCAGTAATTGAAGATGCATCATTAACCGTTACTAATGTTGAATCGGTTCCAATATCTTGCGAAAGATTTGTTACAATATTGCCAGTGTAACTTTGAATAGCTCTGGGCTCAACAGCATAAGTAAGTTCTCTTGTTGGAGTCTTTGTAACATCTCCTGAAATGTAACCAATAGAAACTTTTTTGATGAGATCTTTTGCTGCTGAGGAAGAAGAAGAAACTGGTCCAAATAGATATGTTTTAGCAGTAAACCTTATTGTATAAATTAAAGACCTTCTTGTAGTAAAATCACCTTCATAATCATCTTGCATAGAAATATTTTCAATCACAACCGGCACATCTCTTTTTTCTCCGATTGTTTCTACCAAATCAACACTCAAATTATATGATGGTTGAAAATATGGTAAAATCTGCTCAACAATTTGTAGCATGTCATCATTGAGTTTTGTGTAAATAGACAATTCAAATGCCATATTATATGGAACTGGCATATATGCTTTTCTGACATCAGTTCCTACACCAACCGTTGATGTTAGAAATGTTTGCGTTGTCGTAACTTTTCTAGATCCATCATAACTCAACCCAACAAATTCAAATGACATTCTTGGTAATGTTATTTGAATTGGTTTATTTAAACTTGGAGATTGCTCTAATCTTGCCAAAAACTTTTGAGTAGGTCCATATGCAAGAGGGACTTTTATAGCATTTGTAATATTGCCTGCAGAGTCTTTATGTTTTATCTCAATATTATTGAAAAGACTACCAAAAGAAATTACAGTCCTTCTTAATATTTCGTGGTAAAAATACTCAAACATACTATTATTACCTACTCTAAATCAAATTTATAGATAATTATATTTATACTACGGATTTCCAAAGGGGTTTGATTCGCTGAAATCTAATATTTTATCTGCCTCTATTTCTATTTCACTGTTATCTGGATATTGATTAGTTGTGTTGTAGGAATCAGTAGATTTCAATTGATATGTGGCACCACTTTCAGATCCTGTTATGATTTCTCCAATAATAAAACTACCAGTTACATTTGATATTGATAGCGATCCAGTCGTATAATTCCAAGATTTTACAATAGCTGTTATACCACTGGAAGATCCTGTTATAGTTTCTGTCTCTATAAAGTTTCCAGATCCCACCATATATGGAGTTCCAATAGTTATTGTTGGTGGCATTGCATATCCAGATCCAGCATTAACTATTCTAATTGCGCTAATTGTTCCTCCAGAACTTACAATTGCCACTCCAGTAGCAGTTGTTCCTATTCCAGGAGAACTAAAGATCACCTGTGGCGATGTAGTGTATCCAGATCCGCCACTTGTTAGTGTGATAATTCCCACTGCGCCATTGGAAATTCTTGTTGTTGCAGCAGCTCCTGATCCACCTCCACCAATGAAAACTACACCGGGACTTACTGTATATCCATATCCTGGATTTATTATTTGAACTCCCTGTACTTTTGATCCAATTTCTGTTCCATCGCAATTGATTAATCCATCAATTAAAGTTGCAATACCAACTGCTGTTCCTCCTGGAGATGGCGATGAAGAAATAGCCACAACTGGCGTAGATGTGTATCTTTCACCTCTATTAGTTACAATTATAGAAGAAACTGCACCATTCACAACTGATGTAATCGCAGTTGCAGTGGATCCCATAGACACTAAAGTAAGAGTTTGTAGATTGGATTCAATATCAACACTATCATCTATTTCTTCAATGCCAGTGTCAATGACTTCATCTTCATATCTAAACAGTTCACAAGTTAGTGTATAGACATACGTTTTTTGTAATTGGTAGAAAGGTTTTTCGTGCTCTACAAACTTAATCTCAAAAAGTCTATCACCAAGAGGAAAATATATTAGGTCACCTTCTTTTGGTCTAGTGGATAATTCAATATTTGGCAAATTTTTAATGAGAGGAGTAATGTAAGTTTCAAATCTTTCTTTAGAGATAGTTACTGTCAGTTCATTTAGTGCTTGGATGCCAAATTTAGATAAAAGAGTTGTGTTATTGGCATATCCATCATAATTCTCTACATATGCTTCAATTGGATATGAATTATCAAATTTTGATTGGACTACTTCTCTTATGACTGTATTTTTTGTTAGATACTTTCTGGGTATATAATAAATTTCAACACCATACATTCTTAATTGTTCGTTTATTAAATCCTGAACAAGATTTTGTTCAGATTGCGATCCTTGTAGAAAAAATGGATTTAGCATTATCCTATCATGTCAAGAGGTGGAAGTTCATATGTATTGGACATTTTTTCCATCAATATATCAATTTCTCTTTGAGCATCATCATAGATTTGTCTTCCATTAAGTTCTACTCCACCTGGAAGTTTAACACCTTGGAATTTGATTAAATTCTGCCCCCACTGTCTCTTTATTAATGCGGTCAAATATGGTTTTAAAAATGAATCATTCCAAACTCTTGAATAATCTGATGGATCTAATGTTGAGTAACAATCAATAATAAAATATTGCCCATCTCTAACAGATCCCCAATCAATATCTAGATATAACCTATCTTGTCTTTTGTTAAATCTTATTTGCTTTTGAGTATTCAAAAGAAAATCTAGATCTTCTAAGTAAGTTTTAACCATCGCATAACTTAAAAGTTCCGTCGTTCCCCAGTAGTAAATATCATTCAAGAATAATTGATATTTAACACTAAACATATTATTTGTGATAGTATTAGTTCCATCAAATGTGAATATTTTATTTACTCCAATAATATTTGGGGGAACCTGAAGATAGTTGCTATTTTCCTCATATTTAAAAGTTGTTGCAGTTCCTACAATATTTGTTGTTACAGTTGTAGTGACTACTCCAACAGGGGACGTATTTCCACTAGGAGCTCTACCCCGATTTATATCATCTTGAGTAATTTTGTATTTGTAAAATGTTGGATAGACGCCATCAAAATGTCTTTCTTGGAAAAACTGTACGGCATCATCCACTAAATCTTCTATTTGCTCATCTGCAACGTTAATCTCCAAAACTGGCGCTCCCAGTTTTCTCTTACAATAATTTATTAACTCTTGCTTACTAGATGGTTGCGCCATTTATCTAATACCTCTAGGAACTATTTATGGTGCAGATGAAATGCCTGGTTTAACTAAGATATTTCCTTCAATTAATCTGTAAACAGTTGATCCAGAACTAACCAATACATCATAAACATATCTTCCTTCTTCCAACAATCTAGTAGAAGTTGATCCTAAGGATATTTGTATTTTTCCTCCGGCAGCACTTGTGAATCCAACAGCAAAAGTTGCATCAGGATATCCTGTAGATCCAATAGAAACACTTTTTGTCATCTGGGAGGATCCTGTCCACCCCTGAAAATTTAATGGGGTTCCATTTGTATTTTTAACTGTAAAAACATTTATAAAAGTTGCCCCACCATTAAGTGTTAGATTAACAGCATAAGGAGTTCCTGACTCTGTATCAAAGGTTATCGTGCTGTTTGCCATTTGAAACTCCTAACTGTACCAATACTTCTTGTTGTTTTAAGTAAAGTTTATAATATGATTTGGCAATATTTTTGATATAATCAATATCATCAATACTATCTATTTCTTGAGCAACTTTGAAATACTCAAAACTTTTGCTCAAATTTTCAAGTTCTATCTTGTCTGGATTCATTTATCAAACTCCTTAGTAAATTTTTTATTTCACTTAGATCATCCTTCATATTAGCAACATCAGACTCAAGATTTTGTATTTTTTGATTCTCTTCACTTTTTATATTTTTTCTTGAAACATACTCTTGATATTCTGACATATTTCTATTCACAATTGAATTTGTTTTTGGATCCCTGTAAAGATGAGTATGACCCTCTACTTTCAAATAATTCATTTTATGCAAGGGCAATTACTCTTAAATCTTTCATTCTAGGAACATAAACCTGATTTGTTGAAGTCATAATAAGTTTAATCCTATAAGATTTGAATGAAGGCAAATCATCTGCAGTAAATACATATTCCTTATATTCAATTTCTGCAGGAGAGAATCCTACGTTTATTGATGGTGGAACATAAGAATCGGACAATCCATCATTATTAGTGGCATCAATAACCTGACCCCTCTCATCCAAGTTGTTATACCCGGGGAACGGAATATAAATTGGAGTAAAGTTTTCTGTTTGATTAATAGCGTAGAAAGCCCTTATATCCGAATAAAGATTTACATGGGCATTAACCAGAATCTTTATAGAAGTAGCTGGATTTTCTAAAACAATCTCTTTTGATAGATATTGGAAAGCAGTAGGATCTTCAGAAAGTGTGTTGACTCTACTATCAGTTGAATAATTAGAAATTACACTATTAACTCTATTTGAGGTTAGAATGGTGCTGATTCTTTGTGTATCAAGGACAGGACTTACTCTAGAATCAACTGAATCTAGATTAATTCTCAAGTTCATTGATTTATTACCAGGAAGAGATCCAAGTTTATTAGTTTCATTAATCTTAGAACAAATTATTCTTGGACTTGAAAGATAATTTGTCTTATTTAAAGAAACTGTTTCAAATCCTTGGTCAACAAATGGAATTTCATTCCCACTAATGCTGGAACCACTAACAGTTCTAACCTCCGCATTAATTGATGTACCCTGAACAGTTAAGTTTTGAACAACTGGAGTAATTAATTCAAACGGAATATTTTGAGTTGCCTTGATACTGTATCCTCCAGTAGACTTGGTTTGATTCATGTATAATTTTGGATAACTTGATCCATCAGATCTACCAACTCCACTAGATCCCATGTTCAACTTAATATTATATGAATCAAAAGAAATAGGATTGGAAACAGTTACATCTTCTAGGTTGTGTGTTTTGTTAATTCTTCTTAGAGACACTCCTCCAAGTTCATACTTATAAACTAAAGTTCCCGCTGGATAATTTTTGGCAACAGATCCATCAATTGATCTTGAAATAGATCCTCCAAGAATTCCAGAAGATACTGAACTGTAGGAAATAATTTCGTCACCAATTAAAACATAACCCAAGTTTGTAGTCCCTACTCCAACATTTTCAAATCTCTCAAAGTTTGCAGAACTATCAACAGAAATTGGTGAAGTTGAAGTTGAATTGTATGCAGTGCTGAGTTTGGTTGGAATAATGTCAGATTGAACATCCGAAATTGTTACATAATTTTGTTCAAAATACATACCATGATTTTTATGATTGACAACGATGTGAAGTCCATCAGATATAACATTAATTTCGGAAATTTGAACATTTCCCCCAGAAGCGTCATTTAAAGTTGTAGTGACTCCCAGATTATTGATATACTGTACTGTATTTCCTACACCCGAAACTACAAAGTCGCCCTGAACATTATCCAGAATGAGTTCATTGGTGCTAGCAATAGAAACTATTGAAAGTCTTGCATTTGAACCTAAAGAATTTGCTCCGATAGTTCCAATTCCAAGAACATCACCCGCAACGTATCCAAATCCAGATTCAGAAACTGTTGCAGCAACAGCAACGCCATTGGTAATGGTAATATTTGCTTTTGCGTTTCTTCCACTTCCAGTGATATTTGTAAGTGGGACACCATTAAATTGGAAAGTTCCTGAAGATGGTGTATAACCAATTCCTGCATTAATAATATTCAAAGTGCCAGTTGCAATACCAGCATTACCTACATAATCTGCAGTTGCATTTGTTCCTTGCTGTAGGATTGTGTTTCCTAAGGCAAGTCCACTGTCTTGTAAAGTTGAACCTAATCCAACTCTAATATTTCTTGAATTTAAGTTTATAGAATTTGGTATCAGAGTTGCAATTTCATTATTTCCTTCCGATAACTCAGGACTATAAAATTCTACAGATCCACTTGGTACAAACTCCGCTCTGTATAAAGTAAATTTAAGGTCTTCCCACTGACTTGGCTCCCAAGTAGAAGCATTTTGAGATTTGAATAGTGATCCAAGATAAGGTTGATTGGAAATAAATGTCTGAGTGATTAAATCAGTTTCTCCAATTCTTGATATGTATACGCTATATTTGGTTGAGAGTGATGCAAGGCATATGCAATACTCCGTTCCTCCTTCAAGATAAACTGGCGCTTTGAAATTGAAAGTAGTTGGAACAGATCCATCTGCAGATATGTTTACTTCAGATGGATTCAGAATAATCTCTGAGAATGGGATCACCTTTTGTGTTGGGAATCCCCCTTGCATTGTCCTGAGTTGGAAAGTTACTGGTATGTCAAGGTCATCTTTAGAACTAAAGAATACTTCACATTTTGTTAAGAATACGCCAGTTTCATCTTCAACTAAGAAAGATTGTGCAAGAGGATCATACCACTCAACAACTGTTCTTTGCCTTTGTATTGTGGAAATTGTATTTGTCGCTACAAGTTGCGTTCCTGTTGTTCTGGCAGTTGCTCTATCTTCAAACTCTTGTTTATTTTCAATTCTAGCATTTCTTACAGAAATGATATTTTCTTGTACTGTTTCTAAAGTTCCGCTAGATACAAAACCTTCCTCGGCAATTGTTGTTGCATTATTTTGATCGTTAATGTTGTTATTAACTAGAGTGAATACCTTGTTTCCAGTCTCAAATCTTGGATTGTTTGTTAAATTTGGGTTTGGAATATAAAGACTACCAATTAGAGTTGCAGAAATGTCTGAAATTAGTCTTACATCTGCAATAGTAGCCTGAGCACCACTTGTTTGACCAACAAGGATCATATTTTGCTCTACCCAACCCGAGAATCCACCCTCAGGTTGATTTGATAATGAAAAAGTATCAATATTTAATACTGTGGAGGTTGATGAATATGTTGAAGGTAAACTTTGTGAATTGTATGGGTTAGTTAAAAATACCGTTGATGGATTATTATATACACCTTCCTTGTGATTTGATTGGGCAACTCTAAATGTAATTCTTGGATCCGTGTTTCTGGAGTCTATAGGTAAAACTCCTGTTGGTCTTGATCTTCCAATAATTGTTTCACCAACTTGGAAAACTCCAGAAATCATATTGATTTCTAAAAGTTTTGGAACACAGAAATTAGTTACATTTTGTCCATCAAAGAACGCATACATCTGAGTCGATGGTTTAATTTTCTTGGCAATAAATTGAATATTTCTTGATCTCATAAATGAAATCAAGTTTCTACTAACAACTCTATCACCTGCAGATGTATTATCAAATTGTTCAGAAACAATAGTTCTTATTCCAGTTCTTGTTTGAATTCCAGTATCTCTTACTTCTCTTAAAGTATCTTGAACAACAGTATCGGTCACTGTTTGATTGAAAGACCTACGTTGTCCTCTACCTCCGGGTCCTTGAGTTTCTATATCTCCACCACCACCAAGTGTTCTCTGTCTTGTTGTTTCAATAACTTCTTGCCCAGTCCAATTTGTTTCCCAAGCATTCCAAATAGTTGGAGAGAATCCAGTTTGTGGATCTACATTGAGAGTTCTGGAAGCTAGTTCAAGAGTCTCTGCATAATTACCTTCAGTATTAATAATTTTTGCTTCTAATCTAACAGTATCAACCCAAGTATCCGACGCTGGAGTTAACTCCATAGATCCTTGCCAGAAACTTACTAAAAATGGAGTAACACTTTCAGTTCTAGTTGCAAAGGTTTGTTTTAACCATTCTGTTTCCGAATAGTTTAACGTTATCGCGTCTCCAGTTTTTTTAATATTTGTTCCCTCTATTGAAGAGAAAGCCAAATCTCTGTTAGGATCTACATTTGTTACTGGTCCGGGAATTAAATCAATTGAATCAGTATAATGTTCTGGTCTAAGTTCCTTGTTCTTTATATCAATACTATTGTTAAATTTAACAGAATCTTCTTGAGCAAGAAGTGAGGTAAAGTTATCTACAAAGAATCCAGACTTAAATCTATTGAGACCAGATGAATCAGGAACAAATAGGTTTGATGTATTTGTCTCCAATAGAGATAATGCTGTATAATATTCTAAGTTTTTAATTCTGTTTTCAAGTTGCTTAATATCAACCATTCTATATCTCTTATGCTCTAAGAATGTCAATGAAGCTTGAGATATATTATAGAGATATGGTGGAAGTGCAATAGATGCTATTTCTAACGAGTCGTCAACTGAAACTGGTTTTTCTGGTTTTTCTGCCGGAGTTCCATATTTAATTTGGAATTTTCCATCCTTAGTCAAGTAAACTCTATCAATTCTTCCAAGATAGAATGAGAAATTTGTTACTATTGACTCGTTGGACGCTAAAATATTTGCCGCAGAATTTCCTGAAGAAGTAAATGTTCTTCCATAAAATTCTAGTGGAGATCTTGAACCCTGTGAAACTGTATAATTGGAAACTCTAGGTCTTATATCAATAAGATCTGTATTTCTAATAGAATTTACAGTTTGAATTTCATTGCCATAGTCAAATCCATCATACGAATTTGTTGTAGTAATGTCTCCATCATCTGAAGATTGATAATAACCATTTGAAAAATAGATTTTTATTTTTCTATTTGGTTCTTTTGAATCAGACTTTCTAGTGATAAATCCATAATCATAGAAAGATACGTTCTGTCCGTTGTCGTATGTATAATTGAATGAAATATTAAAACTTGGAGTATTTAAAGTAGTAACAATAGCTTGAATATTAGACTCTTCAAATACTACAATTTCACCCTCTTTAAAGTTAGTATTATTTTTTACAATAAATGATATTTGTGAATCAGATAGTCTTTCTGCACAAATAGCACTGGCACCGCTAGTTTGACCAGTAAACATTTCACCGATTATAATATCGGAGGTTTTACTTGTAGGTCCGGTGATTGATGATAAAATTACCGTTGGTGCTGATGGATTTGATGTATCTGGAGATTCATAAATTGCATGAATTTGGATAGCATCAGGAACATTTAACGAAATATTTTCATCTTGAACTCTAGTTCCATATGGATAATTTCCATATGATAACCCATCATTTAAAGTTGTTGATCCTATTCCAGAAGATGAATATTTTGATTTGTCAACTATTAGACTATTAACTCTGTTCTTAATTTTTACCTTTGCTTTTGGTTTAATTTTTTTCAGAGTTGTAACTAATGTTGCTCCAGTATCATTTGCACCTAAATTGTAAATCTGAAGTTGTGTTGAACCATTAGTTAGAGAAACTTTATCTGTAGTTAAAGTTTCTGTTTTTCCGTCAGATCTAATTAATAGATATCTTTCTGGATCAAATGGTAAAAATGTTTCATTTGTTCCAGAAGTAACTGCTGTTGAAAGTTGGTTATCTAAAATATTAACAGTATACGATTTCCTAATTGTTAACGATGCATCTGTTAAATCTACCTCAGATATATTTGATTTTGGTAGTTTAGTATAAAACGAATTATCTGCGGAAGTTTCTAAATTAGTTGCAATAACCTTTAAATCTGTGACCTGTAGGGTTGTGGATGGAAGACCACCCTGACAAACACCAAAAACAGTTGTTACACCAGAAATAGTTACTTGAGTTGTTCCTACGCTAACAACAGACGCAAAAACTGGATCTGATGATGTTTGATTACTAAACTTCAAAAGATTGCCAGATTTGAGGTTTTTGGGGAACAGTGGATTTGTACTTGTAACGGTGCTAATTCCAATTGAATTATATGCACTGATTGTGGATACACCAATTAAAACAGCATCAGATTGAATTGTATCTGCAGTAAACGTAGATGCAGAACCAACAATACCATATACGGATTTTATATCAGAAATTCCATAAGAAGTGACTGCAGTTGCAACTCTATTATTTTCAATTCCATTGAAGATGAAAGGTTCGTTTGTTGAAAACTCTCCTGTCTTCTCATAAACAGTTAGAGCAGTGCCTGCCGAAACTGAACTCTTAAGGAATGCTGTTGCACCACTATATTTTCCTTTTATGAAGGTTGGAACTGGCAATGTGATGGGTTCATTTAAAGTAATCTCTGTTACAGTTTGAATGTCGTACAGAGAAATATTCCATTCATTTAGTTGAGGGTTATTTGAGTTGTATGATCCAGAGTCTAATCTAAAATCATATACTCTACCAACTCCAATTTCTTTTCCTACAACAGAAGTTGAGTTGACACCAACCCTAGAATCCCTTAAACTTAAAATATAAGTATTTCCTACACCAACAGTTGGAGATCCATAAACTCTATTGAGTTTTAGTGTTGAACCCGTATTGTAATTGATTGATTGATTCGTTAAAGTCTTTGTAGTTCTTGGTTTTGGTACATCTAAAAAAGTTGCACTAATAGTTTCAATTTCATATCCTTTAACAAAAGCTTTTCCAGGAGATATTTGATATAGTGCAAGATCTTCTGATGGAACTGATCCACCATAAGTTAACTGATTTGCAGTGAAAACACCTTTATTTCCAAGATTATTATTTAAAGACTCTTTGACTGCTAAATCAAATGGATTTACATAATAATCTCCGGATTCAGAATATGTTCTTCTTGCAAGTTCATCTTCTAAGATACTATAATCTGTGGTTTTCTTTTGTGATCTTAAAATCCCATTAGATATTGTTGCAAGTTCAATGAAATTATTGTCATCAAAATCATCTAAACTTTTTTTAAATAAAGATGTTGTAATTTTTAATCTATCTGCTCCTGGTGCAGCATAGTTATTAAAACCGTTTGAATTATCATTTAGAAGTGGATCAAGATCCGCATTGATAATTTCTTCAGCAATTAAAAGACCTACTCTATAGCTTGGTTTATTTCCATATTGATCCAAAAGAATAGTTTCATCATTTACATTTAAAAACTGCCCTTTTGCAAAATAAACTCCATTAGAAATTGAAAATGCAGATCCAATAGAAGTTGAATTTGATGCTACTGTTGAAGCAAAAGCTTCACCTGAAGCAATAATTGTATTTGCTGAACTTATTGTTATATTTGAAGAAAGAAGTTCTCCATCAGAAAATTGAAGTGTTGTATTATCTTGAGAATTTGATCCCAGATAACTGATGTAAAGTGTAGTACTTCCTCTTTCTGATTCGTTAGATAAAATTATTTTGTTAACAACAGCAGTTACCCCTGAAGTTAATCCAGTTATTTTTGCCCCCACAATCTGATTAATATAATCAGAAAGAGGAACTCCGAGATAATTGTTCTCAAGTTCTACTGCATAATATGAAGAACTATACGCAGTATTTCCTGGTATTACTTTTGCACCTTCTTTAAAAAAGTGCTGACCAAATTTTTCAATTTGGTTTTGGAGAATTGACTGTAGTGTTGTTAATTCTCTAGCTTGAACAGGATAACCTGGTTTGAAAAGAACTTTATAATAGTCATTATTTGCATCAAAATCGTCAAAATATGGTGCTACATTGAGATTTGTTTCCTGTGACATAATTCTTTAGAACTGCAAAATGACTTTAATATCTTCTTTTTGGCTGGTTGATCTTGTAATTGAAGGTCTATTGTCCACGTAAATAATATTTCCAGAATATTTTTTGACTTCTGGTTGTGCTACACCTTGACTAAAAGATTGACCTAGGTAGTATGTTCTATTATTTATTACGGTAGAAACACCTGTAAATGATGTCTGTATTGATAATGTTGTAGACCCACCAAGAATACTTATTGACCCACCACCATTTGGATTTGAAGTAAACTCATTTAATTGGAACCCATAAACTGGTGTTGTGTTTTGAGTCCCATTAGTATTAAATCCTGCGGTTGTTCTATCCTGCCAGTATTTTAAAACACCAGTTGTTTGGTCATATGAAATAACTCTACCAACTGCAGTGGATCCAACTCCAATAGTTTGTGTAATAAAAGAGTCTGGAGTAAAAGATGCTGAACTGTAACCCGATCCTACTAATTTTAAGGCATAAACTGCACTTGCTTTATCTAGACCCAAATTTTCAGAAGAATTATATGCCTCTGGATTTTGGACAATTCCAATTCTAGCAATTTGGTTTCCTGTTATAAAATCTGGATTTTCCGAATCATTTTCAATTCTTGAATATATCAGAGCATTTCTAGCGCCAAGTTCTCTGTAAATATTTGCACCATGTCCTCCCTGAGGGGGAATAATTACATTGAAAATTGGACTTGTTGATCCTGTCGGCATATTTCCAGAAGCAAGATCTAATGTTCCAAAAGTATATCCAGATCCACCTGAAGAAATAGTTACTGATTCTACTTTTGAATTATTATTGATTACAACTGTCGCCTCTGCACCAGTTCCATCACCTTTAATAGGAACTCTTGTATATGTTCTATTTGCCGTCCCTAACCCAACACCTCTGTTTGTGATCGTAACAATTTTTAGTTGCCCACTTGTTGCTGCATTATCTCTCACAGAAGCGTTGTCAGTGCTTGTCTCCCAATCTGTTGGGACAGGCATAAAATTAGTAGAATCAAATTTTATAATATCGCTTGGTTTAATTGTATAAAGATATTTCCAAATATATCCATCACCACTTGTTCCCGCTTCTCTTGGTTCTAAATCAGTAAAGGTTGGTTCATCCAAAGATGCTCTTCCAGAGGGATTTTCTGGATTAGTTCCATTTTGCAGGCAAATATAAACTCTATAATCAGAATTAACTACATAATAATTCGCATCATACAAACTAATGGCGTTTGATGGTTTTGATGGATTTTCTGCTTTAATGTCATGGCGGTACATGTCATAAGTAACTCCCGATTGCCAAGTTATTTTTCTTATGACTTGTTTAATATCTGAGAAACTAACCTTTT
>Ga0129333_10004266_pt1 | contig 13389 bp, 23 predicted proteins | sample CPB6_08_DNA_FD_94474 | JGI IMG/M metagenome (GOLD analysis project Ga0129333, IMG submission 94474) | Freshwater to marine salinity gradient microbial communities from Chesapeake Bay, USA - CPBay_Sum_0.6_0.8_DNA | ecosystem: Environmental > Aquatic > Marine > Coastal | place: USA: Chesapeake... | reverse complement strand
TCTGCGTGCGCATGGGCGGCGCCGCTACCGACGCGGGAGTGGGCGGCGGAGCCCCAGCCGCCACCTTCTCCTTGACGAGACTCAGGATGTGCTGCCGACGATTGCTGTGCATCACTACCTCTTACCCAGCGGGCCCTTGTGTGTCGAACCGTCAGCACGCGGGATCACCCCCCGCGCCTTCAACCGCGCCTCTTCGGTCGCCCCCAGCTCTTTGCCGGCCTTGTGCTTGGCCAACGCTTGGGCGAGGTGGTGCTTCATGTCAGAGGGGCGGCCGGCCTTCTTTTCCATATTGGACTCCATTTTTTCAACGATTCCGCGGGCCCACGCCCTCCCTGGATCGCCTCCCCACAACAACCAGGCCTGGTGCCCCTTATCCTGCGCGGGGGTTTTGCCCGGATCGACCGCCTTGTTCTTCTCGTGACGCGAGAAGAAGGCGTGCATCCGGCGCACCGTCTGCGCCGATAGGGCGCGACGGTTCTTCAGGTCGACCGCACGCTGCACACCCGAGCCAATGCCCTGCTGATGAGCCTGACTGACCGTCAGCCCACCCTTATTACTGGGTGATGCGGATTGCCGCAGGGCGAGCCCACGTGCCGCGGCGGCCGCGACGGCGGGCGGGGGTGTGTAGGACTCGGCGACCTTACGCATGACTACTCCTCGTCGGCACCTGCCATCTGCGACCCAGATGAGGGCTTGATCACGGTCGCGCCAAGGTCGACCGGGGCGGGCTTCAAATTCTGTACCATGCCGCGCACATCTGGTCCGCGCATACCGTAGGTCGGGGCCTTACCGGATTCAACGTTGAGTTGTTGCTGAATCGCCATCTGGCGAAGATTGTTCAGCTGCCGTGCAGACATCTCCGGCTGCGCGGCCGGGGCAGAGGGAACCGCAGGTGGAGTCGGCTTTGCGGCCGGAGCCTCTAGGGCGCCACGCGACTGGGCGTACTCACGCATCTTTGAAGACATGCGCGGACCTGAGATCTGCATGACGTTGCCGGCATCATCGTAGCCATAGGTTTGGCCGGGATGGATGACCCTGGAGCCTCCACGGGACACCAACTCGTCCTGCAGCTTCTTCCAGCCGCCCTTATAGCCCAGGTTCTTCGCCAGACCGATCCAACTCTGACCGCGCTGGACCTGAACCGGCTCCATCGCCACCTTCTCTAGAATCCGCTTCTTCCTGCTCTCGTCCATGGTTTTTCCTCCGCGCTGTTCGATTCCAGGGTACTTCTTCTCAACCTTCGCCTTCACGGTCGCCTGTTCTTCAGGTGTGCCGTGCTGCGCCACTCTGGCTAGGGCGTTGCGGGCATGAACGGCGTCTTGGATCGGATAGCGACGCCCCGGTAGAGCAAAATTCTCTTCCTTGATCTGCTTCCTACCTTTTTCCGTCAGCACCTTCGCGAGTTTGCTGGTCATCAGTCCCTCCGGCAACGTGCCACATCCTAGCACCAGGTCAGGGGCATGGAAAGCTCGGCACACACCCGTGCCCTGGTGTCACGCTGTTGTCTGAACGACCGGTGCGGCGTCTGTTCCCGTGGGCGGCTTAAGCCAACTGGCTGCGCGGTTGTGATGGGGAGGCTGGTGTTGAGAGCGGCGCTCTCGGCACACTGGGTGACTGTCCTGGCGCCTTTACGGTCTGCAAGTACAGGGTGGGTGTCGCAGGGCTGCGGAACAGGCCTCGCCAATACTCAGATGGGTAGTAGGTCGGAAAACTCTTGCTTGGGTCCTTGTACTCCCGCTGAAACTGCCGAATCTGCTGCTCCGCCTCCCTCGGCGTGGTGGGGATCTTGCCGGTCTTATTGACCATGTAGGCCTTCATGGCGTGAACCGGTCCGGCCCGAAGTTCGTGTGCGGCGGTGTCGTACCGTTGCCCGAGAAAGTTCTTAGTCGGTACGGCCGCTTCCGGGACAGCCGGGCTCAGGTAGTCTTTCAAAAACTGAGGCGTCCCGAGCACTCCGCGGATATTCTCCACCGCGTGCGTCGCCTCATGCGCGACAGTATCCAAGAAGTTGTAGGGGGACCGAGAGTGAAACGGGGACTCCGTGTTGATCAGCAGCGTACCTCCCCTACCAGAGATATCGGAGGCAAATCTGCCTAGAGCTCCACCCATGCGCTTGTCCGACATTGGCTGCACGGGAATATTGACGTCTAGACTTTGGGGGCCGCCTGTGCCGCCACCGTACTGCGCCGACACGTCCATAACTTTGGCCAAGTTTCCGGCTCCGCCGTACTCCAATTCTTTGGCTTTCCGCAGATTTATGACACCCGGTCCGCTCATAGCGCTGACGTAGTACTGTTGCGCCGCAGGGGCCATTACAGGGCGGCTCTGTAGCTGACTGAGTTGCCCGGCCGGGGGAGTGTACTTAGGTGCAACGGGGTCTCGCGGAAGCGGCCCTCCTACGATTTGGTCCCACTGAGATTCTCTGTAAGCACGTTTGTGCAGCCCCGCAGGGAGCGCGCTAGCTAGCTTTTCCTTGGCAGCCCGGACGGCTCGCGGGAACCTCAAAAACATACCGCCTCCACCGACCCCGCAGGACCGCGCACCACAAGTCTAACCCGCGCAAACTTTCTGTCCAACAAGGTATAAGGATTTTGGTCGTGGCCTGATACACGGTCATGCTTTATTATCAGATAATAAGAGGAGGCGATATGTGCGTCCATACGATCGACGAGTTCTTGGAAGAGTTCCCCACCTACTGCAAGAAAGACATTGAGCAGGCCTCATCAGACCTGCTTCGCGCGTTCCCGGACATCCCCCGAGACCGTCTGGGGGAGGCGGTGCTGCTGTGCTTCGCGGGCGAAGCTCCCGAGACGTGGGGGACGTTCGCCCAGGACATCGAACACTACTGGGAGCTGTTTGTGCAGCGGTCCGCCAAGAAGGTGATGGAGTGCCCGCATGAGACGGCGGAGGAGACCCAGAAGTGGCTGCTGAAAGAGTTGGACTCGCTCTCACTGATGCTGTGGGAGGCGACTCGCCGCGGCATTGGTAGGCAGCAGGCTGACCACATGATGGCGGACGCGTGCAACATCGCCTTCGTCAGCTGCAACATGGCGTTGGCGATGTCGATCGACGACACCATCAACTAAAACAACCCCAACAACCTAGAGGCTCGGCACCGCGACGGTCGCGGTGTCGGTGCCTCTTTTTGCCTAGCAGGAGACAGCATGGAGCCCGACTACTTCAAGGTCGCTCGGAGGCTGCTGACGCTTCCGGGCGTCAAGCTCAAGTTTGATGGTCAGCGCAACACCGCACATCTGTGCCGCGGCCTAAGCCGTGGAGAGACGCGGTTTGAGTCCTGCGGTCTGCATGACCCCGAGGTCGAAACCTTCACCCACTACCTCAGCAATCCCGGCGACCTATCGGAAGAGGACGAACTGGACCTCAGCTACTACAACGCCTGCAGCTGGGAAGAGGAGACCAAGACTCTGGGCGAGCAGATCAAGTTGGTGCGCGGCCGGTTCCCGGACCATGACATCCAAATTCCAAGAGGTTGAAATGCGGTCGAGAGGACCAAATCAGGTCGCCCCCTACCCAGAAGATGACGGGGACGTGTGGTGCCTAGAATGCAACTACCCACTTCCTCCTGAACTGGAGGACGGTCCAGGGGTGTGCCCGCATTGCGGGACCTTACTACCAGACCGGCAACCTCATCAGGAGGACTAAATGGAGATACGGAGCATTCCGGTCGTCAGCACGGCCCACATGCCGGGGCAAGATTGTTGGGACCCGTTGCGACCCACCATCGTGGTGGAGGACGTGGAATACGGGCATCTCGTGTACGTCCGGCCGATCAAGACGTGCGATTGCGGGAGCCCCGTTTGTGCGGAACCCCCGGAGTGGCTGCTCGAGATCGCCAAGTGGGCGACCAGCAAGGGGTTTGAGTGGGTGTGGTTTGACTGTGACGCACCCACCGTCCCAGAACTTCCAACGTATAAGTGGTGACATGAACACGTTTGTCGCTAGAGGTACGGACTACCTGCGGGGTGGTCGGGAACTGGATACCAAGCGGTTGGTCAAACAGCTGACGGAGTGCCAGCAGATTTATCACGCGCTAATACCGGGTGGAGGTCCTGCCCACATCCTGCACCACCCCGCCACCCAGATGTGGGAAGGGTTGTTGCCCCAACTACTGGACTACGGGATCGCCACGTACGAGGCGTATCGGGAGCGATTCCCGGGACGCGAGCACCGGTCCGGTGAACTGATGATCCTGGAACGCCAGAAGTATGAAGGGGTCTTCAGTCCACCCGACTGGGTCGACGACTACGCCCCGTACCACCGGGCCAAGCTGTACGTCAAGGATCCGAGCCACTACGCCCAGTACTATGAGCGTGACCCCGCCACCAGCGCACCCGTTTACCCGATCACACGAGATGGTAGGCTGTGCGGGTGGGTCTACCGGCACACCGACAAGGACACGAGTTGGTGCGTTACGTACCGGGGGACGCGCGGTTCTCACCGCTACAAGACAGCTTGGGAAGCGGTGCAGTTTGTGAGGCAGGAGGAGTGATGGAGCTGCTGCTGTATCTGTATCTGCACACCCGAGTCGAGTGGGTGTGCGCGGGCAACAGCTATGAGCTGTTGGACCCGGCGTTCAATCGGACGCAGCGGTGCGATCCGATGTTTGTGTATGAGGACGGGGACGTCCTGGAAGTCATCAACCCTATGGAACTGCTGGGCGCCGGACAATCGGAACCCGCGGACAATCAACCCTAACGTGAGAGGGCATGTGATGCAGCTGAACTACCCAGACGACGCCCGCTGCGGGCTTCACATTCAGTGCGAGGAGACGGTCAGCCACTGGGATGGTGACTACCATTCCGGTGCTTACGACCGCTCCAAGATCTTCGAGAAGGTGGCGTCGATCGTGGCGTCGCCCCACTTCCCCGACAACAACGTGATCGAGTCGTTGGAGCGCAGCTACCATCTCGAGGATTTCGATGAGACTGCCGGTAGTCTGAAGGACTACGTGGCCGCCAAGCTGCGGGAGATCAACGGCAACTATGACTTCGTGGTGTCGAGCCTGGATCCTTGGGATCGAAAGCGCGGAACCCTGACGATGGGGTGCCGGATCGACACCACCGTCGGGAGCCTGCGGGCCGCGCTGGCGGATGAGGCTGTCGCCCAGGAGATCCTGTCGGGATGGAGCATCACGGTGGGTGAGCAGGACTCGTGGGATGAGATCCACAAAGCAGCGGGGTAGCCCAGTATGATGCCGAGTAAAAAGAGTTTGTTGGAGGCGGCGCTGGATCAGCCCTCCGCCCGAGTCGGTACCTCAATGGTGCTGGTCAACGTCAACCACCCACTCTGCAGGATCGCGGAACCGTTCCTGGAATCGGCAGATGAGGATGGCTTGGTGTGGTTCCGCTACAGCTACCGGTTCAACACGCCCATCGAGATTACGGATCAGGGCGTTGAAGCCACGCTCAGCAAGGGCGGCGCTAACCACAGCACCTTCGTGCCGTGGGGAGCGGTCCTGTCGATCGTGGAGGAGTCGACCCGCACGCAAGTGCTGTGGTCTCCCGAGCAGGTGGAACCGGAGCAGCCCAAGCCAGCGGAGCCTCCGAAAAAGGGGTTTCATCTCAGGCTTGTGACCGACGACGAGCCGAGCTGACGTCCCTTTGTACAGCGGCATGGGGCCCTCATACTACTGGTAGGAGGGCCCCATGCTGTTTGCTCAGATTCCCACTGCCTTGCCGAGCGCCACCACCGTCACCAACGGCACCGGCATCGACATCAACCAGATCGTACAGGGGAGCGGCGGCAACCCGCTCATGGTGGTGGCGTTGGGGGCGGTCGCACTTTTGGGCGGCAAAACCCTGTGGGACTTTCTGAAGAAGCGGCAGGAGCAGGCCCACGAGGCCAAGATGGAAGAGATCAAGGCCATGCAGACGGGTCATGAGGCCTGTGTGGCCAAGCAGCAGGCGCTGGAGGACTCGCTGGGCGCCCTCAAGAACAAGATCCAGGTTCTGGACGCCAAGTCCGCGGCCGCCGAGAAGAAGGTGCAGGAGATCGCCCAAGCCAGCGAAGAGAAGCTGGAAGAGCTGAAGGGCAAGGTCTCCAAGCTCAAAAAGAAGGTGGCGTCCGAGCAGACCGAAGATGACGCGCCCAAAGCGAAGAAGAAGAAGGTTTGAGCAACGACTACGGTCAGCCCTGTGTGATCCGGTCGGGGGAATCGGTGACGATCCTTCAGGAAGGCTATCGTCTGCCTGACGGCACCACCGTCACGTCCATCGAGAACTGTGAGTTTGAGACCGACTCCTCCGTGGTGTTGGAGCAGCCGACCGACCCCACACCCGTCGCTCCCGTGGCCGTGGTCCCGCCGGAGCCGCCCACCCCCGTGGACCTGCCGGAGGCCATGACCCCACCGGTTCCCCACATCATCCCGACCCACGTCCCCAAGTCCTACACACCGTCAGTGGGGGAGCTGCCCGACAACCACACCAACACCGAGACCACCGCCGTGGTGGTGGATCAGGCCATCAAGCAGGAGCCCACCACACAGGAACCCGGCATCCCCATGTCCATGATCGTGGCGACGGTGGCGGTTACGGCCACGGTGGCGGCGGTGGCGGCCTCGTCGGGTGCAAAAGGTAAGAAGGGAAAGGGTACAAGACAGCAGAAGCGCACGCCGGATCAAAACCGCCGTGAGCGAGAGGAGCGTCAGAAGGAGTGCGCCACCAAGTCGGATCGCGTGGATCAACACATCCAGCAGATCGCCAATATGGCTGACAACAGCAAGACCGCCAAGCTGGAGATCCGGGATCCGGAAGGACTGTACGGCGAGATCGAGTTGGTGTCTCAAGAGGTGTCCGTTCTCAGCCGCATTGTACGTAGGCGACAGAAACGGATTTCCCAGTAACCCGTATAAACCGGTAATAGAGAAACCGCGCCGTATGGCGCCGAGGAGTCATTATGTTTACGCACGAATACATCGAAGACATCCACGTACGTCTCAACAACTCCCTGGACGAGCGCAAATCGGGCAAGAACCTGCACGAGACTGAGTGGAACGAGCGAACCCTGAAGATCTTCTGGGAACCCGGGGATATGACCCGGTATACTGCCTACGCTATGGTGGTGCCGGACGGTCGGGAGGACTTCGCAGTCTTGGTGGCGGGCACCATGACCAACACCCCGTTCGTCGTGTACGGAACTCCTGAAGGGTTCTTGGGGCTGGGCTATTTCTTGGAAAAGAACGCCAACCTGGGTAAGCACAACCTCTACACCAAGCGCAAGTTGTGCCAGTTGGTGGCGGCGATTCTGCGGCGGGATACGGACGCCAACGACCCGATTGACTACACGGAGTCGTAGTGATACTTGGCCACCGGCCGGTGCGGGTGTGGCGGAATTGGTAGACGCGCCAGATTTAGGTTCTGGTGTCCTGTACGTGGGGGTTCGAGTCCCTCCGCCCGCACCAACGGAAGGGTAGCCAAGTGGTTTACGGCAGCGGTCTTGAAAACCGTCGGCGTTAGTAGCGCCCGTGGGTTCGAATCCCACCCCTTCCGCCGACAAGGAGGCAGTGATGACACCTGAGGACAAGAATTGGTATCGACGAAGATTGGCCAAGAAGTCGGGGGCCTTTGATTCCGACATGGACCCCGAGGTGGTGTTTGAGGCGGTGGAACGGTTGGAGGAATCGATCCGGGAGTTGCCGGCCGAGGACTTCACGAAGGACGCGGTCCTCAACCTGATCGACCACCATTTTGAGTTTGTGTGGAACGCCGACTGGGATGACGATGACGATGAAGAGGGCGAGATCCACGAGGACCGAGGGGGCCTGCTAGCCAGCATGCAGGACGCAGATGATGAGGACGAGGACTAGATCCTCGCGGGCGTAGCTCAGCGGTAGAGCGTCAGCCTTCCAAGCTGAACGTCGTGGGTTCGAATCCCATCGCCCGCTCCAGGAGGAAAGGTAATGAGTCATTTCAGAGAAGTGGTGGGTTCTGAAGGATTTGCGTGGGGAGCGGTGTTTGGGCTGGGCATCTCCCTCACGTTGGACTTTATCGGCATCTATCTGAAGAATCGGGGGCATAAATAGCGACGCGCCCATAGCTCAGCTGGACAGAGCATCGACCTTCTAAGTCGAGGGCCGGAGGTTCGAGTCCTCCTGGGCGCGCCGGGGGTTCCGCTCCAGGGCACGTAGGTTGCCGCCCCACCCTGCCCCCGTGAATCATTGTCCGGCTGGGGCAGTCCTACCGTGTGCTCCACGCGTTAGTGTGATGCCGAATCACACAGGAGCCTTCGGAGTGTAGCGCAGCGGTAGCGCGCCTGCTTTGGGAGCAGGATGTCGGGGGTTCGATCCCCTCCACTCCGACCGGGAGGTCGTATGAACTGGTTGTCCTGGTTGTTGATGTCGGCGGTCGTGGAACCCTACACGATCTGCGAACGCCCTAAGAATGAGACCTACGCACTACTGGAGTGCGCGGGTAAGTCGGGTCTGTGGTCGGCCTCGTGGGTCGACGATGAGGATGGGGAGCCACAGGAAGATCTCCTGCGCATCACCCCCACCAAGAAGGGGTGCGCCGTCATCCAGCGGAGATCGGACCCAGACTGGCCGCGCAGGTCAGAGAGGGTCTGTAATCCCGTGAGTCCCGCGCTAAGATGCGTGTTCGCGAAGACGCGGACGACGTGCCGTTTCAAGTAGGCGATTCTGGAGTAGCTCAACGGCAGAGCAGGCGGCTGTTAACCGCCAGGTTGTGGGTTCGAGCCCCACCTCCAGAGCCACGTCCCCGTAGCTCAGTGGATAGAGCGCACCCCTCCTAAGGGTGAAGTCGTGCGTTCGAATCGCACCGGGGACGCCAAACGACCTTCGGGTCGTTTTTTAGCCATCAGTAGTGGATGGCCAACAGCTCCACAGTGGCGTAGGCGGTGACGTCCGTCTGGTCCACCGCGGCCGACGACACCGCCTCCACCCAAACCAGCGACCCTTCGGGCAGCGTGGCGGTCAAGCCGGACGTGAAGACCCCGGTCACGCCCGCGGCATAGGTGATCGTATTACCGAGCAATACGGTCGAGTTGTCCGGGAGCAGAGCCTTGGCCTGCATGGTGATGGTGCCGGCGGTCGTGAGGTTCAGCTCGACACGCACGATCAACTTGCTGGCCGTGCAGGCCGGCACGATCTGGTACGTCTCTGTCGCCGTGATGGAGGGGTCGTACACCACACCGTCAAAGTACTTGGTACCGCCTCCCACGGCCCCCAACTCCAGACCGTTCCAACGCAAGTAACGGGCGGGTGTCGGGAACGACCCCAACCTCCACCAGCTCGCCCCATCCGTAACCAAGTCGACCGATGCGTTGGGCAGGCGAAGAATCGTGTTGGAGGCCCCGTCGATCAGTTCGCCGGGAGCCGCCCCCTGGATCACCACACGGTTGGAGCCGATGTTCTTGATCCTGAGGACACGCCCCAACTCAGGTCCACCCTGAAGCGTACCACCTGCTGGGGGCAGCGTGATCGTGATGCTGGCGTTGTTGGTGTTGCAGAGGATGATGTGGCTCAGCGGATCCAACACCGACATGTCGGTGTTCTGCGCCACCAGCTCGATTCCCTGCGTCATCAGTCTGGATCGGATCAGCACGTCGGTGGCGTGAACCTTCCAGCCAGAAAAGTCAGCCCCCATCTCGGTGCCGGGATTCTGCGGGATGGTACCGTGCCGGTGATCCGCACGGGCCAACGACGTCGAGACACCCAGGCCGCCCTGCTCTGCCAGCGAGCCGATGTCTGACGGCGCCGCCACGTTGATGTCGTGCTTGTGGTCGGCACGTGCGGCCTTGTTCAACACTCCCGCCGCCTCCGCGGCAGAAGTGACGTTCGATAGTTCGGCAGCGTTACCGTAGCCAAGAGCCAGATTAGTGATCAGACCGTCCAGGTACTCTAGCGCAGCCTGGACCTCTAGTCCCCACCCATCAGAGCCTGCCTCGACGGTCTCTCGGATTGAGGGAATCCGAAGGTTGGTGTGCCGCACACCCAGAACCATCGTGCCGGTGACTTCGCCGGGCGTGTTCTGGTTGACCGTCAGTCTGACCAGGTACGTACCCTTCTTCTGGGGCGTAAACGTAAAGGTCGCGGCCAGCGGATTGGACGTGGCGGTGGGCACGTTGGCCATGGCCTGCGTCCACGCCGGCTCCTCCACCAACGACCACTGGTACGTGAGTCCGGGGGTATTGTCGATGTTGGAGAATGTGACGGGCTGCCCCAACCCATAGTTGAGGTTCGGGCCCGGCTGACCGTTGGTCAAGATCTGCACAACCGCCATGATTACCTCTCTAGCCCAGTCTTAGACGCACATACCTTGCAGGTCCGACTTGTCGGCGGAGCTGACAACAACGGAACATTGCCCCCGGACTTGACGCTGCAGATGGTCCAGCCGAGCCAACCGGCCCGTCCAATCAGTCTCGCGTTCTGCACATAGTGAGACTCGTCGTTGCCGGACGGGGTAGTCCAGCCGTAGTCGAGAACCGCCGAATGTGTGGTTCGTGTCGTCATTATCCACCAATACCAAACTGACTTACGCCGAATCCAGAGATGCCGAAACCACCCACCTGTGCGGCGACCGCCTCAGGGACTGCCTCGGATGCGGACAGGGGGGATACGATCACAACTTCTCCAGGAACTGGAACTCTGATCGGAAGCTCTGCCCGTAGGACCTGGTCGCGGGCAGGTCGCGAGGCTGTGTCGAGCACAGGAGTCTCTCCCAGCCTCCTGTAAAACGCAGATACTCTTGCACCGTGACCGAGCAGCACGTCAGTAGAGATCCGTGCGACGCTCACCAAGTGGTGAGCCGCCCCGTTACGCTCGTACACCCGCTCGGCCTCATTCAAGGTTGGGCCAAACGTCTGCAAGGACTTCGCATTATCCGAAGCCGGGCTCTGAACCTGCTCCAGAATCGATAGGGGTCGTGTCAGATCTGGGACTATCATCTTATTACCCGATCATAAAGGCCTCCGTGAGTCTAGCACGTACCCGGGCGGGGCAGGATAGTGCAAAGCCATCTTTGTGGGCTGGTATAAGGATGATGAGGGCTGCTACACATGGCCCAAAGAGGTTCAACATGTTCAAGTTCTTGATTGCCTTCGTGATGATGGTCCCGGCGGTCGCTCAGGCGGCTCCGTTCCACGAGTTCGACGCCACGTATCCGTGGAAGAGTACGCGCGGCGGACCACACACCTACGGGAACAGCACGATCCGAACCCAGATCCCGCCGCCCAAAGGCTTTAGCCGCGTCCAGACAGACACCTGGGGTGAGTGGCTGCGTGACCTGCCGGTCGAGGAGGCGGCCTACGCGGTCCACAATATCGATGGCGAGATGAAGGAGAACCAGAGCAGCCACCACCGGGTAGTGAGCATGAATGTGCTGCCGTACCAGCAGTGCGCGGACTCAATCCTGCGCCTTCGGGCTGAGTTCGAGGTGTCGCGGGGCCAGACCTTCCGGTTCAGCGGTATGTCGTTCTCGAAGGGTTCGCGTGAGGCGTTCGACCGGTTCCTCGGGAGGTTGTTCATCCACAAGGGCACTCACAACCTAGCCGGAGAGCTGGCACGCGTTTCCGAAAAACGGGTCATGCCGGGTGACGTACTGGTGCGGGGCGGGAACCCCGGGCACGCCATCCTGGTGGTCGACGTGGTGCAGGACCGCCACGGCAACCGCAAGCTGCTGCTGGCCAACGGTTTCATGCCAGCACAGGAGTTCCACGTCCTGGAGCTGCGCGGGTCTCCTTGGTTCAACGAGCGGGACCTCGACTTTGGTTTGGTCAACCCGCTGTGGCGCCCATTCACGTGGAGTGACCTGCGGCGGTTCTAGTGCGACTGGATGGGAGGTGGGGGTGGCGCGGTGACGCGCTGCCCCCACCCTACCCAATCATGTTTATCTGGGGGGCGCCTTGGGCACCGGGAGAGGCGGCGCCACCGGTGAAAGATCACCGCTGTCGAGCCAACGCTTCGGCGTGTACTGGCCTGGCTGAAACACAAGGGGCGTTTGCGCTCCGGGCTGCGGAGTCGGGACGTCGGGCTTACCAAAGTCTTTGTTGAGTCGCGCGACGATGGGGGCGACGCCCTCACCACGCTCGGCCTTCTCCAGGTGTTCCAAAAATCCCGACGGCATCTGCCTGTATCGAATCCCGCCACCACTTGAAGAACTGTCGATGACACGTCCGTGCCCCGCGTACATGGCAACGTGCCCGAAATCGCGTTTCTTGGTTTTCGGGTTAATTCCGCCTGGGTACAGGATGAAGTCGCCCTCCCGCATCTGCAGATGAGGGATCTCTCTGAAGTACTTTCGGCTGCCCCGCGCATCCGCATAAATTGCATCCGACGACATCTTGGGCACCTCCGCGATCTGGCAGGCGAAGGTAGAGCAATCCTTGTATCCGGGCATACTGGGCGGGCCGAAGCCCGTCATTTTATTCTCTTCCAGCAGCTTCAGGGCGCGGTTGGCCCGCGCGGTGCCCAAGGTTTCCGGCGGCGTAAAGATAGGAGCTACGGGACTTCCTCCTGGCTCTGGAGTGCCTTGTGCCGGGGCCGACCAGATCTGGCGAACCGCGGGTTGCCTGTAAACCCAATCCTTCAGCCGGTCCTTAAACGTGAGGTTCGCCGGGATCGTGGCGGCGTCGTCGTTTATCTGACGCTGCTCCACCGTGCCCCCAGCTTCGTAGTTACTTCTGGCGCTGTTGATGGTTCGTTGTACCCGAGCTTTCTCCGCATCCCACGCCCACTGAAACGGCCACCGAAACGCCAGTTTCTCGAGGATCCGAACCTTGCGCGCGTCTTCCATGTGGCCCCCTACTTGCACCAGTCGGATTTCTTTTCGCCGTGGTACGGACGGGCCAGGCCCGCCTGGATGATCAGGTCAGACAGCCGCTTGCCGTCCAGCTTGATGTGACCGAGCACACGACCGCCATACTTGTCCCACTCGGTGATGTCGACCTCGATCTTCTTGGCCTGGGAGACCGCCTGCTTGGTGAACTCGGTCGCCTTCTTGCCGAGCTCCGCCTCTTTCTCACACTTGGCTCTCGGCGCTTTCTCGGGGGTGTCGATGCCCAGGACCCGGACACTCAGGTTGGTGCCCAGTTCCTTGGGCAGGAACTTGACCTCGAACTTCACGGTGTCGCCGTCCAACACCTTCACGACCTTCCACTCGTACGCGTGTACGTTGGCGGGGATCAGCAACGCCACCAGCACCAACAGTCGCTTTAGCATCTCGTCTTCTCCGTTCGGCCGTCTTGGCCCTGTGGCAGGGGATGCAGAGGGTCTGCAGGTTGTCGAGACCCGCGTCCCCACCACCATCCCGCACCGCCACAATGTGGTCGGCATCCCATAATCCACCACCCAGCTTCCGTTTCCAAACCTTCCGCTTCGCCGGGATCCCGTGCAGCAGTTTGGTGCGGAGCATCTGG
>Ga0129333_10004264_pt1 | contig 13391 bp, 24 predicted proteins | sample CPB6_08_DNA_FD_94474 | JGI IMG/M metagenome (GOLD analysis project Ga0129333, IMG submission 94474) | Freshwater to marine salinity gradient microbial communities from Chesapeake Bay, USA - CPBay_Sum_0.6_0.8_DNA | ecosystem: Environmental > Aquatic > Marine > Coastal | place: USA: Chesapeake... | reverse complement strand
GTCCTGTCCAGTCAGAGAGAATGCACCAGCTTCTCCTGCTGTGCGCCTGCCTGCACGCAGTGTCGCATCCTGTCCTGCCAGTGCGAATGCACCAGCGCCTCCTGTCGTGCGACGAGCTGCTCGGAGAGATGCGTCCTGTCCAGACAGTGCGAATGCGCCAACGCCTCCTATTGTGCGCCTGCCTGCACGGAGAGATGTGTCCTGTCCAGACAGGGAGAATGCACCAGCACCTCCTGCTGTGCGACGAGCTGCTCGCAGTGTCGCGTCCTGCCCTGCCAGCGAGAATGCGCCAGCACCTCCTGTCATGCGACGAGCAGCTCGCAGAGTCGCGTCCTGCCCTACCAGCGAGAATGCGCCAGCACCTCCTGTCGTGCGTCGAGCAGCTCGCAGAGTCGCGTCCTGCCCTACCAGCGAGAATGCGCCAGCACCTCCTGTCGTGCGTCGAGCAGCTCGCAGAGTCGCGTCCTGTCCTGCCAGCGCAAATGCGCCAGCGCCTCCTGCTGTGCGACGAGCTACCCTTGTGCCGGCCTGCTGTCCTGTCAGCGAGAATGTGCCAGTACCGCCTGTCGTGCGACGAGCGACCCGTGTACCGGCCTGCTGTCCTGTCAGCGAGAATGTGCCAGCATCTCCGGTCATGACATAGTGAGTCGTGCCGAGCTGCGAGCTGATCGCGACAGCCGATATGGGTGCGTGTCCTAGCATGGATCACCTCACGCCAGGGCTGAGTCGATCTCGGACTGAGTCAGGAGGCCGGCATCTCTCAACGCATTCAGGCCGGCATGCAACCTAGGAGAGTCTAGATCGACGCTGCCATTCGCGAGTAGCCTGTCGTACCAGAGACGGACGATAGGATTCTGCTGTGCGGCCGCCACGACCGCAAGCTGTGTGACCTCGCTGAAACGATCAAGAAAGTCCAGGGAATAAACCAGTCGAGGAGCAGGACGATCGATCCACGCATCAGCGATCGCCTGACCAGCAGCTCGCTGCTCATCAGTCGCCTCGGAAGCGAAAGTCACACCGTATCGACCATCGAGATACTGCTCGACGCCGATGATCGGCGCGACAGCGGCGACAGTGGCGTGGAGGTCTGCTAGCATTCCCACCACCCCTGTATGCCTGCGCGGTCGGTGCCGTTAAAAAATGTCACAGTGCCGGTGCTAAATATGCGCTCGATCCAGTACAGCGTCCTAAATCCGATGCCTGAATATCCCGCCGCTCGACCGACTGCCGTCACTGGTTGACTGGCCACCTGGCTAAAAGAGAAGCCGGCGATGGTCCAGCCATAGGGCGGCGCGATGAAATCGACGGCATCATAGCCGATAGCCGTGATCCCGCCCTGCCCTGCCGTGCCATGCGTCGTGTACGAATGACAGGTCATATCGAACATGGACCCCATGACGCCGCAGACGATCTCGACCTTGTTTGCGGTTTGGGCCCGCGCCTGCTGGTAGGTGGTGCTGGCGTATGTGTAACTGGTGACGCCACCATCGACTTTATAGATGGGCCTCCTCTGTTGATGGTAGTAATTCCACACGAATCTTTGCGCCGTCGTATCGCTGCACTGGTTTGCGGCGCTTGTCCTGATTGTTCCGAGATACCGGCGTGTCGTGGTGCCGGACTGGACTAGCACACCATCGACAGTGGTGAGCGCTGTGGCCCGCGTCGTGGCATTCGTCCATGCGGTGGTCGACAGCGCAGGTGATCCGCTCGAGACGATCGCATATACATCGTAATTCGTGCCGGTCGTCAAGCCTGTCAGTGACAGGCTGATGCCTGTTCCGATGTCATAGGTGATCCATCGATTGCCCGTGTAAATTTCTATTTTGGAGTCGAGGTATGGCAAATAGTACAGGGTGCCTTGGGCGCTCAGGTCAGATGTCGGCACCGCCAGCGTGCTGGACAGTGACAGGCGACCACCGGGGATGATGTTGGGCGGCGTCACCTGATCGGCCGGCACGGTGACAAACACATCCTTGGTGCCAGCGCTGAGATTGACGGCAGCTCCCGAGTTGCTCGAGGCGATGACTGATGTCCTGGCGAGCGTCGTCGCGGGACTGCCGACCGTGCCGAACCCCACCTCATACTCGGCAGCCGATCGGTGCGAAATCACATAAAAACAGGTGTTGTTGGCGCCAATACCTGAACTAAATGTCTGGAAACCAGTGACGGCACCGGACAGCGTGAGCGTTCCGGTGCCGGTGGTGGTGCTCGTCTCTCGGACGCGGTCGGCGTAGACGAACGGCATGCCGATCTCCTATCAGGTGATCGTCAGGGCACCGTTCGTCGGATCGTAGTCGATGGTAAATGTCTCGGTGTCGGCCAGCGTGATGCTGCTGCCGTAGTCGTACCATCCGATCAGCTCATCGTTGGTCGCCGTGTCGTTGTACAGGACCGCATAACGGAACGCTGCCATAGCGCCACCGCTCGCCGTGAATGTGACATCGCCGAGGACCAGCTTGTAGGTGCCTGATGTCTGCGAGCTGCTGGTGATCGATGCGGTATTGCCGCCAGCAGTGTAGCCGTTGGCCGCCGTGATCTGCGTGATGTTGGCCAGCACGGTGTTGGTGGCCAATGGCGCACTGTTGGTCAGCGCAATTTTCAAGGTGTCGCTGCCGAGATTGTGGACCTTCTCGGCCAACGCCTCGACGAACGAGTTAAATTTATTGAATGTCGCCATCAGTCATTCTCCTACCAAAGAGCCACGATGTTGCTGGCGGTCGTGCCAGTCGCGAAAATTCGGACCACCCGAATAGGTAATAACTCATGCTTGTCAAGGACGAATGTGACATCATTTCCCGAGCCGGCCATGCGAACCTTGAGATTACCTTGAGCGCCGATATAGACGCCTCTTGTCGTGTTCGACAAATCGGTCGAGTCGCTCGGCGTGACAGCTGCCGCATCGTTGTACGGACTGGTCAGACCCTCCTGCTGATTCGAGTGATGATCAGTCGGCATCTCATGCTCCCGCCGTCGTGGTCGTCGTCGTCACCGCTCCTGGTATCGACTCGACACAGGTGATCACCTCGTGCGTGCCGTATCCGGTCAGGTCAGACACGCTCATGACCTCGAGGATCTTCGCCCCGTACACGATCCTATGCGACGGCAGGACATCGCCGCGATACCGGATCGTCACCCGATACGGTGCGAGCGCCTGCTGCGACAGGCCGAGCTGGATCTCGGATCCGGGCGACATCTCGACCATGGCCCACACAGTGCCGTAGGTCGTCCATGTCCGCACATCCTGACCGTATGAGTCGGCCGACTCGCTCGCCGACTGGAGCTCGATGCGGTGCCGCAGTTCTCCGATCAGCGTGCGCCTCGCCATCAGCCGAGACTCCCGTCCTGATACGCCATGAGGATTGACTCGACAGCCATCGGCACAGTCGACATCGTGCCAGGAGCGACAGCCTCTCTCTGTTCAAACCAGTGCGACACCAGCATGCGGATGCACAGCCTGAGTGGGGCCGGCACACTCGCTGCCGTCGAGCCATAGCCGGCGATCCAGTCGACCTCGATCCCTCCTCGCAGCGCCGTCTGGAGCGAGGGCCAGGTGGTGTCAGGATACAGCACCAGGCTTGGCGGGTTGTAATCCAGCAGGAGGTCGAAATCATCGGCCGCGTAGGTCAGCGTCTGCTGATCTCCATTCTCATCGTAATAGCGGATCCGCGGTGTCGCGTATCCGATCCCCGTGACAGTGTTCGCCGCTGCCGTGATCGCCGGCGATCTCGGGAGCTCGATGTCGTAAGGCCAGTAGTCGAGGCGCATGCGATGCGCCGTGTAGATTAGGCTGCGTCTTGTGTATCTCTCGACATGGATCCTCGCCGCGGTGATCAGCATCGAGATCGTGCTGTCCTCGTCCGAGCTGTCAACGCGCAGGTGCGCCTTCGCCTCGATGAGCGTGACGGGCTCGACCGCGGGCTGGACGAGCGTGACGAGGTTCACCTGGTCTCCCGTCTGCGTCGCGCGCGCTCGGGTATCTCGGGCTCGGGTATCTGGATCGGCGCGGGAGCGTCCTCGATCGGGACGGCGCATCCCGAGGAGATCGCGAGTCGCGCGTCCGAGTCGCTCATCTCGACGATGTCACCGCACTGGTAGCTGACCAGCGTGCCGACCATGTGCTGCATGATGCGTATTTTCATGGCTCATATCCTATTCCGATCCGAGATTCCAGCGCAATCTGTCCTGCGCGGTTTTCTCACTGTGACACGATGCGCACAGCGGCTGAAGGTTCGCGCGATCATTCGTGCCACCGGCGCGTAGCGGGATGATGTGATCGACCTGATCCGCGGATCCTCCACACATGCGACAGATCGGCTCTTCGCGCAAGATCATGAGACGATACCGACGCCAGGTGCGATCGTATCCGCGGTCGTGAGCTGATGGTCGCGTGTCGCGACTGCGAGGTGGTCGTGTCACCGGCCTCGGTGGTCGATGTCTCGGGATACGATCAGCCATGCGCCATGTCCTCGGCGAGGGCAACGATCCGACCGACAGGGAGGGAGTGCACCGAGCCGAGGACCGATGCGCCGTGTTCATTTGGCATGATATTTGCTCTTAATACAAATACAATACACAATACAATACATAATACATGAGCCTATGATTTTTTTTCATTCGCTCTCGCTCCGCTTCGCTCACAAAAAAAAATCTGAGGCACGATACGCGCGCGCGCGCGCGTGTGAGAGCCGATGCGATGCATCGTGTCACTATCACCACCATGGCAATACTTTCGCAAAAATGGCCCTAGATCGAGCGATCACCTTGGTGATGGCACGAACAGCCAAGAAAAAAAAATAGGTGCCTTAAAAGTGATTTTATCGATTGCAGCGAACCGTGACATCGATGCACGCCACCGCCCGCGGCAGCGTGTCGATCGAGATCGACACATGCTGCACGATCGACCACTCATCGTCGGCGAGGATCGACCAGTGCACTAGCCAGTCGATGACCGGCTTAATGCAGTTGTCCAGGTCGCGACCTTTACGCCAGCCATGACCGCTGCGCAGGATGATCTCGATCGCACATGGCGATGCGATTCGTGGTCGAGGCACGCATGCCTGAAGTGCGGCGATGTCGCACGACATCTGCCATTGGCGGTATAGCTTCGATGTGCGCACACGCCTGCCTTGACAACGCCAGATCGCGTTAGCCGAGGGCGGGATCGGCAGCGTCACCGAGATCGTCGTCGGCATCGTCGAGCCTCTGCGAGTCGCATGACATCCTCGCGCACGAGCTGATGCCGGCCAGCACCACCGCGGACACGCAGTCGACCGATCTCGATGAGGTGCCGGATGTACCGGTCACTGACTCCGAGATATTGTGCCGCCTCGCGCGTCGTCATGCAGATCCTCCGCTGAAGTGTCGATAGTACTCCGCAGGAGGTGCATGATGCGATACCTAGTGATCATGATGATCGTCGTGTGCGTGATGTTCATGACCGGCTGCGCAGGTGCCGGCGTGAAAATTTCTGGAGTCGTAACCTACAGCAGCGCCGACACTTCAGTATCGATCCGATTCGATCAGTGATTTTTTTCTTGCATTCTTGGGAACACCCTGCGTACATTTCCCACGCCGGAACCGTCAGGGGAACCGGCAGGAGGTACTCATGGGAACGAAACGACCACAGCGCGTGAGCGTTGTCGCCGCCGCGCAGACCCTCGGCATCACGCCGCGCGCGGTGCGATACGCGATCACTCGCGGGCAGATGCGGGCCGAGATGATTGGTGACACCTATGCGATCGAGATGAGCGAGGTGCTGCGATATGGCTATCGGACTACGGGTGCTCCATCTCGGGATACAGCATCTCGTCCGCAGCGTGCGGGTGGATCATCTCGGCGCGCGAGCGACTCTCGTCGGAGATGACGGGGTGGAGCGACTGGTCGATGTTGAGCTGGACACTCACGGATGGGTGTATCGGACTTACGGTGTCGACCTGGGCGATGAGCCGACCACGACTGCGCGTCCGCCGACGCAGACGAGGATGAGGATCGAGATGACGGATGACACCGCGGCGCGCCTGCGATACATGAGCGGCGCTCGCGGTATCACGATCGACCAGATCGTGGAGTATCTGGTCAGGGATGCCATGGAGGGTATAGATGATGAGGGGGTTGAGCCTGACACGAAAACTAGGCGAGTCAGTAATCCTGCACGCCGAGCGCGGCGAGGAGCAGATCATCGTCGGGGTCGTGACGGTGATGCAGCTGAGCGGGAATAGGGTGAGGCTGCGATTCGCATGCCCGCCGTCGGTGCGGGTGCACCGATATGACGATCCGATTGAGTTCGAGCAGGAGGAGGCAGCGTGATGAGTAGTGACACTGTGTATCGAGCGGCGACCCATCTGCTGCACGACGGGTACAGCGTGATCCCGATCGGACGGGATAAGAGGCCGTCAGGCCGGCATCTGCCGGAGCATGGCGGGCGCAGGAGTTGGACGCCGTACCGTAGCGAGCGCGCGCTCGAGACAGAGCTGCGTGACTGGTACGGGTATGAGCACGCCGCGCCTGGTGTCGGCATCGTCTGCGGACGCGTTAGCCGTGACCTACTGGTGCTCGACCTTGAGAGTGAGAAAGCATGGACGAGCATGATGTTTCTGGCTGAAGACGACAGGGAGATCATGCAACTGCTATCCGAGACCAGCGTCTCGATCACGCCTTCGGGCGGGCGTCATGTCTACCTGCACATGCAGTCGGCGCCTCCGGCCGGCAAGGTGCTGGCCAGAGACCTCGAGGGCGATGTCTGGATCGAGACCCGCGGCGAGGGACACTATGTCGTCGCGCCGGGATCGCTTGCCGAGGTGCACTCGTCGATGAGGCTGTACCAGTGGCTCAGGTATCTCGACCCCGAGCATGCGTGCGTGTGGCCTGACGCCGCGGTGACCAGGCTGCTGTCGATGTGCGAGCGCCTAGGTGCGACCGTGAATGGAGCGCATCAGACGGTGCAGTCGGTGCCTACTCCCGCTCCTGGTCTGCGACCAGCAGGTCAGGTGCAGGATGGACCTGGCGCCATCTATAACCAGCGGGGATCGTGGCGTGACCTGCTCGTGTCCCATGGGTGGACAGAGCTCGGCACGCACGGCGGGATCACGAGGTGGAGGCGGCCCGGAAAATCCGACGGCATCAGCGCGACGACTGGACATTGCCGCGGTGATGTTGGCGGTGACCTGCTGTATGTGTTCTCGAGCAATGCCGCGCCATTCGAGCCGGGACGAACCTACTCGATATTCGGAGCGAGGGCAGCGCTCATGCACGGCGGCGACCACTCGGCCTGTGCTCGTGAGCTGCGTGACCTCGGGTATGTCGCCGATGCTCCGGCGTGTGGAGTACTCGTCGAGAAAGCCAAGCAGAACGCTGCGGAAAATGCGCAGGAGAGCGGCGAAAAGAAACGCCGCTACAAGTTCAGCTCAGAACTGCGACGGGTCGAGGATGACAAAAAATGGATCGTGCATGGAATCCTGAGTGCAGGCCAGACGACGATTTTGAGCGCGCACCCCAAGGCCGGCAAAACCACATTGTTGGCGCACATGATCCGCGCTCTCGGGACGGGCGAGCAGTTTCTGGATCGAGCGACTCGACCGTGTAAGGTGCTCGTGATGTCCGAGGAGGATGAGCCGACGATCGCTGATCGCATTGCCGACCTCGGCATCGGCGATTATTGCGCCTGGTATGTGCGGCCTTTCCCGGTCAGGCCAACAAAAATTCAATGGCAGGAATGGGTCGCCGCGGTGATTCAGGACTGTCAGGAGGTCGGTGCCGAGGTCGTGATCATCGACACGATGAGTCGCAACCTACCGATCAGTGACGAGAACGACGCGACCGATGTCGACAATGCTCTCCAGCCGCTCTGGGAATTGAATCGCGCCGGCGTCGCAATCGTCCTCGTGCATCACATTCGCAAGAGTGTCGCCGCGGGCGACGACACGATCACGAGCAGCCGAGGATCGATTGCCTTCAACGGGTTCGCCGAGATCATCCTGAACTTGAGCAAGATCAACAACGACGCGGACTCGACGCAGCGTCACCTCTCCGGTGACAGCCGGGCGAGTCATGTCCCCAAGGATCTCGTGATCGATCTGGTCGATGGACGCTATGTCGTCGCCGGTGATCTGCGTCAGGCCGAGGCCGCTCGGGATCGAGCGAAACTGTTGGCCGCGCTGACAGCCGAGCCTACATCCGCGCGGGATTGCGCGATCAAGTCTGAACTACCGCAGGCGCGGACAGAGCGCTTGCTGCACGATCTGATGGTCGCCGGGCGTGTCCGGCAGTCAGGGGATGGATCGAGGGGATCGATCTATCGGTATCAGTTGGTTGAAGGAGATGCGTCATGTCGCTGAAGATGCGTGTCGATGTTTATGAGTCGCTGCCACCAGGGCAGTACACGGCCAAGTTGAAGGAACGCAAGGAGATGCCGGCCTCGCAGAAATTCCCTGACGCCGGGCCGTCATTCGCGTGGGAGTTCGAGGTCGCCGATGGCGAGCATGTGGGCAAGTCAGCAAGCGCCTGGACGCCGACGCGTCTCACGAGCCAGAACAATCTCGGCAAACTCATCAGCCGCATGCTCGGGCGTCCGATGCGCAGCGGCGAAGAGATCGACCTCGATGATTTCATTGGCAAGTTGTACTCGATCATCGTCGACCAGACACAGGACGGAACCAGGACCAAGGTGATCTCAGCTCAGCCGATTGTCGCTGGCCAGCCAGGCGCTCCTGCTCAGGCTCGTGTCGTGACGATCCCGCCTCGGCCGGCAGCTCCTCCTCCTGCAGCGCCACCTGTCGCTCCTCCTCCAGCAGCTCCCCCTGTCGCGCCACCGCCACCCGCGGCCAAGGTGTTCGCGCAATCTAGAGCCGACTTCAAGATCTCTTACTACTGGTGCTATGTCTCGATCCGCGGTGAGCAGTCCGTCGAGATGCTCATCAGCGATGTCAAGAAACTCGTCGCATCAGGTACCGCCGGCGACCATGAGGTCGTGGTATACCTGATCGACGAGGCGGCATGGATGCCTCTCTCGGTAGTCGATCTACCGTTCTAGCCGGTGCTCACCGGCTACCTGGCATGACGCCGGGACAGCCGTGAGACGGAGATCGACCGTCATCGCGGCAAAATCAATCGAGCCTCCGCAAGGAGGCGCGATCGGGCTGGCGGTGCTGCATCGACACCGGGTCCTTAGTCGCGACGAGTGCCACCCAGCCAGCACTCGTTGGCGCGCGATCGCAGGCGATCATCTCCCGGGTTCGACTCCCGGGGCGCGTCATGCAGGTGATGAGGTGTCATGTGTTTGTCAGTTCTGAATTTTCAAGGAGCAATCTGATGAATGATCTGTTTTCAGAACCGGGCTTTCAACATAGAGACATTAAGGTTGAAGCGTTTCTTCTGAATGAAGGATGGAAAATTGAGTTTGTCGAATTGGATGACACCATTCTTGCTTCCATAGACATCTCGAAATTTCAAACTCGTGATGTCCAAGGTCGTAACAACTTTGTTGATCATGATCGTGTCGCAGTGATGGCAGAAAGCCTAGAGATAGGGCAGCCATTGCCTGGAGTTGTCCTTTTTTTAACTAATGGCAAGTACATCATGTGTGATGGCCGCCATAGGATTGAAACTTATAGGACGACAAAATCCAAAACTTTTTGGGCTTATGTTATCCTGGAAAATGACGAATCCAAAGTAGCCAGTAATGCGATTAGATTGTCAAATTTGCTCAATGAAATGAATGGAGAGCGTGCTGGTCAAACTATTGAAGACAAAAATGAACGACAGGTTCAGGCAGAATTGTGCGCCCAAGATGTGTTCGCTCAGGCTTGTTCTGGCATACCTAGAGAAAAAGCATTAAATTATGCTTTTGAAAAACATAAAATAAAAACTGGGACAAAAACTGCAAACATGGTCAGAAACAAAGTCTGTCATAAATTCGTTAGTGTTTACATGGCTGAAGCCGCGCCAAATGCGATCGAAGCAGAAAAGATGCTTAAAAAACTTTCAATGTCTTTTATAGATCATATTGAATACATTTTTTGTAAGGCTGAAAATCCTGACAGAATTAAATTAACAAACACGGTTTTAGCCGCACAAAAAAAGCGCGGCTGCAATCAAGTCAGGGATATTTTATGCACCAATAAAGATTTAAGAGTAAGTGAAATAATTAAAATATTACGAGAGAGCGCTTGCCTGACGGATGATGATCGAGAAGTAAACCCTGAAGAAGAAGCTCGAGTCTTGCGGTTTAATAAAATCAATAACGCAATTAGATCATTTCATGATGAATTGAATAAGGACTTAAGATTTTACGGTGAAGACAGGCAAAGACTTGTCGATCGATTGGCCAAAACTATTCCTGTTGCACAAACAGCTTTGCGAAAACTTCAATCGGAGACAGTCTAATGAATGATAAAATACCTGCGTTTCTTAAGAAACTGGCCATATCACACATGAAAAAAAATCAACCAATAAATCGCACAATTCTTGGCGTGCTTTTGAAGTCTTCGTATTGCCCTCAGATCTTAAAAAAGAAGGCCAAAATTCGCCATAGGTGTCCTTCTTATTGGGCATGTGTTGCTTTTAATAATTTTAAGGCTTCAGCATCTCGAAAGAATTCCAAATATAGGATCTGCCTTGAAAATGGACGACAATGCATTCGGCTTAAAAACATGTTCAATAGCGCGCGATCAGGCGATGATCAGGGCAAGATGGACATGTGAGCATATCGATCATCGTGGTCGTCGATGCACTGAATTTTTGCAGCTTGACGCGCACCATCTGACCTATGAGCGATTCGGCAGTGAGGATCCTGATGATCTCATGATCCTATGTCGCAGGCATCACATCGAACTACATGGGCATTGATCATGACCAACAGTATCTCAGTAGACCCTCGGATCGTGCGCGATCACCTCGACGCGCTCGATCCGGCGCAGGCCCGCATGCGGAGGGCGCGTGATCTCGTGATCTCGCTGCTCGATCGCATGGTGCGACGCGAGGTGATCTACGAGCGCGTGCGTGAGCGGATCGCCTGCGCTCGTGGCGAGCGGCGGGCGACATGCCCGTATCCGCCGCGGCGGTGCTGGTCATGCACCAGGTGCGAGACCGTGTCACGATCCGCGCTGGTGCTGGCCAAGTCGGACTTTGACGCGGCACGCGACAACCTGATGCAGGTCATGATCGAGCAGGAGAATTTCGGCCGATGATCGTGATCATGCGAGATGGCGAGAAGTTCCGGATCGATCCGAGATGGTCGTCCGTGAATCCGGCTCCCGATATCGTGCACGAGAGACAGATCACGCAGATGTGGAAGTCCTTCCGTGATGATCGCGTGTCATATCTGGTCAAGGTTTGTTGCATGACTGGTGATGATTACGCCATGATCTTGGCGCTCGATGAGGATGACTTCAGGCGCATGACGATGATGGCGAGGCTCAGGCATAACGAGATCGAGAACAGGAGAGCAGCATGTCCTACTGGAAAATGAAACAGCGGAACGAGAGGCGCGACGAGATCACGAGGCTCGACGCCGTGATCCAGCAGTTACGCGCGCGGATCAAGCAGCTCGAGGACGCGATCAGGACTAATGCGGGCCAGCAGGAATGGGCTGTCGCCGCGCTCCAGTCAGGAGGTCATCGTGCCGAAAATGTATAGCTGGAAAATCGAGAAAATGGAGGTGACCGATGGACAGGGTCGCGTCTATGTGCTGCCGGATTCGCTGCGTGTCATGGACTGCGCGTCGTGCGGCGTGCTCATGACCAGGAGATTCGACCTGGTCGGACCGAAAACCACGCAGCCGAAAATGCTTGGCGGGCATCTGTTCGACCTCCACGGGCACGCCCGACCATACTGTCACGACTGCTACCTGAGACTCCGCGGCATCAACTATCGATCGCTGGGGATCACCGATGGATGAGTCATGGACACCGCTGGAGCGCATGTTGGATGATGTCGCCGCGACTCTCGCCGACCAGTGCGGCGAGGCTGAGCGGCGCATCCGAGAGCTCGAGCATGCGATCCGGCGTCATCGATTCCTGATGCGCTACTTGGCCGCGCGGCACATGGATGCGGATGGTCGTGTCGATCAGGTCGGGCTGCGCATGCTCGACGACGCGTGTCGTGACCTGTGGATGCTCGTCGACGAGGTGCGCAAAAAATGACACACGATGAGAGTCAGCTCGCGCGTAGGGCGATCACGATCGTGCGCGAGATCGCCAGGCGATACGGGCTGGATGTCAGGCAGCACCCGCAGCTCGCCGAGCTCATGGCGATCATCATCGAGCTGCGGCAGAAATGCACTGGCAAGGTTGAGGGCTGAATCCTCAGGTGTCGTGGTATGATCGTTCGCCCGGTCGTGTCGACCGGCGAGGAGGTGAGATGCTGAGATCGTTTCTGTTACTCCTGGTGTTGGCCGTGCCGTGTCATGCTGGACCACTCGGTCTATTCAAGAAACCGAGCCGATCGACTCATCCAGTGCAGTCAGGATCGAACCTGTCCGCATACGAGTCGGCCAGCATCAGCGCGCAGGTCGGCGTGTGCGCCCACCGCGGTGGCGTGTATGCGTTCGAGGGTGTCGGGTATTCGAGCGTGTCGGCCGACCAGGCCCTCCGCAATTGCTGCTACTATGGGCAGCGTACTATCGTCGAGTCGGCGGTCGTGCGTGGTGATCGTGGTTGGTTCGCGTGTGTTCGTTACAGGTAGACAGGAGGTCTCTCATGTTGACTGGTTTCGTTCTGTGTCTGTGTCTCGCTGGTGACGCCAAGGGTCAGGCGGCAGCTCCCGCTAGTGACACCAAGGGTCAGGCCGCGACCAAGGGTCAGGCCGGCAAGCCTATCAAGGCGATCCGCGAGGTGACACCCGTGCAGGCCGAGATCGTGCGCGAGGGGCGCATCAGATGGAAGCGCGCCCGCATCGTGATCACCGACTGATGCCGCTGACCATGAGCGCGTCGTGCCGTAGATCGGTTGGTCGTCGGGGAGATCACGGCGTGTTCTGGAGGGGTCCCGGTTCGGGGCCCCTTTTTTTTATTTTTTTCCTGTAGTCCCCTTGACACTATGACCGATATAGGACATACTGATCACATCACCGCAGTGGTGATGGGACGAAAGCAAGGAGACGGAACAATGAACGATCATACTATTCGAATCGAGTATCTAGAATACCTCACCAACTGGCGCATAACAAACCCAGATCAGACGCCGATGACATTTCAAGACTGGTTTAACTCGCGTTAACAAACCCACTGATGAGGCTGGGGGCGCCGGGCCGAAACCCTTCGGGGTCTGGGACGCAATAACCAAGGAGATAGAACGATGCGAATCAACGATATCGATGTTGCCAGGGCCATCGCGGCGAATGATGTGTGGGCCGTTTATCAGACAGCGGACGGTCGCGTCTGGCTCGATCTCGATCCT
>Ga0129333_10004262_pt1 | contig 13393 bp, 10 predicted proteins | sample CPB6_08_DNA_FD_94474 | JGI IMG/M metagenome (GOLD analysis project Ga0129333, IMG submission 94474) | Freshwater to marine salinity gradient microbial communities from Chesapeake Bay, USA - CPBay_Sum_0.6_0.8_DNA | ecosystem: Environmental > Aquatic > Marine > Coastal | place: USA: Chesapeake... | reverse complement strand
TTCAGCGCTACAAGTTATTGGCAGGCCAGAGATCGCATGACTACAATGTCAAGAAAATTCAATAAGGTGTATTGGATATTTTCTGAAGGAGGTATAGAAGACAAGATATATGAGACAGTAAAATCAAAAAAGAAGTTTACAGTAAACATTTTTAAGAAAGACTATGGAATCAAAAATTAAAGCACAAATCCAATTGATTAAGGATATCGAATTTGATATGATCAAGTTAAAAAGATTTAAACTTGAAGCAGAGCAAGAACTTGAACGACTAATATTAGAGGCTTCTGATCAACTAAAAATAAACTTCGATGAAGATACTAAATGACCCAATGATCGCGAAGTTAATAGAGACTTTCGATCTTGAAACGCCAGAACAACTAGTATTAAATGTATGTGACTATGAGTACGTTAATGGAAAAATAATAATAAATTCTATCGAAGTATTGGATGGTAATTTAAAATTCATTAAGTTTGCTGACCTTGAAAAGGTAATGCCACATATTAATAAATATTATACTACGTTTGGCAACAGAACAGCAGATACAAACAAAACTAATCAAGCAACTTGAGAGTGAGGGGTATTATGTCATAAAATTGATTATGACAAATAAAAATGGTATACCAGACCTGTTGGCATTGCCAAAGGACTGTAGTGCTTTTTTTGTTGAGGTAAAGAGGCCTGGACACAAACCTAGGCCTCTTCAAGTTTATAGAATAAAAGAACTAAAATCACATGGCATTAAGGCGACGTATTACAGCGGTGAAGGATTTATCGAGGTTGATTGATCTTAGACACCAAATAAAGAGAGACATAATAAATGGCGAACTAATTGAAAACCTGCCAAACAAGTACAACATATCATGGCATTTTTTAATACACAACTTGGTTCACGCTATAGGCCCATCTCACGACACGAAGGGTGAGTTTGGCTACAAGAAAGCAGATGACTTCCTGTCAGAGGAAGAGATGTTAAATACAATAGAATATAATTACGAAAATTTAAGTTATGGAGAAAAAGAAATCTATCACGAACGAGAAAAAGATGGCAGCCTTGGTAAGTATTTTACCAGTAATGATGGACTATATGGAGGACATCAAGGAGATATACCCGAAGGTATATAGCAAGAGAGTAAAGATGTTTGGCAATGACTTCATCAAAGAGGTCGAAAGAAACAGCGACAATCTATACAGACAGATCGCTGGAGAGGACGACAAAGAGTTGATGGCATTCTATCAACAGATCAATGATCTTGGCGTTGCGTTTAACGATTGGCTTAGGAACTTATGATAGACTTGAGATTTATAAAGGCCCTATGGTCTCCATTTAAGCCGTTCAAGTTGAATTGGTATTGTGGTAAAATTGCTATGGGTACTCCATATTTCTACCCTCGTAAGTGGGTAAAGATGTCAAAGAAAATGGCTCATGAAGAGGCTGTTAGAGAACTTGATGAATGGAAGGTGCCAAACAAGTACAAGCCTACATACGAAGCTTTATATCAAAGGAACTTGAAATCAAGAGTAGCTGTTCCAAAGAAGTTCGGATTTAACTTCTGGAATCTTGGATGGAAAACCAAATGGAGAAGTACTGACATACGTTTTGAATATGCGCCAGGACTATCTTTTGTTTTCTTTAAATGGCAGATCGTTGTGTCTGTAAGTGCTTGCGAGCAAGATCATTACTGGGAGTCTTGGATATATTATGAATACTACACAGATAAGACCAAGTCAAAGAGAGAAAGAATTGAAGAGTGTATAAAAGACTTTCCACAGATATGGACGTCATATAAAAACGGACAGGGTGAAAGAATAAACTATTACGAATTAATACTTAGAGAAAAATGGATAAAAAAGATCAAATGGTTATCGACATGATCAATGAGATGTTTAAAATAGCAGGTCATGACGTAACATACGATGACATAAAAGATAGAAAGGACGATTGGTATACAAATTGGACCATGACTGAAGCTCAATATGATGAGTGGAAATCTTGGGGCGAAAAGTATTTACGAAAAAAATTTAGAATGAATTCTAAACTGGCAGAATATCAAATGTCAATGATAGGTTTAATGTGGGGATTAAAATTTAATAGATGAGAGGAGTTTATTGTGTAAATGTTATCATAAAGGCGGTGCCCTTATCTAACACAAGTAGACTAGGTGTCATAATAAAAGAAGAGACAAAAATACCAGTAGCTCTTGACGAAAACCTAAAACCCTTAGATGAAAATTTTACTAAAAAATATCTAAAGGTAAAGGACACAAGTAAATATAGAGTGACCTATAGTATGGACGTTCTTAAATATATGTCAAACATTAATTATTAACAATTTACATTTCTTTGATTAGAATGAATTATATTTGATGCGTCAATGGAACACATTAATTATATAAACGGAGTCATGAGGGAAATAAACGACCTTACTGACTGTATATATGAAGATCTTACAGATGCTGACTATAAGTCAATGAAATCAAATGTAGAAAATCTAATTAAAGTACTTAAAGACCTTCTTAAAACACATGAAATACAATCGGAATAGAATTTTTGATCTTTACGACAACGTAACTCAAAACAAAACAGAGATAGCTAAAATAATCTTTGAAGAAGAACCAAATACCTTTGATAATATAGAGACCTTAAGAAAGGGTATATCTTACCACATTAAAAACAGAGGACTTATTGATGAGTGTGAAAGAGTAGGGATAGACGAGTCTAAAGTCAAACACTATTGGTACAAGGGTAAGCACTACAGTATAAACGTAAACGGAGGGTCAGATTTTGATCCTAAGGAGTTTATATCTGATCTTGTTAACGAGATAAAGACATGGAGTCCAAAATACGCTAAGATCGCTCGTAACAACTCAATATCTGAGCCTCACTGCCTAGTGTTCGATCCAGCTGACATACACATAGGTAAGATATGCTCAAAGTTTGAAACTGGAGAAGATTACAACAGTCAGATAGCAGTTCAAAGAGTGTTGACTGGGCTTGAGGGTATACTATCTAAGTCGAAGCCATTTAATATTGATAAAATAATATTCATAGCTGGCAATGACATTCTACATGTAGACAACCCAAAACGAACTACAACTAGCGGAACGCCACAAGATACTGACGGTATGTGGTACGATAACTTCGTTATGGCTAAAAAACTATTGATCGATATAATAGAAAGACTTATGTCTGTTGCCGACGTTGAGGTTGTTTATAATCCAAGCAATCATGACTACATGTCTGGTTTTATGTTGTTACAGTGCATTGAGGCATGGTTCTCTAAATGCAAACAGGTTACATTTAATAACGATATGTCCCATCGCAAATATACAGTGTATGGGGATAATTTAATAGGTTCCACACATATGGACGGTGCTAAAACTCAAGACCTGCCTCTCCTTATGGCTCATGAGTCTGGTGCTTGGTGGCATGAATGTAAACACAGATATATCTACGGACATCACATCCATCACAAAACTAGTAAGGATTTTATGTCTGTATGTGTGGAAACCTTAAGGAGTCCTTCTGGCACTGACTCTTGGCACCACAGGCAAGGTTATCAACATGCACCTAAAGCAGTAGAGGGATTTATTCATCATAAAGAATTTGGCCAAGTTGCTAGGTTAACACATTTATTTTAATGATAAGAGTTGAAGAAATGATAGCTGTTGTAGAGAATTATATCTACGAGAAAAAAAGAGTAAGGGTGCATATCGAATTACGATACCACCCTTTTCTTATTCAGTCAGATTTAGATAAGCTAAACTATTGTTACGGAGTAGCTCTTGATTATTTTAAGAAGTAAGGGGCTATTGCCCCTCTCTTATTTTGCCTTCTCTAACAGTTCCCTTTCTAACTGTTCCTTGTCTTGTAGTTCCAGTTCTACCTTTTACTATTCCTTTATTCTCGGCAATTCTTCTTATTATATCCTCTGCCGTCATTCCTCCCTTAATCATTTGAGCAAATCTTATATTAGGTTTACTAATTGATCTTCTAAGCTTTGCGTACTCAGCTTCCTGTTTTTCATCAAATCCTCCAAGCTTATCTATCATTTTCATTTCCATTGCAATTTTCTTAGGATCTGAGTTTTTATCAATTAATACTTTCTCAATTTTACCGATAGGACGATTAGTCAATTTTTCAACCTCTTGCATCTTTGTTATCTGATTCTCTGTATACGATCTCTTTTTAATGTTACGTATACCTTTATTTGGAATCTGACCAGCCTCACGAGGCAACAATCCTAAAGCTTGTGGTATTTGGAAGAATAATCCGTAAGCAATTTTTTCTCTGTCTTCTTCTGAGATATATTTAACTGATTTTATTCCTTCATTATCATGCTCATACTTTCCAGTAACTGCTAAACTTATAGCGTCTTTAAGATCGTTATATGTTTTTAATGCAACGCCAGGTGCTCCAGGTATAAATCTTTCCCATCCTGTTTCTTCCATATTCTCATATAACTGGAATGTTCTCTTTTTCTTTTGATCTTCTATAAATTTAGCCTCTTCTTTTTCAGTCATCACTTTATATCCATTAGCAACTCTTATATCATTTTCATTCTTAATAAGATCTGCTGTCTCATCGTCACCGATTAATGGAGTTATTTCAAATAATTCATTTAAACCACTTGTTAAGAATTCATCAGTGATTCCAGGCAGTGGAGAGAATAAGTCAACCATAAGGTTTTTTATAGGAATCTTAAGTTCTTTAACATCATCCTCAGTCAATTTAAGCCCAAATATGTAGAACAATACCTCTTCTTCATCATCATCTTCTCCATACAAGTAGTTAGTTATTGCGTCTATTGTTTTTCTTATTCCTGCTCCTAATAAATTAAATATTATAACCTCAGCTGGTAATGCCGTTAAAGATCTAATTGCCATTATTTTGTCTTCTTTCGTTGAAACCTTAGATGCTAATATTTGCATATCATTTATCATCCTAGCTCTCTGGTTCCATACAAAAGATGTAAACGGCATTACAATCTTAGTTATCATTTTTTTAGCAGCATCCTCTGTAGCGAATAATTCACCAGATAATAATGGATCAGATACGTTTTGTTGTCTGTCTAACATCATTTGAGCATACTCTGCTGCCTTTTTATTAACCTCATGTGAATCCCAGTCTATCTTTGTACTTAATCCTTGGTCTCTTAATCCCTTAAGGTAATAAGTAATAAATGAAGATCTAGCAACATAAGAATCTGGAGATTGAATTAATGCTTTGAGCCATAGGTCACCAACCTTTCCTATACCATCATAAATTTTACCCATTGGAGATTTAGCTAGTACACTAATTCTTCTATCAACAGAATCAATATTAGCTTCAGCTTTTATACCACGATTAGATATAGGCATACCTAAATTATCTATCCATCTACTACTACTAGGTGTAAGTGATGTATATCTACCAGCATTTATAATAGTGTTAATTATAGGAGAGAACTGTTTAATAGCAGAACCTATACCTCCTAATGCTCTAATGGTACCAGCCTTAGCTAATGAGTTAAAATACTTTAATATAATATCATAACTACTTCTAGGTATCATTCTCTTACCTTTCATTCTCTTAACGTAAGAGTTTATTCTTTTTCTAATTAAAGATGCCTCATCACCAAGAAGTTTATCAAAATTATTAGAATCCATAAACCCTTTTACTTGTCTAATAGCTCCAGCTGTATTTATATCAACAAGTGCGTTTCTCAATGAGTTAGCATTATTCATATCAAAGTTTAGATCAACATATCTATTCTTTGGCTTCTTTCTAACATTCTCCATTAAAACACCAGCCTTTTTAGTATCTGTGTATTCTAATGATGAAACAAAACCACTATCAGAACTAGCTATGTCATCTTCCTGTATTCTTGATGCCATTGATTTTAATTTATCTGGGGTATAGTTTGAGTCACTACTTAGCATAGTGTTATAAACAGATAAACTAACATCATATAGATCTGAATAATGTTGTTTCCATTGGTTTATCCACCAGTCAACACCATCTCTATTTTGTTTAGATGAATTAGCTCTTATTATATCTATATCTCTAGAATTTACTTTTAGTTTAGAGAATGCATTTTCATACATTTCGGCTAACTTATTCTCATTTTTATTTCCTTCTTTTAGTTGATCTATACTTTCTAGTATAGCGTCAATTCTTCTATTTAACTCAGCCTTTATTTGAGATCTATCACCATTTACATTTCTCATAAGGTAAGCAAGCATTCCTCTCTCTATAATGTTCTGATGAGTCATGAAATCCTTAGTATAAAAATCTTGCTTTGTATATTCTTCCATAATTTTATTATAGATGAATTCAGCTTTATTTTTACCTTGAACCATATCAAGTAACCCCATGTCGCTCATTACTCTTGTACCAATAGTTGTACCTCTGAATATTTTCTCAAATAATAATGGTATGCTTAATATTTCTGTAGCTGCAAGTTCAGATGCTATTGTTTTTATACGAACTGACTTTATTCCAGCCTCTACAAGAGCCTTAACTTTCATTGCTCCAACATACGACTTAACATTAGCCTCAAGACCGCTAGTTATACCGTTATTTAGGAAGTTATCTACAGATTCAGATAGATAGATCAAGCTTCTTGTATCAAGTTCTTTTAGATCCATCTTCATTATAGCTTTTAGGATATCTTTGTTTTTATCAGATATTTCTATAGACTCTCCAGTGATTGGATTGACTCCAGTTCTAATAATAGACTCTACAATACCAAGCATCATGTCTAGTCTTCTCTCAACAAAGTCTTTAACGTCATCGTTGATATCAGTATCTGTAGACTTCATATCCTCTATGATCTTTCTTATCTCATTTAGAGTCATGTCTTTAGATATCAATCCAGCATCCTTAAGATAGTCATACTCGGCTAATAGTTGGTCCTTTTTGATTTCTTCTTGTCTAGATATCTCATCCATAGTGTATTCATTCACGTCAGCTATATTTGCTGGCTGCTTGAATTTTACTTGCTCTCCCCTTACAACAGATGGAGCCATAGCATTTTTAATTGAGTCAGCTATCTCGTTATATGTATCGATGTCCTCAACCATTGATGGGTCGATATTCAAGAACGCCTTAGCCATACCGATAACCTCGGCTTGGTTGTTTGACTTAGTAAGTCTTCTTATCGCTCTTCTTGCAGAGAACGCATTGCTTAATTTTTCTTGATAGTTAGCATCAGCGAAAACCTTAGCAACATAGTCTAAAAATCTTTGTACAATTACTGGATTATCAAGATTTATACTGCTAGCTCTATCTGTAATAACAGCAGACTGTTTGGTTGTTATTTTGCCAGACCGAACCATTGACTTGATTATTGCTCCAATGGCTTTTCTTTTGGAATTTAGATCGGCCTTTGCTTCTCTTGACGCTTTGTTCCAAGCAGTAAAGAATTCTTTTCGTAAGGCATCAACGGTTTTTGTTTGCGTCTCTGGTTTTGGTTTACCTAAAATCTTAGCAACAGATGGAGCCTTCTTAATCTTTTCACCAAAGAAAGCCTTGATCTCTCTAACTGCATCTTCTCTAGCTGTATCGTCAGCGTTTGCAAACCAATCAGACTTTTGTAAGTCACCAAGAGCAGCGGCTACGCCTTGCTCGTGAGAATTACCTCTCTTCTCTACATACAGTTCGTACTTATCCTTGGCCTTTTGAATGGCCTCTTGTTTGGATGTTGGTTTCTGTTTTTTGAATCGCTTGGTATTTATATCATTTAATTCATTGTAAAGATTTTTTAATTTCTCGATATTTATATTATAACTATACGCATTTGTTTCTTTTGATGTTAATTCTATATCTTTATCAAATATTTTTTTCCAATCATCAAATACAGGTTTATATTCTGTATTTTTTTCTACAAATTTTTCAAATGCTGGTAGATTTATTTCACCTCCTTTAAATATAGAAGATTCTGTTATTTTTCTTTTATCTATATTTCCTTCATTATCAAGTATATTTTTAGCTTCTTTAAAACCCTTTTCTATACTTTCTAATGTAGCATTTGGATCCATTAAAATTTGTTGTTCATACAATGATAATTGCTTTGTTAATACATCGTCACCAAGAACTGGTATTATCAACTGTTCAAATGCTTTTAATTTTTCTTCAATTATTTTTCTTTCTGTTAGTAAATCAATATCTTGCTTTATAAGATTTATAACTTTAGATAAGTTTTTATCAAATTGATTACTTTCAAAATTATTTAACCATTCTTTAAAATCATCTCTTTCAGATTCTTTATTCCAATCAAAATCATAAAAATCAAATGCTTTTTTATCTGTATAATTTTCATTAATTGTTTTTATGGATTCGTCAGATAATCCTTTGCCTTTCAAATTATCTTTCTGCTTCTTAAACCTAGTCCCATCTTCAATAGCAAAATCTGGCAATATGCCAACCTTTTGATCGGCAAATTTCATCTCCTCATATACCTCACCTACCAATCTATCAGCCTCTTCTGTCTTACCTTCTTTACGAAGTTCTCTAGCCTTATCTCTCTTCTTGAATGCAGCGTCATTTACACCACTAAAATTAACCCAGCTATTTTGACCTCTTGTCTCAGATGTCATAGCCTTTCTAGCTTCTGGAGAATACATCTCAGAGTGAACTCTCCAAGCATTCTCTTCTCCTACTGGACCAAAACTGTTGCCTAGTTTGGCGTGACCAAAGAAGTCATGCACAAATCTAAACACGTCATTGATCAACAAAGTCTCACCATTTACATCCTTTCTTCCAGAGTCTTTTAATAATAAATTTTCAGATCTCTGCTCTTCAGTTATAGGCTCATCTCCAAAACCAGATTCTGTAGAGAATATTTTCATCCTCTTATTATCCTTAAGGTCTTTTATCATAGCCTCAGAGTTTGAGTAAGGCTCGTTATTATTTATCTCAACATTGTAGCCTTCTTTAACTATAGCGTCATACTGATCTAATGTTTCCTTAGCCATAGCCTCATAAGCAGCCTTTACCTTCGGATCGTTTGGATTATTTTCCATCTGATCGTAAGCGTCAGATATTCTTTTTGAAAGACCTTCATCTAGTTTTGTTATCTTTTCTACTGGTATGTATTCCATACCGATAGATTGCATGTAAGATCTAGCTATATTTTCAGCATCCTTTAAAGGCTCATTGAATAACTTGTTTCCAGCTACTGGTGCAGTTATTTTTTCACCTTTGGATTTTTTGAATCTAGATGTTTTTTCTTCTTCTATATCTTCATCAGCATCTTCTACAGATTGGCCTTCTTCTGATTCATTAATCTTATAATCAAACTTTTTTCCAGATTCTTTCCATTTATTATATGTATAATTTGCCGCATCTTCGTAACTTATGCCTTCTATTTTTGCTTGAACTCCAAGAGTTTTATAAAGATTTTTCTCAAAGTACCAAAGTATAGCTTGAACATCTGCTATACTTAAATCATATCCTTGTTTATTTAATATTTTAACAGCATCAGAAACTGTATCATACATAAATTGTCTATCATTTTTTGTAAATGGAGCATCATTTAAATTCTCAAATGCTATTTTATATATGGTATTAGCTGCTTTCTCAACATCAGTTCCGTTTTTATATCCCTTAGCAGCATAAGAATCTCTATAAGATCTAGACGCAAGTAACGCTTCTTCATTACTCATACCTGGATTACCTAACAATTGTTTAAATCTATCAAGTCCTACAGCTTCTCCTTTTTTACTAAATCCACTCTTTAGCCCTGGAATTAATGTACCTCTATATCTGTTAAAAGTTCTAGACCACCATCTATCAAGTGTTGGGTATGCTTCATTTCCTGATAGATTTGAATAAAACATTCCTAATTTAGGACCAAATACTGATGCGGCAAATGGAGCTTTAAAGGTTACTGGCCAATTTGTGGATAATGCCTCAAGACCTTGCTTTTTCCTTTCTTTATTTATCTCTTGAATAGATTTAACTTCCATTAAATCTTTTTTAATAGCAGCTATATCTCCATTATAATCTGTAAGTAATTTATTTATTCTACTTAAATTAGATTCAAAAGAAGCTACACGTTGCCCAGGAAGAGTAGAAGGCATTTTGCCATTCTTTTTATAATAGTCGTATGCAGCAGCAGCTAATTTAAAATTACTCATAACTTTCTGACCATCAGATGTTATAGCTACAAGCATTGTAAATAAATCTCTTGCGTTTTGATCATTCTTCATTTCTGGAAATACTTTAGACATTGCATCTAAAGACTTTTGATATAATTCTCCATACCATCCTTTTCCACTTTTATCACCCATAAGTTGAATAAAGTATTTAACCTCATCAACCATCCAATTTGATATTTTCTTTCTAGCGTTTGGTGAATTGTCTTTTTGATCTATAGTTCCATATTTAGATCTTTGTCTAGCCTCAAGAGCTTCTCCAATTTTTCTAGTTACATTTTTTCCTTTAGGTAGACCGAACCTTTCCATGGATTCCTTACCTTCCATTATAGTTACAGCTTGTTTTTTAATACCTTCAGATTTATTTACTTTTTCTGCCGACACTTCTATCTCCTCGCCAGTCCTCAAAGATCTAGTCAAGCTATTAATAAAATCAACAGCGTTCTCTGAATTCATAGCATTCAAGAAAGGAACCATAGATTTAGGAAGACCTAACTTTTGGAATATTCTAGCGATAAGGGCTTTAAATTGATTAAACTTTGTTGTAGTTAGTTCAACCTCAGCTTCAGCCATTATGGCACCTAGTTCTGACAAATACTCTTCAGCTTGTTCATTCTCTTTGTATCTATTAATAAAATCATTAAGATGTTTCTTTAACTTCTTATTAGTAATTATTCTACTAAGACCATTAGCCAAATCAAGTATAGCTCCACTGTCCATACCTTTCTTTAATAAGGCATGATGGATGGCCTCATGGAAAACAGTCTGAGCGTTACCTCCAGCCTCTAAATTAATATGTATAACACCGTCTATTGTATCGTATGCTCCTGGTTCCATATCTCCAGCCTCTTCACCTAAAGCGGCTGAGTATTCTTCGTTTGTATTATGAATATATATCTTAACATCAGGAAGAGCGTTCAATACCAACTTAGTGGCAGTGGCCGTTCTTTTGTCTGCAACCTCGTCCACGTTGTCAAGTGTTACTAGGTTTTGTTGCGTAGGTGCTGCAAAACTAGGAGTTCTTCCTTCATTAAGAGCTTTAGCTATTTCTTTAAACTGATCGTCAGTAAATTGTGTAGGATTAGCACCAGTACCTCCAGTCTTTACGTTCTCAAATGTAGACAGATCAAAAAGCGACTCTTGGTCTGCTGCCTTTGCGAACTCAATGGCTTGCTGTCTTGATGACTCTGGAGCAACGATATTTAGGTCGATCGATACTTTGTTACTGTTAGGGAATTTATATATACCTACCTTAACTGTATTTTGATCGCCTATCTTGCTTGAATGTTTTTCAACAAAGTCAGATATCATCTCTGGAGTGATCTCCTCAACAGTAGTGTTCTCACTAACAATAGGAACAACCAAACCACCACCTTCGTACTTAGTTCCGTCTATATTAAACGTAGCACCATCTTCAGTCTCCATATCAACAGACTTAACTCTATCAAGCTCTGCCGTTGTGTTGGAAGCGATGATAGGTTTATCTATTGTTATTTCTTTACCTTCTTTGGTAACTTCTTCAACTCTTGTTTCGGGTACTCTTCCCTCCACTTCTTCGCCAACTCTGGCTTCTGGCTGTACAGGAACTTCACCTGTTGTTTGCTTTTGAAAGGCATCTTTACTAATGTTTTGTAGTTCGTTATCAATCTCTGTTATTCTTTCCTTTTGAGCGGCAACAAGAGATTGGTCCTTGCCGTCAATTTCTTTTTCTAGTCTTTGCTTTTCAGCCATAAGGTTTACAGACTTAACTTGGTCCTCAACACTTAGGTTTTCTGGCATAGCATTAAATATAGCGCCAACCTTATCAAGAGCGTTCAATTGATTTTGTGCTTCTGCCTTTGTAATTTTACCAGTAAGCATATCGCTCTTAAGTTTTATCACAATCATCTTTCTTAGCTCGTTGTCAGTTGAAACAGTTTTTAAAAAGTCAACATCTTCATTATCATAAAGAGAGATATTCCCATTTATAACCTTTTGAGATATAGCTCCAGCACCACTCATAACCATACCACCGATACCTTCAGCTATACCATCCTCTATAACCATCTTTAGACCATCCATAAAAGTATCTGGGGTGTCAAAAAACTCACCTCCAGTAAGTTCGCTTGCTAGTCTGTCGTCTTTTTTAATTTCATTGATTAAGCTCTTATATCCAATGTCAAGCACCAATGACTGAGTGGCACCAGTCTCAGCCTCAGTTAAAGCACCACCTATTACCTTGATACCAAACTTAGCCATATTTGACTTTATCTCCTTGTCCAATACATTCTGTAAAAGCTCTGCTGATCCTTTACCAACTGTTTTTTTAACAGCTCCTTGTATAGACTTCATTATAAGTGACTTAGCAAGAGGGTTCTTAGACATTGCATTACTAAGACCAATCTTCTCTAATACACCCATACCCATAGCATATGGTAACGCTATTAGGTTCATCTCTGTTAATGGAGTTGTTTCAAAATCTCGGTCGTTAAGCATCTCATCCTCTATAGATGAATACGCTTGAGCAGACATTGCTCCAAAAGCAACATACGGATTAACAACTCCTGTAGCCATTGCTGGAAGAGATTCTGCAAGACCAAACAATGCACTACTAACAATACCTCTATCTTTAGACTTTTGATACTCTTTAGTTGTAGCTAGATCACCAATAGCGGACTTCATCTTGTTTGAAAAGTTTTCTTTTGAATTTTTCCAAGCTTTATTAGCCATTGCTATTTCGATCTCTTCTAATGAATATCCTTTTGTTTTATAGTATCTTTTTTCATCTTCTGTCAAATAGTCAACATCACTTGATGCATCACTTTCTGCTTTATTTCTTCCAATTATATCACCAGTCTTTATCAATTTAGATATACCATCTGAGAAGCTGTTCATCACTCCTCCAATAAATGTACCTTCCTTAGCCACGTCAACAATATACTTACCTGTTAAATACTCAAGCTGCTTGGCTTCAGTTGTAACAGCCCTTCGTCTTCTAACTAAATTAGATCTATCTACATCAAGTTGTAGCGCCATTTTGTCAAGTTGTTCTTTTTTAACTCTTATTTGTTCTGGCGTTAAATTTGACGTATTTAATTTCTGAAGTTCTGCATTGTATTCGTCATATCTGGTCTTTAAAAACTTATCAGATTTGTTGATGTCATTTAACATTGCGTTGTACTCAGTTCTTGTTTTATCTAAATATTTATCAGATAAGAACATTCTAACCTTTTGTCTAGCTCTTGAATTAGGACCTGGATCTAACTTAACTTCATCA
>Ga0129333_10004260_pt1 | contig 13397 bp, 13 predicted proteins | sample CPB6_08_DNA_FD_94474 | JGI IMG/M metagenome (GOLD analysis project Ga0129333, IMG submission 94474) | Freshwater to marine salinity gradient microbial communities from Chesapeake Bay, USA - CPBay_Sum_0.6_0.8_DNA | ecosystem: Environmental > Aquatic > Marine > Coastal | place: USA: Chesapeake... | reverse complement strand
TGCGCGACATGGGAGTCGACGTACTGGTCGTCGACACCGCCCACGGACACCAAGGTCGAATGATCGATGCCGTTCGCTCGGTGCGTCAGGCCGCTCCATCGGCCACGATCGTGGCCGGCAACGTCGTGACGCGTCGTGGCACTCTCGATCTCATCGAAGCGGGAGCCGACATCGTGAAAGTCGGCGTGGGACCCGGGGCGATGTGCACGACGCGCATGATGACCGGGGTCGGTCGTCCGCAGTTCTCGGCCGTTCTCGAATGCGCAACGGCCGCGAGAGAACAGGGAAAGTCGGTGTGGGCCGACGGCGGAGTCCGTCATCCGCGTGATGTCGCGCTCGCCCTCGCCGCCGGTGCGAGCAGTGTGATGTTCGGATCGTGGTTGGCCGGAACCTACGAGTCGGCTGCCGACACCCAGCGCGATCCCGACGGTCGTCTCTACAAGGAGAACTTCGGGATGGCGTCCAATCGAGCCGTACGGAACCGCACCAGACGCGAAGGAAGTTTCGATCGCGCGCGCAAGGAACTCTTCGAAGAGGGCATCTCCACCTCGCGGATGTACCTCGATGCCGAGCGTCCGGGTGTCGAGGACATCCTCGACCAGATCGTGGCCGGCGTCCGCAGCTCGTTCACCTACTCCGGGGCGGTCGATTGCGACGAATTCTTCTCGCGCGCCGTGGTCGGGATCCAGAGTTCGGCCGGATACGACGAAGGTCGTCCGGTCGGTACCAGTTGGTGACCCGTGCGAGTCGTGGCGATCGACGGCCCGGCTGGGGCCGGTAAATCGACCGTCGCTCGAGCCCTGGCTAGTCGTCTCGGCGTCCAATATCTCGACACTGGCGCGATGTACCGGGCCGTCACCTGGGCGGCGTTGCACGCTGGTGTCGACCTTCACGACGAAGATGCCGTGGCCGACATCGCCGAGAAATCGTCGATCGATGTCGGACTCGACTCGGTCACGGTCGACGGTCATGACGTCACGGTCGTCATACGCGGCGCGGAAGTCACGTCCGGGGTGTCGATCGTTGCTGCTCAATCGCGAGTGCGCGCCGAGATGCGTCGTCGTCAGCGGGTCTGGGGCGAGGACCGTGGTGGGGGAGTCATCGAAGGTCGCGACATCGGTACGGTCGTATTTCCCGACGCGATCGCCAAGTTGTTCCTGACTGCTTCGCCTCGAATCAGGGCCGAACGTCGGGTCGCCGAGAGTGGCGGTGACGTCGACGCCGTCGAACGATCGATCGTCGATCGGGACCGACTCGATTCGACTCGGGCCGACAGCCCACTCGCCGAATCATCCGACTCGATCGTCATCGACACCTCTCATCGAACGATCGATGAGGTCGTGACGTCGATTCTCGCTCTCCTGGAGACGAAGTCATGATCGGGGTCGAGACCTACCTCGCCGGTGACTCGCGTTCCAGCCGAGCGTTCTATCAATTCGTCCGCTTTCTGGTTCTCTCGATCTGTCGGACGTACCTACGAATGTCGGTGGAGGGAAAGGAGAACGTTCCGCGCACCGGAGCCTTCGTGCTCGCTCCCGTTCATCGGAGCTACATCGACACGCCCATCGCCACCGGGTGCACACGCCGTCGGCTGCGCTTCATGGGCAAGGACTCGTTGTGGCGGAGTCAGCCGTTCCGCTGGATCCTCTCCGCTCTCGGTGGTTTCCCGGTCTCGCGCGGCACGGCCGACCGCGAAGCGATCATGAGAAGCATCCAGGTTCTCGAATCCGGTGAGCCGCTCGTCCTCTTCCCGGAGGGTGAACGCAAATCGGGACCGATCGTTCAACCTCTGTTCGACGGCGCGGCGTACGTCGCCTGCAAAGCCGGTGTTCCGATCGTGCCCGTCGGAATCGGTGGCAGCGAAGTCGCTCTCGGCAAAGGAGCCAAATGGATGCGCCCCCAGAAGGTGCACGTCATCATCGGTAGCCCTCTACCCGTGCCGGCGTCGGTCGACGGTCGCATGCCTCGGGCGGCGGTTCGCGAGACTTCGGCCCTTCTGCACGCCGAACTTCAGCGATTGTTCGATGCCGCTCAGACGCGCGCTCACGGTCAGCGCTGAGCGAAGAACGCCCCGATTGCTCGTCGGAGCATTCCTGGATCGTGGGTGCCGCACAACTCGCGTGCCGAGTGCATGCTCAGTTGCGAAATTCCGACATCGACGGTCGGAACTCCGAGTCGAGTCGACGCCAATGGGCCGATGGTCGATCCGCAGGCCACGTTGTTCCGGCTCACGAACGACTGACACGGAACGTCGACCGAGAAGCAGGCCCGCGTGAAGAGCGCGGCCGTCTCGGCCGACGTCGCGTAGCGCTGGTTGGCATTGGTCTTGATGACGGGCCCCTGATCGACGTGAGGGCGATTGACCGGATCGTGGCGCTCGGGGTAGTTCGGGTGAACACCGTGCGCACAGTCGACCGACAGACAGGCCGAAGCCGCCAGAGCGGCGTGGAAGGACGACCTAGTTCCGTCGTGAAGGGCTTCGAGAATCCACTCGAGCCAAGGCCCCGAGGCGCCGGTCGTCGATTCGGAGCCCACCTCTTCGTGATCGAAGAGCGCGATGACGGCCGTCTCCTCGGAATCGACTCGGGACCTCTCGATCAGGGCACCCGCCGCCGCCCAGCACGAGACCTGATTGTCGATTCGACCGGACGCCAACAGATCCTGGCCGATCCCGATCAGGGCCGCTGGTTGAACGTCGAACAAACTCAGATCGAACGACACCACGGAGGAGGCGTCGAGGCCCGCCCATTGCGCGATCAGTTGCGTGAAGGATCCCGGTGATTCGGCCGTACCGACGACGGGCAGAAGGTGGGACTGGCGATCGAGGATCAAACCCCTGTCGTTGACCTCGCGGTCGAGGTGAACGGCCAGCTGTGGAACGCGCGCCACCGGACCTGGTGATCGAACCAGATGAGCACGACCTCGATCGTCGACCACCACTCCGGCGACACCGAGATCACGGTCGAGCCACGAATTGTTGAGAATCCCTCCGTAGACCTCGACTCCCCATTGACGCCAACGATGTTGGGAGATTTCTGGTTGCGGCTTCAGACGCAGGCACGGGGAGTCGGTGTGAGCGCCAGCGATCCGGAACGTCGAACCCGACCCGCGAACCCAAGCGAGTAGCAGACCGCCCCGTTCGAGGTAACCGAGCCGTGGAAGAGCAGCACTCACATCGTCGATGCGTGAGAAACCCGACCGGCCGAGGTCGGCTGCGACATGAGCGACGGAATGACGTGGACTCACCGACGCATCGAGATGCGCCATGAGAGAAGCGATGTCGTTCGACGGAGTGTCGGTGCTCACGACTGAAAAAGTCCCATGGGCAGACCTGTTCCGCGGAGGTGCGGCGTCTCGTTGACCGTGACGATGCTTCGTTCGCCGGAGCGAGCGGCGGCGACGCGGTGAATGGACGTGTAGTTGGGGTAGAAGAAACCTCTCTTGTTCCCGAGTCCGAGAACATGAGCGAGATAGGCGTTGATCACGCCCCCGTGGCACACCACGGCCACGCGATGCCCAGCGTGGCGATCGATGATTTCCTCGGCCGTCCGCACGACCCGTCGCACGAACTCCTCCTCGGTCTCCTCGTCCGAGGTCCAGACTCCGTCACGGATCTCGTGCCAACGCGGATCGTTGGTTGCCTTCAGTTCCTCCACCGGCACGTACTCGCTGGAGGTTCGGTCGTATTCGGCGACTCCGTCGATGGTCGTGACACCCATTCCGTGCAGAGATGCGACCGGAGCCGCAGTTTCCTGTGCCCTCCGGAGCGGACTGGCGTAGATCGCGTCGAGCTTCTCGGACGCGAGATATTTGGCCAGCCGTCGAGCCTGCTCGAGGCCGGCTGTCGACAGTTCGGGGTCGGCAACGCCCTCGACGAGTTCCCGTCGGATCGGAATGGCATGTCGGATGAAGAGAAGTTCCATGAGTCCACTAGAAAGTCGAGGTGACCCGACGTTACGGCACTCAGCCATCGGTTCTCGATTCGCTCCGTCGGCGTGAGGCGACCACACCCCCCATCGGCGTCGGTTCGGCTCTCGATCGAGCGGGGCCGGTCGTCATCTTCGTCCACGGTTCGATGGACCGGCAGGCCGCCTTCGCCAGGGTCCTGAAACATCTCCCCGATGTCGAATGCGTGGTCTACGACCGCCGTGGTTATGCCGCCTCATCGCACGTCGGCGAACCATTCGACGTCGACGCCCACGTGACCGACCTCGAGCTCGTCGTCGATGCGGTGGGTGAGGGCAGACGGTCGATCGTTCTCGTGGGCCACAGTTTCGGTGGAGTGGTGTCGCTCGCTCTCGCAGCACGCCGTCCCGAGAAGGTGGCCGCCGTCGCGGTGTACGAGAGCCCGATGAGTTGGGAGAGCTGGTGGTCGTCGACATCCGGTGGAGCACAGGCGGTTCGCACGGGTCACGACCCGGAACTGGCCGCCGAAAACTTCCTGAAGAGATTCATCGGAGACGAACGCTGGAACGGATTGTCGGAAGCGGTCCGAAATCGTCGTCGCCGGGAGGGACGGGTCCTGGTCGCAGAATTGGCCGACATCCGGGCCGTGCGTCCCTACGTGCTCGAGAACGTGAAGTGTCCGATCGTCTCGGCGGTGGGAACACGAGCTCCTGACCACATGAGGCGAGGCGCTCGGCTCTTAGCCGAGGTCGGATCACCGATCGATCTGGTGGTCATCGATGGAGCGCATCACAACGCCCCGATGTCGCATCCGGGCGAATTCGCCGAGCGCGTGGTGAGGCCGGCGGTCGCCTTTGCTGTCACGTCGGATTGATCGACGACGTCCGATTGATCGACGGTCAGATGTCGATCTCGACGTCGAAACCGAGAATCGAGCACGAGGCCGAGACGTTGCTTCCGACTTGCTCGACCGAATCGACGCAATCGTCGACGGCGTCACGCTGAGTGAAGAGCAGGACTCCGACGGCCACGGCGACCACGACGAGCACGCTGCGAACGACGGTGCTGACGACGAACTTGAACAACACGAGGGCGATCACCAGGGGGACGAAGGAGCTGGCGGTGATCAGGTTCTTGATCGTCTCGGGATCGATGGCGGAGAACACACTCGCACCATAGCCAGGACGCTGCTTCGCACGTAGCCTTTCCGAGATGAGCGACAATCCGGTCAGCCTGTCCACCGGAGGTCTTCCCGAGACGAAGCTTCCGATTCCTTCGCCCGAGTTTCGCCATCTCCTGCAAGGTGCTCTCTCGTCGAACGACGTCATCGCTCGTCTGTCGGCGTTGACCGCCGACCACCCACGCGAAAGTCTCGCCTGGGCCGAACTCGCCGAGCGTGTCGACGACGAGATCACCCGTTACGCCTTCTTTCGGGTCGGCTATCACCGCGGTCTCGACGCTCTCCGTGCCAACGGTTGGCGAGGTTCCGGATACGTCCGATGGTCGCACGAGGGAAATCGTGGTTTCCTGCGCTGTCTGCTCGGCTTGTCTCACTCGGCGGGTCGCATCGGAGAACACGACGAAGAGGAACGCTGTCGTCTCTTCCTGTTGCAACTCGATCCGCGCGGAGTTCCCGAATCGACGTGAGCGGAGTCGTGGATCGTGTCGGTTGACGAGGTGTCCGGTTTCGTCCTGGCCGGCGGAAGGAGTCGCCGGATGGGGACCGACAAGGCCTCGCTCGTGGTCGGGGGTCGTCGTTTGGTGGATCGGGCCGTCGCGTGTCTGGTCGAGACTGGCTGTCGCTCCGTCACGGTTCTCCATCGCGTTCCCTCCGATCTCGCCGATCTCGCGGTCCCGGTACGCGTCGATCTGTACGGAGGTCAAGGCCCCTTGGACGGGTTGGTGACCGCTCTGGAGACGGCGAACACCGCTCGGATCGTGACCTTGCCGGTCGACCTCGATCGCATCGACACGACGACTCTTCGCAACGTGATCACGGCTTCCGGGGAGTCCGAGGAGCACGACGCGGTGTGTCTTCGCGGCCACAACGGTGATCGGCAGCACCTGGTCGGAGTCTGGCGGGTCCAACGCTGCCTCGATCCAATGAAATCGGCGTTCATGGCGGGAGAACGTTCACCACGTGTCGCGTTGAGCCGTCTTCGAGTCGGTTGGTTCGAGGTGCCGGACGCGACTCTGCACAATCTCAACGAACCGTCCGACCTCGACCCGGATCCGTGACCACTAGCCTGCGAGGGACATGAATTCGCGTGCGACCTCGGCCGACGACTTCGAGTGGGTCGCAAGTGACGGCGATCTCGCGCGACTTGTCCGTCGTCTCGAAACGGTGTCCGAATACGCCCTCGACACCGAGTTCCATCGAGAACGCACGTACTTCCCTCGACTGGCCCTGCTCCAGTTCGCTTGGCGGGAGGGCGACCGTCTCCGAATCGCTCTGGTCGATCCGTTGGCCTGCGACGTCGCCGCGCTGCGCGAGTTGATCGCTTCCGATCGGCTGGTACTCGTTCACGCTGCGCAACAAGATCTCGACGTGCTGTCCCATTCCGTCGGTGTCGTTCCCCAACGGCTGCACGACACGCAGGTCGCCGCGGGATTCCTCGGCTACTCGAGCCCGTCGCTCGCCAATCTGGTCAACGCCGAACTCAAGGCCAATCTCCCCAAGGGAGATCGTCTCACCGATTGGTTACGTCGTCCTTTGACCGATGCGCAACGACGGTACGCGGCCAGTGACGTCGAATTTCTCTTCGACATCCGTGACCGCCAACGGGATCGACTCATCGCACGAGGTCGTCTCGATTGGGCCGACGAGGCGTGCGCCGAGTTGCTCACTCGGCGGATCGGACCGCTCGATCCTGCTCTCGCTTGGACGCGAATCAAGGACGTTCGCACCATGCGTCCACGGACGCGGGGTGTACTGGCCGCCCTCGCTGAATGGCGCGAACTGAGGGCCATGTCGAGCGACATTCCGCCTCGGCAAGTGTTGGCCGATCTCGCTCTGCAGGGAATCGCCCAACGTGAGCCCTCCTCGGTGGAGGAGTTGTCACAGGCTCGAGGCGTCGACGATCGACATGTGCGCGGCGGCTTCGCCGCCGAGATCCTGGAAGCCGTGCGCCGAGGTCGCGACAATCCACTCGAACTTCCACCGAGTGACGGTGACGAGCTCGACCGGTCGTTGCGTCCGGCCGTCACCTTGGTCTCCGCGTGGGTGAGCGAAGTGGCCCGTCGGGAAGAGATCGATCCGGCAATCCTCGGAACCCGCTCCGACATCGTCGACTTTCTCCGGGGAGCCGACGAAGCCCGACTCGGCACCGGCTGGCGTCGCGATCTGGTCGGTCATCAGTTGGGGGACATCGTCTCCGGTCGGGCCGCCCTGGCCTTCGATGGCCGAGGGGGGCTCGTACTACGCCCGGTCGACTGACGCCGGTCGTGCTGGTCGGGCGCTACGACCAGCACCGATGACCGTCCTGGGACGCTCGACACGCCGGGTCATCCCCCCGGGAGCGGATCCTCACCCCTAGACTGCCCTCTGGCCCTCGTGGCCATCCCCCCTGGCCCTCAGACAACGTTCGGAGTCCTCTCGTGAAAAAGGGACGTCACCGCCGCTTCGAAGAAGCACGAAAGCTCAAGCAGGCCGGTCCGAGCGCGTTCGACCTCGGTCTCGGTTCCGACCGTGCTCCGCGCACGCAAGACGACGAGTACGCAGCCCTGGCCGAGAAGTACGGAGTCGTGTTCGACGACGACGATTCCGACGACGACGTCGACGATCCGACCGACGCCGCCTGATACCCATGACCTCGGCCCGGAGCCTGCGCAATGTCGCTCTCGTCGCGCACGTCGACCACGGCAAGACCACCCTCGTGGACGGTCTGCTTCGGGCGACCGGGACCTTCGCGAGTCACCAAGCGGTCGTCGACCGTGTGATGGACAGCAACGACCAGGAGCGCGAGCGAGGCATCACCATCCTCGCCAAGGCCGCTTCGGTCACCTGGAAGGACACCAAGATCAACCTGGTCGACACGCCGGGCCACGCCGACTTCGGCGGCGAGGTCGAACGAGCGCTGACCATGGTCGACGGCATCATTCTTCTGGTCGACGCGGCGGAAGGTCCTCTTCCTCAGACTCGCTACGTGCTGCAGAAAGCGCTCACCCAGGATCTCCCGGCGATCGTGCTCATCAACAAGGTCGATCGTCAGGACGCTCGCGCCGAAGAGGTGCTCGACGAGATCTACCAGTTGTTCATCGATCTCGACGCGGCTGATCATCACATCGAGTTCGAGGTTCTGTCGGCCATCGCCCGCGACGGTCGTGCGATCCGCGGAATCGGGATGCCGACCGAGTCCGACGATCTGTCTCCGTTGCTCGACGCCATTCTCGATCGCATCCCGGCGCCATCTGGTGACATCGACGCCCCGCTGCAGGCCTTGGTCACGAACCTCGACGCGTCCGACTATCTCGGGCGGCTGGCCATCGGGCGAGTTGTCAACGGTGTTCTGCGCAAGGGAGACACGGTGGCTCTCCTCGAGGAGGAATTCGCCGAGGGCCAACCTCCGCTCAAGCGTCGCCTCACGTCTCTGATGGAGTTCTCCGGAGTCGGTCGTTCCGACGTTGACTTCCTCCAAGCCGGCGACCTCTTCGTCGTGTCGGGTTTCCCAGAGGTGGAGATCGGCGACACGATCGCGTCGGCTGAGAATCCGATTTCCCTGCCACGCCTGACCGTCGATGAACCGGTCCTGGCCATGACCTTCGGTGTGAACACGTCGCCCATGGCCGGTCGTGAGGGCAAGTACCTCACCTCGCGCCATCTGCTCGATCGTCTCCGTCGCGAGGTGTTGGGAAACGTTTCGATTCGCCTCCGTGAGACCGACACCGCCGAGGTCATGGAAGTGGCCGGCCGAGGTGAGCTCCAGTTGGCGGTGCTCATCGAAACGATGCGTCGCGAGGGCTACGAGTTGCAGGTCAGCCGCCCCGAGGTCATCACCAAGGAAGTCAACGGAAAGACCTTCGAGCCTCTCGAACGCGGCGTCTGTGACGTACCCGACGAATACGTGGGAACCGTGACCCAGGCATTGGCGCCGCGCAAGGGTCGCGTGACCGATCTGCGATCCGGCGATCCGGGACGCACGATCATCACCTTCGAATGTCCGAGTCGCGGCCTCATCGGCTTTCGTTCGCTACTGCTGTCGGCGACCCGAGGTACTGCGCTCCTTCATCAGCACCACGCCGGTTGGACCGCCTGGGCCGGCGATCTTCCACATCGTTCGGGGGGCGCGATGATCGCCGACCGCGAAGGGGCGGTCACTGCCTACGCGCTCGACAATCTTCAGCTTCGCGGCGAGTTGTTCGTCGAACCCGGTGACAAGGTCTACGAAGGAATGGTCGTCGGTGAATCGGCTCGAGGTGACGAAATGGTCGTGAACGCGGTTCGTGCCAAGGAGAAGACCAACATCCGAACGCACAGCCACGACGACGGAGTGAAATTGGCGGCGGCGCGGCTGCACACACTCGAGTCGGCCATCGAATGGATCGCCGACGACGAACTCGTGGAGATCACTCCGTCCTCGATCCGGATCCGCAAACGATTCCTCGGTCTCGAGGATCGCCGTCGAGCCTTCAAGAAGGCGACCGTTTCGTCGTGATCGTCGGCCTCGTCTCGCCGACGAGGTTCAACGCTTCCTGATACGCACCGGCTGGGGGTCGGCTTCGTGGGGCAGGGGGAAGTTGCTCTTGCGTTCGAGTAGCTCGACCAGTTGGTCGTAGACCTCGGCGCCCACCGTCTCGACGAGCTCGTCCTTCAGGTAGCGGTACACGGGTTCACGACCGACGAAGGCGTCGGAACTGTCGGTGCACCACCAGTGGAACTCGTCTCCCGACACCCCCCAGTCGCGCCGTTTCCATTCACGCACGATGGTCGTGACGTATCCGGTGTCGTCCTCGGAATGTTCGAGATGGATGGGCAACTGCCAACAGACGTTCGGCTTCCAGTCGAGAGGTCGCTCGCCGGCTTCCATGGCTCCGATGTGGAGAGCACAACCGGCTCCTCCGGCGAACCCCGGGCGGTTGAGAAAGATGCAAGCTCCGTCCACGACACGGGTCGTGGTCTCACCGGATCGGGCCTTCTTCAAGAACCCGTGTCGATCGGCGTTCTTCTTGAACTGCCAGTTCTTCTCGGTGAGGTGCACCGACGACTTCACGACCACTGCGACGTCGTCATCGTCGACGAAGTGTGCTCCGAACGAACAGCAACCCTGGTTCAGGTGCTCGGCCGGACCCTCCAGGACTCCTTGGCAGCCTTCGCCGAAGATGCACTTCCACGACGAGCGGAGGAACGTGGCGTCGAACACCCACGTGCGCATCTCCTTGGGATCCTCGAAGGCGATCATCTCGTGGAGATCGATGTGGCGACCGGAAGTACGGGGAGTCGAAGTCACCCGGTCAGCCTAGGTCCCGGACGGTAGCCTCGCCTCGATGTCTCGACGTCCTCCCCAGACCGCTCAAGAGTTGCGCGACTCGTTCACGACCTTCTTCTCCGAACGCGATCACGCCGTCGTCGATTCGGCCAGCCTCATTCCTCACGATCCGACCGTGCTCTTCACGGTGGCTGGCATGGTTCCTTTCAAGCCGTACTTCGTCGGCGACGAGACTCCTCCGTACAAGCGCGCCGCCACGGTCCAGAAGTGCGCGCGAGCCGGTGGCAAGCACAACGATCTCGACGACGTCGGTCGTACCAAGCGCCACCTCGTCTTTTTCGAGATGCTCGGCAACTTCTCCTTCGGTGACTACTTCAAGGAATCGGCCATTCCCTGGAGTTGGGAGCTGGTCACCGAGCGGTTCGGTTTCGACGGCGATCGCATCTGGATCACGGTCCACGAGAGTGACGACGAGGCCGAGGCGATCTGGCACGAAAAGGTCGGCGTGCCGATGAATCGCATCCAGAGGCTCGGTGACAAGGACAACTTCTGGCAGATGGGCGAGACCGGGCCGTGCGGACCCTGCTCCGAACTCCACATCGATCGTGGAGCGGCCTTCGGTCCCGACGGCGGTCCTCTTCACGACCCGCACGGCGATCGTTTCATGGAGTTCTGGAACCTGGTTTTCATGCAGTTCAACCAGGCTGCCGATGGAAGTCGAACTCCGTTGCCCAGACCCTCGATCGACACCGGTGCCGGACTCGAGCGAATCCTGGCTCTCATTCAGGGTGTCGACTCGGTGTGGGAAACCGACGCCTTGTTCCCACTCGTCGAGAAGGCTCAGTCCCTGACCGGCGCCACGTACCGAGTCGGTGACTACGACGATCGGGCGAGTTTCAGCCTTCGCGTGTTGGCCGAACACGCCCGTAGCAGCGCCATGCTCGTGGCCGATGGAGTCTTTCCGTCGAACGAGGGTCGTGGGTACGTTCTTCGCCGCATCATTCGTCGCGCCATTCGTCACGCTTACTTGTTGGGCACCGAGAAACTCGTGATGCCCGATCTCGCGGCGACCGCCATCGATCTGTGTCGCACCGCGTTCCCCGACACCGCGCGACAGAAGGATTTCGTTCTCGAGGTGTTGTCTCGTGAAGAGGAGCGGTTCCGTCAGACCTTGAAGACCGGTGTGACGATTCTCGATCAAGAGATCCAGCAGTTGTCGTCGACGGGAACTCTGTCGGGCTCGACGGCTTTTCTCCTTCACGACACGTACGGTTTCCCACTCGAGGTGACCGAAGAGATCGTGGGTGAACGAGGACTGGCCGTCGATCGAGCCGGGTTCGATGCGGCCATGGACGAACAGCGACGTCGCGCCAAGGCGGCCCGACGTACCGATCGCACCGACGACGACGTGATGGATCAGTACCGTCGCCTCTCCGAGCGTCACGGGCCCACGTCCTTCGTCGGCTACGACCAGGACGAGTCGTCGGCGCGCGTGATCGGATTGGTCGACGGAGACGGTTTCGTCGATGTCTTCCTCGATCGCAGTCCCTTCTACGCCGAAAGCGGCGGACAAGTCGGTGACACGGGGACGATTCGTTCCGCCGGCGTCGAATGGGAAGTTCTCGACACCACCTTCGCCATTCCCGGTCTGCGTCGCCACCGTTGCCGCCCGGTTCATGGCGAATTGACGGTCGGTGACGAAGTCCACGCTGCGATCGATTCGGTTCGCCGTCGCGCCATCCGCCGCCATCACACCGCCACGCACTTGTTGCACTGGGCGTTGCGCGAGGTTCTCGGTGATCACGTGAAGCAGGCCGGCTCACTGGTCGACGACACCCGACTCCGATTCGACTTCAGTCATTACTCGGCACTCGGTCCCGACGAAATCCGCGCCATCGAGCGTCTGGCCAACGAACAGACCCTCACCAATTCGGACGTCAATGCCTACGAAACCACCAAGGACGAGGCCCTGTCCGACGGGGCCATCGCGTTCTTCGGCGACAAGTACGGGGACACCGTTCGCGTGCTCCGCGCCGGGTCCTCGTTCGAATTGTGCGGCGGCACCCACGTGTCGGCCACCGGCGACATCGGCATCGTGAAGATCGTTTCCGAAGGATCGATCGGAGCCAATCTGCGGCGTATCGAGGCCGTGGCCGGTGATCGCACTCTCGCTCTTCTGCAGGACCGTACGGCGATTCTCGAGAGCATCGGAGATCTCGTCGGCGCCTCGCTCGACGACGTCGTGAGCGGAGTGAATCGCCGTCTCGACGATCTGAAGTCGGCCCAGGACGAGATCAAGAAGTTGCGTTCGGCCATGGCGTCGACCCGAGCCGGTGAGATCGCGGCCGGAGCCGTCGACGGAAACGTCGTCGAACGAATCGACGATCTCGATCCCGGTGACTTGCGAGACCTGGCCGTCGCCATTCGCCAGAAGGTCGGAATTCGTCGAGTCGTGCTCGGGGGAGTCACCCCAAGTGGTGGTGTCGCACTCGTGGCCGCCGTCGAAACCGGAGCGCAAGCCGGGCCCCTCATCGCGCCAGCAGCCAAGCTGGTCGGCGGAGGCGGAGGTGGCAAGGGCGAGATCGCGACGGCAGGCGGCAAGATCCCCGAGAAACTCGACGAGGCTCTGCAACTGGTTCGAACATCGATCGCATGACCGTTTTCGTGTCTCACGACGGGTGAGAATGGGGGAGTGCGGGTTCTCGGTCTCGACCTCGGTTCGAAGCGAATCGGTGTGGCAGTCAGCGATCGATCCGAAACCATCGCTTCGCCGCTCACGGTGATTCAACGGGGCAAGTCGCCGGCGATCGACCACGCCGAGATCCGTCGCCTCGCCGACGAGGAAGAGGCCGAGGTCATCGTCGTGGGGTATCCCATCTCGATGTCGGGCGCGATCGGTTCGGCGGCGCGTGCCGCTGCTGACGAGTCCCGTCTGATCGCCGAGGCAACCGGACGCCCCGTGGAACTCTTCGACGAGCGGATGACCACCGTCACCGCCGATCGAGCACTGCGTGAGGCCGAGATCTCGGCCTCGTCGCGACGACGGTTCGTCGACAAAGTCGCAGC
>Ga0129333_10004259_pt1 | contig 13397 bp, 15 predicted proteins | sample CPB6_08_DNA_FD_94474 | JGI IMG/M metagenome (GOLD analysis project Ga0129333, IMG submission 94474) | Freshwater to marine salinity gradient microbial communities from Chesapeake Bay, USA - CPBay_Sum_0.6_0.8_DNA | ecosystem: Environmental > Aquatic > Marine > Coastal | place: USA: Chesapeake... | reverse complement strand
AGGCGCCGTTCCCAGCTGATCTGAGGCTGCCAGGATGAATTTTGAACCGCACGCATAATGAACTCTTTTTGCTCGCGATTCAGGCGCCCGTAGTAGGTCTCGGCACGCTCCTGCCAGTCATCAGCGCGGCGACGTAGCCGCTGCTCTGCAGATCCATCTAACCATTTCTCGCGCCACTCACGATCTTCGTCTGCAAAATGACGCTTCAGGTGACGCAGCTGCGCAGGTTCCAGTTGGCGCGCCAGCCCGGCAAGTAGCGGAATGCCCCGATTGAGCAGGGTATCGAGTTGCTCGGAGGCCTCGTCGATCGTGTCGCAGGTCTGCTCCGGCGTGATATCAGTTTGGCTCTGACGCGCAACCGTCGCGACGATATCGGCGTAATTCGGTAGCTGGGTCTGGCGATGCCATGCGTGCAAGCTTTGCAGCTCGGGCTTGATCCAGCGCGTCTGTTCAGCGTTCAGGTCGAGGTGACGATCCAGCCACCAGCGTGCCACAAAATCTGCCTGATCGTAGCCCAGCCTGACCATACTGCAGCCGCCAAGCATTATCAGCAAAGCCATGAACAGCAGGGATCGAGGTCGAATGATAGTCAAAGCCAATGGGAGCCGCGTGCATCAAACAATTTACCAAACCGGCGCGATGCCGGGCCCGAGGTACTATGATCAATTGACAATTTCAACGCGAACAAACACCACTATCATTGTGTGACTTGCTCAGCCATACGCGACGATTCTCCCATAAAATAAGGAGCAGTATTCGCGCTACAATGAAACATCCCACCCACTAAGGTCTCAGCTGCATCGATGAGTCTGCTTGAAGATCTCAGTAGCAAAGTATCCATGCTCAACGAATCCGAACGCGTTGAGTACAACCGCCGCTTGCAATCAGCCAAGGCAACCAAAGAGCTCGCCGCGAGTTTGTCGAGCGATATTCAGCAGCTTGATGGAACAGTGAATCTTTTCTCGCTGATCTCCATGACCGCCAGGACAATCTTTCTCACGCTTTTTGGTGCTGTATTCGCTCTTGAGCTCAATTCAGATGCTCGCCTGATTTGGCTCGGTGCGCTATTGGTAATGGCAGTAATCGTGCTGCTGGTTGATATTCAAAAAAATTCTTTCTCCTCGCAGCGCGCAACGTTACAGGTCCAGCGTAGCAGCGTGGAGCGCGAATGGGCGGCACTTGGCTTGGAGGTCAGTTTTCTGCAGGCGATTCTCGAGATGGAAGCCGCTATGCATGCCAAAGAAGCTGCATTCCAGAGCCTTCAAAATATCAGTAGCTCGCAAGCCGAGCGTAAGCGAACACTCTCCCACTACGATTACCAAATCCGAAACGAGATTTTGGTCAACATTCAGAATGAGAAGAACTGGTGGTCAAAAATTGACGTACTGACTAACCGATGGTTCAGCGTCAAGTAGACTCACATAAACTGATAAAACCACAAGCGAGCAACAGCGCTATCTCTATACAGTCACGAAGCTGCAACCGATCCCCGCAGTATGTGATATCCCCCTCTTCAGTACTACGCAAAAAATTACGTCGCCACCTATTCCCGCAAACGGCAGATCTATCCGCTAGCGCCGCTTGGCATTCACAGGAATTATCCGTCCCATAATTTCTGAAATCCGTCGATCACGTGTTTTAGGCGGCAGCATACCGAGTGTATTTAGCCGGCCCGAGGCCAGCAAATCCGCCAAACCATGAGCCACCGCCCATGTGGCAGCGACGTCAAGCATCATGGTGCTGTCTTTCTTCGCGGAGCCTTGATCTTTGGTCACCCGCCTCACATGCTCAACCAACTCATCAAACGCAGATTCAGCCACCTGCTGCAGATCAGGATCATCAAAGTCGGGCCGGTCAGAGGCAAACATCAAACGAAAGATTGCCGGGTTTTCAAGCGCAAAAACCACGTAGCCCACCCCAGATGCTTGCAGCTGGGCGCGCGGATCGTGCTCGGCACGTAAACGAAACTCCCGCTGCCGCTGAAGAAAGCGCTCGAACCCTCTGGCGGCTAGTGCTGTCAATAAGCCGTTGGCATCTCCAAAATGATGCGCAGGTGCGGCATGACTCACCTCAGCGCGTTTGGCAACGCCACGCAACGAAAACCCTTCGACACCACGCTCGATTAACTCTGCTTCAGCAGCATCAAGTAGCGCAGAAAACAGATTGCCATGATGGTAAGCGCGCTCTTCGGTGGGCACCTGATTTGTCTTCATCAGCGCGATCATTACCCGAAATTATGACACTGTCAAGATCAATATCGAGAGCCGAGGGCAATTATCGGCTAAGGCTAGATTATGCAAACAAGGCCGCGACCGCAGCTGCCACCTCGTCACTCACCGGCAGTTGTTGAATCAGGCTGTGTGATCCTGGCCTGAAGCTATGCTGCGAACCGCCTAGGGATTGCAGTAGTCGCAGCGCGACGGGTCGGCAGTTTTATCGGCAGACTCGCGCCGCTCATCTGAATGATTACATGTATCGCAACGCCAAACAAAAGCCAATGGCAATCGCGTCGCCGCACCGCATAACCCGCACGGCAGCCCCGTAATACGTTCTTTTACCCAATAACCTGGCGTCTCACAGCTAGGGCAAGTTGAAGAGATTTTCTTGATCAGATCTTCTGCCGCTTGCACAATCATTTGTTGACGTGACGGGTTGCGGTGAGCTCGCTGATCAACTTCAGCAAACACGCGACCGTTAACAGACCGCGAGAGCAATGTAGTGAACTTGACCAGCAAGGCAGGCCAATCATCAAACTCTTTGTGAATATCGGGGTGATCTTCGCGATCAGGCCGAAGCACTACGCCATGGGATGGAAATTCGACATCAGAAACAAATTGGCGTAGCTCGTGTTCATTGCTGACAAACCGCTGTAATCCGCCGGCAGGACCCTGCGCCATGCCAACAATTTCTATGCCCCTGGTGGCGTCACACCATACAATCAACTCGGTATTCCACGGCATGATGCCGCCCACCGGATCTGCGCCAAACGCGCCCTCACTGCCGAGGCCAAGCGGCAGGCCGCTGAGCTCGATAGCTTTATGCGCCTTGAACCGCGCCGCCGCTAACTGTGTACCTGGTCTGGGAATGTCGCGGGTGAACGTACCCAGCTGATCAGTATCGAACCCGGTTGCACGATGAATCGTGCAACCGACTTTTTCCGAAAACAGCGGGCCGAGTAGCAACTCTTTACCATGTTGAGTGAGGAAAGCTACGTCTCGTCCGCTGTATGTCATTTAAGTACCCAACACATGCTGAGCCACCGATGTATATAACGGTATACCAATCAGAATATTGAAAGGAAACGTAATACCCAAGCTAAGTCCGAAGTACAACGCTGGATTTGCTTCAGGTATTGCGTAGCGCAGCACTGCGGGTACCACGATGTAGGAGGCACTCGCAGACAGTACCATCAGTAATGCGGTATCAGCTGCACTCATACCCAGTAAGTAGGCCAAACCGAGCGCAATACCTGCATGCACCACCGGTCCGATACTGGCATAAGCTAACAGCGAAGGCGAAGCATTTTGTGCATCTTTGAAATTACGCGCCACCATTAAACCCATATCCAGCAGGAAGAATGCCAACATTCCCTTAAACAGATCGCCAGAAAAAGGCTGCATTACTGCTTTTCCAGCGTCGCCGCTGATAAATCCGACAGCCATCGCACCTAACAGCAAAAGATGTGCACCGTCTGTAAATGATTCATGCAGAATCTTTTTGATCGATAAATCACTATTCCCGCCTACGCCAGCAACAACAGCAGTACCACCACCTGATACCGCGACAGCGGCCTTGGATTGGCGTAAGGTATTTGCAAGCAACACCGCCATGATAATGGCCGGTGACTCCATTAGCACCATCGCAACTGCCATGTGACCACCAAACTTCAAGCCGCTGCTCTCAAGGAATTGCATTGCGGTGACAAACGTCACCGCGCTAACTGAACCGTAGGAAGCTGCAATCGCTGCCGCATCAAGCTTGGCAACACGATTTTTAAGAAATGTATAACCAATCGCCGGCACGATGAAAGCCATACAAATAGCCGCGGTAAGGCTGACCATCACCTCAATACCAAAACCGGATTTGGCTAGAGCGAATCCACCCTTCAGGCCGAGCGCCATTAGCAGGTAAAGCGACAAAAACTTTGAAATAGGTTGCGGAATTTCGAGGTTGGAACGCGCGGCGCCTGCCAAAACGCCAAAAACAAAAAACAAAATCGCGGGGTCGAGTAAATTTTGCATGGGAATCTCCTTTCGCGGCGCATTGTGCGAGCTGGAAAAATATCAGTCAAATCGATATTTGTACTACCAAACATAGATTTAATCTTATGATCGTGCTGCGCCCACTCCCTGCCCATCGCTATCAACACGAACGAATTGCGGACATCGCGCCATGAAATTAACGAAATAACGGCTAGCGCCCCAATTGATTCAAAAAATACTCAAAGCCCTAGAAATAAAGACACGCGCCTAGACCTTTCCATAGGTAATAATCTATGGTCACTAATCAAAAAAATGATTTTTCTTTATACATTGATTGAACTACGATCCGTTTCGTAGTGGGTAACACGCGAAAAGAGTGATTCAAATTTCGGGCAATTTCCCCAAGCGCATAAACAGATAAATTTTGTAAGGGCCTCAGATTATGGAAAATCTAGTTCACCAGCATAGAAGCATGCACTGGAACCCCCTTATTCAAGAGATTCAAGCTAAAGACCATCTGATCTCTGAGCTGCAGCAGACTTTGGCCGAAAATCAGCAGCGGCTAGAAGAGCTATCGCTCGCGCTACAGACGCTGCTGGCAGCTGAGGGCGCGCACCCGACGTCACTGGAGCAATAAGCGCGCAAATCAAGCGGCTTTGATTGAACGCTTGGCACTATTCCATTAGGGCCATATAAGTTATCGCAAATATAATCTTCTGATTAACACCAGAAAACTTGCACTGGATCAATAAATCTTTCATTACGCAGCACTAAGCTGAAACTGCCATTAATGGCTGGCGGGTTTCACAAAGCGCAGCGCGAAGCTCTTTATTACTAATCACGATTCCCGTCTTGTAGTTTCCTGAATAGGACATCCTACGACGGAACTGCGGATCGGTGAATGGGCTGCGCGATGAGCAGGCGTACATGAAAACAGACTTAAAAAGGCGAGCAGAACTGCTGAAATCAGAGCACTACAACCCCAAGGCACTGATTGATCATGTCAAGAAGAATCTCGGGGTGAAGCGAGACTATGAATTAGTACGTGTCATTGGCTTTAATGCTTCTGTTATTTCCAAAGTCAGGCATAAGCGCAAACTGCTCAGTGCCGAATTATTGCTGGCCTTGCATGACGCTACCGGCATTCCCATCAAAGAAATGAAACAGATCATGGGCGCTGGCGATGCCATTAGCCCAAAACCAGGCCTGCAAAAAATCGAAAGCAAGCGTAGACTCTAAATACAATTAAATAGTGAACCTTGCATGTCGACATGTTGGGACCTATGGAAACCTTGTTCGACAAATACGGTGGCGCTCCATTTGTAACGCTGGTTGTGCGAGATTTTGCGACCAAATTTTCCAGACATCCCAATTTACGACGCTACTTCACAGGTAAATCTAAAGAAATTTTTTTGAGTCATCACACTACCTTCGTCGTTATGGCCCTCGGGAAAACGCCCGAACAATGGTTGGGAAAAAGTATGAAAACGCTTCATTCCGGCTTAGGCATCACCAGTACCGCCTATGAGCTCAGTACAGAGATCATGCTGACTGTACTCCGCGATCACGACGTGAGTGAAGCAGACCTCAATGAGGTCGGTAAATACCTGAAAAAGAGCAAGACACAAATCGTAGAAAAGTAGACCAGGAAGATTGCCGTTCACGCTTCTACATCGCGTTTACCATTGCTCTACCGATGGTCGCAGGTCCAGCTCAAAGGTCCACGCATCGCGCGGCTGCTGATGTAACCACCAGTACGCCTCGGCAATATGGTCAGGACTCAGGATGCCATCGGGCCCGGCATCGGCAACGCGCTGCGCGAAATGTTCTCGCGCGAAGGCGGTATCAATCAGACCGTCGATGATAATGTGCGCGACATGAATTCCCTGGGGCCCGAGTTCGCGCGACATCGATTGCGCCAGCGCACGTAGCGCCCCCTTGCCGCCTGCAAATGCAGCAAAGCCCGCTGCGCCGCGCAGACTTGCCGTCGCACCAGTAAACAATAATGTGCCGTGACCCCGATTGAGCATGACGCGTGCCGCTTCTCGCCCTACCAGGAAACCTGCAAGCGCGCACATTTCCCAAACCTTGAAATACTTTTGCGCTGTGGTCTCCAAAATCGGAAAACGAACATTACCCCCCACATTAAATATAACGACCTCTATAGGTCCGACTTCCAATTCGATACGATTGAACATGCTGATGACTTGATCCTCGCGCCGTGCATCGAGACCAAACGCAATGGCTCGCCCACCTTGCGCATCAATCTGTTTAACCAGCGGCTGCAAGGCATTCTCGTTTCTTCGTGCGACGCACACCGTATAACCCGCCTGTGCAAAGCGACGGGCAACCGCCGACCCGGTGGCATCGCCGGCACCGATGACGCAGCACACACCTTGCTTGGACATGATTTCCTCCTGTAAGCCGAGCTCAGGCCCGCGCCGTTGGTCGGGCTGTTACCTCTGAAAACCAGCGCGACAGATGCGCCAATTCAGGAGAAATGCGCAGGCCTACTGCCTTACCCAAAACAAAGGCACACTGCGCAATAATGTCAGCTATGGAGTAATCCTCACCTGCGATATGGCGGCGTCTGGCCAGTTCGCTATCCAACCAAGACATCGTCTGTAGCGCGCGGCCACGCGACCAATTGGCCACCTCCGGTATTTGCTCAACACGACCTCGGTAGAAGTCGCTGCTGTGTATGAACACCAGCGCAATCATTTGCGACAGTTCATGGTCCATCCGTAAAGCCCACATGTCGATATGAGCTGCTTCACGTGGCGTGCGGCCTATCAGCGGTGGATCAGGATAGAGCGCTTCCACATAACGGCAGATCGCCAGCGATTCGGCAATCGTGCTGCCATCATCAAGCTCGAGTAACGGCAACTTGCCGAGGGGATTCAGACGAATAAAATCGGGCGCCGCGTTAGCGCCGCCTGCGGCATCCACCTCGCGGCGTTCGATGGACACGCCCTTCTCTGCCAAAAAGATCCGCACACGGCGTGGATGCATGCCTGGGGTGAGATCGTGAAGAATCATGGATAACCTCCATTAGGTACGGATGGTAATTAGGTACGGATGGTATAGCGTTATTGGCAACACGCTCTGGCGAACCATCGTAATACCTCACCCGATTAAAGCCGCACGCACTGAATCGAGCAACAAAAAAAAGAGTTTGCCATGATGACAAGAACCCTCACCGGTTTATTCATCACGGCGCTCACCGATTGAATCATCCCCTCAAATTATGACAACGTCAAGATTAATGTTGACAGTGTCAAATAAACCGTCGTAATCTTTACATCGGAAAGTTTAACTATCGCAAACCGAATTCTGAACTCGTTGAGGGCGCACCTGTGAGCAGCATAAAAAATTACCCGTATGCCATAGTTATTTATTCCGTGCTGTTCGCAGGAGCAATATTTTTGCCCGCTGTGAAAGCACATTCCCAAACCATTTCTACAGTAACCATCGAGGCTTCGTCATTTAAAAATATGCGCGGCACACTAAACTGTCGTTTGTTTACCAAGGCAACCGACTTTCCCGATGGAGAGGGAATCGTAACTATAAAAACAGCAATTACTGGCCCAACCACGAGCTGTACGTTCTCCAATGTTGAGCCTGGCACCTATGCGGTAGCAGTTGTACATGACGAGAACAGCAACGGCCGAATCGATAAAAACTTTGTCGGCGTACCTAACGAGGGCTATGGCGTATCTAATAACAAAACATATGCACTGTCATCACCAAAATGGGATGAGTCTATTTTTTCTGTGGGCACCTCCGAGAACAAAGTACTTCAGATAAAACTGCGGTATTAGCGTGGGACAAGTAAGCTCACACTTAGATGTATTCCCTAAGATTCAAGATCAAAAATTCAAGGTAAAAATTTCAATATTCAAGATTTCGGCACGCCCACCAAAGTGTCTTTCATACTTCCATTCAGTACAACCAAACTTTTCGATATCGCCATGAAACAAGTAAAGACAATTCTTCTCACCGGCGCAAGTAGCGGCATCGGCCTTGAGATGGCAAAAATGCTCGCCATACAAAATCACCGTCTGATATTGGTTAGCCGAAGTAATGAAAGATTGGAAGCGATTGCCGCCGACCTAGCAAAAAAAACCAGTGCCGAGATACTGGTGCATGCGCTCGACTTGAGTATGCCGCAGGCCGCACAGCAGTTACTGTCATATTGCGATGCACAGCAATTTGAGATTGATATTCTGATCAATAATGCCGGCTTTGGGATTTTGGAAGAGCATGTCAAGATCGCTCCTGAAAAGCTCAGACAAATGCTTCAGCTGAATGTAGTGACGGTTGCCGAGCTATGCCAAGCCTTTGGTGCGAGAATGAAGCAGCGAAGAGCAGGTACCATTCTGAATGTCGCGTCAACGGCTGGGTTTCAGGCGACGCCCTATTTTGCTGCTTACGGCGCCTCTAAAGCGTTTGTTCTTTGCCTATCCGAAGCGATTGCTAAAGAGCTTGAAGATGCTGGTGTACGGGTTTGTTGCCTGGCGCCCGGGCCTACAGATACTGCTTTTTTTGATGCAATCAAGCCGCAACAGATTGATGAAGGCCACTATTTCAAGAAAGCAGGCCGTACGAATGTTCGTAGCGTTGCAGAGGCGGGTGTGGCGCTACTGACCCACGGTGGTACCACGCGTGTGGTAGGGCTGGCTAATCAAATCATGATCTTTGGTAATCGATTTGCGCCAAGGTCAGTTGTCGCAGCGATTTCGAAGCGACTTCTCAAGCCAATCAACATTACATAGACAATAGCCAAAACAATCGGAGACTTCTAATGGCAAAGCTGGCAATAATCGTGCTGATAGCCACGTTGGCGATTACGACACATGTTGTCTTTAGCCAGCCTGTTGCACTCAAAGCTCAACCGATCAAATTTCAAAACAATTATCTGAATTTCGAACCGCCAGGTCTGTTCGATTTTTTAAAGTGGCGCTGGAATGCCCTGCGCGACGGACATCCGAAATCAGCACAGATACCCACACCAATAGTTACTGCAGATTTGGCGTTCATTCACGCCAATAGCCAAGCCGGCAGCCTGATGCAACCTGCAGTGACGTGGGTCGGGCATGCGACTGCGCTGGTTCAGTTTGCCGGGTTGACTGTGCTGACCGATCCGATTTTTTCTGAACGCGCTTCCCCGCTATCTCTGGTTGGGCCAAAGCGTGCTCAGCCGCCGGGCATCGCCTTGAAAGACCTTCCCCATATTGATGTGGTACTGATATCGCACAACCATTACGATCATCTTGATGAGGCAAGCGTTCGCGCACTCGCGTCGCAAGCCGGTGGAGCACCTTTGTTTATGGTGCCCTCGGGTGTGAAGACCTGGTTTACAGACCTGGGTATTACGAATGTTGTTGAGCTGGCTTGGTGGCAAACACATCGTATGCAATCTTCCTCGGGACCGGTGGAAATTGTTTTAACCCCGGTACAGCACTGGTCTGGTCGCAGCCTGACAGATCGAATGGATACGCTATGGGGGGGCTTTGCCGTATTTACCAAAGATTTCCATTTCTTTCATGTCGGTGACACCAGCTATTCACGTGATTTTCAAGATATTGCGACACGGTTTGCCGACCGGCAGCCAGCTCATGGCTTTGACTTGGCACTCATTCCCATCGGCGCGTATGCCCCGCGCTGGTTCATGAAAGACCAACACGTTGATCCGGAAGAAGCTGTACAAATCCACAAAGATTTACGAGCAAGGCAATCGGTGGCTTACCACTGGGGCACCTTTAGCTTATCGAATGAAGCGCTCGACGATCCCCCGATCGCACTTGCGGCCGCGCTTCAAGCCCAAGGTATACCAGTAACGGCGTTTTCGGCTATTCCGATTGGGCAAACGCTCAAGCTAGCTGCACGAGCCGAGCGTTAGCTTAAAGAACACCGCGGAAATTTTTCGACAGCACCGCCATGACGCCAGATACCAAACCCCACGCTGCTGATGCATCCGCCGACTCAATGTCGACAAAATCTGCAAGAAAAATGGAAGCCCTGTTACCGCCCGCTCGATGCATACCCACTACCGTTGGCGCCCTCGCGGTCAGGGATTCTGGTACGGGTGCAAGCGGCGACACGATTGTGCTGTGGCCCTCCATATTAGCCGACCATCACATCTACCACGCCCCGATTGCATCTTGGCTAGGACAGCATCGGCTTGTGATTATCGATGGGCCCGGACATGGCGACAGCGGGCCGGCTCCTGCTGCATTCAGCATGAAGCAGTGCGGACAGGCTGTCGCCGATGTATTGAATCAATTAGGTATTTCCAAGCCGGTTATTGTTGTCGGCTGCAGCTGGGGGGGGTTAGTCGCCGGCGAGTTCGCGATCGATAACCCCTCGCGCGTGAAAGCGGTGGTCATGATGAATACGCCCGTTCATAATGACAAGCGCGGTTTAAAGCTGAGCGATCGATTCGTGGTCTGGGGCGCTCGCTGGCTGCACAGCACCCGTGTTTATCAAGAAGGTGTCGCGCGCTCATTTTTCATGCCTAAGACATCCCGGCAAGGCGGCCCAATCATTGACGCGTTCTACCATCATCTGCGCACTGCGGATGGCGCGGCGCTCGCGCTATCAGTGCGTTCAGTGCTGCTTGAGCGAGAACCGCTCGCGCCGCGAATGCCAAGCATAAAGGCGCCAACACTATGTATTGCTGGTCGATTTGATGCGATGTACCCCACCGAGACCTTGCGTGATGCAGCTTTATCTTTACCACACGGACGCTTTGAGATACTCGACACCAGTCATATCTCTGTAGTCGACCAACCAGAAACCACCACCAAGCTGATTGACGCATTCATCTCAAGCTTGTCGGCTGAGTCTGTTTCTGCTAACTGAATGCAGAAAAGCACGGAGTGAAATACGCTTCCGATGTCACAGCAAGCCTTATACGGCTACGAGCATGACAATTTATACGGATACGTTCAATGTAATCGCTCGGGCGAGCCATGGCATCGCTTGAATTTCTTTCCTGATCCGCAGGGGCAAGGGTCGTTGCGGCCCGGTCGGTCGCCCATCACCAAGGGACTAGGCTTGACCGCGCCGGGTAGCTTGCCTTCTGCGGCATCCTTTACTCTCCGTTCCAGCCAGTATCGACATATATTTCTGACATCTTCAGGAAGCTGATCAGCGTATCGTTGGTGTTGTTCGAGATCGTTCGATTGTTCTTCGAGGATTTCCCACCCATCCTCGGTACCGTACAGCCTCAGTACCGTAAACCATTCGGTGTGTGTTGACGTGAGTGGTGTCCAGCCCTCGATATCAAGCACCAGGCCTTTCATGAAGCCCATGCACCAATCATCCAAAATCGTTACTGGGTCGCCGTTATTTGGGTTTTCGAGCAGCAGCGGCTCGAAATCTTCAGGCGCTTCCCTGACCTCGGCAGCGATGCTATTCATGTGCCGAAATACCAGTTCATAGAACCGCTGTGCGGCGCGCTCTGAGCGGAACTTAGGCCGCAAGACGCCCTGCTCCACATCCCAGACCCACGGCATCCACATGCTTGGCATGATGGTATTCGGGCCAGAGACAACAGCCGTCAGGAAACCATCAAGCATGCTGACGCTCATTGGATCTATATCGCCAGGCTGATCTATCAGGATGCGATCTAACTCGTCGATCTCATCATCCGACAGCGGCTCGCTCAGATTCATCATAAGTGGGTTAATTAGTTGATTCGGCTATGATACGAGCAGCGTCTTGTTTTCAGCAAGAAGCCCGCCACGGCCCCAAAAAACTTGATTATTGCTTAAAGGTGTATAAAGGGCGGGTATTCAGCCCATCTTCGCCCCATGTCCGTACTGCGATCAGCACTACTTGCCATGCTGTACGACGGACAAAAAGTCCGAGAGCCCTACATTGACTTGGTGAAGTCGCTTATTCATTGCGAGTTTGAAATCGCGCGTACCTACGCATTTTATGATGGCACTATTCGGCGCGAGGGTATTGTGTATATCCTTGGCAAGCAAGAGGTTTATTGGCTGGAGTCGACTGCGCACTGGCCGCGTATGTTGATTGTTCGGGATGCCGATTTGCGGGAAAACATATTAAATATGCTCGCACTTAATCCGATGTACGCGAAATGGTTCGCGTAAGCCTGCGCAACCAGTCCTGAATATCATCGACAAAGGTGTACACCGCTGGCACCACCAGCAGCGACAGCAGCGTGGAGGTAATCAACCCACCAATTACTGTAACCGCCATCGGTGAACGAAAGCTCGGGTCTGCACCAAAGCCCAAAGCTAACGGCAACATGCCCGCGCCCATGGCGATGGTGGTCATTAATATCGGTCGGCTACGCTTGTGGCAGGCATCGACGAGCGCCTCAAAACGTGCCATGCCAGCGCGACGGGCAAGAATCGCGTAATCGACCAGCAAGATTGAATTTTTTGTAACGATACCCATCAGCATGATGAGACCGATCATCGAAGGCATGGAGAGCGCTTTTTGTGCAACCAACAAGCCGACGAAGGCACCACCGATCGACAGTGGCAAGGCCGCAAGTATCGTCAGCGGCTGCATGAAATCGTGAAACAGCAAAACCAGCACGCCGTAAATACACAGCACACCAATCAGCATCGCAATACCGAAGCTTTCGAATAGTGCCTGCATTTCTTGTGCGTCGCCTAGCTCGGCAATGGTGACTGATGGCGGCAGATTTTTCATGCTGGGTAGTGCACGCGCTTCTTCATTCAATTCACCGAGTGACCTACCACCCAGCTCAACTTCGAGGGTCACATTACGACTCCGATTAAGTCGATCAATTTGTGCCGGCCCGCTGTCCATGCTGATACTCGCGACTGTACCCAGCATAACTGGACCATGTCGCCCGGGTACCAACAAGCGCTCCAATGCCGCAAGATCTGCGCGCACATCATTCGGTAGCTTGACCCGTATCGGCACCTGGCGCTCTGAAAGGTTGAGCTTCGGCAGGTTTACATCGTAATCGCCCGCAGTAGCGACGCGCACGGTCTCGGCGATACTGGCGGTTGTCACACCAAGATCTGCAGCGCGCGCGGCATCGGGCCTGACAATAACCTCCGGGCGTACCAGCGATGCGCTGGAGTTGATATTCCCGATGCCGTTCAGCGTACGTAGTTCGCGCTCAACTGCCCGCGCCGCCGTGGTCAGCGCGCTCGGGTCATCACTTTTGAGTACCAGTTGCATTTT
>Ga0129333_10004258_pt1 | contig 13399 bp, 35 predicted proteins | sample CPB6_08_DNA_FD_94474 | JGI IMG/M metagenome (GOLD analysis project Ga0129333, IMG submission 94474) | Freshwater to marine salinity gradient microbial communities from Chesapeake Bay, USA - CPBay_Sum_0.6_0.8_DNA | ecosystem: Environmental > Aquatic > Marine > Coastal | place: USA: Chesapeake... | reverse complement strand
CATCAATCCTCCAGCAGTTCGGGATAGTAATCTTCAATCTCACTCTTCAATTCTTGATCAGAATAGAGAGAAAGATTCTCTTCTAACTGTTCCCACACGACACGAATCAAATCCTTCGTGCTCATGTTATCAATCACACGGTCAATGTATAATTGAACCAGTGTGTCGCGTTCTACAGCGTCCATGTGTTTGTGTAAAGAATTGGGTGGCGGGTCCGTTATGCTCCCGCCTACGGGTGAAGGGTCTTACCTAGGACCTATCCCGCTGTCGGGTGGTTTCTCTAGGAGGGTCCGCTTCTGAAGTAAGTATAGGGGCAGGCGATGCCAAATCTAGGGGGCATGTGCCAGTTCTCAAAGTGGCACAGGATATCGGCTGGATTGGCCGCGGCTGCTCTAGAATATTGGCACAAGCGAAGGAGGAGCGGGGTATCTCTGCAGACGACAAAGATCGACACCGAGGCAGCCTTGAAATAATTATTTCAATTGGCTACAAAAAAGGGGCATTAATGCCCCTATGTGTTAGATATCGTATCCCTCTTCGATTACATAATCCAGCGAGTAATCATCCACGATTAAACTATCACCATCTAGAAAAATGTCTGCCATCTCTTGCTCAACAATCTCTTGATACATTTCGGCAGTCGTCATCGTGAATTCCTCCATGTGTGTTTGCTTTATATAGTAAAGGTCAGGCAAGAATCATGCCATCTTCAAACTCGATGTCACCGTTTGCAGTACTAACGAACCACTGCCAATTCTTCTGAAACACACGCTCACCAGTGCCATGCACAGCGAGAATAGCATTCAGGCGAGATTTGGTGGTGTTAGTACGCCAACCGCCATCAAACAGTCGGATGAAAGTATCACCAATCTGGGCGATATTGTTGCCGTGAAGGAATACAAAACTCACACCATCTTTGGTGACAACGTGAGTATTATCACGGGTGAAATCTTTCTCCTGAGTGATGGCATCATTCATCAGGGTTTCGATCTTTCGCATGTGCTTTGTTTGGTTGACTCTGTTAGTATGGCAGGCAACGGGGGCAATTGCAACCCCCTGTGTGCCAGTTTAGAAAGTGTCACACATCATAGCACAGGTGACCTTTCTTCATGCTATACCACCAATGTGCATCGGTTTCGTTGTCACAAACCTCAGCAACATTCAGGCAGAAATCATAACACTCTGCCATCGAATTGTTGAGGTAGATGTGGTCATCGTGACGCTCAATGATGTGAGAGTTGAAGTAATTAACCACTTGAATTCCTCATCAACAAAGACAATATAACCCCTTTCGGGAATATTGTCAATGGTTTGGTCCATTAGTATCACTAATATTACCGAAAGGGAATAATAAGTGATACTAATTTGACATATTCTCCCTCTGATAGTAAGATATTATTGTATATCTCAAAAATATACAATAGTTTTCCCCAGTTTATTAATACTTTCCAGTATTAATAAGGGTTTTTTATTATTATCTTGTGGAAAACTATAATATTTTTGTGGAAAAACTGTGGAAAACTATTATAATATACTGAAATATAGTATATTATACCACAGAAATACTCAGAAATCCACAAAATAACTTATAACTTTATGATTATAATTAATAAAACTCTAAAAAACTCAGAAAACTACGAAATCTCCATTTTTTCAGTTTTATAATTTTTGAGATTTCTGAAATTTCTGAGTTTTCTCAGTTTTTATAATACCACAGATTCTGAAAAAAGTCAAATATTACAGTTTTTGAAGTTTCTGAGTTTTTCCTTGACTTTCGATACCTTGCGTGCTAAGACTACAACAACTCTGCACATTTCAGAGATCAACTGAAAGACACAGAGCACAGAAGTATATTTTTCAATACATTTAATTTAATATACTTTTTCCACAAGTTTTTCCACAGATGACTCAAAATTTTTCCACAGGGTTGTGGAAAACTCTAGTTATACTCTATGGTGTGCTAGTCCGCAACATAGTCAGTCTGTATGTTAAAAGAGATGATTACTCTGTTGTTTTTACATGGTGAGACTGAATGCTGTAGAAAAGATGGAAAGAGAATAGTATGTCCTACTGTTATATGTTCTGTTGTATATGGGTCTTGTCCATAGGGATAATAACAGGATGGAGTATCATTATAAAAGACTGTTGGATTATCTTCTTCTGAATGTAGAAGGTATATACCAGAGAAGTCTGAATTGATATGTTTATGTGTGAGAGCATAATCACCAGGAGAGTAGATATTCCACCATATATCTTTTAGATTTGATTCTTTAGGTGTAGGTGATAGATGTTTCTCTTGTAGTAATTGATCGAATGGTTGCCAGATGATTGAATTGAGAATGTTTGCTGTGAAATGCTTAAGTGATTGATTTAAAAAATTTGTTTTAGCATTTCCTGGGGCAAGGATGTAATCATTGTCTGATTGAATTTTTGGTAGAAGTTGTTGTTTAATCTCTTGGTGATTTGGTATTGAATACCAGGCAACAAATGGTGCTTCAAAGTTATGAATCATTTTTTCGATGATTTAGTTGCAGTGGAGGGGCAACGGTGCGTTTCGCTGCCCCGTTAAGGATTTATGCGATGATGGAGGTAGGAGGCACACCTTTGACGAAGATAGCATCAACAACATTCTGCAGACGCTTGACGGTGTGGGCATTTCGGCGTCCGAAGGTGGCCACAGTCACGAAACCGTAGGATTTGTGGTAGGATGCCAGGTCACCTGGGGTGAGAGTTTTATCTTGAATACGCTTGATGTCATCCTGATGCATACGAATGACGCGACCAACAGTTTGTGCCATCTCTACGATGTTAAGGTTACGCAGGAGAATACATTGCGTGAGACCAGGGCAGTTGATACCCTCAGACAGGATGCTGTAGTGGAAGAGAACGAATTTCTTGCTGGGATCTTTACCGTATGCGGTCAGCGTGTCAAAGAATACCTCACGATTGACTTTCTGTTTGTTGACATAGGCACCATACTTAGAGGTGATATGAAGCACCTCATAACCACGGGTGGTGAGGTCATCAATCAGCGTGGTGGTAGAGATCGCTGCCCACATCACTTTAGACGAGGGAGCAGCAACCAGCACTTTCTGATTGTTATCGGTGTTGTCAAGAATAGTCAGAATAGCATCAGCATTGACCTGATGTGCGTTGTGCTTGGTATAGTCAACAGTGAGGTTGAATTCCTCCATCTTAGGAGGAATGATACTACCGTTGTTGATCAGATGAGGCGCAGGCACATTGACAAGCACAGGACCGTAAATGTCGTGGTTATTCATACCACGGGACTGAGGATTTTTGCTTTGACGCGGGGTAGCAGTGAAGAAAAATACTTTCTCAGCATGGAGGGAGGTAGCAGCAACACTAGTAAAGAAATGCCGACCAGTAGCATTGTGTGCTTCATCGAAATACGCGACATCAATCGTGATACCGCTCTCGATAACTTTCGGCAGAGAGTGATAGGTCGTGAAGATGAGTTGATGCTTCTCTTGCACGAGACACATGCCTGTGTGTACCTCGATTTGTTGTGGTTTCGTGGTGCTGCAGTAGTGCGTTTCACCTGAGTGTACATGGAGAATCTCAGCATCAGTAATAAACTCTGTGAATTCTGCACACAGTTGACCAGCGAGCAGAATACGGGGTGCTACGATAACAATAGTTTGTGGCGTGGTAGCAGACTCAAGACGACGCTTACAATCAAAGATCATAGTAGGAGTCTTGCCACCACCAGTAGGGCAATACACTTGACCCTTGATAGCATTCTGCAGAGCATCAAGAATCTGCTGTTGATGGTCGCGGAGTTGCATAACGATGTCGTTTGTATGAATGTATTATGGCATGAAAAAAGGGGTCTGTCAAGACCCCTTTGATAAGTATCGCTAATGGTCAATAGTCATAGGCATCATAATCTTTAAACTTGGTGACTTTCTTATTCTTCGGGGTACGTTTGGCATTTTTTACCTCGTAACCGAAAGTTTCAAAATCATCTTCCTCAAAGTTGCGGAAGTTGTCGTTAGAAGACTTAGAGAACTTCTTAAAAGTTTTGCCCATTGTGTGTGTCAAAAATGAAGTGACTTAATTATTTAGAAATCAGTTGGTCAGCAGAGTGAGAGTGCCATCAGACACAGCATTGTTGACCAGTTTGCCGATAGAAACATCAGCATAACCATTATTCAGACCAGCAGCAAACTCTGTGAGTAGCATTTGGTCAAATTGCTCAGCATTCTCCGTGTTGTAAGTATAAGAGCGTTGATTAGTTTTATATACCACTTGCACTTGGTTGTTATCAGTATCGATGATAATCTTATCAACAGCAGAAGAAGGCAATTCAGCGTAAGTTTTTACAGTCATGATGGATAATAGTAAATGTGGTAATCGTCACCGTTTTTGGTGGTAACCATTCATCAAACTCTTGAGCGATTGCTAGACAGGTATGAAAATCCTCTGCATTGTGGTGTTGTGCAATGCGATATTCTGCCCAGTCTAGTATATCCTCAACAGTTTTAGCGTCAGGCACGAGTCACAATCAGTTTTAACTGAAGATGATCGTATGACTGAAGAGTAGCACCTTCTGGCAGTTTAGATACTAGAGCAGCAGCATACTCAGAAGGATACTTATCACGCAAACGATAAAAACGATCGCGCTTGTCTTCATCCTCAAACTGAGGGGTGTATTTGGTGACATACACATCACCTTCTAGAATGAAGTCATCCCATGTCAAATCTGGGAGCATGTTAGCAATGTCATCTCGTAGGAATTTCATTTGGCAAATACCTCTTGTGCGTATTCTTTGGTTAGGTTTTCGATCTGCTCAAGATAATAAGCAAGATTAGCATAGAATTCAATCTCATGCTCAGTGAGATCTTGCCAGTTGAGTTGCTCAGTCACACCATCATGACGACAGTGTAGAGCACCATCACGAAAGAAATAGATGTCGTTGCCAAGCGCAAGGTAATTCATTGCTGGTTTCTTGAGTTGCTTGTATATAGTAGCAGAAATGGATGCCATTGTCAAGCGTCTGGGAGGGTCATGAAAGCATCGTAGGGGACCACAGGCATAGAGGAAGCGCAGGCGCCCTTTACAGGCGCTCCTGGGCGCTTCTGGCGCTGCTCCTGGCGGTCAAAGAATAGGACGCACCTTTGAAACCTTTGCCATTCTTCATCACTGAAATTATCAGAAGCATAAGGAATGCCCACAACATCAGCACAGAATTTTTGTGTCTCTGGATTAGCAGCAATCAACTGTGTGAGAAGAATCATGTCAATCATAATCTTTCTCCATCACAGTCTCTTTCAGCAATTCATTGATACGTTTCTCTGCTTGATAGTTACGAATGATGTCTACGACACAATAACCGAAAGAGAAACCTGCCATGATAGCAACAATAGTCATTTGGCAATACCTATACGATAACGGGATACAGAATCAGCAGCACATTCATGACCGCTGAGATACAATTTTAACTCAAGAATGAGTAAATCGATCACTTTGTCATTCATCGTCATAATCAGTATACTGCATGAGAGCGTAGTTTAGGAATGCTGCACCAAGAGATACAGCAAACCATAAAGAAAGAAAAGTAATCATCGCAGATACAGATAACCACCTGCCCAATCACAACGCGCAAACATATCCTCACGAGAAGGAATAGAGAGCAAATTGTAACGAGCGTGTTTAGCGGGTGCTTTTACGCTTGCAGGTTTGAATACATCACCAGTCTTCTTGTCGATGAAAGCATGAATAGAATCACGCTTACCATTAATACACATGAAGACTTTGTGATACTTACGACCCCCAGAGTTGAGTTCGTAACCATAACCATCAGGCGCAACCTGCTGCAGAGCATCACACAACATCAAACCATACTTGACGATGTTAAGATGAATAGTGTTACGAGCATCTTGCTCAGCAACATAATCAGCGAAGGTGGCAGTCATTTGCTTTGTTTGTTGATGAGTATATCATACAGGAAAGACCACGCCATGTCAAGACCTCATTGATTAGTGTTGTTTATGGTGCCGTCCAGGTTGAATAAGGTTTTACAATCTGGACATTGGTAAGCATGAGTACGATCTGCCTCCCATGTTTGTAACGCAATCACGCGAGAATAGAAGTATGGAGGAGAATAATTGTGGCGATATTCTTCTGGAATCTCTGCATCATGCCACAATGTATTACATGCTGGACAATGAGATAGTTTATCCATCAGGTGAATTCCGCAATGTAATAATCAACAGTGATTTCTAACTCCGCAGCTTTCTCTTCAAGATCTTCTACATAGTAGTCAATCAATTCTTTTTCGCGGGTGTTGTCGTTGTCAGTCATTTCTTTTTAGCGAAAATACAATCAGGGTGAGCAGTAGGAAGTTGAGCACAAGCGCGATCGTATGCTTCAAACATGTTAGCGTCGCGCTTGATTAGGAAAGCATTGTATCCTAAGATAACAATAGAAGCAAGAATAATGTAAATGGGTTTCATCAGCAGGCACCATTCATGGGGTTGACATTCTTGACTTCAGTGTTAAAACCAGTCACTTCCCAACCCATACCAATACGCTCATCCATTTCACGCTGGAAGTCACGCTTGGTGATACACTTGTAGGACATAGCATCAACACCACGGAACTTGAGCACCTTAAACATATGGCGGGTGCTATCTTTGACAGGATAGTAATCAACAGTCATGGAGGGTTTGCCGTCGATCTTGGAGAAGGTGGCGAGTTGCATGGGTGTCTCTCGATTACCTATGTAATATAGCAGGGATGGGTCAGAAGCGCAACCCCCTGACCCATTAGCATCACTTATCAGCAGGCAAGCGCACCATTAGGAATCTCTACCACCTCGGGCATTTTGTTACCAAACTCGTGGCGATCGTAGCACACCCATTCACCCTTCAGAGTGTAGATGTAAGCATACTCTTCACCCTCAGCAAGATACTCATACTTGTTAGCATCTAGACGAGGAGGACAATTCTCTCCACGAGCAGAATAATACTCGGGTTGATTATCGTCATTCCAGCATGTGCTCATGTCACCACCATCAATCAACTCAGCAACTTTGTCACGAGTGTTATAGTGTGTGGTGAGAATACGACCCAACCATTCAGGATAACCATCCCAATGGTGATACACAGAGAGCACAGATTCGTCAGCGAGTTGAATACCGATGCGGGAGCGGGTTGCCATGATTAACGATAGATTGCTTTGAAAAAGAATACAATGCCACCAACTAAAAGAATGAAGGTGGCAAGAAGAGAAAGATTAACAATATCCATCAGAAAGTGACTTCGTTACCTTGCCAATCGAGGATCATACCAGAAGAGGGCATAACAGCAGCAATAACAGTCTCTTTTTCAGTATCAACACCAGCGATAGAATCAAGAATGTTGAGAATCTGATCGCCAGTCTTACCTTTGCGGAGCAGAGAAATCATCAGGTTGGTAGTCATGTGCTTTTGATTGATTACTTAGGTAGTATAGGGTGGATTGGGTCAGGAGTCAACCCCCTGACCCATAAGCATTACTTATTCATCTGCAGCGTAGGCACAGGCATACCACCTTCAGTAGGAACATAGATGGTTACGTTACCATTCTTAGCACCATCTTCAATACCAGTGATATACAGATACTGAAGATACTCACGGTTATCTTTCAGCGAATCACCGATGATTTGGTTTGCCTTAGCAACACCAGTAGCACGGATGATTTCAGCATCAGCAAGTTGTTGTGCTGAATCTTTCTTTGCCTGTGCCTCAAGCACAGCAACCTGGCGTGTGTATTCTGCTTTCTGAAGCTCTGCTTTACCAGCAAGGGATTGCTGCCACACATTGTATTGTGGACCACCAATGAAGATGAGACCACCAAGCACAATCACACCACCAATAACAAAAATAGCAACAGGGTCAATATATCCGTTTTGTTGTTTCATCATTTGTTAGTGGGGATAGAATAAGTTTTGGTTACAGGATTATATTCATACACTGTGCCAAAGATTTTAACAATCTTAGGAGCAGGATTGTTATGATAGGTGTTTGCCATGATTAGAATTTAACGTTGACGCCCATAACTTTTGCTCTAGGATTACGCGCTAGGGCAGTTTCACGCGCATCTTGAGGATTAACCGCCTGCACTTCTTCGGTGAAGACTTTACCACCGACGTAGAGTTTAACTAGAAAAGTCATTTGCGAAGAGGAGAGTTGTAGTAACGACGGAAAGCAGTAACAACAATAAGCAGCGTCGAAGCAACACCAACCATACCAAGGAAGGTAACAGCATCGCCGTTGAAAGTGTAGGTATCAGGAGTCATGATCAACCTTGAGTAGCGTAGGACAGCATGGAAACGAGTTTGTCGTGAAGTTTCTCTACATCACAACCAACTTGCTCAGAGACATCATCCCAATCATCATGGAATTGAATGAGGTCAATGATAGCAGAGATTTCGTCAGGAGTCAACATGATAGAATCAGTAGTGTGCTTCAGAAGTGTCGAGAAGATCGCTGTATTTGGCGATACCAGCATAGCATTTCGCTGCCATTTGCTCATCACCGTCAGCGATGTAACCTTTCAGAAACTCAAAGCAGTATTTTATACGCTGCTCAGGAGTAACTTTAGCGAGTTGCTCTTGCTTACGCTGTTGTGCAGCGTTGTAGGCAAACATCTCACGGTCAGCGAAGGAGGTGGTGTAGTAGGGATGCACTGGGCGTCTCTCGATTACCTATGTAATATAGCACCTCAGTCGTCCAGTGTCAAGCGTCCTTTCGATTTGCTTTTCTTATTGGTCTTGGGTGCTTTGGATAATTTCTCCTTATCTTTCTTTTGTTGTGCCCTGATATACTCTACTGCTTCAGCAGCAGAATCTACATCAGCAATCTGAAATCCATTGTGGATAATAACATATTTCTCGCCATACCAAGGCACAGCAGCATAACCGTCTTTCGTAATCATTCTAGGAAGTTGGTAACTTTAGCATTGAGTGACTTTAACCGTGACTGACACAGGTTATAGTATTCTTGGTCAATCTCAAATCCAATGTAGTTGCGCTTCTCTGCAATTGCAACAGCAGCAGTAGTGCCACTGCCCATGAATGGATCGATAACCAGATCACCAGGATTGCTCCAGGTTTGAATGTGACCCAATGCTAATTCTTCTGGCATGGTAGCAGGATGCTTGTATGCTTCTTTGCTTGATTGCCCAAATCCACCACTGTTCTTGATGATCCAGATATTATTACGCACACCAAACTCACGGATAGCATTACTCTTGCGACCAGGATCATTCATGTCTCCATCTTTACGACGAGTTTTAGCATTACCCCATGAGGTAATACCTGCCCACTTATTCTTCTTATCTTGAATGAGATTAATTGTCTTTGGTTTGCCCTTGCTCAGGATAAAGCAATACTCAAAGATTTGAGTGTATCTTACAGATTTAGGACCGCTTGCAAATGCCGTGCCAGTCTTCTGGTAGATCATCGTATCATGCAGTTTTAAACCACACTCATCCATGAAGTATAAACACTGACGGAAACTGCTACCAGTTTCACTACCATTGATGGTAGCATCATTGACATTCCACATAATCACACCGCCAGGTTTCAGCACACGAGTGAGTGCATGTGCAACATCTTTGAAGACATTGAAATCCCATTTACTGCTGTCATTGTATGTGCGAAGATCATCGTATGGTGGCGATGTCACACACAGATCAACAGATTCTGCATCCATGGCATTCATACCATCGATGCAATTCATTTGATAGACATCATTGATCGAAAGTCGCATAGTCGATTTGTACAAAAGTAGTGGGGGAATTAGGACGACCTTTTACATGGCAACGAATGTGACCATGAATAACAGTAATACAATCTACATCATCAACATGGACTTGCAAACCAGAAAAACCATGATTGTTATTGCCAGTCTTGGTTACTTCATCGGTCCATCCAGTATCGGGATGCGATGCTTTACTCAAATCAACGATAGCAGCAAAACCAGAGGGAAAAATATTGCCAACTTGCGAAACTTTCGTGCAAAAGATTTGCTGGACTTTACTCTTGCTGTGATTATTGCCAGTAGCAAATTGTGCAGGATTATTACTCAAGCACAACTTATTTTCCAATTCTTTTGTAAGACACACAGAATCATACCCAACCGCTTCTTCTTTAATGTAATCAACGCCCGACTCTTTAGCAATACGGGCAAGAGAAGCGTTGAAAACGGGAGAAATGAATTTGGTTTTCTCTACAGTCTGGTTAAAGAAATCATCTAGATCTTGATAATCGTCATCCGTCAAATCAGGGATCGCTCTGTTGAGTTTAGAGGTCGTACGATTGAGAGCAGCAGGAATAAGATTTTTAAGCAATTCTGCTTGTTGTTCGATCAAAGTAGGCATGGCGAAAATTGATTACAGGGTCACTGTAGCACAAAAAAAGGGGGGTGTCAACCCCCCTGCCATCAGGCAAGAAACTTTCTGTAACATCCCCTGTTTGCTAGCACATCATGCTGCAGATCAGACGTTGTTACATCAAATTCAATTTTACCATCTTCTCGTTGAATAATACGGTCTAGTGCGATACATAACATTGCATAGAAGAAACTCAACCGCCCTTCATTACTTAAATCAACTGCATTTTCATTCCAAAATGTAATAAAATCAGTTGTGAGGCGAGTTGTAGGATCTACCGTCAATACTTCTTCTTCCAACAATTCTAGGAAAGATGCTGCTTCATTAGTAAATTTAGCATTTACGCATAGAGATGCCCACGCACCAAGAGTTTTTTGCTGAGAAGAAAACTTTTCCGTGTTAGTAACGAAACTGTCAATCAATTCTACACCCTTTCTAATATCCTCTTTCCAAAGATCCCAATGATAGAGAGCATTATTGATTGTTAGTTTTTCACCACGTCTACGCTTTAGAAGATCACCAAGGATAGCAACTTCAGAGACTAGTGCAGTTTTATCTTTACGTTGAATTTCATCTACTGCACGACGAGGTTTAGCAAGAGCGCATTTAGTAAAACAATCGGGTGCAACACCTGTCACAATAATAACTTGAAATTCTCTATTGCGATCATGCCATTTGGAAATAGCAGCAAGACGATGCTGTGCTTCAGTTAAATTTCCATGAGTATTAAATGTTACTGGTTGTCCATCAAGTAACCAACCATCAGTTTCAATACTGCGAAGAATTTTACCTACTTGTGTTTTACAAATTTTACGATTATCACGATTATGATGATCTAAAATATATTGTGCTTGATCTGGAGTAATATTATAGATATCTGCACTATATGTAGTGGTAGTTGGATTAAAAGGAAGAATTGTCGTAACGGTCATAAACATCTTGTAAATTATTTAAATTTTAACATCAAAAAAGGGGTCTGTCAACCCCTTTTCTCGCCATGTAAAATTAAATTTTATTATGTTTCAACAAATCTTTCTTGAGGAATATCACCATATGAAGAATCTATAGATAAAAGCATTGGAGCTGTGAGAGTTTCTCCAACTGGTATTAAACTTCCATCTGAAAATGCGTTTGTTAAAAATGAAGACAATTTATTTTCAGAAATTGCATTTGTTAAATGTCCTAGCAAAGCAGGGATGCTAAATTCACCAGGAATTATATAATTATACTCTACTTCACCATTGATGCCATACGTGAAACTAAGTGTTCTTGCTTGCTCATTTAAATCAAAAGCAGGAAGTGCAAAATTATTAGTGATGAGTAATGCCATTTTTTTTATACTGCTGTTTTACTATTTATTAAAAAGAAATGCGAAAGGACATTTTGATTCTTTTTGTTTTTGAAATAAAAATTTTTGACTAAGGTTTCTAATGTACATTTTAATGTTAGTATTTCTTGCAACTTGATTCATAATATCATCTGGAATAAATTCTTGTTTTACCATTTTAAAATCATCATTTAAATCGTTAGAATAAAAACATACTTCAAAAATAGGATCTCCTCTATTAATGGTGACTGGTTTTTCTACGTTTACTATTTGTAGTCCAAAAGAAGTGGGTCTAGTCCAATTAGACAAATTCCACCACCCACCTATAGTAACAAAATTATTATTTACTGCAGTGTAAGGATGAGGACGTATTTCTATCCAAATATTTTTATACTTAGACCAAAAAGTATATGTTGGGATATTTAATTGCACAACTGGATTGCCATTTCCAACCCAAGAAGTGCGTTGATTGTTTTCCAAAAATATAACACCGTGATCTTTTATAAAACTTTTTTGAGTAAAAGACAAATAAGATTCAGTATCAGTAATTTTAGTAATAAACTCTATTTGTATTGGAGATTTTATTAAAAAAATTCTATGTGCTTTATGTGACCACACAGGACAATCTACATACAAATTTTTTTCATCAATTGCATTAGTCAATCTTTCTGGAGGATAACTAACCCCATCTTTATTAAAGCAAGAATCTGGACTAATAGGGTAATAAGATCCTTTTAATTTATCAGTGCAAGCATAATTAATTACTTTCATTTTTTCTTATCTTGCCAACCTTTGTGAAGATACCCATAATATTTTGGTCTAGTTATATTTGCTTCTTTTCCACAAACATCACAATTACCATATTGCCAATCTGTATTACTATTCATCAAATTGATAGGTGCTTTATCTACACCAGGACCATTTATTTTCCAATATCCAAATTCTCCTGCACAATCAATGCAAACATGCATTGGCTGCACTGAATCAATTGTGTCATAATAATCTACACCCCACCAAATATTTTTATGATTTGGCATCCAAGAAGATTTTTTATCTCTGTAATAATTTAATTCCATGATTACCAACAGTCTATTATATATTATGTATTATATCACTTTTCAAGTAAAAACTCAAGACTTGCAACTCGTGCTTTTAACTCTCTCATCTCTTCCTTGAGATAATCATAATCATTCATCAAATAGCCACGCTGTAAAGATTCATCAATAAACTTATTACGATAGTAATTCAACTCATCATCAGTTTCTACGAATAGATTCTGCAACTCCTCGTATTTAACTTTTAATTCTTCAAAGTTTTTGCGCCAAGAGTCTGCTTCAGCTTTGTATGACATAGCATCCATCTCAAGGTCACTATATTGAGCACGATGCTTCAGGTCATGTACATTATTGTGCATCGTTTTCTACCTCATTTTGTTTAATGAATTCTTCCAATGCTTTAGTAACATATGCTTGCAATTCTTCTTGCGACATATCATTGAAGAGAGAATATCGTGGATCATTTGGATCCCATTCGATAGCAAGAGTGCCATCTTCATTTTCACTTACTTTGAGTGAATCCTCACTAGTATACGTCATTTGGTGCTTCCCAATCTTTAAGTTGCATAGTATAGTTAATCAACGCATCAATTTGTGCTTGGAGACGATTCTCCAT
>Ga0129333_10004257_pt1 | contig 13399 bp, 16 predicted proteins | sample CPB6_08_DNA_FD_94474 | JGI IMG/M metagenome (GOLD analysis project Ga0129333, IMG submission 94474) | Freshwater to marine salinity gradient microbial communities from Chesapeake Bay, USA - CPBay_Sum_0.6_0.8_DNA | ecosystem: Environmental > Aquatic > Marine > Coastal | place: USA: Chesapeake... | reverse complement strand
CTCCATTGAAGCGTCATAGATCCTAGTTGATCGGCTCTCAAATCTGCACTGGAAGATGTTATAACTGCTTTATTAGTTTTAAAAAGTAAATTATCAGTAACAGAATCTCTAACTTCTATAGTTATATATTTATTAAATAAAAAGCTAAGATTGTCAGATTGAATTATCTCAGCAGTTGGAGATCTGCCGGGAACCATGAACATACCTAGTGTGCCATTTACAGATACTCTTTTTGGGACTATTTCATATGGCATATAGTCATCTATTGTGTAAATTTCTACTTGTTCTGTACTTACTGTCCAAGAGACCTGCATTGCAAAACCAACTATATTTCCATTTATTTTTAAAACAGTTCTAGCTCCAGTCATATATTTTGCAGAAGGCTTGACCGTAGCCACACTTCCAGCTGAAGATATTACGTTTTCAACAGCTCCGGTTATAAAATTCTCTAAACCAGTGCCTCTGTCAAACCCTTTTCTTCTACTCATTTACAACCTCAAGAAAATTGTTGACCTTGTCCGGAAGCTTCTGATATAAAACTATCTTCATCTACATAGTTTGCAACAAATTGAAATTGTTGAATCATTGGCGATTTTTTAGAAATTGTAGAATTTATAGCAACAATTCTGCAATTCCTAATCCTAGCTATTCCTAATATATCTTGAGTTTGATATCTCTCACCCACCAAGATGCCAGTTGAATTTATTGCACTAACAAGTCCATTAGCAAGATCGTTTCCAACATAGCCTCTTGGGGGGATTTTTTGATAAATTTCTATATCGAAACCAGTTGCATCTCCAAGCTTTGCTGGATTTGCGCTTTGATCTGCTTTCCCATCTGACCTGAGCAGATCTGGTCTTGTAAAATCGCTTGAGGCCGCAAAAGAACCCACTCCATTGCCATATCCACTAGACCCTTCCATTTTTCCGATAAGACTTTGCGCTGCATCCACGTATCTTATTACAGTAAAACTTCCAGAAACAGCATAGGACAATGGTTCTATTGTGTCAGACTCGTATACTCCAAGTATTTTAGTGGGAATATGGTTAATAGATACGGAATAAGAAAGATCCGTGGCATACGCTATGGTTACACCATTTACTTTTATCTTACAGTTGGAACCTGTAATAAAAAATGGCTTTTTGTTTGCCACGGATATATTCCTTATGCGCTAAGATCGGCCTCGCCAGATCTTGACGCTGCAAATGAGTCATCTTCAATCATCTCAGCGACGAACGTGAAAGACTCCATCAACACACCACGCTTATTGACGCTGCCGCTCATTCTTGTTAGTCTTGCATCAATAATTTTTTTGAAGATCTCAACGCCAGTGTTGTCTGCTGGATCGTTTACATTTTTTCTGAAAAGTTCAATATCAACAGTTTGAGAAGCAAGAAGGTCGCCAGGATTGAAATGTTCTGACATTTTTCCTGATGCACCCTGCCAATTACCTACTCCATTGCCATTTGCAGCCGCACCAGTGACTTTGCCTTCTGAAGCCGCTTTAGTGTAGCGAACGATAGAAAAAGATCCGCTAACAAGAGTTGCGATAGGTTCGTTTGAGAGAACTTCATACCGACCCATTGTTTCAATTGGAATAGTCTGCACCGAAACATCATACTGAACATCGGTTGCATATGCTAAAGTTACACCATTGATCTTGATCTTGGCATTACTACCTGTAATCAGACTGGTTTTTTTCTGTGCCATCTTTATCTCCTAGGGCTCTAGAACCCATTACGTTAGAAACTCTTACCGCAAGAGTCGTATATTAATACTATCATGATTATAGTTATGATAATAAAAAAGGAGGCCAATTGCTTGACCTCCCTAGTTTTTGCATTAAAAATTAAGCATTCTGAGCAGCTCTTTGTAGAGTGATCTCAGAAAGAATAAAGTCAATACCTTCAACAAGCTTGATCTTAACAGAGATATAAATAGTATTTCCCTCGATTCTAACACTAAGATCTTTAAAGCCTTGTGGAGCATCTGGAGTTGCAACAGTAACGCCCTGAGCAAGGAATGTGGCAAGAATTGATTCCGCAGTTGACTTAACTTCTGCTGCGCGAACTATATTCTTGATACCAACATAGCGAAGCTCCATAGCGTTTCTAAAGTTATATGCCACAATGTCGCCAGCATAGATAACGTTTCCACGATTCCAAACCCAGTTGTCATCAGTTCCATATGCAGTGTTGTCAACAACAACTCTATAGCCACCGGTTCTTGGTGCCTCGAGGAAGGTGATACCCGCATCAATTGCTTGTTCAAATTCAACATCTGGATCAAAATCAATAACGATATCTTGCTCAGCTGTTGTCATTGGTTGAGCAGTGTGTCTAACTCCAGCGCAGTTCAAGAACTTGAACGTAAGAGGAAGACCGACTGGAGCACCACAACGTGAACCAGCCAATAAGCAAGCGAGTGCCCATGGTTGGAACCATTTTATATTTCCAGCTGCATCGATCTGACGAACATCTTGGATTGCAAGCTGCATGCGACCATCTGCGATTGAAGCTGCTTTTTCTTTAGAAGCATCAAAGCCTGCTTTGAGAGAAAGAAATCCTTGACGCTCGCTTCTCTTTTTAACAGTTTTCATCAAACTAATATGTGTCTTAACAGCTTGATGAACACCGTCTATAGTGTAAGAAGAAGCAGGATCTGTCAAAGAATCTGCGACATCCGCTGTCGCATCTCTTGAAAAGAGAGGGACAATGAAGTTGCAGTGGAATTTCTCAGCTTTGGCAAGAGCTTCTACGAAACTAAGAGAGCTTGTTGCACCCTTAGCTCCACCAGCCAGCATAGACTCGGATAATGCGTCTGGAAGACCGACGTCTGATTGGTTAAGCATCTCAACTAGAAGCGATTGCGATACAAGTTTTTCAACTTCGAAAGCATCTTTCTTAAGACGAGCAGGCTTATTTCCTGCTTGTGACAATGCTCCAACTGAAGAAACATGATCTAGACATGAAAGTGGAAGCTGGGCATAAAGAGCATTTGAGACAGAAGCGCTCCAACCAACTTGAAAACTAATGGCTTCAGCCAAAAAACCCAATGTTGTATATTCTGATTTGGCAAGAGAAACCGAACCAGCAGATGTTGTTAATACAATTTCCGTATCGGTCACAGAGACAGATGCTGAACTTACGCTTCCAGATCCATCATGGCCGACCAATAAAACAACGTTTCCGCCTACAATGTCTTCTTCAACTAGAAGATCTCTTTTTTGTGCAAAAGCCATGGTAACAGAAGGCTCTGACGATGAGACTGATTGACCAGCAACAAGACCTAACTTAGCTAGATCACCAGAAGTTGAATCAACAAGCTCAAGAGAGCGACCAAAGCCAAGCTTATGTTGATTTGCATCAGCGGCAAGTTGAAGTTTGACCGCACCAGCGGAAACCACGGCCTCAATGCCTGCAGGAAGTTCTGAGTTTAATTCAACAACCAACGAGGCTAAATCGGAGTGATCTCCAGCTGTTGAACTAAGAGCAACAACTGCAAGAGCTCCGCCATTCTTTCTCACACTAAAAGACACTCCATTCAATGCTGCGCCAAAAGCAGCCGGAGCTGTTCCGACAGCAGCTGGAACAGCTTCTGAAGAAGAAGTGATCTTTGCACTAGTTTGATTTCCACCAACGCCCCACTCTCTTGCTCTAAGAGTTCCATAGGTGGAAGCAAGAGCAAGAGAAGCTCTTGCGGATGCGTTTGTCTTCAACACCCAAACTGCTTGAGCACCATTTGGAATGGCTCCATCTACAGCTGGTGAGAATAAGAAACCAAGAGCATCTACAATTGGACCTGAGCGATACTTAGCTCTTGCTTCTGCCAATTGATCTGCGGTGTATACGTTTTTAGAAGCATCAATCTCTGCCGTGACTGGAGCGCCTGCGTCAGCTTCTCCAACAATAACGACTAAACCAGCTGGACTAAGTGGCAAGTTTCCACCAAGATCAATCTGAGTTTTCGAATAACTACCTGGCTTTTTGATTGTCGCTCCGTTAAAGCTGACGCTAATTGCCATTTAAGTAACCTCCAGTTCTAGTTCTAAAAAGATCATTAGTAATTATAACACATGCCTATGGCTTGGTTACTTAACATGCAACCCAAACATCTTTGCTGCCCAATCCCATCTTTCCATAGTTTCTTTCTTACCAAGTCCTCGCCCTTTTGCATCTGCTCTCAATATCTCTTTAATATGAGCAGGTTGATTTAAAACACTGGCTCTCTCTGTCCACCACTGATCAAAGTCAACTGCTGAGTCTGATTCTTTTTTAGGGACTGATTTTCTTTGAGCTTTTTCAAATTCAGCTATAGCCTTAAGATCTGGCTCTAATGATTCTTGTTTGTTTTTTTTAAGTTCTTTATTAGCCATTTGTATCCACCGCCCTTTCGTAGTTCAACTCTTCCACTTCCAGATCAAAAGGACCCTCAAATGGATCATTAGACCATGTATTAAATACTGTACAACGCATCTTCACCCAACGAGTATATATGTTTTCTGGCATTTTTGCCGAATCTTTCTGCCAATCAGTTGCAGAAAAAGTTTGAACTTCCAAACCTAATTCCTGCGCTAGGGGTTTTGTTTTAAATAGGATATACGACAGTATGTAATACATCCACAATACTTGATCAGCAGTTTTGCTTCCATGTATTCCTATATCTATAGTAACACTAAAGCTAGATATTGCTAACTCTCCGTCCTCTTCGTCTCCGTAATAGTCACTAATTGCAGCCTTTGATTCATCTTCATTTTCAACAGATAGATGAACACTGTAGCATGGTACTCTTTCTGGAGTTAGAAGAAAAGCTTGTATAACTGGTGTTTTTTCAGTAGTAAACCATTGCCAAACTCTGTCTACATAAGTTGGACCATAGCCAGCTACCATCAATGGATGCTCTTTTACATACGCGAAAATATCATCAAAAGCATTTCTGTTTGATCTTAGTGTTTTTAGGCCGTATTGAATTACTCTTTGTACGGCTATTTCAGGCATAACATGGGACATCAGTATTCCCTTTCGTACCTTCTGATGACATCATTTATTATATCATCAGTCTTATACCTTATTCTGGTATTGATTTCATTGATAATATTTGTCATATCTGCTTTTTTTTCTGGAATAACCCAATCTCTGGTCTCGTCTTGATTGCTAGATGCTGTCCTAAACTGAACAGCCCCACCTATGGATGAAGGTTCTTTCCCCCCGACAATCTTACTATTTGAAGCCATACCGAAAGCAATGGCCATTTCAGCAGTTGCATCCTGTATAGATGTCTTGTCTTTAGACAGACCGGATATTGCATTTATCCCAGCGTCAACATTTTTTATCATTGTTTGTCGTTGTTCTTTAAATGGATTTTTTCCAATTGGAACGACTTTATAAGTAGTGCCAGAAGCAGATGTCTTACCGTTGCTAAGTATAGATGAAAGCATACGCATCTCTGGTTTGCTAAAATCTGTTTTTCCAGAATCAGTTTCTATCTCAAGATATCCATTGTTAGATACTAATTTTATTTCAGACAAAAATTCTTCAGAATCAATATCATTTGCAGTGTTTTGGATTTCCTGGAGACAGGACGATACGAGGTCTTCTATTCCGAGTACTATTTCTTCTCTAGCGGATTGAAGTATGTGTAAAATTTCATCATCTTCATATCCTCTTGAAACAAGTCCCCACTTCAATGTTTCAAGTCTGCTGTCTATCATTTTTTCTTTTTCTTTAGTGCTTTTGCCTTAAGATCTATTAAAAAATTAGACTTTTCATCATCAGTCCAATCTTTATCAAAGTGAATTATTATATGACCATCTGGTTTTATGATAACCTTTGGCTTAGATAGATAAGGATAGAATTCGTTGGATATTTTATTTGGATTTGATGGATTTGAAGAAATCGCCTCTACAGTTGAGGGTTTTTTATTTATTTGCTCTAACTTAGACTGAAGTTCGATCAGTTTTTTTTCAATCTCATCGATTTCGTCACCAGCTTTGCCGGCTAGAGAGTTGTGCTTCTTTTCAACATTCAAAAGCCGATCTTCTAGTTTGTCAAAGAGAGAAAGTATCTTAGCTTCTGCTTGTTGAAGATCGACAGCGTTTCCTTGACGAATCTCCTGACGAACACTTTCGATCTCATCGTAGATATCACCAAGATTGTAGGATCTATAGTTGTTAACCATCTTTCCGATGCCGTCTTCAATGGTCTCGTTAGATAGTTTCTCTGGTGGCAATATCTTTATCTTAGAGTCATGTGCACCAGCCCATTCAAATAGACTCATAACATCTCTAAGCATATCTTCGTGCTCTAGATTAGAGAATCTATGAATAGTCTTTGCGCCATCTTCTACATGTCCAGATTTTTTACCGTCTTTATGCTTTCTAACCGTAATAACATATGAGCTAAAAGGGATCTTGGCAACTGAATCTTCTTTTAACGATGAGATATGTGGATCTAGATGCCTATGTAGAGCATTTGCAATTAAAGTTATGCAGTCTTTTTTAGGCATCTCAAATATAGGGTGAAGTTCTAGTTGTTCTTCTGCCTTCTTTATCTTGTCTGCTAGCGGCGAATTTTTGTGGCAATGCTGCTCGATCAAAGATTTTAGAGAAGGGATGCAGCAGTCTCTAACTTCTGACATATCTATGTCAGTTAGATCTTTAAAGCCTACGTCATATAGTTCTTCTGTATCTTTGTAGATAGACTCTGGATCTTGTGAGTTTATTCTGATAAAAAAAGAACCAGAGTCTAATTCCTTTAATTTAGATGGATCGATGTTTAGTCCAGTTTCTTCACGAAGCTCTCTTGCTGCAGATTCTGCTGGTTTTTCACCTTCTTCTGAAGATCCACCTGGAAGAGCCCATTCGTTTGTCTTGGTGTGTCGACCCATCAGCACTCGACTACCTTCATCCATGACTACAACACCATAACCAGGCCTTCCTTCTGCCTTGCTCATGTGTTTTTCTTTTAGTCTCTTTGTCTCTTCCCTAAGTTTTTCCTTTACTTTTTTCTTGTGCTCTTTTTGCTTGACATGCTTGTCTTTGTGAGACTCTCCCCACTTTCCACCTTCATGCTCCTTGCCTTTAGACTTTGGAAGACCGCCCTCTCCTCCAGAGTATTCTTCCGCAACGCTTTTAGGAGGGCCGCTATCTCCTCTGGCGGTTGTGCCTTTCTTCTTGCCATGAAGAATAGCCATCATCATGCGGTATTGTTTTTTGCTTGCAAAATGCGGCATCGCAAACCCTCTTAAGACTGAGCCTTATCGATTATAAGCCCTATCTTAGCTTAGTAAATCATTATTAAGCCATCTTTTCCGGTTTGTTGACAAAGAAATCTCTCTTAACAACAACATGCTGTGGAAGACGTTTTACTGTTTTCTGTCCATCTATCATCTGCTGAGACACTCGAAGCTCTCTAAGTGGTTGAAGAACTATATATACTGGATTTGCAAAATAACTAACTGCATAAGTGTCGCCTATCTCGTTGGCAGCATCGTATGCCGGCTGTTTTCCAACTATCCACTTTATGAGTCCATTCTCCACAGTGAAGTCCTCATTTTGTTTATATTCTTTTACAACGGTATCTGTTGCTGTTATTAGATATTCTACTTTTTCTATTGGATATCTAAGTTGTTGAGTATTTCCCGCTCTTGGCTCATATTCTTTCTTCTCCCACATTCTTACCGTAAAATCAGTAATGACTAGTTTGTCATACATAGAAAACTCAGCCTGTGTCCCATCTTCATACTCTGTTGGAAAAGTTACAGTAGCTGTACCTATTTCCCAAGTACCTTGATATTCAAAATTCTTTTCAACTGAGTTCGATACAAAAACTCCAGTTATTTGTTTGGGATCGTAGTAAAAAATCCCAGATCCATCACAGTGCGGACAAATAGGCGAATGTGAGTTATCATTAAGAGATCCCATGTTGGGGCATGGAAGAGCGCGATGATGTACGAACCTTATCCCTCGACGCTGTATAAGCTGATCGAAATTCTGACCAAACATACTTGGATCTGGAAGATTAATAGGATATTGGCTACTGGTCGACGTTGGACTGTTTGGTATAGTAGTCGAAGGTTTGGTCATTTTTTGAACCATGATATTATCTCTCCTAGGTATAACCATTATACATGGAGTATTGCGATGAATCGTGTCTCTAAGATATTAGAGCACATAGCTTCGACTGGGGATTGCGAAGATCTCAGAAATAGTCCATGTAAAGTTTGTCCGCTTGCAAAGCTCAAGCAAAGGGAAAATGGAACCGGTTGGTTGAGTTGCTATGAGTCAGTGGGTGCTTTTGCAGCTGGAACAGTGGAAGGTGTGATTGAGGCCTACAAGACCGCTGCAAAGCAGAAGATATTAGAGATAGCAATAGAGAAAGAACTTGGTGAAAATATGAGAAAGATAAATGAAGCTGGACTTGCACTCGTTAAGTCATTTGAAGGCTGTAAACTAACCGCGTACGCAGATCCGGCTTCTCCACTAGGTAAAGAGTTGTTGAAAGTTAAAAACGCTAGAAAAGAAGGTTGGCAGTCTCTGCCAGGAGATCCGTGGACGATTGGTTACGGCGCAACTGGTCTCGATCCATACTCACCTCTCGTCAACGGTGCTCATAAACCAATCGGCCCTTCCACAAAGTGGACACAAGAGCAGGCTGAAGAAGCACTCGTGCATCACCTCCAAGGTTTTTGCGATCAAGTCTGCAAGCTATTAAAGGTCGAAGTAAACGACAACCAACTCGCCGCTCTTACGTCGTTCGCGTACAACTGTGGTGTCAGCAATCTAAAGCAATCCACTCTTCTTAAGATGGTCAATCAAAAGAAGTTTGAAATCGCTGCTGATGAGTTTCTTAAGTGGAACAAAGCTCGCGGTCAAGAGATGCCCGGTCTCACTCGCCGCAGGGAAGCAGAGAGAAGACTCTTTTTGTCCTGACCGAGTTTAATTTTTTAGATTTTTAAAAACTTATTGAAAACACTATACTTTTTTAAGTGAAACACTCACACCGCAACCACGCGGTTTAATCCATCCCCTCCAAGTAACACCCCATGTAACCACCAGAGCAAAAGCCAAACCAAACCGAACCTCACAGACCACCAGCCATCTCCACCACACATCTGGGCCACTACGCTCCGTCGCGGTCTTTCGCTTGGCTTGCTTTTATAAAGCAGATCTTAGCGAGGCTCTTCGACGAGGCTCATCCAACGCCACTTGGCGGCAGATTTATCTCAATCATATCTAAGCTGTTGTGGCCGTCCGCGCAGGCCCTCGACGGGTATAATAGGATTAGGAATGGATGCGGGTTCTTTGGCAAGTGAATAGTCGAATGTCTCCGCGGGGCACCTGCGTGTACGGTGCTAGCCCCGCGGCAGTTCTCTTGCTTTCCCTCCCAGAGCTCGCACTTAGCTTCCATGTGACTCGAGCAGGCTGACTGTAGAAGTCACTATACTGTTCGCGCAGGGCCAGGTACCAGTACCTGGCTTTTTTCTACAGGCTAGCGGGCCCCTTTATGATCATTGGCCCAGCTACGGACTACTTGCGCGGCGGTACCGATACTTTAATTAGAGGTCCCCTAAAAAACCAAGGGTACCGGGTAACTTTTCCGATACTAATTCTCTATACCACCGCACCGAAACTGGAGGTGATTATGGATGCTCCGATACTGTTCTATCTGTACATGGTTGCACTGCTCTGGATTGCCGATGCTTAAAAGTCTCGTCCGATGCTAGATGTTCTATGTCTCCGATACTTCTCTTACTTGTTTTCTTGGGAGGTCTATATGACTATGACTCAATCCGAATCTGTTGTGTTCTTCACCAAGCAAGTCATGGGCGATTCTTTCCGTCCCAACCAACCGATCCTCGAGTACATCTCGAAGGACCAAGTCTCCAAGATCGTGGACGCGGTGACTGCTTCGATTCTTGAGGGTGGGACAGACTTCTCCGCTCAGGCTCGAGTCAAGTACGACGAGCCCAAGAAAGTCCGGTCCTATGTGGTTGGTATGGTGAACAACTGGCATCGCAAGGGCAAGGAACTGAACGGAGGTGGAGTCTACGTTCCCAAGAATCCCGGTTCTCGCGCTGGCTCTGGAGACGCTGAACTGAAGGAGCTCAAGCTCTTGAAGAAGGCGCTGACCGAGCGCAACGCCAAGCCCGAAGCTCTCGCGAAGGTCGATGCAGCGATCGCAGCTAGACTCGAAGCTCTCGGTGCTTCGAAGAAGGTCGAGATCAACCTCGACCTGATCCCAGAAGAACTTCGGGACCTCATCTGAGGTCCTTCGGTGGTCACCCGGAATCGGGTGACACTGCTACGCTGCCCGCCGATTCTACTATTATATATAAGCTACAGCATAGTGTTATAGCTTATGTGTTCCGATTCTAGTTGTTGTTAGGAGGTCCACTATGATGAAGCAATCACAGTCCGTTGTTGAAGCCACCGTTTCTGTGTTGGGTGACCAGTTCAAGCCTGGTGTCCCGGTTCTCACCTACATCACCAAGGATCAAACCGGTCAGGTGGTTGACTTGGTCACTGATTCCATCATGGAGGGGTTGACTGAGTTCAGTGACCAAGCCAGGGCCAAGTATGATGACAGGAAGAAAGTCCGGTCCTATGTGGTTGGTATGGTGAACAACTGGTTCAGGAAAGGAAAGGAGCTAAATGGTGGAACCACCTATGTGCCTAAGAACCCTGGGTCAAGAGCTGGAACTGGAGATCCTGAGCTGAAGGAGCTCAAGCTCTTCAGGAAAGCCCTGACTGAGAAGAATGCCAAGCCTGAAGCTCTGGCCAAGGTCGATGCTGCGATTGCAGCTAGACTCCAAGCACTTGGCACCAACAAGATAGAGATCAACTTGGATCTCATCCCAGAAGAACTCCGGGACCTCATCTGAGGTTCTCGCTCTGGTCACCCGGAATCGGGTGACACTGCTACGCCGGCGACCGATACTATTATTAATTGTAAGCAATGAGTGCTAAATAAATATCACTCTTTAGCTTACTTAGGAGGCACTATGAGTTACATTGAAGGCTCTAGTCCACTTGGCTGCACTGTGATCAAGTTTGGTGACAAACTGTATCACTTCTCCAATGAGTTCACCATGGACAATGGTGACCCAGTGATCTACCCACACAAGCTCAAGTGTGTGGTGACTCCAGTTCAGTACTCTGCAATGGTTCACTGCAACAACATAGTCCCACTGGAATCAGTCCCTGCTGTGGTGCTTGAACTTGCAATCAGCAATCTCAGTGAAGATGGCTACTCAGAATGGGTGGACTTGGAAATCCCAGCATAAGCTGGGTTTCCTGCAAGACTCTAACAATCTAGGAGGCACTATGAATATCTCCAATGTTCTCCAAGTACTCTGGAACTTTGAGTCCTCAGCTTCTGCCTACATCCTGGTGAGATCAATCACTGACAACCCATGCACTGATCAAGAGTGTGCTGCTATCTATGAGAATAGTGAAGGCACCAATGATGAGCTCACAGAGCAGCTTCTGCTTACACTTGATCAGACTCAGTTGGCTGAGCTGGTCAGCATCCTGAGAGGACTGGATGAGGACCTGAGGGATGAGTGTGATGGCGATGAGGATGAGTACCTTGATAGGACTGATGGCATGGACATAGAAAGTATGCTGGCATAAGCCAGCAGTCACCCGGAATCGGGTGACACTGCTACGCCGGGGACCGATACTATTATTATTTGTGAGCTACGGCACGGTGTTGTAGCTCGCTCCGAAACTGGAGGTGCTTATGAGTGCAGTTGCTTTGGTCCGACTCGAAGGCGAAGTCAACCGTATCGTCACCATCGATGGAGTGGAATACTACAGTTACGACTGGGAGTCTTTCAAGACACCCGAAGACACCAAGGTCTCTGCCCGAGACCAGCAACTGGATAAACTACTAAACGAGCTGTGCGATATCTGCAGCGCCCACTGCGACGAGACCCAGATTCTGACTGCATTGGTGGACCTGAACTCGCTTCAGATCACCAAGATGAACTTGGAAGACGCGCCGGAATAACTCCGGCCTCTTCAGTGGTTCCGATACTTTATCATTGTGAACAATGGAGGTGAGCTATGAGTCAATTCAGTACAGTTGAGACCTTTCAGTTCAAGGCTCCGTTTCCAAGCCGCAGTGGCGAAGCGCACTTCGTAGTACACATGGTGAAGACAGACAGCGACAGCGAGGCGAAGCTGCTGATCGCAGTGATCCACCACGAAGGCACTGACGCCTACACCCGCGAAGAGTGGAGAGATTTCGTGAAGTCGTACTACGACAACCAACACGAAGACTTTGAATCGTGGACGGAAGTAGATGCAGTCAACGACCGCATCTTCAGCCAGGTGCATAAGTTCGAGTGCCCACAAGACAGTTACATCGGCGGTTACTACCACAACTAAGGAGGTCCACCATGGACAACAACATCATCAGTCTCGACGAGTATAGACGTGTCAAGGACAAGACGACCTACGACTCTCCCCAGCAGATGCTGCAAGCAATCCAGCGCAAGCAAGAAGAGAGTCTCGAGCAGCGAATGGCCCGAATCCGTGAGAGCATCAAGCGCATCAACGGTCTTATGGAAGATATTCGGAAGAATCAGCAGTGATTCGGTGGTCACCCGGAATCGGGTGACACTGCTACGCCGGACGCCGATACTACTATTATATGCGAGCTGCGACAGGGGTCTGCTGCTCGCACTGTGAGACTGGGGATCTCACAGTGGTCCCGATACTATATCATTGTGAACCCCAACGAACGAGGTGTTTTATGACTATGTCTCAGTCACGTTCAGTTATCGAAGCAACCATCAGTGTTCTTGGCGAAGGCTTTCAACCTGGCGTCCCGGTCCTCACCTACATCACAAAAGCTCAAGTGAGCGAGGTGGTTGACCTGGTGACGCAGAGCATCTGCGAGGGTCTCACTGACTTCTCAGCCCAAGCCAAGGCCAAGTACAACACACCCAAGCTGGTGCGCAGCTACGTGGTTGGCATGGTGAACAACTGGCATCGCAAGTCCAAAGAGCTCAACGGTGGAATGGTGTACACGCCAAAGAACCCTGGGTCTCGCCAAGGTCAAGGCGATGCTGAGCTGAAGGAGCTCAAGCTTCTGCGCAAGGCTCTTCAAGAGCGCAACGCTAAGCCTGAGGCGATCGCCAAGGTGGACGAAGCCATCCAAGCACGACTCGAGGTGCTCGGCCAAGCGAAAGCACCGACCATCAATCTCGACCTGATTCCAGAGCATCTGCGCTCACTCATCTGAGCGAGCGGCAGCGGCGCCGCGTCGCCAAGGCCCCCTAACCTCGCGGGGCTGGATCAACTCCAGCCCCGACTTTCTTCAAGGAGACAGTTATGCTGATCATCAAGAAAGCTCATCGCGGTTTTAGAACGGTCTACGAGCGTCGCTACTAT
>Ga0129333_10004256_pt1 | contig 13402 bp, 12 predicted proteins | sample CPB6_08_DNA_FD_94474 | JGI IMG/M metagenome (GOLD analysis project Ga0129333, IMG submission 94474) | Freshwater to marine salinity gradient microbial communities from Chesapeake Bay, USA - CPBay_Sum_0.6_0.8_DNA | ecosystem: Environmental > Aquatic > Marine > Coastal | place: USA: Chesapeake... | reverse complement strand
GCCGGACGAAAAGTCGAGCCCCAGCCCGGTCATCTGCAGCGCGGGGTGCTGCCGCTGCAGGCATTCGAGCGCGTTGCGCAGGAAGTCCACCGAGATATCCACCGCCACATAGTGCGCCGGCTCGAAGCGCTCGAAAAGCGCGGCGGCCTTGTTGCAGTTGCCCGCGCCCAGGTCGATCAGCGTGGCGCCGCGTGGCACGCACGCCGCCATCGCAGCACCATGCCCGGCAAAGATCTGCGCCTCGGTGCGGGTGGGGTAGTACTCGGGCAGCTCGGTGATGGCCTCGAACAGGCGCGAGCCGAGTGCGTCGTACAGGTACTTGGCCGAGGTGTGGGCGCGCGCGGCACGCAGGCCGGCCAGCAGCTCCTCACGCACGGCATCGCGATCCTCGTGATGGATCTGCAGGAATCGGGGAGATTTCATGTGCGGCCTACAGCTTCGCACAAACCGGCGTCAGTCCGATGCAAGGAAAAGCGGGGCGTCCGGGATTTTTTTCGTGGCCCACGCCACGAGATGAAATCAGTTGTAATCGATTCGGGCACCGTTCGCGAGGCGGCAGCCCCGTTTCTCCCTTTTTTTCACTGAGTAAATTCCATGATCAGCCTGTCCCCCTCGCGCACCCTGAAGGCACTGATGACCTGCGCGGTCTTGTGCTTCGGTGCGCTAAGTCATGCGCAGCAAGTCTTTCGTGTGACCACCATCCCCGAAGAAGCCGCCACCGAGCAGGTGCGCAAGTTCACCCCCCTGGCGAACTATCTCGAAAAGCAGCTCGGCATGAAGGTCGAGTTCACTCCCGTCAACGATTACCCGGCCGCCGTCGAGGCGCTGGTCAACAAGAAGGTGGATCTGGTCTGGTTCGGCGGATTCACCCACGTGCAGGCCAACCTGCGCAGCGGCGGCAAGATCGTGCCGCTGGCACAACGCGAAGAAGACACCAAGTTCCAGTCGGTGTTCATCGCCAAGACCGATTCGGGCATCAAGGGCCTGGCCGACATGAAGGGCAAGCAGGTGTCCTTCGGCTCGCAAAGCAGCACCTCCGGCCACCTGATGCCGCGCAGCTTCCTGCTGCAGGCCAACATCAATCCCGAAAAAGATTTCCGTCGCATCGCCTACAGCGGTGCGCATGACGCCACCATCGCGTCGGTGGTCAGCGGCAAGGTCGATGCAGCCGCGCTCGACATCACCGTGTGGCGCAAATTCGTCAGCGAGAACCGGGTCGACACCAAGGCGGTCGACGTATTCTACACCACCCCGCCGTACTTCAACTACAACTGGTCGGTGCATGCCGACATGCCCAAGGCGACGCAGGACAAGGTCAAGGCGGCCCTGCTGGCCCTGAGCGACAAGGACCCGGCGCAGGCCGAGATCCTCAAGCTCAACCGCGCCACGCGCTACATCGCCACCACGCCCGAGAACTACAAGGGCCTGGAGTCGGCAGCGCGCAGCGCCGGCCTTCTGTAAGCGGCTGCATACTGCTGCCCCATGAAGATCGTTCTGGACGGCGCCTCGGCGCGCCACCCGGCCGCGCGGGCTGACGCTGCCCCCGCCATCCGCTCGCTGTCGCTGTCGATCGGTGCTGGCGAGCAGGTGGCGGTGATCGGCCCCTCGGGCGCCGGCAAGACGACGCTGCTGCAGGTGATGGCGTGCGCGCTGTCGCCGCAGCAGGGGCGGCTTGCGCTGGGCGACGCCGATCCGTGGTCGCTGTCGCGCAGCGCGCTGCAGCGCCTGCGCGGCCGGCTGTTCATGGCGCCGCAGGTGCCGCCGCTGCCGCCGCGCCAGCGCGTGGTCACCTCGGTGCTGGCCGGCCGCCTGCCGGCGATGGGCGTGTGGTCCAGCGTGCGCTCGCTGTTCTATCCCTCGGACATTCCCGCGGCCTTCGCGGCGCTCGAGCGCTTTGATCTGGCCGACAAGCTGTTCGAACGGGTCGACCGCCTGTCGGGTGGCGAGCGCCAGCGCGTGGGCCTGGCGCGTGCGCTGTTGTCGCCCGCATCGCTGTGGCTGGTGGACGAGCCGCTGTCGGCGCTGGACCCGGCGCGCGCTACCCAGGCCATGCGCACGCTGGTGGATGGCGCGCGCGAGCGCGGCATCACGCTGGTGGCCACGCTGCACCAGGTGGACAAGGCGCTGGAGCACTTTCCGCGCATCATCGGCCTGCGCGACGGCGCGCTGGCTTTTGATCTGCCGTCGGCACAGGTCACGCGCGAGCGGCTGGCGGCGCTGTACGACCAGTTCGAGCACGAGCTGCGTGGCGAAGCCGCTGCCCCGGTGGCAGACATCGCCCCGGCGCCGGCGCAGCCCGCGGTGATGCACTGCCGCTGACACCGGCCCGTTGCCTGCACGCTGCATCTGCCATGTCTGCCGTCCTGCCCCCGTCCACCCTGCGCGCGCCCGAGCGCGATCCGGCCTGGCTGCCGCGCCTGTTCTGGATCAGCCTGGCGCTGGTGCTGTTGTGGCCGCTGGGTGTGGCCACCGAGTTCAAGCCCTGGGTGCTGCTGGAGCGCGACAACCTGAAGGTCACCGCGCAGTTCCTCGGCAGCTTCCTGCCGCTGGCGCTGTCGGGTGAATTCCTGTCGATGGTGGCCAGGGAGACCTGGCGCACGGTGGCCACCGCCACCGCCGGCGTCACGCTCGCGCTGGTGATTGCGATTCCGCTCACGCTGCTGTCCACCCGCGTGCTGTCGGTCTCGGCGCTCAGTGGCCGCATGGCGGCGCTGCCGTTCGTCGTGCGCCAGGCGGTGCGCTGGCTGCTGATCGTGCTGCGCTCCATCCCCGAGCTGGTGTGGGCGCTGGTGTTCGTGCGGGTGGTCGGCCTGGGTCCCACCGCCGGCGTACTGGCCATTGCGCTCACCTATGGCGGCATGCTGGGCAAGGTGTACGGCGAGATCCTGGAAAGCGGCGAGACGCATCCGACGCAGACGCTGCTGCGCAACGGCAGCGGCCGGCTGCAGGCCTTCTTCTACGGGCTGCTGCCCACCAACGCGGCAGAGCTCACCTCGTACACGGTGTATCGCTGGGAATGCGCGATCCGCTCTTCGGTGGTGCTGGGCTTTGTCGGGGCGGGGGGCCTGGGCCAGCAGCTCGACAACTCGATGAAGATGTTCAACGGTGGCGAGGTGGCCACCATGCTGCTGGTGTTCGTGGCGCTGGTGGCGCTGGCCGACCGGGTGAGCGCCTGGCTGCGCAGGAGCCTGTCATGACCCGGCCCGCCACGCCCCCGGTGTCCCCTGTGCGCGCCGCGGCCAACCCGCCGTACCGGTTGCCGGCGCGCCTGTTCGATGCGCGCTGCAAGGCCTGCTGGTTCACCGCCGGCCTGATGGTACTGGTGGTCTTGAGCTTCTGGAGCCTGGACCTGCAGTGGCGGCAGTTCTTCTCGGCCGAGGCAGCGAACAGCATGGGTCGTTTCATCGGCGAGTTCTTCCCGCCCGACCTGTCGCCTGCGTTCACGTCAAAGTTGCTGGTGGGCGCCTGGGAGACGCTGGCGATGTCGGTGCTGGGCACCGCGCTGGCCGCTGCACTCGGGCTGGCGCTGGCCTTGCCTGCCAGCCGCACCCACGAAGCCGACCCGGCCTACGGCCGGGCGCCCACGCGGCTGCTGCTCAACGCGCTGCGCTCGGTGCCCGAGCTGGTGTGGGCCGCTCTGCTGCTGATCTCTGCCGGCCTGGGCCCGTTTGCCGGCACGCTGGCGCTGGCGCTGCACACCGCGGGCGTGCTGGGCCGCCTGTTTGCCGAAGCCATCGAGAACGTGCCGCCTGGCCCGGGCGCCGCATTGCGTGCGCAGGGCGTGGGCAGTGGCCGGGTGTTCCTGTATGCCACGCTGCCGCAGGTACTGCCACAGCTGCTGAGCTACACGCTGTACCGCTGGGAAAACAACATCCGCGCCGCTGCGGTGCTGGGCGTGGTGGGCGCGGGTGGCCTGGGGCAGCTGCTGGCCTTCCACATGGGCCTGTTCCAGATGAGCAAGACCGCATCCATCCTGGGCGCGATGCTGCTGATGGTGGCGCTGGTCGATGTGCTCAGCCATGTGGCGCGGCACCGGCTGACGCGCTAGCGCCGCTGGAGCCGCTGGCGCCGCGTCACTTGCGCTCCTTGGTCTCGGCGACCAGGCGAGCGAGTTCGTCGCCGCTCTTGTAGTGCGGCACCTTGAAGGTCAGGCGCTTGGCGCGCTGGATGAAGCTGTTGCTGCCCTGCACCTCGTCCTTCCAGTAGCGGTCGGCCAGGGCGATGTTGGCGCGTGCATCCACCTCGAACGCCTCCTGCGACGCGCGGCCGCCGAAGATGTAGAGCTTGCCGTCGATCATCTTCCACGCGTCGGCATCACCGCCCCACGGGATGCCGTAGACGATGCCGTTGGCGCAGTAGCCGCCGTACTGCGGCAGGTACTTGCGCGGTTTCTGGTCGAACAGCGCCTTGTGCCCGGCGCTGGCAAAGCGGAAGTCCACGCCTTCAAAAGTGCTGCGGAACTGCGGCGAGCCCTGCGCGTAGCGGCCCTGGGTGAAGTAGGCCACCACGTCGGCGCCCTTGAGCATGAGGCGTTGCTCGGGTTCGGCGCTGACGGCGTTCACCGGCTTGAGGGTGCTGGACGGGTTTTGCGCCAGCATCGCGCCGCAGCCCGACAGCAGCATCGCTGCGGCGATGCCGGCCAGCACCAGGTTGGGCAGATGGCGCAGCAGGCGACGCGGCCGCGGTGTGCTGGCTTCGCGTGAATTCGGTGTGAGCTTCATGGGGCAAAGAAATCAGGGCCGCGCCGGGTCGGGTGCCGGCTGCCAGGCGCTGGCGACGTCGAGCTCGGTGCGCAGGCTGGGCGTGCGCTGGCGCTGCGACACCTCGGCGTGATGCTCTGCGTACGGCGCAGGCCAACCCAGCAGGCTGCTGGCCACCTCGCAGCGGCGACGCAGGTCGGCCGCGCTGTGGCCACCCAGGTGCAGGATGCCGTAGCGGTAGCTGCCCAGCCACTTGAGGTCGCGTGCAATCGAGCCGGCCGCCTTGGGAAAGGACAGCAGCATCGCATCAGGAAAGCACTCGCGCAGCGCGCGGCGGCGCATGCCTGAGGGCTGGTCGGCCGAGCGCGATGCATCGAACTGGCGATAGACGAAGCTGGCAGCCACCTGCGCGCTGGGTGCGGTGCGTGACAGCGTGGCCGGGTCTTCGCCGTGCGCCAGCGCCATGGCGATGGCATGCAGGTCGATGCCGTCCACGCGGGCGTACAGGTCGGAGAACTGCGAGGCCATGCGCGGGTTGAACTCGATCACCGAGATCTTGTCGGTGACCGGGTCGTGGAAGAACTCCATGTTGAACAGGCCGTGGGTGAAGCCCACCGCCTGCAGGAAGCGCCGCGCCACATCGGCCGCGCGCTCCTGCACCGATGCATGAAGGCGGCTTGGGTACTCAAAGCGCATGAAGGCCTGGGTGCCGGGGTACATCACCGCATCCACCACGCCCAGGGTGCGCAGCTTGCCGTTGAAGACGTAGCCGTCCAGGTTGTACTGCGGCGCGTTCACCGGCTGCTCGACCATCATGCTGTGCGCGCTGCCGGCCTGCGGCAGCCGCTCGCGCACCACGCGCTCGAAGGGCTCGACCAGGTGGCGGATGACCCACAGCTCCCACGCGCCGAAGCGGGTGTGGGCTTGCAGCTCGCTGCGGCTGTGCGCGGTGCGCGCCAGCACCGAGAACGCGGCCTTCACCGGCTTGACGAACAGCGGGTACTGCAGGCCCTGGGGCACGTCTTCGCCGTAGCGGGCATCGAGCCGCGCGAACGCAATGTTGGCTTCGGGGGCAACGCGGTGCAGCACCTCGCGCGCATGCAGCTTGTGCTGGCAGGCCAGCACCGCAGCCACCGGCGTGCCGGGCAGGCCCAGCTTCTCGGCCACCAATGCCGCGCACAGTGCGCCGAACTGCTCCTGGTTGGAGAGCACCGCACGCACGCCCACGCGCCGCGCGCGGCTGGCGGCCAGCGCAGTGAAGCGCGCCATGTCGAACCACGCCAGGCGCGCATTGCTCGGAAAGCTGAACAGGTCGAAGCCCGCGCTGATGTGGGGCCAGCGCTGCGACAGCCGGTCGAACGCGATGCGGTCGAAGTCGTGGTTGAACAGCACCAGGCTTCGCGGCGGGCGGGCAAGATCGGCGGTGGGCATGAAAGTACTACGCATCAGGGGGCCCATCGGATGTCGCCCACGAAGGCGAGGCTGCGGCCGAGTGCATTGTCGCTGTCCGCTCCGACGGCCAGGCCGATGATCGCCGGTACCCGATCGCTTTCGTCGCCAAAAAGCCGCAGGAAATCGGCCCAGATCGGGCGTTGCTCTGACTGCCAGGTGCCGGGGGCGGCCTCGTTGCCGCGCAGCACCAGGTAGCGCACCCGCGGCGAATGGGCGTTGGGCAGCACGGTGTCGCGCGCCAGGGTGGCGTCCCACACGTAGCACACCGTGGCCGCTGGCAGCGGCTCGCCGCTGACCGCGCGCGCCAGACGCAGCAGGTTGCGCTCCCAGAAGGGCACCCGCTCGATCGGGTGATCGAACATCACGCAGACCTTGAGTGCGGCGTCATCGCGGTCCTTGCGGCGCAGGTCGGCGCCCGGCAGCGGCTGCTGCAGCCGCCAGCGCCACTGCAGCTCGGCGCTGCGCGGCGGCGCCCAAGGCGCATGGTCGAATACCCAGTTGCCGTAGGACGCGTCCGTCTGCAGCCGCAGCACGGTGCGCGCGGGGCTGGCAGCCGGGTCGGCATCGGCCACGGTGTCGATGCGGGTCATTGGCGCCTTGCCCTTGGGCAGGCCCACGGCGCGCCAGCCCGGCACCGCCGCGCCGGGGGCCACCGCAGAGAACGCGGGGACGGCCGGTGCGGTTGCCGCGGTGGGTGCAGCAACCGGGCTCGGCGACGCGGCCTGCGCCAGCGCCTCAGCGGCCCAGATCGTTGAGAGACCAGTCGTAATCCAGATGGCTGATCGCCACATTCTTGGACCTCAGCTTGTCGCGGTCGGCCGGCGCGTCGGCCAGCTGCTCGGCATAGCGTGCCAGCATGTCTTCGAGGCGGCTCCAACCGCGGTGGCCTTTCTCGAAGTCCTCGCGGAACCACTTGAAGATCATGTTGACCTGCGCCTTGCCGTCGGCGTAGCGGTTGCGGGTGCGGTCGGCCATGAAGCGCTGCATGCCGTCTTCGAGCTGCGCATCCAGCCGCGCAGCCACAAAGGCCTCGGGCCGCAGCGCCGGGCAGCCGATGCTCGCGCAGTTCACCGCCGCGTGGATACGCGGCTCGGCGTATTTGGGCCGCAGCATCTCGTGCTCGATCCAGTCCAGATGCTGGCGCTCGCCCAGCAGCGTGAAGAACTTGTTCTTCCACGGTGATTGCAGCAGCGAGCCGAGGTCCTTGATCGACTTGAGGTTGGGGTACCGGGTGAGGATCAACTCGATGGTGAAGCCGTTGTAGGCGTTGATCAGAAACGCCATCTGCTGCTCGCGGCTGAAGCCTGCGAACTGCGCGGCGCTCACCGCCGACCACTCGGCCAGCACCTTCTGCAGCGCCGCGCGATCGGCCGCAAAGCCCTTGTAGTCCACGCGCGACTGCTTGTTGTCTGGCAGCCAACGCACATGCTTTTTCAGCAGCGCGTCCCAGGCGGCGTAGGTGTGGTCGAGCGCCGGTGTCTGTGCCCATGCAGTGCCGGCGCCCAGCCCGCTTGCTGCGGCCGTCGCAGCCAGGCCCAGCGCTGCGCCGCGCCGCAGCCATCGCCGTCGTGAGTCGTTGGTTGTGGGGTCCCTGCTCATCGTGTGTTCATCCCTGATTCATCCACGCCTGTGGTCGTGGTACTTCTTCACCCAGCGCAACAGGCCGTGGGGCTGGTGCGCGCGCTTCCATTCGCCAGCTGCGTACTTGTTGGCCTCGGCCAGTGTCGGGTAGGTGTGGATGGTGCCCAGCAGCTTGTTGAGGCCCAGGCCGTGCTTCATCGCCATCACATACTCGGCCAGCAGGTCGCCGGCGTGCGTGCCGACGATGGTCACGCCCAGGATGCGGTCCTTGCCCGGTACCGTCAGCACCTTGACGAAGCCGTGCGCCTCGCTGTCGGCGATCGCGCGGTCGAGGTCGTCGATGCCGTACTTCGTCACCTCGTACGCGATGCCCTTCTCGCGCGCCTCCTGCTCGTTCAGGCCCACGCGCGCCACCTCAGGGTCGACAAAGGTGGCCCAGGGGATCACCGAGTAGTCGGCCTTGAACTTCTTGAAGTCGCCAAACAGCGCGTTCACCGCCGCGTACCAGGCCTGATGCGCCGCCACGTGGGTGAACTGGAAGGGCCCGGCCACGTCGCCCGCGGCGTAGATGTTGGGGTAGATCGTCTGCAGGTATTCGTTGGTCTCCACCGTGCGCTGGGTGGGGATGCCGAGTTCCTCCAGGCCGTAGCCCTGCAGGCGGGCCACGCGGCCCACTGCGCAGATCAGCTCATCGAACTCGATGCGCACTTCGGTGCCTGCAGCCTCGGCCACCAGCACCTTGGCATCACCATCGCGCTCGCAGCGCAGCGCCTTGTGCCCGGTCAGCACCCGCACGCCGTCGGCCTGCATCGCCTGCTGCACCAGGGCCGACACCTCTTCGTCTTCGCGCAGCATGAGGCGCGGCGCCATTTCCACCTGCGTGACCTGCGATCCCAGCCGCGCAAAGCTCTGCGCCAGCTCGCAGCCGATCGGCCCGCCGCCCAGCACCACCAGGCGCCTGGGCACTTCATCGAGCTTCGCGAAGGTGTCCCACAACGTGTCGCTGGTGACGTAGCCCGCCTCGCTCAGGCCCGGCAGCGGCGGCACAAAGGGCCGCGCGCCGGCGGCAATCACGATGCTGCGGGTGGTCAGCACCTGCTTGCCGCCGTCATTCAGCGCAATCTCCACCGTCCACGGGTTGACGATCTTGGCGTAGCCCTGCAGCACCTCCACCCCCAGGCCGGTGTAGCGCTCCACGCTGTCATGCGGCTCGATCGCGCGGATGACGTCGTGGATGCGCTGCATCACCGCGCGGAAGCTGAACGATGGTGCTGTGTCGCTCAGGCCGTACCTCGACGCATGCCGCATCTGGTGCGCAAGCTTGGCGCTCTTGATCAACGCCTTGCTGGGCACGCAGCCGTAGTTCAGGCAGTCGCCGCCCATCTTGTGCGCTTCCACCAGCGTCACCTTGGCCTTCACCGCGGCGGCGATATAGGCCGTGACCAGACCGCCCGCCCCCGCGCCGATCACCACCAGGTTGCGGTCGAAGTGGCGCGGCCGCACGGTGGCCCAGCGCGCATAGACCTTGCGCTTTTGCACCGCTTCCACCGCCTTGCGCGCGATCAGCGGGAACAGCCCCAGCAGCACAAAGCTGCCCAGCAGCCCGGGCGACAGGATGCCGCGCAGCGAATCGATCTGCGCGATCTGCGTGCCGGCGTTCACATACACGGCGGTGCCTGCAAGCATGCCGAGCTGGCTGACCCAGTAGAAGGTGAGGGCGCGCATGCGCGTCAGGCCCATCAGCAGGTTGATCACGAAGAAGGGCACCACCGGGATCAGCCGCAGGGTGAACAGGTAGAACGCGCCGTCCTTCTGCACGCCGCGGTCGATCTCGGCGAGCCGCTGGCCAAAGCGTGCCTGCACGCTGTCGCGCAGCACGAAGCGCGCGGCCAGGAAGGCCAGCGTGGCGCCCAGGCTGGAGGCGAACGACACCACCAGCAGGCCCACCCCGAAGCCGAAGATGGCGCCGCCTGCCAGCGTCAGGATCACGGCGCCGGGCAGCGACAGGGCCGTGGCCGCCACATAAGCCGCAAAGTAGCCGCCAATCACCAGGCCCGGCTGTTCGGCGTACAGCGCGGCAAATGCCGCCTGGCTTTGCTTGAGGTAGCCCAGGCTCAGGAAGCGGCCGAGGTCCAGCGCAAAGAAAGCGGCCACCGCGGCGGCCGCTGCGATCAGGACAAGCAGTTTTTTCAGGTTCATGCGGTGGTGCTCATCAGCCTTGCGGGCCGGCCGATGCAACAAAGGTCGACGGCTATACGCAAAACTTGATCCCGCGGATTAGGCCATGGTTCCCCGCGCGGCGTGAGCGCAACGCGCTCGGCCCGCCGACAATGCGCGCCATGGACACACCGGCAGGCCCCCAGCGGAGCCACGCCCCGCAGCCAGCGCGACACGAGGCCTTGCCCCATGCGTTGCGTCAAGCCCTGTGCGAGGCCGCGCCGCCGCTGCACGACGCAGCCGGCCGCCGCATCGCTGCCGATGCCTGGGCGCGCTGGCCGATCGAGCCGCTGAGCGACCGCGGGCTGGCGCACCAGCACCTGCGCCTGCCGGGTACCGGGGCGCTGGCCCGTATCCCCAAGCAAAGCCAGATGCGTCTGGCGGCCGCTGACAACCTGCGCTATCAGGCCGCCTGCTTTGCGCGCGCGGCGCCGGGTGGCCATGTGCCGCGCCTGCTGGCGCAGCTGCCGGCGGGCAGCGCCTTGCCGCACGGGGCGCTGCTGGTCGAAGAGATCGAAGGCCGCGCGGCACGCTTGCCGCACGATCTGGGCGCCATCATGCGCAGCCTGGCGTCGCTGCATGCCCTGCCGGTGCCCGATGCCATCGGGGCCGCACCGCTGCTGCACGCCGCCGACCCGCTGCGCGACTTGCTGCAGGAGGTGCAGGCGCAGCTGGGGCAAACGGTGCAACAGGCGCAACCCGCCCAGCACACGCGGCTGGCGAAGGATGCACAGGCAGGCCACGGTGTGCTGGCTGCGCCGAGCGCAGGGGTGCAGGCCGTGGCCGAAGAACTGCAGGCCTTGCGCTTGCTGTGCCAGGCCGAGGCCCGCCCGCCGCGCACGCTGATTGCGTTTGACGGCCATCCGGGCAACTTCGTGATTCGCGCCGATGGCCGCGCGATGCTGGTCGATCTGGAGAAGTGCCGCTACAGCCACCCGGGCCTGGACCTTGCGCATGCCACGCTCTACACCTCCACCACCTGGGATGTGCAGGTCTGCGCGGTGCTGTCCGACGACGCGCTGTGCCATGCCTACGCCGAGTGGGAGCGCGCGGTACCCCCGGCGCTGGCGGATGCGGCGCGGCCCTGGCATGTGCCGCTGGCCCGCGCGATGTGGCTGTGGTCGCTGAGCTGGTGCGCCAAGTGGCTGGCGCTGTCACAGCGCGCACCCGGCGCCAGCGCCGACGGCGAGGACTGGTCGGCCGACCACAGCGATCCGGCGCTGATCGCCCATGTGCGTGAACGGGTGGTGCACTACCTGTCGGCCGACGGCGTGGCCGGCGCGCGCCGTGGCATCGATGCCCTGGCGCGCTGGTGTGCTGTGCCTGCAGCGTGATGCGCCTGTCGATCATCGTGCCGGTGCTCAACGAGGGCGCAACGCTGGCCGCGCGGCTCGATGCGCTGGCGCCGCTGCGGGCGCGGGGCGCGGAGCTGGTCGTGGTGGACGGCGGCAGCACCGACGACAGCTGGATGCTGGCCCGCCCGCGTGCCGACCGGCTGCTGCTGGCGGCGCGTGGTCGCGCCGCACAGATGAACGCTGGCGCGGCAGCCGCGTGTGGCGATGTGTTGCTGTTCCTGCATGCCGACACCGCGCTGCCGTTGCAGGCCGACCGCTCGGTGCTGCACGCCGTGCAGCGCGGCGCAGCCTGGGGCCGCCTTGATGTGCAGATCGACGGCCGCCATCCGATGCTGCGTGTGGTGGGCGCGATGATGAATGCGCGATCGCGATACAGCGGCATCGCCACCGGCGACCAGGCGATCTTCATCACCCGCGACGCGTTTGCGCGCGTGGGCGGCTTTCCCGCCCAGCCGCTGATGGAAGACATCGAGATCAGCCGGCGTCTGAAGCGCATCGCGCCGCCGTGTTGCCTGCGTGAGCGGGTCGTCACCTCCGGCCGGCGCTGGGAGCAGCGGGGCGTGTGGCGCACCATCGCGTTGATGTGGCGCTTGCGTGCGTCTTATTTCTTCGGCGCCGATGCCGCCGAGCTGGCGCAGCGGTACGGCTACCGGACAGAGCCGCCTCTGCCGCACACCCATGTGGCGGTGCTGGCCAAGGCGCCGGTGCCAGGCCTTGCCAAGACGCGGCTGATCCCGGCGCTGGGCGCGCGGGGTGCGGCGCGTGTGCAGCGCCGCTTTGCGCTGCACACGCTGCGGCTGGCTGGCCAGGCGGCGCAGCGCATGGGCACCGGGGTACAGCTGTGGGTGGCGCCATCGGCATCGCTGCGCTTCTTTCGCGCCCTGCATCGCTCGGCAGGGGCGGGCGACGCTTTGCAGTGGCACGAGCAACCCGGCGGCGACCTGGGTGCGCGCATGGCGCACGCCTTCGCCACACACTTCAGCGCGCATCCGGGCTTGCCCTTGCTGCTGATCGGCACCGATTGCCCGCCGCTCGCACCGGGCCACCTGCTGGCTGCGGCGGGCGCGCTGGAACAGCACGATGCGGTGCTGATCCCGGCCGAAGACGGCGGCTATGTGCTGATCGGGCTGCGCCGGCCGTGCCCCGCCGTGTTTGAAGGCGTGGCGTGGAGCACCGGGAGCGTGCTCGCGCAGACCCGCGATCGCCTGCGCGATGCAGGCCTGAACTGGCACGAGCTGCCCACGCTGTGGGATGTGGACACACCCGACGATTGGGCGCGGTTACAGCGCGCACTGCAGGGGCGGGGCGCATGAAAGGCCGCATCAAGCGACTGGCCGCGTTGTCCGGCGATGCGGCGCGCGCGCAGGCAAGCACTCGCGTCGACGAGATCTGCCCGCTGTGCGATCGGCCGATCCCGCCCGATCAGCGTGATGCGCACCATCTGGTGCCCAAGTCCAAGGGCGGCCGCCACACCGAAGCGCTGCACCGCATCTGTCACCGGCAGATCCATGCGCTGTTCACCGAGACCGAGCTGGCGCGCGAATACGCCTCGGTCGAGGCGCTGCTGGGCCATCCTGCGATGGCGCGCTTTGTGGCGTGGGTGCGTACCAAGCCCCCGGGCTTCATGGAACGCACCCGCAAGAGCCAGCGGCTGCGGGCATGATGGTCACCCACCGTGAAGCGATGACGCCTCTTCCTCCCGTACTCAACCGCGACGACGCCTGGTATGCGCAACGACTGGCGCCGCCCGGGCCGGGGCGCGCGCTGCGCATCGTGATCGATACCGACGCGGCCAACGAGATCGACGACCAGTTCGCACTGGCCTGGGCCTTATTGCGGCCCGGGCGCCTGCGCGTGGAGGGCCTGTACGCCGCGCCGTTTTCCTTCGCGCACCGCCGCGCTGCACTGCCCCATGCACCGGCGGATGCGGCGCCGTTCAACCCGCCTGCCGAAGGCATGGTGCGCAGCTTCGATGAAATCCATCGCGTGCTGGAGTTGCTGCGCCTGCCCGATGCCGGCCGGGTGCAGCGCGGCAGCGCGGGCTACCTGGGCGACCTGGCGCAGCCGCTGAAGAGCGATGCGGTGGACCACCTGATC
>Ga0129333_10004255_pt1 | contig 13405 bp, 19 predicted proteins | sample CPB6_08_DNA_FD_94474 | JGI IMG/M metagenome (GOLD analysis project Ga0129333, IMG submission 94474) | Freshwater to marine salinity gradient microbial communities from Chesapeake Bay, USA - CPBay_Sum_0.6_0.8_DNA | ecosystem: Environmental > Aquatic > Marine > Coastal | place: USA: Chesapeake... | reverse complement strand
ACCCACTCTGGAAGATTTTCATCAGCGGCTATGATACTGTAGAGTTCTTTGGCAGCATCATCGACTGTGCGCAGTTGATCTTTGGCCATATCGCCTTCACGATCGTATTCACCTTGATTATAATCTGCTTCGGGATCTTCTGGACCGTGATCTTCTTTCTTATAGGCTTTGCTATATTTGTCGCGCAGTTTGCCTAATTCTTCTTGGCTAGCACCTTTACGACCTGCTTCTGCGGCCTTTTTCATATATTCCGCACCGTGTTTTTTAACACCGGTATGATATTGTAATCCACTTTCATTGGTGGATTCTCCTTGACGCTTTGTGAATTCGATTATATCTTTGTAATTGTTCATAGTCACAGGTCCCTGTTCAGACATTTTAATAACGATTTCTGCTATATCATGAATGTCAGCATCGTCTCGGATTTCCTCACGGCTTAATTCTAGCAATCTTATAAAAAGTGGTACATCTAATCGTACGATATCTGCCATACTTAACTCCTCGGTCTAATATTTATCGGTTAAATACTGTAAATGATAAACAAAGAACCATTCAAACAACTGCTTAAAGACCTCAAAGACACGGGAAAATATCGCGTATTCAACGATATCCTGCGTGAAAATGGCAAGTTTCCCAGTGCTATTTGGTACGGACCTTATGCTATTAAAAATATAGTTAATTGGTGCTCTAATGACTATCTAGGTATGGGTCAAAATAAGTTGATAACAGATGCTATGAAAACCGCACTAGAAATGACTGGCGCGGGATCTGGTGGTACTAGGAACATCGGTGGCACCAGTCATTATCATGTGGCTCTAGAACACGAACTGGCCCAACTGCATAATAAAACCGGAGCATTGTTGTTTAGCAGTGCTTATGTAGCCAACGAATGGTCTATGATAGCCTTATCGAAAATAGTGCCAAATATACAGTTCGTTTCGGACAGTAACAATCATAACAGTTTAATCGTAGGAATACAACACAGTCGAGCACCTAAACAAATCTTCCAACACAACGATATGAATGATCTAGAAGACAAATTGGCAGCATCGAGATTGGCAGGATTTACTCCTTGTGTCGTTTTTGAAAGTGTTTATTCTATGGACGGAGATGTTTCGCCTATCAGAGAAATCTGTGATCTAGCAGACAAATATCAAGCCATCACTTATATAGACGAAGTACACGCTGTGGGATTATATGGCGAGCACGGTGGCGGGAAAGTTGAAGAATTAGGTTTGGAAGATCGAATAGATTTCGTTAACGGCACCCTAGGCAAAGCATTTGGTGTACAAGGCGGATACATCGCCGCTGATAAAGATATAATCGATGCTGTCCGTTCTGTAGCCAGTGGGTTTATTTTTACAACCAGTATCAGTCCTGTTCTATGTGCCGGTGCTCTGGCTTCTGTAAGATATCTAAAAGAACACGACGAAATCAGACAAAAACATCAAGAGAGGTCAAGAGAACTCAAATCTAGATTGACCAAGAACAATATCAAAGTAATGGAATGTTCCACTACCCATATCGTGCCTGTGCTGATAGGCGACGCAAAGAAATGTAAAAAAATCAGCGACGATCTATTAAATGAGCATAATATCTATGTACAGCCTATTAATTATCCTACCGTTGACATTGGCACTGAACGGTTGCGCTTTGCTCCTACTCCATTCCATGACGACGGGATGATAGAGGAACTCATAGTCGCACTCAAAGACGTGTTTAGTAAAAACGATTTGACTTAAGATATTCCCAATATAAATCTATACCTTGCCAGGGTTCTAAGAATAGATCTACATCTACACCAGCAGCTCGTAGTGCTGTGGTGTCTGCTTTAGTGTCTGTCTGATACTGAGACTTTAGATCGTCTGGCATAGGTATGATCTGTTTATATCCTTCCCCTGCACAACCTACAACTATATTGGCGATCTTATCAAAATCAACACTTTCGCCTGTGCCTAGATCATAAATGCCAGGCTTGTAGTTGCTAACGAAATGCAGCACTGTCTTACAGACATCCTCGACCCAAACGAAATCTCTACGATACTTTTCACTGCCTTCAAACAATCTTAGTGTGCTTCCTTCACTTAGTTGTTTAAACCAATTGTAAGTGGTAGAAGCCATGCGACCTTTGTGATATTCATTTGGCCCATATACATTAAACAATCTCAAGACCACTGCGTTAATTTCCTGTTCGCTGATCTGTTTGCTAAAAGCATAATGATTTAGTGGTCCGTTACCATTACCATACACTGCGGCAGTGGAAGTGAATATAAAGGGAATTGAATTGGTATTACAGAATTCATTCCAGATCCTAGTGCTTTGTACATTAGTTTTATAAACGCTTAACCAATCTTTTTCTAATGTATTAGAATTGGCACCCATGTGTATCACTGCAGAAATATCTTTATGATTGATATTAACTTTCTCATAAACAGAATGAGGATAGATAGTTTTAAATTTTTTGTTAATTATATTTTTATATTGATCGGGATGAGAAAGATCATCAAACAATATCACGTCATCTATTTTGTTTTTGTTAAGATAACCTAACATTACGCTACCGATAAAACCTCCGGCTCCTGTTAATATAATCATTTTATTTCCTTTAAGGTTGGTGCATATACACCAAAATGCTGCACTGTTATTGATGCGGCTCGATTAGCGAAAGACACTGCCTGGCGAATATCTTTAGTGACTAGAAATTGATAGGTCAGTGCTGCTAAAAAAGTATCTCCTGCTCCTGTGACATCTACTACTTCTACTTTAGGTGCGGATTCAAATATATCATGATGTATGACTTTGGCACCTGCTTCGCCTTCGGTGACTATCAATCCGGTGCATTCTGATTTGATCTTAGAATATTCTATACTGTTGATTTTTACCCAAGCACCTTGTAATCTTTCTAGATCAGTTAATTTAGTATCAACAAACACAGGACACTCAACCTCTTCTAAGATAGACTCTATCAACTCATAGTCAACAGTGCCTTTGGCGTAGTCACTGATAACCACAGCATCATAGATATCAGGTATGACTGTTTCTAATCTAATGGGTGCTGACCTAACATCTTCGTCTATCCTCGCGATATGCTGTTTGCTACGACTATCTATCAATCTAGTTTTTTGGCTTTCTTTTCCGTGAAGGAAATTGATTTCACATCCTAGTGCTTCTAGATTGGCTAATACATTACCAGCCATGCCTGCCCGAGTTTCTTTATATGTAGGCACGAATACAGGTACAGGAGCTTCTGGACTGAGCCTATCAATAGTTCCATATTGATAGATATCTAAACACTTATCTCCTATTAACAATATCTTGTATCTTGTTTGTGGTTGAGTATTTTTCAAGTCTGTCATAAAATTTTATCTGTCTGCAGTATTCGGCACCTATGATCGGCTTATCTTTATAGTCGCTGCCCTTGACCATGACATCGGGTTCAAAGTTTTTAATATAATTTCTAAGTTCGTCATCTGAGTCAAATACATCTACTCTATCTACTGCTTTGAGCGCGAATAAAAAACTAGCACGTTCATATTCGTTATGGACAGGGCGATCTCGACCCTTGAGTTCTCTAACTCTTCTATCACTGTCTATAAGAACATACACATAAGACTGAGGGAATGATCTAGCATATTCCAATAATCTAAGGTGTCCGAGGTGTAAGATATCAAAAGTCCCATTGACCAATACTTTTTTCATTCTAGGCTTTCTACGAATTGTGCTAGATCATCGTAGATTTTAGTTCTACGTTTTAAATCTTTGTTAGAATATCTTTCTAATTCTTCTTCAGTCTGTCTACCATATCCTGTTCTTACTAAAATAGGTTTAGCTCCGATGTTCATGGCTGCCTTAAGATCTTTTATTTTGTCTCCTACATAATAACCTTCTTTGAATTTTATATCTGGAATTTCTTTTTCGCAACGCTTAAACATTCCAACATTGGGTTTTGCGTACATATCTTCTTTCCTGCTACTGGCTGAATAATATAATCCATCTATGCTGTAACATCCTGCTTCTCCTAACAACTGAAACATATGATCATGAACTTTGTCAACATCTTCTGGTTTATAAATCCCTTTTTCAATTCCGCCTTGATCGGTAATAATGGCAATTTTATAGCCTTTTCTTCTTAGATCAGCAATAGCCGCTAAACTACCTGGGATGGGTTCAAAATCTTCTATTCTGTAGCAGTATGTTCCGAGGTCTTTATTGATAACTCCATCTCTATCTAAACCAACTACACATTTTGTCCTAAATTCTCCGCCAGACCACATTATCTGTGCTTTGGTATTTGATTGATAAAAAGGATTCATAATTTAAAAATATTTTTGTTTGTCTAGTGTTTTAGGAACAATAAAATCGTTTAATGAGATAGTGGCATTATTTCCATCTAATCGTTCTCTAATATACTGTGCAAATATTTGATTGTTTTCAACTGTCATATGCGCAGACCTTTTATCTATCAATCCGTTTTTTTTCATAAAATTAAAATCTATCTTAAATGCATCAAGTTCCATTAGGCTGACCTGAGAAAGATAAAATTCGTTACCTGTGATTTTTTCTATAGAGTGATTATAAAAAGCATATATGATAATAGTATCTGGTCTAATCCTTTTAATATTTTCAACCATTCCTGCTAATCCGAAATCATATAAGTCAGTTGAAAGAGTGTGAACATAATGCTGATACAATGCATCTAATATTTTATCGATTCTAGAATCGTTTAAATTTTTTTTGATATGATCTATAGTATCGATATTAGATACAAAAACCGTGTAGGGTTCTAGAGTAAATGAATGCCTAGTAGATTCGGTTACGATAAAGATATTTTTTGTGTATTTGCTGTGATGTTTTAAAAAAAGTTTATACGACCATGTTATGTCAGAACCAGCCTCTGCATAAGAATACAAATTGTAATTGGAGAGTATCAGGGGATTTTGAAACCATCCTGAACAAAAATCTAAAGAGTAGCAGGCGTAACTGTCTCCGAATAATCCAACGTCGTGATTACTAAGAAGTTTCTTTTGAGTTAGTACTTGCGGCACGCTGGCTATCTCCGGGAATTATTCTAAAATTGTCTTCTACTGAATCTGGTGTGCTTACTTCAAACAACATTGAATTGTCTTCTAATGCGATAAGTTGGTGTGGCATCATAGGAGGATTTCGCCAAACATCTCCTTCTTTTAGAACCTTTTCTAGATACGTTGCTGTGGTAGTGTCACAGTAGACCAGTTTAAAACTGCCCGCATTGATAAACCAAGTTTCATCTTTTTCTTTATGGAAATGCATACTCATCTTTGAGCCGGCACGGGTGAACACTAGGATTTTTCCTGCGTATTTGTCATTGGTAGCCCATATGATTTCATAACCCCAACCTTTTTCTACTTTGCCTTCTAATCTCTGTGTCATGGTCTTTTCTCTATAATTTTGTCAACAAGTCCGTATTGCAGAGCCTCTTCTGCACTCATAAATTTGTCTCTTTCCATGTCTACGGTTAATTGATCAAATGTCTTTGATTGACTATTGTGCTTGACATAGATTTCTGTCAAGGTCTTTTTCATTTTAAGGATTTCTTCTACCTGTATCTGCATATCCGTTGCTTGGCCGCGGGCACCGCCGCTGGGTTGATGTATCATATGCCGAGCATTAGGCAGCATATATCTTTTACCAGCAGCACCTGCCTGCGCCAATAGACTGCCCATTGAACAGGCCTGGCCCATTACATAGGTAGCGATATCACACTTAACAAATTGCATGACATCATATATGCTCATTCCGGCTGTGACTACGCCGCCCGGACTGTTAATAAAAAGGCTGATATCTTTTTCTGTGTTTTCACTTTCTAAAAATAATATCTGTGCAACGATTAGATTAGCCATATAGTCTTCTATTGGTCCATTAAGCATTATAATACGTTCTTTGAGTAAGCGACTATAGATATCAAATGCTCTTTCTCCTTTACTGGTGCTCTCAACCACTACTGGTACCAAGTTCATTATTGTTTTCCTTTAACTTTGAAAAAATTTGATGTAAGGTCGTGATCGTCTCTCCATTTTAATGTGAAGACCGATGTTACTTCTTTATTAGATGCTGCAACTATTCGCTGCATAGTTAGAACATCTCTAAAAAAATGAGAGCCGTCCTCTACTAACTTCCTAAATGCTTCGTCCTGTTGATATAAATCATAACTAGGAAACTCAAACGATAAAGTCCCCTGTGCTGTTAAATTTACATCATTCAGTATCCTAAATATTTCGTTATTATCACAGTGCTGAAACACCAAATGACAGATAGCGATATCAACAGGAGGAACATCTTTGATATCTTCTGTTAAGAATGTTTGATCTGCTATGTCTTTAACTCGATCTAAGGCTTTATCCGAAATATCACAGCAATACAATATGCAACCAAGATTTTTAATCTCTCTAGACATTCTGCCGGTGCCTATTCCGATTTCTAAAACAGTTCTATCACGAAAATCGTTTTCAGCAAGATGATGGTATGTCAAAACTTCCTTAAGGGAAGTGTCTGACAGCCACCAATTATCACTATCTTCGTGTTTTTGATTCCAAAATTGAATATTTTTTGACATAATATATTTTAGCAAAAAAATCTTGACCTCTATGTTAAAAAGAGTGTAACATCATAGAGTTAAATAATCAATAACATTTTAGTAATATGAGTACTTTACTTTTAAACGCAGATATGCAACCTATCAGTTTACTTCCGTTAAGCACCGTAGACTGGCAAGAAGCCATACGATATATGGTGTTAGATAAGGCTGAGGTTTTAGAATGGTATGATGAATGGATCGTAAGATCAGAGAGATGGAGCACTAGAGTTCCTGCGGTTCTCATGCTTAAGGAATACCAACGACCAAAAACCACTATGCGTTTATCGAAAAGAAACGTTTTCTTGCGTGACGAGTATAACTGCCAATATTGCGGAGTATCTGTAAGCGAAAGCACAGCCACGTTAGATCATGTGCATCCAGTCAGCCAGGGTGGCAAGACCACTTGGGAAAACTCAACAACCGCTTGTAAACCCTGCAATTATAAAAAGGCTGCTCACGTAGGTAAGATGAGACCAAAACAAACTCCATATAAACCTCATTTTTGGGATTTAGCAGAAAAAAGAAAAAGAAAAGGTTACCATCTGTCTCATGAAAGTTGGGCCAATTATCTCTATTGACATTTTTGATAAGTCTTGCTATAATATTTAAATGACAGCCATCGACGACTTCAAAGATTTTAATTGGCAAAAAATCATCGATTATGGAAATAATCTAGATGAACTGAATGATGGTCAATTAAGATTTATCAAAGGTAGAGCAGTAGAACTAGCCATTGAAAAGTTTGCTGATGGCGATCTAAAATATGTAGGTGAACATCATAAAGATTACGTATGGCCGAAACATGCTGTAGATGTTGAAGCAAAGAGTCAATTCAGTGATAGGATGTTCAATCGAAAAGGTGAGATCAAAGATAAGTTTAATATAAAAATCAACAACTCAAACGGCACAAATAAAAAAACTATACTGGACCCTTCGGATGTGGCAGACTATGTTTTAGTTATTCGTAGGGACGGGGCTTTTGTCATAGATAGACACACAGTTATTAATAATAGTAAAGGCGACGGTGACGGATTTGTCTGTACTGTATCAAAGGATCAAATAACACCGCTTACAAAAAAGATATCAGCGAATCCCATACCAGCAAGCAATATCAAAGCAGGTATAGATCGAGTTCTTAGAGAAAGTTTAGACAGCATTTGAATAGCAGTAAATACAGCACCAGGCACAGCAAAGGCAACCATGAACTATAAAGTATATAATCAATCTTGTATTGAAGGCATGCGTGAGCATGTCAAAGACGATTCAATAGATCTTATTTTTACAGATCCCCCATATGGTATTGATGGAGACGGTCTCGATGTTCATTATCATAGAGACGAAAGCACAGTGGTTCCTGGATACGTTGATGTTCCACTAGATCAATACAAAGAATTTAGTTTAAATTGGATCCGCGAGTGTGAACGGGTTCTGCGCCCGGGCGGATCTATCTATATCGTTTCTGGATATACCAATCTACATCATATCCTAAACGCACTTCATGAAACCGACCTAGAAGAAGTTAATCATCTTATCGCCAAATATACCTTTGGTGTAAATGCTACTAAGAAATGGATTTCTAGCCACTATCACATACTGTTCTGGCAGAAGCCCGATAAAGGTTCTCAAAAAAGAACTTTCAATCATCTTTACAAGTGGTTCGATAACAAAGACAGTTACAATGATCGATTGAGCGTTCAAGACATGCCCAGAGATTACAAACCTGGACAGATCAAGAACAAGAATCAACTCAGCGAAGATTTCATTGAAAAGTTTATAATGTACAGTTCAAATCGTGGAGACACAGTTTTGGATTGTTTTGGTGGCGGGTTTACCACTGCTCGTACTGCTTTGAGATATGGTAGAAAGTTCGTAGGTTTTGAATTGAATAAGAATGCCTATGATGCTTTCGTTCCGGGGTTAGCAGATGTAGAAATTCTGCCCGATCCAGAAAAGATCACAGTAGATCCTGTAGAACTAGCCAAACGACAGCGTATGCGTGAAGGATGGCGAAAAGATAGAGCCAAAAGAAAACAGCAGACTTCTCCAAATCTATTTGAATAATCATATTGACAAAAATCGGATCTGATGTTATAATACATGTATTGTATTGTAAGGAGCAAAAGTGCGATATTGGATTGTCAGTTGGGATAATTTGGGTGTAGAATTCTTTGAAGAAATCACAGAACATCATCCAGACAATTGGGCCAAGGATCATTTGTTTGACAGTATCAAACAAAGCAAGCGAGTTGAAAAGCCCGTAGGCTTCAGTCTTCAATCGTTGATTCTTAGAGCACAATTTAACACACATCGCCATTATGAGATCTATGTATTCACCAGTGATGACGATATGGAATATAAAGACATTAAGAAATGGTTCACTGATGATGCTCAGTCTTTCGCTGATTGGGTAAGAAAAAATCATTCTTATAAAGTTTATGAAAATCGTAAAACCGCAAAGGACGTAATAGTATGAGAACACAACCACAGGATATCATCGCTAGGCTGGAAGCAGACAATAGTCGTTTGGCTAAAGAGTCTATTCTCGAAGCAGCAATGAACGAGGAACTAGATGAGTTCTTCGAAGGCATTCGTATGTGCTTAGACAAACTTTATACTTTTGGCGTTAAACAAGTTCCCATTAGCGAAGTGGACGGACAAGGGCTTAGTTGGGAGAATTTCAAACAACTGGCAGAAAGCCTGTATCGTCGTGAGATTACCGGTCATGCTGCTCGTGACGCTATTCAATTGGCTATGAATGTTGCTACTAAAGAACAATGGAACGGGTTTTTCTCAAGAATTTTGCGTAAGGATCTTCGTGCTGGAATTTCAGAAGTCACTGTCAATAAGATTGCTAAAAAACTTAAGAAGCCTCAGTATTCTGTACCTGTCTTTGAAGTCATGTTGGCTCACGATGGTGCCAATCATGAATCAAAGATCACAGGCAAAAAATTAGTAGAGCCTAAGTTAGATGGTGTGCGTTGTATCACTGTGGTAGACTACGAAAGTCGTACAGTCACTCAATATACTCGAAACGGCAAGGAACTTGTAAACTTCCCACATATTGTTAAAGCCTTTGAAGATAATATGGATAATTTTTCTAGGTCGTATTGTTTCGATGGTGAAGTAGTATCCAGTTCCTTCCAGGCATTAATGAAGGAAGTACATCGCAAGGAGAATGTTCAAGCTCAAGATGCTAGACTTATGTTGTTTGATGTTATTCCGCTGGTAGAATTTAAACGTGGTGAATCTGTTATGGGGCAGCGCCGACGTTCAGCATTCCTTCGTGAGAACTTTTCAAAGATTTTTGCGGATTCTGGTTGTATTGATATCATTCCTCAGCGAGAGTTTAATCTCGATGTATTCACAGATGAGATTGAATTCCGTGACTATAATAAGCAAATGGTTGAGCAAGGCTATGAAGGAATCCTAATCAAGTCTGTTGATGGCAAGTGGCAGGGCAAACGCTCTACAGATTGGCTCAAACAAAAACCTTTTATCGAAGTATCTTTGGAGATCACAGATGTTGAAGAAGGCACAGGGCGTAATGTGGGAAGGCTCGGCGCGATTGTTTGCCGGGGCATTGATGACGGTAGAGAAATTGTGGTCAACGTTGGCAGCGGTTTTACTGATAGCAACCGTAGTGAGTATTGGGATTCACGCGATTCGCTACCAGGTCAAATTGTCGAAGTGCGAGCAGATGCTATCAGCCAAAATCAAGACGGGACCTTTTCGCTCAGATTCCCCCGGTTTATGCGATTCCGTGGTTTTAAGGTCAAAGAAAAAATCTAGTCAAGAAGATTGATTAGATAATTTTGTAGTTAAAATATCGAATTGATTTACACAGAAATCTAATTTGCATAACATGGGCTCTGTGTACCAAAAAAGGTCAGGATCTTTAAGATATCCCATAAAACCATTTTTTCTACAGTGGCTTCTAAAAACTGCCCCCCAGGCATCTACTATAATCTGTTCAACCCCTGCGTAACAATAAAAGTTTTTAAATTGATTTCTTTTTTCTAAGATAAGATTTTGAATGCTTGTAAATTCTACTTGGTCTTGCTGTTCAATTTTTAAATCTGCCCCTTGAGATTTAAACTCATCTTTTTGGTCTTGGTCGTAATCCTTGGGTGTTGTATTGAAGATCGGATCTTCAAATAATATTTTTTTGACTAGAGTTATGTTGGGATACTTATTTTGGATGAATTGGTGCAGATCAGATAATTCGTTCCAAAAATTAGGTAGCATATTGAAATTTACCTGCAACCTAATATTTTTTTCATATAATTTTGATAATAGAAATAATATCCTTGCCGGTGACACGAATTCCGGGTGAATTTCTATTATCATAGATTCTATGTAAGCACTGAGATTTTCATAGCGAGAAATTTCTGCAAAACCATTAGTTACAAAATTTACCGTACAATTTTGATGTTTAGCGTAGATTACCAGATCATCGAAATCAATCCACTCTGTAACTTCTCCCCCGGTGAAGTTTATGTGAACCTGTTTGCCTAATTTTTGAGAGTGCAGAGTAGACTGCTCTATTAATCTTTTGCAGTCTTTGAGGTAAGGCAGATCAATATTTCCACAGTGTAACAGATCGTGTTCGTAACTGGCCTTGCGACTGTTGTGGTTCATTAACCACCAATCTATATAAAATTTGCTGTTATCTCGTGTGCTAGATATTCTCATTCAGGTCAACCAAGATTCTACTGCCTGTTGACCACTGATAGAGCAACTCATTGACCAGAGATGTTCTGTGTCTACATTAAACATCCAATCTGGGTCTGGATTTTTTACTACCAACCAACTGTGTTCTAATCTCCAAGGTTCTTCTCCTCGCATTTCGCCTTCAAGTTGTCCTGGTCCCCAGGCAGCATGACCGAAAAATATTCTAAATTTTTCAGGAGTATCACCTTCTTTGATTTTTGAAAACATTTCTGTATGACTGGTCACTGACCATTTGTCGTCTACCGGAAGTGTATTTTCAACAGCCCATTGTTTATCGTGCAGCATCCAAATAGTGTTTGGGCTTACTGGACCTCCCCAATACAAAGGTAAATCTTCATCGAGATGGAGGTCTATTGATTCTAATATATCATTTACTGAATGATCGCTTCTACGATTAAGACAAAGGCCAAAGGCACCTCTGGTGTTGGTATGTGTAAGAAACATCACTGTCTTATTAAATCTTTGGTCTATAATGTTAGGAGGAGCAACCAATAGATCCCCGCCGCTCAACATAGATGACAACTTTAACTCCAGTCGGGTAATGGGCCGCCGTACTTTCTACCTTTGATCTTTTTGCCGCGGACTTTGACTCTGTCTGAACCTACCTTATGGCTTTTACCACCATCTCTGGCTCTGTATCCTTGTGCCTTACACGAAGCCAATTGGCTGGCTCCAAGAGCGGAATCTGGTTTTCCTGACTTGCAGAGTTTTCGAGACGCTGGTTCTTCATCTAGGTTTTGATCCTGTTGAGAATTAGTGCCGAACATAACCTCGTCGTTGAGGGGAAAGTCTAGATCGATAAAACGTTCCGGAAGTTCGCCGGTATCTAAAATAAAATCTAATTCTTCATCTGTAGGATGAACACGTAACAAAACCTTGGCAGCATCATCGTGAGCATCACCATTTTCCCAGATGTTGATATCATAATGATCTTGATAGAGTTTGGCCACAGCATTCATCACTTTGTGATAGTCTGTGGTAAAGATATTTTCTGTTAAGATCTCTCTGATCTTCATGCTAATTTTGCTCCAATCATTACGCAGGATACTAACAAATTCTTTATGTCCATATCATCTGCTTCTGCATTTAATTTATCACTGTTGATCAAATCTGCCATCAAAGCCTGATACTCTGATTCAGATATTTCTTGGCGCTGTAGTGCGCCTGTAATTTCAAGAGCAAACTGTGCTCTCTGTTCAGCCCATGGCCTTCCGCAGGTTGATAAAAATTGTAGTTGTTCGATCATTACCATCTCCCTAGGATGACTTTTGAGGCTCGTTCACCCTGTTGTGTCAATAACTTCTTTTTTAGTTCGCAGTAGGTTTTACTGCCTTCTCCTCTTTCTCGCCATTCTTTGACCGTGGCCTGCATGGGTTCTATCACTCTCAGCACATCTTTCTGCAGTGTGCCTTTGGCTTCCGAATATAATTGAAATCTACGCAGGTCTTCTGATAGAATAGATATCTGTGCGGCCTGGGCCTGTGCGCAGTCAATTCTTTCTACTGATAGTCTGGCTCTTATGATATAATCACTTTGATTGTCATCCCAGAAACTAGGGATCCAGTTTTGCATCTGTGCGCAGCCGGACAATAGCAATAAAGAAAATATCACTGATAGGGTTTTCATTAAAATATTTACCAATTTTAGTGCAGAGAGATGCTAGGCGCCAAAAACTATAGAAAATGCTAGATTATTGATTTTAGTCTGATTGGCTGTCTGTGTTATCTGTTGGTCAACATAGTCTTTTCTTGTGGCGCTGTCTGCGGTCAATCCCTGACTGGTCAGCAATACTGTACCTACAAAATTACCGGTTGTGGCAGATGTATCTAGTTCAAGATTCAAAACATAGTCGGGTGCTGTTCCAGTAAGGGTAGCAGAACTGCCCAGTCCTGACGGATTCTGGGTCACAGTGCCTATGCTGATAGTGGGCACTGCCTGACCTGCATTTACTGTCTGTCCGTTGTCTAGATCTACTATGAGATCGCCATTTGAATCAATGTTTATTGACCCTATGCCCACGCCGGGGGCTCCCTTCGATCCTACCACAGACAGCGTGAGATT
>Ga0129333_10004254_pt1 | contig 13405 bp, 17 predicted proteins | sample CPB6_08_DNA_FD_94474 | JGI IMG/M metagenome (GOLD analysis project Ga0129333, IMG submission 94474) | Freshwater to marine salinity gradient microbial communities from Chesapeake Bay, USA - CPBay_Sum_0.6_0.8_DNA | ecosystem: Environmental > Aquatic > Marine > Coastal | place: USA: Chesapeake... | reverse complement strand
TTCTGACGGAACTTTTACAATTGGCACGACGATTGATAATAGAGCAGCCACTACAACATTAAAATACAATGGCTATCTTGATAACTTTCAGATCACAAAGAGTGCCCGTTACACTGCAAACTTTACAGCACCGGTAAGTAATCCTATCTATCAATAATTAAAACTTGATCGTAATACTATATTAGTAAATACACAGTGAATATATTTCAATTAAATTACGAACAAAGATTAAAACATTGGCATCAACTTAGAATAGATTTAGAAAATTCTGACACTAAAACAAAGTGTATAGAAATAGATAAATTTTGGCAAGCCGTACCCCTAGTAAATCATTACTTGCATACTGACTACATCCATGAATGGCCTGACCCATGGGAATTAATTAGTGACAATGAATATTGTGTCTATTCAAGAAGTTTGGGCATGATTTATACACTAATGCTATTGGGCATTAATGATATTGACTTTGTTGACGCAAAAGACGATAATAATGAAGATGTGGTATTAGTCATAGTAGACCACGCAAAATATATAATGAATTACTGGCCCAATACGGTAGTAAATAACTGTCTACAAGATTTCAAAATCACAAAACGTCACAACTTAACACCCATAATTAAAAAAATAGGTCAAATATGAAAATATACGTTACCAAACGATCTGGACAAAAAGAACCTTTAACCTTAGAAAAATGGCAAAATCAAATACAAAAAATATGTAGTGGAATAGCTGATATAAGTCAGTCTATGATAGAAATCAAAGCACAGCCACACTTTTATGATGGAATTACAACACGCGAAATTGATGAAATCACACTTCGCGCCGTAGTTGATTTAATTGATGTAGAAAGCAATCCTGACGTTGGTCATACCAATTATCAATATGCTGCGGGTAAACAACGCCTTAGTATGCTTCGCAAAGATGTATACGGTGATTACAATCCCCCGAAACTATATGAAATTGTCAAAAGAAATATTGAAGTAGGATTGTACACTCCTGAATTGTTATCCTGGTATTCTGAAGATGACTGGGATAAAATGGATTCGTTCATTGATCATAGTAAAGATGAACTTTACAGTTATGCCGCCATTGAACAATTGATTGAAAAATATCTAGTAAGAAACCGTTCAACAAAACAAACATATGAGACACCTCAGGTTCGCTATATGGTTGCAGCCGCAACAGTTTTCCATAAAGAAGAACCTAATAACGCAAGAATGCGTTACATTAAGGAGTATTATAATGCTGCTTCGGATGGTTTGTTTACTCTTGCTACTCCTGTCCTCGCTGGCCTTGGCACACCGACCAAGCAGTTTAGTTCATGTGTCCTTATTCGTAGTGACGATGATTTGGATAGTATATTTGCTTCGGGTGAAATGATGGCTAAGTATGCTAGCAAGCGTGCTGGCATCGGTTTAGAAATTGGTCGTTTGAGGCCTCTTGGTTCTCCTATTCGTGGTGGCGAGATTATGCACACAGGCATGATCCCTTTCTTGAAGAAATGGTTTGGCGACCTGCGTAGTTGCAGTCAAGGAGGAATTCGCAATGCAAGTGCTACAGTTTTTTATCCTATTTGGCATCATCAGTTTGATGATCTTATTGTCCTTAAGAACAACCAAGGAACAGAAGAAACCCGAGTCCGTCATATGGATTATGGGGTTGTGTTGTCAGCTTTCTTCTGGAGACGATTTAAGAACAAAGAAAACATAACATTCTTTGATCCTAATGAAGTACCTGATTTGTATGAAGCATTCTATTCAAACACTGAAAAGTTTGAAGAACTTTATGTAAAGTATGAAAAACAAAAAGGCTTGCGTAAGAAAACTATGTCAGCCGAAGAAGTTTTTAAGAGTGGTATACTAAAGGAAAGAACTGATACAGGTAGAATCTATCTTGTGTTCATTGACAATGTAATGAATCAAGGTCCATTTGATCCCGAGTATCATACAATCTATCAATCAAATTTATGCTGTGAAATACTTTTACCTACTAAGCCTTTTAAGCGTCTTGACGATGATGCTGGGCGCATCGCTCTTTGTACTTTGGGCTCAATCAACTGGGGTGCTTTTAGAAATCCCGAAGATATGCGTAGAGCTTGCCGCATTTTACAGCGCAGCCTTTGCAATATATTGGATTACCAAGATTTTCTTAGCATACAGTCCAAACTAAGCAACGACGAAATTCAGCCATTAGGCATTGGTGTAACCAATCTTGCTTATTGGCATGCAAAGCGTAGTCTTAAGTATGGCGAGAAAGATGCATTACAAGAAGTTAAATCTTGGATGGAACATCAGGCATTCTACTTAACAGAAGCTACAGTTGAACTTGCCAAAGAAAGAGGCAAGTGTGTTGATAGTGACAGAACACGATATGGTCAAGGTGTGTTCCCTTGGGAACTTAGAGCGAAGGGTGTAAATGAATTGGCTAACTTTACTCCTGAATTAGACTGGGAACCGTTACGCGAACAAATGAAACAGTACGGTGTTCGTAATGCAACACTGATGGCTATTGCTCCCGTAGAGTCTAGTTCTGTTGTTATTAACAGTACAAATGGTATTGAAATGCCAATGTCATTGATTTCGGTAAAAGAAAGTAAGGCAGGATCATTTACTCAAGTAGTACCAGAATATCATAAACTAAAGAACAAATATCAATTGATGTGGGAACAAAAAGACTGTGCAGGATATCTTAAGACAAGTGCTGTTTTGGCAGCATATGTTGATCAAAGTATCAGTACCAATACTTTCTACAACCCTGCGCATTTTTCAGACCGTAAAGTACCAACTACATTGATTGCTAAAAACTTAATGCAGGCACATTATTACGGTCTTAAAACCTTCTATTATAGCTTGATTAATAAGCAAGGTGCTAAAGTGCAGGAAGAATTGCCTACTCAAATAGCAATAGAAGAATTTAACGACGAAGATGATTGTTTAGCTTGCAAACTTTGAGGAAACTATGTCAAAACAACAATATAACTTACACACAAAGACAGATTATTTAAACAGAAAAATGTTTCTTGATCCACAGGGTCCAGTTACCATCCAAAGATTTGAGGAAGTCAAATATAACAAAATTGCAGATTTTGAAAAAACAGCAAGAGGTTTCTTTTGGGTCCCAGAAGAAATTAGTTTAACTAAAGACGCAAATGATTTCAAAGATTCTAGTGATGCAGTTAAGCATATCTTTACTAGCAACCTATTACGACAAACAGCACTAGACAGTTTGCAAGGTCGTGGTCCTAGTCAAATCTTTACCCCAGTAATCAGTTTACCTGAATTAGAGGCACTAGTTTATAACTGGACATTCTTTGAAACAAATATTCACAGTCGCAGTTATAGTCACATCATTCGCAACATTTATAATGTGCCAAAGGATGTTTTCAATAGTATCCATGACACTAAAGAAATCATAGACATGGCAAGTAGTGTTGGCAAGTACTATGATAAGTTGCATGAGGCAAATTGTAATAAAGAAGCCGGCATGTATGTTGAAGAAGATTATCATATCAAAGCAATCTATCTTGCATTGCATGCCAGTTACGCACTAGAAGCATTTAGATTTATGGTATCATTTGCTACAAGTCTAGCAATGGTTGAGAACAAAATCTTTATTGGTAACGGTAACATTATCAGTTTGATTTTACAAGACGAGTTGCTACATAAGGGCTGGACAGCATATCTTATCAATCAAGTTGTAAAAGAAGATAGCCGTTTTGCTAAGATTGCAGAAGAATGTAAACAAGAAGTAATTCAAATTTATACTGATGTAATCAACGAAGAAAAAGCATGGGCCGATTATTTGTTTAAGAAAGGCCCTGTGATTGGTCTGAATGCAAATATTCTTAAAGACTTTGTAGACTATACAGCAGTAAACGCACTTAAAGATATTGGCATAAAGTATTGGGAGCATGCTCCTAAAACTACTCCGATACCTTGGTTTAACAAGCATTCTGACACCAGTAAAAAGCAAACGGCCCTACAAGAAAACGAATCAACCAATTATGTCATTGGTGTCATGTCAGACGCTATAGATTACGACGAATTACCACAATTATAATAAAGGAGAAAAACATGAAAGCAGTAGTATGGAGTAAGTATCATTGTCCTTTTTGCGACCAAGCTAAAGCATTATTAACACAAAACGGATATGAAATTGAAGAACGAAAAATTGGTGACGGATATACAAAAGAAGAATTGTTAGAAGCAATTCCAACAGCTAGAACAGTACCGCAAATTTTAATCAATGATCAATATATTGGTGGATTTCAGGAACTAAAACAACACTTTGCAAAGGCAGCATAATGAAATTTGAAATAGGAAAAATATATACATTAAAGTTTAACAGTGGCGAAGAAATGGTCGCCAAAGTACAATCAGAAAATACAGGTAATACAATTACAGTATCAAACCCTGTTAGTATTGCGCCAAGCGCACAGGGCATGGGATTAGTGCCCAGTATGTTCACCGCAGATCCCGACCAAATTATAACGATAAATACTAACAGTATTGCTATGTACGGAGTTACCGAAGATAATGTTCAAACTAAGTACATTCAAGCAACAACTGGTATTCAAATACCAGAAAAGAAAATCGTAATGGGATAATATGCCACAATTAAGTCGTAAGGGTGATCAAAATACAACAGGAGGTAGAATAATTAGAGGGGCAGGAACTGTCTTCGCTAATGGTATTCCTGTTGGATTGCATGTAAGTGATATCACACCTCATGCCCCTTTCGGCAGACCCCATCCACCGCATAAAGCTGCAAAAACAACAGAAGGTAGCCCAACTGTGTTTTGTGAAAATGTGCCTGTGTTAAGAGTTGGATCTGGTAATACATGTGGGCATAAAATAGTCCAAGGCAGTCAAAATATCTATTGTCCCTAAATCATGGCATCTACTGGAAAACAAACACCGTTAGGCGTTAATGTCAACAGTTCTGTATTACAAAATATAGGATTTCACATTAATCCAGTAGCCGCCGGCTATATGGGTGCAAGCCGTGTCAATACTGAATATAGTTTTGGTAGTTTAGTTCAAGGTACTGTACTGAGATTATTGACATGGGCTATTCACGATGGATACAATAGAGGTCCCGGTGGATCAGCCGCAACACTGACAACAAGCACATACAATAATTTAATTACTATTGGTCAAGGCGTACTTGAATCAATGGGTAACAGTAAACCACCAACATATCAAGCAGTTGATCCTTCAGGCAGATGGACAGCAGCAGGCACACCAGCAACAACTACTTACCCTATATCAGGTAATACGGGACAAGGACAATTTGCATCTTGGATTCCTTACTTAATGTCTAACCCCAATCATTCAGTAACACAGTGGGGCTTTATTAGATGTTGGGCATTACAAGCTTGGAATGAATTTAATTATAACGGCGTCCCTACAGGTTCAGGAATGCCAGAGTATAAAGACTTTACATCCTCATTTTTATCTAGTGATAGCTTTGTAAATTTTTCAAATATTTCTATCAATGCTATGCAAAATAGCAAAACATTTTTAAAAGGTACATTCAGTAACGCAGATGATTTGATGACGGGTGATATAGCTGGTGTAACGCTAGCTACAAAAATATTTGGTCAAGATTGTATTGCGTTAGGCAAAGCAATTGATTTATCTTCTATACAAACATTTGGCATGCCAAGTGGATTATTAATAAATTTAAAAAAGAATAATGTATTAACACAATCATTAAGTCTTGCTTTATTGTCTGCTGGATTAACTGTTGAAGATATTGATAATATTACAAATAGTGTTGTAGCACCAACTAAAACACAAGAACAACAAATATATGGCGCGTTTTTAATAATTATGGGCCAAGACTTGCAAGATATATTGGTTGTATTAAATTGCAAAACACAGAATTTAGAAACATTAGCTGATTTATTAAATATTAAAAAATTATTTCCTAATAGTTATAAATCTTTAACTGTACCTGTTTACAACACTAATCCAGGACCTACTAATAGTAAAACATATTACCCAATATACGAAGGTAATAATACTAATGTAAGACTTGAAAGCCCTGTTATTGCTGAACAAATAGGCACGGTAGTTCCCCCAATTGATCCGCCGATTGTTGAACCTGCTACACCGGCATTATCTGTGACAACTGTTATAGAAAATAAACCTATAGAAGTTACTACTGCGCAAGTTATAGCAAGCGTATCAACAGAAGAAGTGCGACAAATAATTGAAGCAATTGCTCCGATTATACCCGTTACTGACATTGCACCTCAAGATGTACCTGGCAGGAGTGGTGGTAGTGCAAATATATTAGAAAGAAATGATCAACTGGTGCAAAAATAATGGCAGATGAATTTAATTATCAAGTAGCAGCCGTAGGATTCGGTTCATATTTAGATGGCATCGTACCAAAAGATGTAGCTATTGCCGCCGGCGCCTTTGCTGCAACCATGCAGCAAGTTAAAAATATTGAAAATGCAGAGTTTGAAAAGTTTGCACAGATCGTTACTAATATTGAAACTGCTAAGGGTTTAGATTTAATAGGCGGCACAGATGTTCCAGTTAACTTACCATTGGCTAATCAAGGGCAAACATTAACAGCCTTAGGGTCTGGACCATACGGCACATTCACTATGAGTGATTTCTTTGGATGTATGTCAGGACTTCCTTATCCTTGGAAAGATTTGCAAAATAGTATCAATGAATTAACTACTACAAAATTATCAAATATTTACCACGAATTGTTTTTAGCAGTAACATGGGAAAGAGCAGAAGTTTCTATTACACAAACAATATATAATGTAGAAATACAACCTTATATTCCACCTGACCCATCAGCAATCCCTCCAGTTGCAGGACAGCCACGAATTGACGATTGGTATTATACTGTATCATCTTCACTCACACAAGACGGTGGTGGATATGGTCGCGGAAATGCTCCTGCACCTTTAATAAGTTTTTCTCCTAACAACTGTGGTGCGTCTGCAACATGTACAATTGGTACTAATAATCAAAGTGCCGCTTCATTGGGCGGAGGAACATTTGGTAGAGTAACTTCATATAGTTTTAATGCCGGCACTGCATTTAAATATACAACAACTTCTGTCAATCAACCCGGACCACCTGCTACCCCGGCTGCACCAGTAGAATATGTTACCATTCAATCAGCACCTATTGCAGCATTACCGGTTCAATCCGATGGTCAACGAGCCACCGGAGGCACAAACAGTGCCGGCACAAGAAAAGGTTCAGATGGCAGCACAACTATTTTAGAAGCCGGATGGGCATCACCAATGAATGGTGTTGTTCAAGGATATATTGATCAAGCAAATCAAGAAATTGCATTTATTAAAACTCGCTCCCCATTAAGAGCGAAAAATAATAATGTACTTTATGATGCATGTGGATTGCAACTTACTAGAGAACAAAGAGCTAGATATACTGGTTTGCCTCCTGTACCTATTCCAAGAGATACATGGTTAAACTTATTCCCTACTGCTTTGTATGTTTTCACAGACTCAGTACCTACATTAGGTTTGAATACAAATCCTCACATGAGTGCTCAAACTTTAGAAGCCATTAGTAATTTAAGTACGGTTGGTGGACAAAGTGTTATTGGAATGATGCGTGAAAGCAGAAATGAAAATAGATTAGTAGAAATAGGTGTTGAATTAGATAATCAGATCCCGGGTGACTTTGATCCTGATATCGGAAATCTATTACTTATAAATGGTACTGTGCCTGTAGCCCTTGAAGGTATACCCGTTATTGGTATTAACGGCAACCCAACAGATCCTGTTGTTTCGTATACCTTGCCCAGTACACTGGTACAAACTGACAATGACGGTAATTTAATAACTCCACAAACATTGGGTTACTTAGATCCTAATATTAATAAATTTGTTGTAACACCTAACATTATAGATTACAATAATAACAATCCTATAGAAAATATTTTAAATACAACTAACTTAGCTCCGAACGGTGAAAGCGTTTTAGGACCGTATGGAGATGGTACAGGACCAATTTTACCTCCTACATCTTATCCTTCATTACCTACAGCATCATCTACACCGATAGCAATAGTTACTGCGGGCACCACTTCCCCGAGTGGTCTAGGTGGTAATGGTACTGGACTTCCAGGAACAAACAGTGTATTAGATACTGGGCAAGCTATAGCTCCCGGCAGTTTTGCAGGCTCTAGGTTTTCAAATCTATTGCCTAATACATTAAATACTACATATTCGGGAGGAAATATGCTTCCCGGTTCATATTCTGTACAAGAAGCAATTGATCAAGTTATTGCATGTAACTGTGATTGCTGGGTAGATTAATACCCAAAATTTTTGCTTTAAAATATAAATTCTGTTATAGTACAGAATTACCAGCAAATTAAGAGAAAGGAAAAGTTAAATGGAGTTTTCATTTAAGACTATCAATAGCCTTATTGGACTGGTGTTGGTTGCATTTCTAATCAATGCGGTAATGTCTTTTAAGTTCGGTGATCCCAAAGAAGTTATTATAACAAAACCAAAGTCATATGTTTCGGTTGAGAATGTAGACCGCCAACTTGATTGTTTGGCAATGAATATCTACAAAGAAGCAGGTCATGAACCATTTGAAGGTAAAGTGGCTGTAGCACAAGTTACACTAAACCGTGTAGACAATCCTAAATTTCCTAAGGATATTTGTGCTGTTGTCTATCAGAAAAATGTAGTAATGGAAAAAGTAGTTTGTCAGTTTAGTTGGCATTGTGAAGGCTCGGCAACTAAAAAGCCAAAAGATAAAGCTTATCAAGAAAGCTATGCTGTAGCAAAGAAAGTTTTACTTGAAGGTTTTAGATTGGACAGTCTATCAGATGCGTTGTACTTTCATGCGGTATATGTTAATCCTGCCTGGCCCCATGAAAAAATTGGCAGAATCGGTAACCATGTATTTTATAAAGGTCGTTAATTATGAATAAAATTATTTTAATTTATCAGTATGTTTACAACAGTATCCATGATTTCTTAACCAATAAGTTGAGTAAAGTCAGTGCTGATACCCTCGGATGGTTGGGAAATATTACACTACATGCCGCAACAATCCCTTCATTGTTGGCAATGATGACTGGTGTAACTGATAAACCACCTTCAGTTGATGTAGTGTTGATGTTGTGGGCGGCACTAGCATTGTTGTTTTTCCGTAGTGTATTGATGCGAGACTTACTGAACATCATTACAATTGGTGTTGGCTTTATGATTCAGGCTATGTTGCTTGTTTTAATTTTCTTTAAGTGACTAAATCTAATTCAGCAAAGGGAAGAGAGAGTTATGACAGTACGGCTAGTGACTCTCTAATCCACTTTTTCAATCGCAATGTAACCCCCTATCCTACGGAAAGTTCGGGTCCTAAATTTGATTTGATTCCGGTAGAGAAACAAAAAGACATAATGGTAAATGTAGCCAGACTACATGCCCAACAAGAATATGATAGAATCATGGAACTTGTAAGTGTCTTACAAAAGCAAGCTGAACAAATAAAAAGAAGATTAGAAATTACTGATATGGTTCATCAAGCCAAATATGATTTTCAAATAGCACATGGAAATATATATTGGTTAGTATATGACAACAATAAAAATTGCACGAGATTGTCAATAACAGGACCGAATGATTGGTTTACTGGTAAGCCTGTATCATACGAGTATATTTGTAAAGTTAAGTGGATGGGTGACTATACTTGGTTAGAGGTCAATGATGAGTAATTTGCGTAAAAGCCCACAGCGGGGCAGCTTCCAACTTGAAAATTTATTAAAGCGTGTTGAAAGTGGAGATACCTCTGTAGACCAGGCTGATGAACTGAAAGAACTTTATCAGTCTTGGGATCAACAAACACTAGAAAAAGAACAGTCTGAAGAATGGCGTATTAATAATATGGAATATGATTTGCGCATTAGTGAATATATTGCTGAGAAATGCAAGAAAGATAGTTACGCACAAAATTTATATGCCGCAATGTGTAATAACGACTTTGTAAAAAATGATGTTTGGCCTCTTTTAAAAGGTGAAACATGGAGTTGCAGTTGGCGTTATGCTGGCGGAATTATTGCCAACATTAGAGAAGAAGGTGATTATATTGATTGGTATTGTTCAGGTATCCGTGGAGGATATGACATGGGCGGCGGCCCCGAAGAAGATAACCGTGGGTATGTTGGTGAAGGTTTTGTGACGGATGAAATCCGCGATGACCTACTTAAAGTAGGTTGGGTAGTTGTAGATGATGCAAATATAGAATGATAAATATCTTTGACTCAAGGAAATATTATGCTAAGTTTAAACCGTCTACATGCTGGAAAACAATTACTTCAGCAAATCTGGGCGCAAGGAAAACAACCATCAAACACATTGCCTAAGCAGGGAATATTAGGCTCAACTCAATTACCGAAAAATTCTTTGCCCCCGAAGAACTTTCAAAAATAATTAATAAGTGAGGCGTTTATGAGTAATCCAAATGAAAAAATCAAAAATTCTAAACGTCGGCACAAAGATGAAACAGCGATAAACAGACAAGTAAAGATTGCTAAATCGCATGGATTTAATAGCAAAGATAAAGTTGTAAAAGAACCACATAGATTAGCTAAACATCATGCAATGGATTGTGGAAATCCAGATTGCTACTTATGCGGAAATCCTAGAAAAACGCATAAAGATAAATTAACTAAACAAGAGCAGAGTTTTTATCAAGATTTAGATTCTGTTAGAGATAAACATAGTAACGGATCCCCTCCAGTTGATGATTAAATTAATTGATTTCGCAACCATACTTCAAGTATGGCAAAAAAACCTTTGGCCCAATCGTGTATCAGCTATTGAATCTAATAGTGCCATGATTTATTTAGGTGGTATAGAAGGTAAAAACATGTTAACAACTCCTACCTTCTTTGGTTACTTTCATGAAAATGATTTAGCAGGAGTGAATAGCGGGCATTTATGTGCAGACAATTCATACAGATCACGGGGACTATATGTGTTTCCCGAATATCGTGGTATGGGCATTGGCAGTAAGTTATTAACTGCTACTATACAACAAGCTGAAACAGAAGAAGCAACATTAGTGTGGAGCTTGCCTAGACGAACTAGTTGGAACACCTATAGGCGCGCCGGCTTTACTCAAACCAGTGATTGGTTTAAAACTGAAACATCCGATGAAAACGCATATTGCATGGTCAATTTAACACTTAAAATATAAATATTGATATAAAAGTTTATATTAAATAAATATTTCTTTCATTAACACACAGGAGAAACACAATGAAAACAGTCGGCGATAAACTTACACCCTTTACAATTACTGGCGTTAAGCCTGGTCAACCCGAAGATGCATTCTTCCCAATCACAGAAAAATCTTTTGAAGGCAAATGGAAAGTAATCGTTTACTATCCAAAAGACTTCACTTTCGTATGCCCTACAGAAATTGTAGCATACGACAAGTTAGCAAAGGATTTTGAAGACCGTGACGCAGTTCTGTTAACTGGTTCAACAGATAATGAGTTTTGCAAAGTAGCATGGCAGAAAGCCCACGCTGACCTACAAAAGATTACGCATATTCAATTTGCAGATACAGCCCGTCATCAACCTGGTGAAGAGCGCGGAAGTGTTAGCTTGATTGAACAACTGGGTGTATTCTACGCACCTGCCGGAGCGGCATTACGTGCTACATTTATTGTTGACCCACAAAATGTTATTCAACACATTACAGTCAACAATTTAGATGTTGGTCGTAACCCAGATGAAACATTGCGTATTCTTGACGCATTGCAAACTGGCGAACTATGCCCATGCAGTCGTCCAATCGGTGGTGAGACACTATAATGCTTGAAGCACTGTTTTTAGGTGCGCCCGTTTGGGCATGGCTACTATTTTTAGTAGTAGTCATTGCCCTTACTGTATTTGATTTGGGTGTATTAAACAAGCATGATCATGAGATTTCTATCAAAGAAAGTCTTTGGTTAAGCGCATTTTATATTGGCATAGCACTATTATTTGGTGCTGGTGTTTGGTGGTACTTTGGTCAAGACAAAGCAATAGAATACTACACAGGCTTCTTGGTTGAAAAATCATTAAGTATGGATAATGTGTTTGTGTTTGCCTTAATCTTTGGATTTTTAGGCATACCTAGACTTTATCAATATCGTGTATTAGTTTGGGGCATTATTATCGCTTTAGTGCTTCGTGCGGTGTTTATTGGTTTTGGTGCTGCAGCCGTAAGTGAGTGGCAGTGGATACTTTGGTTCTTTGGGGCATTTTTAATCATTACTGGTGTTAAAATGCTATTTGCTAAAGAAGATGACCATTCTGGATTTGATAAAAATCCTGCACTAGTTTGGATGCAAAAGCATATGAACTTAACATCAAACTATCATGGTAATAAGTTTTGGTTTGTTGAGAATGGTCAACGATGGTTCACGCCATTATTTGTAGCATTAGTTTTGGTTAACTTTGCTGATATCATTTTTGCTGTAGATTCAGTGCCTGCTATTCTAGCAATTACACAAGACCCCTTTATTGTTTATACTAGTAACATCTTTGCTATATTAGGTCTAAGAGCCTTGTATTTTGCTTTGGCAGCAATGATACACAGATTCCATTATCTCAAGTATGCATTGGCTCTAATACTAGTATTGATTGGTGTTAAGATTGTCTTAATGATGATGGGTATTAAGATTCCTGCTGTTATAGCACTAGTTATGACATTTGGATTATTGGCTGGTGGTATTGGTTACAGCTTATTTAAAACTAGAGAGGTAAATCATGCTTGAAACAGTTAGTGACTTATTTCAAGAGGCATACAGAAGAAACTGGATTACTGCCCGTGATGGTAACGCCAGCATCCGTTGGCATGATAGAACTCACATGTACATCACACCTAGTGGTATTAGAAAGCAGTATCTTCAACCAGAAATGTTTAAGAAGATTAAGTTTTCAACAGTAATGGATGCAGTACCTCCATTCTTAACGGATATTTGGGAAGAAGTAGAATACACTGACATTAGTAAAAGCTTAAAGCCCAGTGGTGAAATACCATTACACTATGGGCTTCAAAAAAATATTGACACCGAAGTCAGAGTGGTCTTACATTTTCATCCTACATATACAGTAGCTGCTATGTATGCTGGCATTGAACTCAGTGAATTAGTTAAAGAATTTCCTGAACTTGGTAGGTATACAAAAGTAGGTTGTAATGTTCCTGATGTTCCTCCTATCAGCCAAGCATTAGCTGATGCAACAATTCCTGCATTAGGTTTAACTAAAGATGGTAAGATAGAAAATCACATTGTGGGTATTGATAGGCACGGTGTAGTAGCAGTTGACACTAGCCCATGGCGTGCATTTGAGCACATAGAAAGGCTAGAACATATTTGTAAAATAGTTTTA
>Ga0129333_10004253_pt1 | contig 13409 bp, 18 predicted proteins | sample CPB6_08_DNA_FD_94474 | JGI IMG/M metagenome (GOLD analysis project Ga0129333, IMG submission 94474) | Freshwater to marine salinity gradient microbial communities from Chesapeake Bay, USA - CPBay_Sum_0.6_0.8_DNA | ecosystem: Environmental > Aquatic > Marine > Coastal | place: USA: Chesapeake... | reverse complement strand
TTTTTACGATTTTCGCTCATCGTGATAATCTGTAAATTATCTTCGTGATGTTTTCCTCCCTTGGAGATTGGAATAATGTGATCTACTTCGTGAGGAATACCAGTTTCCTCTGTCATTCTTTTTGCTTCACAATATATCTCATTTATTTTTTGTTGGTCAGCAGTTTCATCAAAAGCATCTCTCATTCTACACCTTCTACGAGCAGCAATAGAATTTAATACTGCTCTTTTATGATCTTCCCCCAAATACTTAAATTTAGTAGAACAAGAATGAGAACAAAAGCGAAGTTTCCATTTTTCGTTTATTGCTCTAAATCTACTCACAATAAATGGAGAACCGCAGTTTTCGCAATAGAGTGTTTCTTTCCTTTCTTTATTTTTATTCTCCAAATGTTTTGGTTTCTGTAAATTAAACTTTTTTATTTTTTGTTTAATAAGTGGATCAGAACAACCAAAAAATTCAGCACACTCTTTTCTACTTTTATTCTCAACAATATAAAGTTGATATAATTGTTCTTTTGTTATACTAAACTTTGGAAGCATCTTGTTTATTGTATCCACACTTTATTATTTATAATGTGTGGATATTCTACAACATTTTTTCCAATTCAGCAATACGATTGTTAATGTCTTCTTTACTAACCAAAGTTTCTGGTGAAATAGAATACATCATAATCAGGTGGGGGTAAAGCGAATTTAAGTCAAAACTTACAACCCAATCATACATTCCAGGAATCGGTTCTTTTACATAGGCACCAGCATACTTCTCATCTTTCTGAGTTTTATTCTTCGGTGGAATTACAATATTCCTTTTCTTCAGATAAGTGTAGATAATATTATCCCACATCCGAACCTGATAGAATACATCAGCGTAGTTTACCTTAGCGTCATATGCCATCGTCAATGCTAGCTCAATCAGTTTCATCTTGTCTTCCAAACGGTCAACAAGTTCTACGTCAATGATGTTATACTCAATAAACTTTTGCCATCCTTTAGTATAGAAATCCTTAAAGGTATCATACTCAGAGTGGTCTAGTTTCTTCTGCCCAAGTTCGACTTCAGCAATGTAATCAAGACGATAAGATTCTTGTGCTTTGTAAGTAAACTTCTTATAAAGGTCGAGATAATCAAGTTGAGTCAGACCACCAACGTCAAACACAGTATGCTTGCGACCATTGATAAACACTTCGCCTTCAGTAACGAGCCCCCAGTTAGAAAAACGCTTCATCAGTTTCTCACCAAGAACACGATTCAGACGTTTACAAATATAAGGAACGTCATACATCTGAATGTTCCATCCAGTAATCACATCGGGAACATCGACCATCCAATAGTTAATGAAGTGATTGAGAAGTTCATACTCCGAGGGGCAATGATGATAAGTAACATCCTTGCGAGTATTATTAAAGGGTTTGACTCCCCAAGTAATAATCTTCTTGGTGGTGTAATCCTGAATAGAAATAGAAAGGATTTCTTCTGATGCTGATTCCACATCTGGGAATCCACCTTCAGAAGCAACCTCAATATCAAGAGTTACCAGTTTGATTTTGCTGATATCAAACTTGATTTCATCTTCAGGGTAATTTTCGGAAATGTATTGATAGATGTATCGGTCGTTTCCGTAAATCTCAAATCCATCTACACCCTCATACTTTTTATAAAACTCACGACAATCTCTGATTGTGCCTGGTTTTATTGGTTCTACAGATTCTCCACTTAATGTTCTATACTTGGATTTTTTTTTAGTTTTTACAAAGAGAGTGGGATAAAACTCATCTCTGTTCTCAAATCTTTTTCCATTCTCAACTCCACGAACTAAAATCTGATTTCCAATCAACTGGACATTAGTATAAAACCTTTGCGTCATTCTTTAGTCAGGTCCTCGTATTTCTCAAGTAGTGTAGGTGTCGGGTTCGCAAGAGTTAGAATCTTATCGGAACTCATCATAAATGTAGTTTGCTTTGTGTATCCACAAAGATATGGTTCTAAAGTTTGGTCACTTTTAACCACAAAGGGTTTTATCAATTTACAGTCAGGTTCTCCGAGTTCTGAAGTTACTTCCTCAATCTGTGAGACCAAGATCAGATTGTTCGTCAGTGCTAATAGTTTCGTCATTTTGTTCGATTCCTAATACTTGAGTTTCATACATTTTTTTGAGTTGATCATTGGGTTCCACAATTGTAACTATCCAATCAGGAACTAACTCAACTGTAGTGTCTTTTGATAGAGAAGGCCAAGAATTTAAAGAGATACTTACCCTACTTCCATTAGTAGTTTCATTTTCATCCTCATCCTCAAGGATTCTATAAGTTCCATTCACCGAAACTGTACAGGGTTTTTCTAAGATATAACAAACTAATTTTTCCTCCAAAAATCCTTCTTTAATATCTGAGATTATATTTTCTCCAGATTTTAAAACAGCAAGTTTTACAGACATACTTAACTCATACCTCCAATCATTATAGCAAGAAAAAAGGGAGGCGTCAACTGGATTTTGCCAGTTGCCTCCCGTGGCAATGCGCCGACGATATTCAGTTATATTTATAGATAGTCCTTACGCTTATGGTGCTCGGGAACAATCCTGCCAAGAGTAACTGTTAAAAGCCCATCCTCAAAATCAACTGATCGTACTTCCGTATCATCAGAGAGTGTCCACGCTCTCTTAAAACTCCGTTGAGCCAGACCTTTGTGGAGATAGTTGAACTCCGATTCTTTATCTTCTTTCTGGCCCTCCACAAAGAGTTTGCCATCTTGCGTGTAGACATAAACCTCCTTTTTCCTAAATCCAGCAAGTGCAAGTTCGAGTCTTGATTCTACATTACTTACTTGAACTAGATTATATGGTGGATAGTTAGAAGTCGTTTCGTGAAGATTAAAGAGACGATCAAAATATTCATCAAGACCGATTGAGTTGCGCGTGATTCTATCCATCAAAGCAGGAAGATCCGCAGCAGTATAACGTGCAAGGTTAGTCATTATGGTAGCTCCTTTTTAAAGCGAGTTTGTGTTTTGTGGACCCTTTCGGCATCCATTATTAATTATACAAGAAATAAAAAAAAGAGGTATCGGAAAAACCGAACCTCTTTTAGGGTGTTCCGACTTTCGTAGAGACCGCACGAAGGTCTCATACTTATTTATTCAGGTTCTACGCCTTTTCCTTTTTTACCAATGTTATATTTCTGTTCCAAAATCCAATCTCCCTTATCTTTATAAGAAAGAACTTTTATTTGATTCAGAGGTGCAATATCACTCACAGAATCAAGTTTCGTAACAGTTATAAGTCCCCAATCTGCAAGAAGACGAACGATGCGATTGCGTCTCTGAACATCATTTACTGTAAGATTAGCATGTTTGCCATCAAGAGCAAACAGTTCTTTAAAATGAACAATATAATATCTACCTTGCTTATGAAGAATATGACAAGATTGATATAGTTTTTTTTCTTTTCGTGAAGCAACTCCAATACGTGTCAAAGTTTCACGAACTTTTAGAAAATCATCAGGTTCATTCAGAATGACCTCCACCATCATATCAGAAGACCAATTTACTTGAGGTTCAATTGTTTGATTAGTCATTTTGTTCCGCCAGTTTCAAGTCGTTTTTTGATAAAATTAATTTGTTCTTTTGTCAGGATTTTCAATGCTTGGGATGCTTTTTCATTACTATATCCATAGTATTGTTTAATACATTCTAAGTCTTTGATTTTATCCTTTCGGATCCAGGGAGAAAATCTCTTCTTTTTCCTTAGACTATTTAGATAAAATGAATATTGCATATCTTTATCCAAATGATGATTCATATTCATCTCATTTGCGAAAAGAATGCAGTCAATGTGTCCCGATGAACAACGATTAATAATATAAGGATTATATTCTTTAATATTTTCTGACAAATCTTCCTTAGTAAAATTAATCGAATTCAACCAATCCTTCAATTCCATAATTAAACAGCAAAAGTTCTTTACGTTGTTTCTGTTCTCTCATATATTCACCAACGGAACGCATCGTGTAAGTCAAATCAAACTCAGCAGCATTCCAATTTGTAAATCGGTCTTTCACCAATTGATCAGAATTATAACTGATTAGTTGATCCATATTATTAGAATCACAATCAGAAGCAAACTTATCGTGATCAAATCCTTTGTGCATTGATCCCTTATTCCCATAGAGATTATCCTTAATATCATAAGGAGGATCAAGATACATGAAAGAACTCTTGCTTCCATCCATCAAGTAATCATAGGAATAATTAGTTATATGCCAGTTTTCTATAAGTTTTGAATATTCTGGAAGTTTTTCAATACCACGCAAAGAAAAATTATTATTTGATGCTTGTGGAGAAAATGAAGAACTTTCTGTCAGACCAGAAAAAGAACACTTATTGACGATATAAAAAGCGACAGCACGATCAAGATTTGTTTGGTGAAGATCATTAACCGAAACCTTGGCATCCCCAAAAAGCACTTTTGCTTTGTCTGGGGTATTGTGTTGAGATTTAAGAGTGGTAAGAGTGGTTTTCATATCCTCACCAAACATCTGAAGTTGTTGCCAGAAGTTCACCAGAGGTTCATAAAGATCATTTACCCAAATCTTAAGATTGGGATATTTTTTTGTAATATGAATTGCTACAGAACCACCACCCAAAAATGGTTCACGGAACTCATCATAATTGCGAAGATCTGGAAAATATGGATCCATCTTAACGCAAGCGCGAGACTTACCACCTGGATACCTCAAGGGTGTCTTAAGAGATTTCATTTGAATTCACACTCACACATAATTTCAGTTAGTGCCGCCAAGAGGTTAATTTCTTGGTCTGCAACAAACGCAATTTGATACTGATACTTAGCAATCACAAGAACCGCAGCAGGAATTGATTGTGGTTCAAGATGGGTATAACAAGCATCATAGACCCTACGAAGAATCAGAGATGAATCATTATCCAGATTGGATACTACCCACTTACGAACCTCAGTAAAGTTCTTCTCTTTCATATTCTTGATAAGTTCATTCGTAGAAATATCTGAGAATGAAGCAAGAATACCAGAATCAATTTTGCCACCAACAGAATATCGTTGGCATTCATTCAAGGCTCGCCTGAAATCTGGAAAGTGCTTATTAAGCAGTTCAACTAGAACCCTGTCTTCATATTCAATCCTGTTTTGCTCAAGAATTGCTTGAAGACGTTTGAAAAACTTAGCAGCAAGTTGTGCTTTCTCTTTTCCTTTGATTGAGAAATCAACAACGGCACAACGAGAATGAAGAGGTTCAATAATCTTGTTCTTGTAGTTACAAGTGAAAATAAAACGACAGTTCTTATAGAACTGCTCAATATTGGCACGCAAAAGGAGTTGAACATCACTACCCGTATTATCTGCCTCATCGATAATAATAACTTTATGTTTACTATCAGAAGTCAGAGATACTGTAGAAGCAAAGTTCTTTGCCTGGTTTCTTACAGTATCAAGGAAACGTCCTTCATCAGAACCGTTGATTACATAGCAGTCAGCACCCAGTTCATTACAGAGTGCTTTTGCAACTGTTGTTTTACCAATCCCAGGAGGACCAGAAAGAAGTAGATTGGGAATTTCACCTTTCTCTACAAAGTCCTTAAATGTCTTTTTAGTTTGTTCTGGAAGAATACAATCCTCAATAGTTTGAGGACGAAAAGATTCTACCCAGAGGAATTCAGTGTTACTCATAATTTAGATCCTTTTTAATAAGGTTAAGGTTATCAAGATGTTTTTGATACATCAAAATATTATCATCTATTTCTTCTTTTGTTTGATTATTAAATGAACCAAATGCGGATTTCCAATAAGGTTGATTATCTTTTATGGATCTCCAACATTCAAGTTTACTTTGAATTTCATTTATACACTCATCAATAGTTTCAATAGGTTTCATAATTTTTCACAAATAAAAATAATCAAATGCAATCCAAAATTAGGTGATAAACAACAATCTTTCAGACAAAAAAAATGTTAGTGCCCTTTTAATTGTTTTGTTTTCAATCTTCCACATATCCATTCTGGTCGTCTTTCGGGCATACGGAGGTAGTTGTCCTTCACCCAAGGTTTTGAGGAAATATATCTTTTATATGCCTCAAATGTATCTATTGAAGTATCAAATTTAAATTCATCAGGCATAGCACGGGCAAATGGGGTCACTTCAGTAATCTTACCTTTGGGGAAAAGGTAGTATGCGTGAAGGAGAGTATTATAGCACGAATGTTGCTTGCCGTAACGAAGTTGGTATTCGTCACACAGGTTCATACCGTGCTTAATCAACCAATAAGCATTGTGGATAGATGCTGCTGCCCATTGGGTGCAGGGATGGTTCCTGAATGCCCCCTTGGCGGTGCTGTAAGGGGTTCCGTCTGCCTTAGGGAGGGTTCCATACCCGTGATACCAGGAGGAGGCAACGATGGAGAGCATCTGGCAGCACTCTAGGGGCATTTTGACGATGTGCTTGTCTGGGAGGCAGGTGGCACTCTCAGCAGGCCAAGGGCAGGTCACAAAGATGTTCATAATAAAAACAGAATATCAGAAGCAGTATTTTTGAACTACATACTTGACTTTATCGGGTTTATCTTCCATCCAGAATGCTTCGTGTTCAATTGCACGATTTTCTGGATGCATTTTTGTCGATGTTTGCAAATCATCTAGACGACGTTGAGATAGTGGCATTTGATATTTATTGATTCCAAATGCTTCATACCATTCTCTACCTCCTGCCTTACAATCTTGTGCCATATGAACTGCTTCGTGATAGATGGTTTCGTTAATCCAATACTTAGGATTATCGGTCTTTTTCATTCGTGTAGTACATACTGTCATCAGGTTTTTATCAGATTCATAATATCCAAAGATATCAAGTTTCCGACAAACTGGAGCATTTTCTACGAACCGAACTTTATGAGAAGCAAGTTCGTAGATTTCACGACCGATAGGAGTGAGGTAGAGAAGAAATTCCATCATTCAAAAGACGAATCAGGTTCCATAGCAATGTAGTATGTTACGTCAAAGTTTTTATTGACGAAACGAGAAAGGAGTTTCTTAGAGATTACAACCTCATAAGAACCAGGGAGAATCTTGATATTCTCAACCTTGAAATTGAAAGTAAATACCTCATCAGTTTCACCAACAACTACAGAGTGCTCGTTGGAAGTATCGTTCTTCTTATCACGAACAACGAGTTTCACAACACCCGCTTCACCAATCACAGAAAGGTCTGGGAGCTGATAGATTGCTGATGCTTTGATGAGTTTATCAAGTTCTTTTGTATCAAGAACAAAACAAACATCTTCACTTGGGAGAACAAGTTCTTTTTCTGGAGGAGTTACGATTACATTAGGGTCGGCAAAGAAATACTTTGACCGTGACTTACCCTCACGAATCATAACGTAGTTGTCATTCTCAAAGTCAAGTTCAGGACTATGGTAGAGATTAATACCATTTAAAAACTGGTTTAGGTCATAGATACCAAAGTCTTTAGGAAACTCTTCTTCTACAGATGCCTCTGCTAGGATGTTTTTCATCACAGAAATGGTACGAAGTTTATTGCCTCCTTTGAATAGAATAGATTGATTGATGCCTGCGAAGTTTTTTAGTAGAGTTAGAGTTTTATCAGATAGTTTCATAATAATCAACGAAATTCAGAGAGACCATTATCTTTGCGGGAGTAGTGCCCATCAAAGTGGAGAAGTAGCATAGCATAATGAATGACCTTCATCAAGTCACGTTTGTTGCGACCATCTTTGTCACCATAACGAGAACCGTATTTCAGGATGTTTGCTTGGCAGAACCCAACTGCTAGTTTCTTTGCTGCCATCAGGTCAATTGTTTGAATGTCAGCATAACCATCTTGGTCACCACAGTAATGCCCACTATAGGTGCCAGTCACATAATCCTGAATATCTTTAAGAATTTTATCTTCATTGTATTTCCAGAGATGATTTTTAGATTCGTTCATAGTAATTTTGTATTCAATAGGTTCGTTAGGCATAAAGAGGGAAGTCATAATTAACCTCCCCCTATCATATCAGGATTGTGCCTGTTCGTCAAGATCATAGGTTACATGTTCACCATCCTCAACCTTGAAATCAGCATCAAATTTATCATAGAGGTCAAGGAATGCTGCCTTGGTTTCATCATCAAAACGATTGACGCAAACTTGAATTGCTTTTTCCTTTTTACCAAAGATGCTGTAGGCACGGATGATGTGAACCAGACGACGAGTGCTGATAATTTCGTCAATACCACCATCATAGAAGGTTTTACGAATTACATCACCCCAATCGGCAAGTCGATTGCAGAAATCATCAACACCAGTCAGACCCAGTTGCTTCGCAACACCTTGAAGGATTTTCACTTCAACTTGAGTGTTGGGATAAGGTTGCTCAAAGGTCACACAGAATCGTTCAAGGAATGCCTCATTCAGAACGTTAGTGCCAATGAAACGACCATCATCAGAACCCTTACCTTTGGTGTTTGCAGTTGCAATCACATTGAACCCATTAGCAGGTTTGATGAACTTACCAATCTTTTTCAGGAAGACACCTTTACCTTCAAGGATGGATTGGAGACAGAGGATTTTGTTACTAGCAAGGTCAATTTCATCGAGTAGCAGGATTGCACCTCGTTGTAGTGCCTCAATGACAGGTCCGTTATGCCAAACTGTTGCCCCATCCACAAGACGAAAACCACCAATAAGATCGTCTTCATCAGTTTCAATAGTAATGTTCACACGAATTAGTTCCCGACCCAGTTGAGCACAAGCTTGCTCCACACTGAACGTTTTACCATTACCCGAAAGACCCGTAATGAACGTAGGATAAAATAGACGGGACTGAATAATTTTTTTAACATCAGCAAAATTACCAAACTTGACGAAGGTATCATCTTTATCGGGAATAAGGTTTTGTTCTACAGCAGGAAGGGCAGCAGGTGCCTGATAAGTGCGTTCGATCTGCTGAACTTTCTCAGGAGTCACTTCCAGATTCCAACGACCCCGTTGCGTCTTGAAAGGTTCAAGATGTCGGGTTACGGTCTGATAGTTGAGTTGCTTAGAAGCACAGAATCCACGAATATCTGCAGAAGTAAATTCTGTGCCGAATAGGGATTGCAGTTCAGAAATCAGTTCTTCTTTGTTCATCATCGGTTTGCGGGGCATAATAAAGGGTGTTGGTCGTTTCGTTTCAACAAAGTAATTATAGGGCATAAAGGGGGCAGTTGGAACCCCCAGTGGTCAGTTTTTTAACTGTCCTTTGAGTTCATTAAAATATAATTCATCCGCAATATGACCAGTATATCCAGAATAGTATGATTTAATTAATGTAGGAATTCCTATAGCAGTAATGCAACTACTACATTTAATCCAAACTTTTTTATTTTTATGATCAACAATATGTTCAAATGGGAATTTAGTCTTCATAGGTAAATGTTTTATTTTTAACTTTAGTATCAAATTCACCAGTACGTCCTGGATTCATTTTTCCAACTTTAACATTCTTACCCTTACCTGGCCAAGATGTTTTAGATGTTCCTTTTAATGAAGCAGATCCTCCCGGTTTTCTTTGAATTAAAACCGAATCTTGATCGTCATTAGAAGAACCAGATTTCACATTTCTTTTATGCTTAAGTCCAGATTCAGTGCCCAGTTTTTCAATAGTTTTTTTAAACTTTCTTTTACCCATTTTACCAGAAGAAACTACATGAGATTTTTCGCCCACCTTTTTTTCTTGTGGAGTTCCAGGATTTTCAGTATATCTCCCAGAAACTTTTGTAGGTCCAGGAAGACCAGCACCACGAATTCTTCTCTCAGTTCTTTTACTTCTTTCTTTATTTTCCTTAGATGACTTATCTCCCCTCTGGCCAGAAAGAATAGCCATACCTCCTTTTTCAGATTTTGATCGAATTCTAGTTAGAGATGTCTCTTGAATTAAATGACATTCGATTACAAACTCTCGAAACGTTTTCATTTTTATAAAAATTTTATAGTTATTTATGCCACCAAAGAAATAAATTCAGAAAGGATTTTTTTGTTCATTTTCTTAGCACCAAGAGATTTAGTAAATGCAGTTTTGATTTTTGACTTAGAGGCATCTTCGTCTACCTCAAATTCTGTGCTCTTATTTAGAGCATTACCTGAAATACCAAAGTATTTGTGATAACCAGAGGAAGTCAGAACAAAACTCTTCTCCTTTTTCCAACGGGCAGTTACATCAATCCCCTCCTTTCCATCAGCATATCTACGAATAAAACTGGATGCCTGACCACTCTCAAGAAGACGCATACCTACGAAATTCATAGATGGGAACCTATCCCGAAGATTCTTGAGAATTAGGTCAGTGAATTGCATATATCCACGATAGGAACAATCCCCCATTTTATAGACATTACCAGTTTTTCGGTCACGAAGAAAGCACTTTTCATCTACATAGGCAGTTCCAAGATAAGGTTCATTCTGCCAGGCTCGTTTGATACTACGATGATAATGTAGTGGAGCACCTTCACCATCAGTTAGAACAACACAATGAACTTTCTGTAGTTTATTTTCCCGTTTGAATTTGGGCAGAATTTCATAAAGAGCAACTAGTGATTCATTTAGTGGAGTTCCTGAAAGATGGAGTCGAGAAGGAATACTATATGTCTGATGAGAGTTTTTACTGAAATACCTAGCAATCCTGAAGAAATTCTTCATTTGATTTTCCAGTTCAGAGTTACGAACCTTGCTGGTGAAGATATTCATCAGACGGAAATATTCGTGAATTGCAAACTCATTTTCTTTCTTCACAGTATGCTCTGATGGGGGAAGATGCATACCAGATTTGGTCGTTTTGATTTGTGGACCAAAACTATCTGTAAAGGCATAAACCTCAAAGGGAATTGATACTTTTTTACAGAACCAAATGAGATTATAAAGTTGCTTCATAGTATCCAGAAGCACATTTCCCATAGAACCTGACCAGTCCAGAATAAACACTAGACCGTGATTTTTACCATCAGCAAGTGTGGTTACTTTCTTGAACAGGTCTTCATTATACCTGTAGGTGTGGAGTTTAGATGTGTCCAATACTCCAGTCCTACTAGTATGAGAACGAGCATAAGAATCAGCAGATTTTCGACATTCAAATTCTTTAACAAGATAATTTACCTCCCGTTGAGCAGAACGTTTGAATTCAATGTACTCTTTATCTACAGGTTGAAGTAGTTCTTTTTGAAAGGAATCGTTCCAGATTTCATCACAATGATTATGAATATCAGAATTGGGAACAATTACACTCTCAAGATTTACTTTAGGAATCTCAAGATAAACAGTTTCATTATAACTATTCTCTACAAGATTCTTAATTGAATCATTAAGAGAATTCATAGTGCTTACCTCTGGGTCAGCACCTACACCACCTTCCATACCATTCTGAAGACCTTCACTTTCCCTCTTACCTTCAGTAGAAGATTCGTTAGAAGCATTGTCTCCATTAGAATCCTCGGATTCTTCAGAATCAATCTGACCTTCTACCTTTTCACCATCTTCACCAGAACCAGATTGACCACCTTGATTTGGATGAAGATTGATTTCAGGAATTTCTGCTTTTTGGAACTGCTCTTCTTTACAGTACCTATAAAGAACCTCAGAGGCAAGTAGAGCATCACCGAAAGTTTCAGCATCACCAATCATATCAATGATTTCCTGCTCTTTCTCATTAAAAGAAAGTGGAATGAATGCACCGATTTTGAAGTAAAGGTTCGCACGGTCGGCAAGGTTCATCTTGGAAACATCTTCGTCTCCAATCATAAAGAAGTCATCATCGTTCAGTTCCTTATAAGCACCGTAGAAGGTCTTAGGAAGACCAGGATAACGACGTTTGATTAGTTTCTCTACACGGGCATCCTCAACCACATTTACGAACTGTGGAGGAACTTTTACTTGCTCAGACCAATCCTCATCGGGAGTATGAAGTGCATGGGCGGTTTCATGGGCAACGAGCATATCATAAACAAGGTTGCTTGCTTTCTTCCACATTGGAAGAGTTAGAACACGGGTATGAACATTAAAGCAAGCAGTTTGTACGGGTTTATGTTCTACTACAAGGTTCTCAGTTGCCAAAAGTTTGGCAAGCATCCCCTTCACTTCAAAATTTACAGTCATCGGTGTTTTGGTTGCGTATGAAAGTATTATACAAAAAAAGGATGCCTTGTGGGCATCCTGTGGACAGTTTGGGAAGTGGTCTCAACCAATAATACTCTGTCTCCACTCTTCACTCATATTCACCATAATAACTTCTGCTGCTTCTGGTGTTTCAGCATATCCTTCATCAAGTAAATGTGAGAGGATGATGTCGTAGAGGTCATAATTTTCACCTACACCACTTTTTTTCAATCTATCCAAATGTTTTTTATGTCCTTCTTCATCTCTTGCAATATGTCTATTTGGAACTGTTGGTTTTCTACCACGAACTTGTTGACTAGCATTCCACTTATCTCTCAATAGAAAATTATCTGCACCACTTTTAGCAGCAGTTCTTCTTCCCTTTTCAGTTTTTTTATCTGCAAAGGACTTTGACTTTTGTTGCTTACCTATAACATTAATAGCACTTCTCATATTCCCCACTCTTCTATCACTACCTACTTTTTCTCCACTTTCTCTTTTAGCATTATTTCTTTCAAGATGCCTTTTTATTTGATTTTGCATCTTTGGTTCATTCATAGGTTTGAATGCTTCATCAAGTTGCTGATTTTCAACAACTTCCAAATATGCTTCTTGAAGAGTACGAAATTCTCGTGCGTCCATTTTTACGAATACTTTTTAGTTATTTATAAAAAAACACCCCACGTTTGGGGTGCTTGTTCTTCAGTGCTTGACGACGTGCTTTTGCTTGTCGTAGTGCTTGAGGTTTTAGTTTTCGTTTTTGCTCCTTTTTGGAGTGATGCTGCCAGTTTGGAGTGTGCATTGGTTTTGTCTGTTCTTAGGACACTATACGGGAAAATCCTTTGACCTTATCAAACTTTGTGACACTTTCAAATTTGTCCTCCAGACCCGTCTTATGGGAAATCACGAAAATATTAGCATCTTTAATCACATAACGAATAATCTTTAAGAATTCTTCAGTTCCAAATCCATCAAGTGAACTATCAAACACTTCATCCATAATTAGAAGATTTGTATTCATGGAGTTCTTGAATCTCGCAACTTCCCTCCACGTAAAAAGTAATGCAAGGTCAATTCTCATTTTTTCTCCTTCACTAAAAGAAGCATATGAGAAGTCTTCGTGAATAGGGGATTGAACGGTTTCGTTAAACTCTTCATCAAGAGTAAAGTTAATATAGAAATCCATCATCTGAAGATAACGATTAACTTGCTGATTTATCAGCGGTAGATACTTCTTAATGATTTTGGATTTAACTCC
>Ga0129333_10004252_pt1 | contig 13409 bp, 16 predicted proteins | sample CPB6_08_DNA_FD_94474 | JGI IMG/M metagenome (GOLD analysis project Ga0129333, IMG submission 94474) | Freshwater to marine salinity gradient microbial communities from Chesapeake Bay, USA - CPBay_Sum_0.6_0.8_DNA | ecosystem: Environmental > Aquatic > Marine > Coastal | place: USA: Chesapeake... | reverse complement strand
TGATATCGATTTTTCAGTTTGTGATATTCAGGTACAACTTGTGTGAAAGATCCTGCTTTGCTTTCTTTCACAGTGATCAAACTCATGGGCATTTCAATACCATTGGTTGAGTTGATTACTACACTACTACTTTCTACAGGTGCCACTGCCATCAGTGTTGCGTTTCGTACACCATAGGCTCGCATTTGTCCACGCAGACCGTCCCAGTTTAGTTCAGGCGAAAAGTCCGTGAGTTCGTTGACCCCGGCACTACGTCTCTCCCAAGGAAAGATACCTTTACCGTAGTAGGTGTGGTCCGAATCTTTGCAACGGCCACGCTCTTTGGCAAGTTCGACCGTAGCTTCTGTAAGGTAGTAGGCCTGGTGTTCCATCCACGACTTAACTTCGGCAAGAGCATCTTTGTCACCGTATTGGAATCCCCGCTTGGCATGCCAGTAAGCAAGGTTAGTAATGCCGATACCAAGCGGCTGTATTTCGTCATTCGATAACTGCGACTGGATTGATAAGAAGTCTTGGTAGTCAAGGATATTACACAAGGATCTCTGAAGAATTCTGCAAGCACGACGCATGTCTTCAGGGTTCCTGAACGCACCCCAGTTAATACTTCCGAGCGTACAGAGCGCGATGCGCCCATCAGCGTCATCCAAACGCTTAAACGGCTTTGTAGGTAAGAGAATTTCACAGCAAAGGTTACTCTGGTAGATAGTGTGATACTCAGGATCAAATGGTCCTTGATTCATCACGTTGTCAATGAACACTAGATAAATGCGACCAGTGTCTGTTCGCTCCTTAAGTATACCAGATTTGAAGACTTCTTCAGCAGACATAGTCTTCTTCCGGAGGTCAGATCTAGCTTCATATTTGACATAAAGATCTTCAAAAAGTTCAGTGTTCCGATAGAATGCTTCGTATAGGTCCGGGACTTCATTGGGGTCAAAGAAAGTGATATTCTCTTTGTTTTTAAATCTGCGCCAAAAGAAAGCAGATAACACCACTCCGTAGTCCATGTGTCGAACCCTGGTCTCTTCTGTGCCCTGATTGTTCTTGAGAACAATGAGATCATCGAATTGATGATGCCAAATTGGATAAAAAACTGTAGCCGAAGCATTTCTAATACCACCTTGTGAACACGAACGTAAGTCGCCAAACCATTTCTTAAGAAAAGGAATCATGCCAGTGTGCATGATTTCCCCACCACGTATGGGTGATCCTAAGGGTCTTAAACGTCCAATTTCCAAGCCAATGCCAGCACGTTTACTGGCATACTTGGCCATCATCTCACCAGAGGCAAAGATTGAGTCCAGATCGTCATCTGACCTGATAAGAACACAAGAGCTAAACTGCTTAGTGGGAGTGCCAAGACCAGCAAGGACTGGAGTAGCCAATGTGAAAAGGCCGTCCGAAGCCGCTGTGTAATACTCTTTGATATATCGCATGCGAGCTGTGTTAGGCTCTTCTTTGTGGAATACAGTTGCAGCAGCAACCATGTATCTAACTTGTGGGGTTTCATATATTTCTTTCGTTGCTCGGTTTCGCACCAAGTACTTTTCGATCAGTTGTTCAATGGCAGCATAGCCATACTGTTCGTCTTTGGAATGATCTATCATGTCATTCATACGATTCCAGTCTTCTTGACTATACCATTCAAGAAGTTCAGGAGTGTACAATCCTACCTCAACATTCTTTCGAACAATGTCATAAAGATGTGGCGGTTCATATGTTCCGTACACATCTTTGCGCAACATACTAAGTCTTTGCTTGCCAGCTACATATTGATAGTTAACATGTCCCACATCAGGATTGGATTCAACGTCAATCAAATCAACAATAGCACGTAGAGTAATACCATCAATTTCTTTGGTTGTGATACCATCATAGAAATGTAGTTGTGTTCTAATCTCTATCATGCTCTGACTAACATCTGCAATACCAGAGCATACTTTGGCGATTTGAGCTTGCCATTTTTCAAGGGCTAGAGGCTCGCGGCCGCCGTGCCGCTTAACTACAGTTATGTTTTTCATTCTCGCTACTTAATTTGTTGTTGTATTTGTTCTAGATCAACTCTACGCTTGGGGTTTTGGTGTCCTAGGTTGATATTTACTATCTCGTCTCTATCCCAATTCAGTATATATTTCTTTTTGTTGATCAGGACTAAATTGTCGCTTCCGACCTCGGTTAATTCAGCATCGTCAATATCTGGGTGGTTTATTATTGCTATAGTGTACAGTATTCCTAGCCCTCTTGCAAGCGGACAGAACAAATTATCTTCAATGAGTTGCCAAGGGTCTGGCCACGTAGTGCGTTCATCCCAGTGCAAGTGATAAGGAATCCACGGAGAATCAAACCACCAATGGTTAATGTTGACCAAGGCCTGATCCAGTGGCTGCGACAGCGATTGAGTTCTTAGCTGGTTCCAGGCCGCTAACCTGTCACCAAATTGTTTATGCCACATTAGGCTAATCTTGTAACTGAGTAACTTATTTTTGCGTTGGATATTGATGTCGAGTACAAAATAGAAACAACATTGTCTGCTTCTGAAGCACCGATTGTGACACCAACTGGCGTATTTTCAAAGTAGCTGTCATTCACAGTTATGCTGTTGCCTCCGTTGGTACTGGCCACAACAGTTAGTGTTCCTGTACGAGTGTTGGTAATGTTACCAACAGCTTGTGTTATTGTATACTCCATGTTGATTGCTTTGTTGAATTCAGCATCGATTGTAAACAATGTTACATTTGAAGATACATTGGCCAGGTTAGTCTTGATACCAGTGGCTCGTTGATATGATCCCAACAACAATCTTTCAGTGCCATCAACAGCAATACTTCGTGTGTCCGAAATTCTAATTCTAACTTCGTGTGACCAAATAATATTATCGTCGGGACGCTGGAATAAATCTCCAATGCTGACGTTGTCAGAAGTTAGGATATCAATGACTGGGGCAGATGGAAACGTGTAACCATTGAACTCGTTGGCAACGTCTAGGAATGTGTTGTATCCGGTTGCATTGAGTCTGCAATTTTCTATATAAATTCCATTCCAGTAGATGTTGTCAAATGTGCTACTAAGAATTCGCACTCCAGTCGGTCCACCCAACACAGGAGCATCGCCACCAAGGTAAACGCCACGATACAGTGTATCAAATGTCGAATCGCTTACCACAATGCCTTTGATCTGTTGATCAGTTTTTGTAGCAGACCAGAAGCCACTGAAATTACAATTGTTGATTTTGACATTTTTACAAACCAAAGCTTCTGTGCTGGCCCAACGTATGGCAGCAGTGTCGGGATGTTGCAACGCTGCGGTACCAGTGCCAGTGGTAGGTCCAGTTGCAGTAAATATCACGCCAACTGTGTTAGACGATGCACCAATCACTGTGAAGTCTGTTGTTCCTACACTGAGAATTGCATAGTCAAGTCCGGCTACGATTTCTGTTGCAGTTTTTACATCATTGGTAGCAAAGTCGACAATGTCTTCGCTGGTCATTGGACCAGTAAAACTAACACCTGTCAATGCACCTTGGTCAATGTCTTGTAGCAAGCCACCATTCATCAGCAACACATTGGTTGAAAATTCAATGTCAATGATTGAAATGTCTTTGGGCGGAATAGCACCGTTTGTTCCAATGCTTACACCAGTTTGTTGTTGGCTGTCAGCAGTGCGCCAAATGTATTCTGGCATGTTTTCTTCTTGCCAGAATATTGGATCGCTGATGCTGACTCCGACAGGAACTTGCACCTGTGCTCTGTAATATCTTCCTTCATTGTAAACCAATATACCTTCGCCCCAGGGGTTATCATCTGTCCATTGCAACACGCGGAATAGAATAGTTGTTCCGCCGGTGCCTTCGCCGTATAATGTAGCAAATGAAGGGATGGCCAATACGTCACAAATAATATAGACGCCAGCAGGGAAAAACAAACTTCTTCTCACAGCTGGGTTAGTATCAACACAATACAGTTGATACAGTGCTCGATTTATAGCAGCAGTATTGTCGGTGTCGCCGTCGCCAACGATTCCAAAATCTGTGGCCACTGCATAACTATCCAGTCTTGCTTGTATAGATTGTCTGACTGGGTCACCCGGTGTGGGACCAGTCTGCACAGGATAGCCTCCAGCCAAGCCTTGATAGATATAAGGGCTTAGTTCTAGTATGTCCGAAAATTCAGTGAGAATCTCGGTGTTGCCTACTACAGGTGCGCCCTCGGACAGCTCTCCATTTCCGATAAACAATCTGCGTTCATCGACTGCCCAACCCAATTCGCCACCGGCCAGGGGTTGTGGTAGGTCTACTAGTAAACCTTTTCTGTTGGTAATTCTTGATATTTGTACGATTGCCACTGTGATAATCCTTGCAATATCACATATTTAGCATGTAGTACTGTTCAACTCTTTTCCACCAGAGTACACGATATTTCTCAAATTCTGTGCCTTCTAGCACAAATTCTTGGTATTGCGGTTTTCCTACAATGTTGTGATTGGCATCTAAATCGGGTTTGACGCACATCAAAACAACGCCCTTGCGTATTTTTGTACCATGTAGCTCATTGTGTGCTTCTGCATAGGCTGCAAGTTGCATAAAGTAATCTTCAATATATTCACGCTTTTTGGGCTTGTTTGATTGCTTGTAATCTAGGATGCTTTCTTCATTTAAATGAATTCCGGCACCGTCTGTGGTGCCTGCATACACTCGTGGAAAATACAGTGGAACTTCAATTCCCCAAAATTCTGACACATTTACCAGTCCGCGGTTGATAACTTCTTCAGCCATGACATGACTGGGCCACGAAAATGGATTTGTGCCGCGCTCTTTGTGCGTGCCTGTTTTTACATAGTGCTCGAGATACGTGTGCATGCGTGTGCCACGGTTGGCAGCTTCAGTGGTAATTTGCTGAGCACGTTCGTGTCCCATGCGATTGCGCCAGGCATTGAGCGCTGCCTTGCTTTCTTCTGTTTTGGTTTTGTCAAGTATGGTAGTCACTGACGGCAATTTGTTGCCATCGGGCGTGGCGTAGAAACGCTTGCCCTCGATTACAACTCTGGGCACGGGCTGGTAGTCGAATTTAGGATTATACATTGATTTGTTCCACAGTTATGCCGGATCGTTCCAGAAATTTCAAGCCCGCATCATCTCTATAGTTCGTACCATAATAAACACTACCAATGCCTGACTGAAGAATCAGCTTGGCACAGTGGATACAAGGGCTGTGAGTAACAAATAAACTAGCCCCAAGGCCACTGTCGTTAGACTTCGCCAGTTTTGCAATGGCATTTGATTCTGCATGTAACACTTCATCTTTGGTTACCAATCTATATCTACGCATGGCTTGATATTCTTGCACATACTCTTCATATGGAAATTTTTCTCGAATTTCTTCTTCGGGCATGAATCCAGCTTTGGCTGCATTCATATATTCTTTGTGCTCACACTCGTTGTCCCAACCCACGGGCATGCCGTTGTAACCAATTGAGATAATTCTGTCGTCTTTGACAACAATAGCACCCACGTGCATGCGTTTGGCAGGACTTAATTCAGCAAACCTACGTGCGGTGTCCATGTATGCTTGTTTAAATTTTTCTTTCATTACACTCTAAAGCTTTCGCCGCAACCACAGCGATCACGCTCGTTGGGATTGCGGAATTCAAATCCTTCGTTTAAACCTTGCCGCACAAAATCTATGGTCAAGCCCTGCAAATAAGGACAGGACTTTGGATCAACGTAGATCTGACAGTTATCGCAGTCTATTAGCTGATCGTCTGAGTGCGGCTCATCTACGTATTCTAACACATAAGCAAGTCCAGAGCAACCTGTAGTTCGTACACCGACTCGAATTCCAACACCCGATCCCCGGCGCTGTAATGTTTGAATTATTTTCTTTTTTGCATTTTCAGTCAGCGTTATCATTGTCCGTATTTTTTTCTATAATCTTCTACTGCGGCTTTGATAGCGTCTTCGGCCAAAATGGAACAGTGTATCTTAACTGGAGGTAAAGCTAGCTCTTGGGCGATTTCGGTATTTTTGAGTGCGGCTGCTTGGTCAATGGTTTTTCCTTTAACCCATTCTGTAACAAGGCTTGAGCTCGCAATAGCCGATCCGCAGCCATACGTTTTAAATTTCGCATCTGTAATAACACCTGTAACATTGTCTACCTTTATTTGTAATTTCATCACGTCGCCGCAGGCCGGTGCACCTACCATGCCTGTGCCAACGCCATCTTCGTCTTTGGCAAACGATCCTACATTTCTAGGATTTTCATAATGATCAATTACTTTTTCTGAATAAGCCATTTTTTATCCTTGTATTAATACCCAGCGATAGCAATTACAGTTGGCATCCAGCAACTGTTCATAATGATATCCATAAGGCGCAGGTGGGTAACCTGGCGGAACATAAATCACTGCAGGTGGTGGTGGCGGTGATGGACGAGTCATTCCATATACAATGGCACCTCCAATTAGTGCAGGTGCTACCCAACCCCAGCTGTGACCGCCTGAGTGATGACGATGGTGATGGTGTGGATAAGGTCTGTGTTGAGCCTGAGCAGTGGCTGCCAAGCATAAAGTCAAGATTGCCAGTAATTTTTTCACGACATTTCCTATAGTGGATTATACTATATTTAACGCCTTGAGTCAAGAGTGTGTTGACTTAGATATTAAACGTTTCGATCTTTTTTCATGGCCGTTTTGGCCATTTTGTCAACAACTTGTTGAGCCTGCGGAACTGACATTTTGGCAGGACCAATGTCAGCACCTTTGAACGCAATCATTCCTGAGTTTGGATCCAAGGGTTCCAGTACTCCATTGAGTGGAGGTTGAGAAATAACAGCTCCGAGATTTTGGCTAGTTATGTTAACTCCCAAACTCTGAGCCAGCTTCATAAATGTTGCTTGACTTATTTGTTTTTGTGCATTGGTGTCGTCGGCTCGACCAGCGAGAAATTGAACAAGGCCTACCAGCTTGTTTGGATCGTTGCCTTGATCAACTTCGTCTATGCGCATTATCTACGACCGCGGCCTAGTTCGGCTTTGCTGCCTAGTTCGGCTTCGTCGCCGAAGTCAGCAGCAGCAAGTTCGGCTCCTGCATCGGCACCCATTTCGGCACCGGCTTCTGCACCCGGGGCGCCATCTACATCGGCTCCTGCATCGGCACCCATTTCGGCACCGGCAGCAGAAGCTGCATCTAGACCCGGAACAGCAGGCGCGGCAGTACCAGTTACAACACCAAGAGCTTGATCAAGTTGTGCCTTGGCGCCTTGAAGGTTTTGTACCAGTCCAGTGAGTGCGGCTGTAACGTCTTGGTTAAATTGTTGAGCTTGATCAATGCCGACTTGGTTCTTGATGGAATCAACCAAGGCAGGCAGTTCTTTGAATTGCAGCTCTGTAGTATCTTCCAACATAGACTGCATTTTGTCGACCATGTCTTGTGCAGCCAAAACTACTTGAGCTTGTTGAACTTCTGATTCTTTCAACATGCGATATGCACGACGAAGTCGGTTTTCTGCCATTGCCATTGGATTGTTCATGGCCTTTTGCAGATCGGCAATTTCTTTTTGTTTTACTTTGATTTGGTCTTGAATCTGTTTTTTCTTTTGTTGCTGTTGTGCAGTTTGCAGAGCAGCAGCAGAAGGTCCAGTAGCAGGTGCAGGTGTAGTAGCAGCAGGTGCAACGCCAGGTGCAGGTGCAGCCACAGCGCCCAGTGCTTGTTCTAACATTACCATCTTTAGGTAAGCAGGATTTTTCTCACTTTGATGAAAAGCTGGACTACGACGTGTCTCATTTAGTGCGCTGCGAACGCGAATCAACAATTGTCGAGCTTGCCCAGGCGTTAGTTGGTCAAACTGAAATTGTGATCCAAAGTAACTTTCGAACACTTTGGATATTTGTTGTGTTGGCTTAGTTGCCGTAAATTCTTGCAGTTTCATTATTGAATCCTCTGATCTGAATATATTTAGCCGAATTAATACATTTCTCTAATTCGGCTACAACCATTTTATGCTGGTCGATCTTTGGCTGTATTTTAGTATTTACTATTTCTGCAAACTCTTCTGTACGGCCCCTATTGCCCAGACTTTTTCGGACCTTGATGTCAGCTTCCAAAATCTGTTGCTTACTATCCAGTGTCAGTATCTGTCTGGCTAAATTTAAATGATTGATTTTGTCTGCAATGCACCAACTTATGGCTGTGCGCTTATTGGCAAAGCAATGTATTTCTCTGTCCCAGGTACTTACAGCGAACCCAGCAGATGCAGGCTGCATGTGATACATGCCAAATACTACATACCCACCGTGTTCATCGTCAATGATCATTTTGTGCATATTGCGCTGTATTTCGCGCTCAGCCCAACGTTCTAACTTTTGGTCTTGATTCATTTAAGATAATGAGTTAACAACCAACCGCAAACGCCGGCCAGTGTAGCAATGATTCCCACACCCCATTTGATAATTCGATCGTTGCTTTTTTCTGACATTTTACTCACAGTGTCGGAAAGGTCTTGTACCATGTCTTTGGTTGTAACAACGCCCTGTTCAACTGTTTCTAGCTTGGTTTCTAGCAGTTTGTAGCGTTCTGCACATAGTTCTACGTGTGCTTCGAGACTTTTCTTTTCGATGTCGGTAGTGTTGGTCATGAATTATTTACCGTTTCAAACCAAATGTTTTGATTCTCCCCGGCTGTTATCAGCTGTGGAATCAGCTCAGTTGATTCTCCCAGTTCAGAGATCATTGGGATTCCGTGACATTCGTTTAGCAATGCTCCGTAATTGTCAATCTGCCCATTGTCGCTGTATACTCCTGTGGATTCTACTTCAAACACAAATTCCCAAGATTCAGCTTTGTGCGCAGGATAGGTTACAATCGTAGGTTGTGCTCGCAGACTGATCATTTGCATGATTGTTTCCCAATTGCGTTGTTGGTTTCGTGCGTAATTCCACTCGTTTTGAGTGTTGATTTGCTTCCCGGATTGATCTTCAAATGGTAGTTGGGCTATTCTAAAATTACCCATGATTCCAGTGTAGGTACAGTCAAACAATGTACGGCACAATATCTTCATCGTAGGGTATTTACGGCAAAGAAAAACCCCGGAGGTTTATTTCCGGGGTTGTTCCAATCAAAAAAGATTTGATTAAGAAGTAGCTAGCTTGAAACCAACAGCAGCAGCACTGTCCAACTGGTAGCCAGTGTAAGTGATGTTAGCAGCACTCAAGAATGTAGCAGCGTTGGCAAAAGCGCCAGTTGGGTAAACACCAAAACTGATTTGAACGCCGTCAACTTGATACATAGCAACTGTAGAAGTTTGCTGAACAGCTTGGATAACGTTGGCAACGTACTCTTGAACACCTTGTTGTGTAGCAACAGTGGTGTTAGCAGTTACGCTGAAGAAGTCCAGTTTTGGGCCTTGTGGCTGAACTGGGGTACCGGCGGTGCTAGCACTAGCAGCAACAGGACCGTTTTGAACGTCTAACGCAAATACTGGTTGTGCGTCACCATTTGCAGGGGTATAATATGCCATGATAAATTTCCTTTAAGTTAATGATCACAGTGGATCTGCTTTTATTTAGCCAAAACGGAAAATTTATCCTTGATCAGGGTTGTTTTGAGCACGGTTTCTCGCGGTAAAATCAAAACGGTTTACAGCCTTGGCATAGCCTGCAGGGGTGGCCATAACCCAACCTTCGTGTCCAGGATCTTTCAAGTCCAGTTGACGCAGGATATCCAGTTTGAGATCGTGTAGGTAAATGAATATTGTAAACGCCGCAGCTAGTCCGTCGGTGTTGCTACGAGGACTGTTTAAATATTCAACAATGTTGTTGAACTTGCGCGGACTTACTTTGGTTTGCAACCAATCGCCAAACCCCGGTAGCAAATTGTCAAAGTTACCTGTGCGGATTCTAGCATTGATATAATCAACACACAGTTTGGCCAAGTCTGTTATTTGTTGTGCTCGCAGTTCAGCAGGGTTAAACAGTGTGTCAATGTCGGCGCCCTTGCTGCGAATAATAGCACGTATTTGTTTGACCAAGCCGGGTTCCAACACCATTTGTTTTCCAGCAATGGGTTCAATCAATAGTAATCCAGGAACTTCATTGAACTTGACTCTGCTGAGTGGCTGTCGCGATTCGCCTTGGTCTGCGTACATCGAGTGCATGGCAACACCAATGTTGCTGTTGCCGATGCGTTGTCCCAGTGCAGATTTAGCAGGAATACGGTACTCTACAGTATTGGGCTTGAATACATAGTTACCAGATTCCAGTGGTGGTGTGTCCATGTACAACAAATCGCCCTTGACATAACCACGGAAGTTGCGTGGTGTAGCGGCTTCCAGCACAGGCCACAGTGTGGCATACAATTGAATCAAGTCACTGCGTTCTCCCTTGCGAGTGTTTTGAATCTGTGCCATCATTTCCGGGCTGGTAGCAAGTCCATCGTAGCCCTTGGCTTCAAAGCCCGATCCATCTGTCAACACAAACTCGCCTGTGGCAGGCTTGCGACCAAACACCACAGCAGGCTTACCATCCCACTTTACAGTGGTAGTACTAGGTTGTTCACTGGCTGATTTCACAATTTCCAGGGCTTCTTGGGCGCCACGTGTGCCTTTGCGGAATACTAGATCTTCCAAGTGTTCAATTCCCTTGGCCCTGCCGCCTACGCCAGCTTCTTCGGCTTCGTAGATTTGATAAGGATTGGCCGACTCAGTTTCAATCAATGGAGTATAACCACGGTTAACAATTCTATCACGCAGGCGTGCTAAGAAGTTAACTTCAGTTTCTTCTTTGACTTGCCCAGGTTCTTTCAAGCCTTCTTTTGCCAAATACTCTTGGAAATCTTTTAATTTTGCATCTCGCTGTGGATCTTTTGCCAAGGCAGCGTAAATGCTTTCTACGTTTTTCAAATTTTCACGAGTTGCACTTCGTCCCAACAATGTCTTGGCAACATAGTCTGGATCTTGTCCACCATCGACCAACTGATTAGTTGCGCGGCTAAACATACCATTGGCACCTACTTTGAGTCCCAGTTGCTTGGCGACAGAACTCATCAGCACATTGCGGTTCATGCCTTTGTATGCGCTGTCCTCACCGCCACCATAATAAAAACTGCCCCAATCCAAGTTTGGGAAAAACATAAAGTCTGTTTGCACATAGCCGTTTTCGGGGCGACCGTTGATGGGGGTACGTAGGTGTACTTCGCCGGCTTTCTTGACCCAGTTCTTGGGATCTTCTCCGTGACTTTGTGCCCATTGCACAAGTCTAGCAGCCAGTTGATCTTTGTTTATTTCGTTGGCATCTACTGCCAAATCCAAATCTCCGGATGTGGGCTTCTTACCAGTGCTGCCCAGCCAACGCTCTCGAGGAAAGTCAATGCCCGTTAGCGTTTCGATCCAGGCCACAGTTTGTGCTATATCGCTTTGATTAACACGACCTGTCATTGGATTGCCGTCGGCATCTTTGAATACGTTTCCGCCCTCTAATAATTTCATTGTGTTTGTCCTTGTGCGGCCATGGCTTGTTGTAGTCTTTTTTCAAGGTTAGCGTATTCTGCCGAAGTTGGTGCGCCACTTGGGGGAGTTGCAGATACTTTTGTCTGCCTACCTTTGTACTGTGGTTTTGCTGCAGGTGGCAGTACAGGCTGTTTGGCAGTGTGTACAAGCCCAGTCGGAGTTTTGGTGACTGTCCCGCCGGTGCTAGATTTTGTAGGTCTATTTGTCAATTGAGTGGCCATGCTACTCATTGCATTGGCGCCTGCACTTGTAGTCGGTGCTGCCTTTGCAGCAGTGGTTTGAGAAAGACTTGTCAACGCTCCGGGAACCTGGTAAGGCTTTGCCGACGGAGCAGTTGGAATAGTTTGTCCGGGCGCAGTTTTAATAGCATTAGTGGTTGCAACTGGCTTGGCAGCAGTGGTTGTTGTTTTTGGTGTTGTTGTTGGCGCTGCTATTCCTTTTCTCATATAGGCAGGAATATTGTAATTTACTGATGCTTTTGTTGCAGGTGCCTTTGGTGTTGTTGTCGGCGCTGCTATTCCTTTTCTCATATAGGCAGGAATATTGTAATTTACTGATGCTTTTGTTGCAGGCGTTGTCGACTTGTCTTTGGGTTCAGGTGTTGTTGATTTGTCTTCGGGCTCGGGGTCCGATGTTATTCCAAGTGCTGCATTTGTAGCTGCTTTCTTGCGTTGAGCTGCAAGTTTGGATTTTATTGCTGCTTCTATTTCTCTACGCTCAGCTTCGGCTTCTTCTTCTTTGCGCTCTTTTTCGTTCTTGAAAACGTCAGCAGGCAAACCAGTTTTGCTGGACATGTAATTTCTAGCACTTCTTTTTGCATAATCACCAAGAGATGACCAAAATCCCTTTTTAAGATTTGTGCCGCCGGCATCGACCACTGTGGTAGGTGCGGCTGCTGTAGTAGTTGCTGTAGCAGTGGTAGTTGGCGCCTGCTTGACTCCCGGAGCTGCTATCCCGCTGTAGCTAACAGACGATGGCTGATTTACTTTTGAGTACTGAGAATTTGGGTTTTGAAAAACTTCAAAGATCTGCATTTGTTCTCCTTACAGATCTTGAGAACTTTCCTGAATCTCTAGTGCGAATTGCATTTAGTAATTTGCGTGTGAGATTTTCTGCTTGTTCCGGGGGAAATTCTCTGTCAATTTCCTCAAGCAGTCGCACAGCACTGGCAATGAGATTAGCTGCTCTATTTTCTATCAACAGGCGGCGATCGTGCTCGACGTACATGGCGTCAAGTTCTTCTAATATGCTACGAGTTTTCTTTTGCATTGCACAAGACCTTTGAATTATTTATTTAAATTTGCAATCCAAAGTAGATACTTTAACCAGTCTTGATCTTGTTTAAAAGCCCCTTTAATTTGGTAGCTTGAACATCTGCGCTTACTTTTGGGCCAGTTTCCCACACAGGGGTTCCTGTGGGCTTTTCATACTTAACAGGAGCATCATCCTGGGCTTCAGCAGCACCGACTGTTGCTTTGGCTTTGATAGCATCCATGATCGACGGCTTGGGCCCTCCGCGATATGAGTCTGTTTCTTCGACGCCGGGGTCAGTAATACGCATGGTTTCAATGTTATACTCCAAATCAATTTTCTGTCCTACACCAGTGCTTGAACGACTTTTCATACACTGGATTTGATATTTGCCACGTTCTTTCATGGCTCTGGACGTAAAGATACCAAACACGTTGTCAGCAGTATTGATCTTACTAATACCACCGGAGATGTGACTGTGGTCAAATTCAATTTCTTCCACAGCCGATCTATTCAATTGACTTGCAGTAACCATTAATATGCCCAGTTCTTTGGCCAGGTTACGCAGTTCTTCACTTACATACTTGTCTTTGACAAACAAGTCATTGGGACTGACTTTGGCACTCACAGGCATCAGCAAGTCCAAGTAGTCAATCATCATAAAG
>Ga0129333_10004251_pt1 | contig 13410 bp, 18 predicted proteins | sample CPB6_08_DNA_FD_94474 | JGI IMG/M metagenome (GOLD analysis project Ga0129333, IMG submission 94474) | Freshwater to marine salinity gradient microbial communities from Chesapeake Bay, USA - CPBay_Sum_0.6_0.8_DNA | ecosystem: Environmental > Aquatic > Marine > Coastal | place: USA: Chesapeake... | reverse complement strand
TTTGCCTCATCCACATAGTCAACAGATAGCAATTGCTTTGCTTTATTTATAAGCTCCATAAATTTATCTTCATCTATGTTCTCTGTATCCTCTTTGTACTCTGTGTACTCTGTGTACTCTGTATCTTCTGACATGCTAGTGATTTCTACTTACAAAGAACATATTTTTATGGCATGATGTTTGGCGATGTGGCAGGGTCTGTAGCAAGAGGAAGGGTTGAATCTAGGTAGGGTGTCTTACATTCACGACGGGCATAATTTTCTACTACCTTAATCATGCGTCTGCTAACCTTTGTAAAGTCATGAATAGATTTATTCAACTCTCCATGAGGGTCAAGACCATACATGTGGTTCGTTTTAAGAGGAGTTACAATAAAGAAGCTATATAACCTCTCACGGAGAAGCTCCCTTAAGTCTATAAAAAGTGTCAGTCCGTGCTGGCATGTATAACGTCCTACAAGAGTATACATATAGACCTTGTGTAGGCGGTCCATCAGTAGCAGCATGTCTTGGAAGCGTGCCTTATCATAGACTTGTAAATAGGTTAGGTTCTTTGCTATATCTAAAAGGTCTTGATTCTCACGAAGATACTTCAAGCCAGTTTTAGGGAATGATTTCACGATGTAACTCTCACTTGTAACAGCCCCATCATTTATACTCACACGATTCGAGACTACATCATCTAGATCCAAGATAGCTTTGGTGCGGTCTTTAATTGTAGGACTCTTATTAGTATCTGGGGGGTATAGCGAGAAATATATCCCAAGTCCTATTAACATCAACATGATAGCAAGCAATGTGTTCTGCTCACTGTTCCGCAGAATGTAGAATACAAATGCTATGCCTAAAAGAACTGTTACTAATTCACTATGATTATTATTCCTAGTATCCAATGTTAGGAACATGGTGTCCCTTCTCCTGATGGTATAGCAGAAAAATAGGATATTGTTGTGACGCCATATTATGCAGAGGTATCAATAAAGTAAAGAATGAAAGACAATAGGATAAGAACAATACCCACATACATTCGCCTGTCCTCCAATAAAAACATACCTAAAAGCTTCCTGCGGAACTCGGTATTACTTAACATATCTTTCTCTGAGACAAGCTCGCTGAAATCATTGGTGATAGAAACAACTGTCTTTATAGTGTTGTTATAAACCTGTCCCACGGTGAGCTTAGAAAACTCTTTTTTAGTAACAGGAAGCTCTAGTGTCTTCTTTTTAAGGTCTGACGCTGCATCTACCAGCGAAGAAGTTGCCAGAGTAGGCACCATCTTATCATCCGTCTCCTTCTGCTGCATGCTCTGTGGTGATATCAACTTCATGATGCTTGGAGAGAAATCAGTCGTTGTAGCAGTGGTAATAATTGGCGGAACCAGATCCTTTAAACCTGTATCATAAGCTTGCGTTAGCTGGTTCATAATGAAAAAGCGTAGGTGTCTTATCTTGAAACATACGATGAAAATAATATGATGAGATCTAGACGACATCTAGACGACATCTAAATGATGTGGATTAGATCCACATGAGCGATCATATGCCGACGACAGCAGTATCTTGTAAGACCCAGCTTATCAAGAATGGGGCCTGTCTTAATCTTATCAAAATGATGGGGTGCCTTGTGTTCTACGGTTTTTTCTGTGCTATCTGTGGATAGTTTCTTTGCTTCAGCCACATAATAATCATATTTGTCGGCAAGAACCTTGCCACATGTAAAACACCGAATAGGGATAATCATCTTACTGCTCCTTATAATATGGAGCGTTCATTTTTTTATATCAGGGAACATAAACCTCCCTGTCCGGTTCGGTATATTTAGAGGATTTCTGTTGTAGTTCCTCAAGATTATTCTGTAGGTTCTTGTAATTTGAAATAGCATCATTTAGAAGCTGGGAAGAAGGACCAAGTACACCATTCTGTTCACGCATAATTTTTACAGCTGACAAGAACACTTCTTCGGCCTCATCATACTTCTTTCGCTCTACAAGCAAACGACCATATAGATGCATAGCATCTGGTGACCGAATATGCTCTATTTTCTTATAAAGCGACTTTATATCTGTAAATGGCACCTCTAGCTTGTTCTGTATATTCCATAGTTCCATAAACTCACGATTAATTACAAGAGGATTCATAGGATGAATTGTAGAGGTACATATGCCGATCTTGCTACCATCCAAAAACATGGGTTTAGATGCGAATACGCTACGGATATCTTGGTTACAATGAAGAAACCATGAAAGATGTGTCCTAAGAGTGTACCGTATGTTCTCCATTGATTTTAGAAGTCGCTTAACAGTATTCTGTGTTATGATATAGGTTTCCTTACTTGGAAGAATCTTGCATATATCTCGTGTGGTAGAAAATGTAATCTCCTTGTGAGCAGCATCATTCTGCTTTGTTGTACCAAGAAAACATATATCCCATTTATTCTTCTCAGTAGGCAAAATAGTAAGTAGTTCTAGCAAGTTCTCTGTGAATTCGGGGATTATATAGGCATCATCCTCCATAATAAGAGATACTGTATTCGCATCTGTATCGTTTAGGATGCTTTTCCACACGGCAACATGCTTCTCACTATTTGAGAGCATCTCTATAGAGAGCATGTGCATGCGATTATCAAAATCAGGATCACCCGTCTTCTCATACTTTACTCTTTCCTGAAGGGCATTAATATCATTCTGTAGTTCCTGTGCATTAGGCTTTGTCACCATAATAGGTTTTAGAATAACGCCACGAGCATGACATGCCATCTTCAATGTCTTTAGCGTATTATTCATATTGGTCTCACGAAATCGCAGCGTCTCATCATGAATTATATACGCCTTGAGAACATATTTCGGTAAGATCGACATCTTGGCTTGTCTATGCTAATACAAACAGTCCTGCCCTTATGTCAGGGCAGGGGAAAAAATGAAATACCTGGTTTAAAAACAAAAACAATACGATAGATTAGATTAAAGAGCAGAGCAGAAAACAATAACATGGAGTTCTGCGATGTTTGCCAAAACATGCTTTACATAAAAACTGCGGAGGACTTCACTCTTCTTAAATACTGTCGCCACTGCCCCTTCAAAAAGGAGATTTCACCTACCACAGGTACTGCCATTCGTATCAGCAAGACCATGTACTCTGAGGATGATCTCCTCTACATGCAGCACCAGAGCAAGTTTCTGCGATATGACCCCACGCTCCCACGTGTTCAGGACAGGTCGATTGTGTGCCCGAATAAGGACTGTAAAAGTTCACGGGAAAAACCAAACGTGTCCTATGTAAAATACCATCCTGTAGATATGAAATACTTCTATTGCTGTAATGAGTGTGGAGAGACATGGCGGACAGAAACGTAAAAAATGATGAGAACATAAAGAATATACTTCAAGTAGTATAGAGAACATACAGGACAGAAATGAACCAATCAAGCCTTATTATCCAAGATGACGTGCAGCGCATCAAAAATAGAGACAAAACAGGATATAAATCTCTACCTATTATGACAAAATACGAATTTAATCAAATCATTGGACTGCGTACAATGCATCTCGCACGTGGGGCGCCTGCCTTTGTAGAGTCTCAAGGCGAGGTAGAGAAGAACATGACTCTGCGTGCCATCGCCCTGAAGGAGCTCATCGAGAAAAAGCTTCCCTATATTATCAAGAGACCTATGCCAAATGGAAAGCATGAATACTGGAACATTAATGAACTGAATCTAGTTGCTGTAAGGCATCTACTCCGTCCATGAAGTATTTCTAAAAAAATGAAACGCTATAATTTTAATTTTATTAAATAGTACCAAAATGAGACAGACGTTTATATTCCAGAGATGGCTTTTGAATAGATAAGACTGATTCTAATTTTTCCAGCGGTTGCCACAAGTGAGGCATCGGTAGAAACATGTCATGGGTTCATCCGCACTGCGGGTCTGGAGCTCATAGAATGAGATCCGGTTCTTTTTACACTTGCTACAGGTGATGTCTTTCGCCATGCTTGTCTGTGTATCCTCATAAGCAGACTGATTAAGCATAACCTCCTTCTCCAAGAGAGCCTGCCACTTCTCGGGATACATCCCTTCTGCCTTAAGAAAGGGCACCTCATGAGGCTTCATGTCCTTACGCAGGATGCTCTGTACCAGTTCAGGATTATTTACATAGCTAGTAGGGGAAACATTCGTATAGACAGAACGAGCCTTAGCAATATAGACATCACGAAACAGAGAGCACATCCATGTTAGTGGGATGCCATGAATAGACGCATGTTCTATGACGAAATTGAACACTCCAATCTCCATGTCCTTTGCCTGAATATCAGAAATACCCGTTGTTTCAAACATCTTTACAACAGCATCCCTCATAGGGTCTGCCTGGTTCTGTAGAACAGACATGATTGACTTGCTGTCTCTTACTCTTTCTTAGTCATCATTTTTTTAACTTGTTTTAATGTAGAAAGTTTTAACATGGAGGGTATGTTTTCTTCGTTGAAAAACATGGCAAACTCAAAAAAATTCAAGGACTTAGAGAAGTGTGCTGAAAATAACTGTAAAGAATACGAGAATATTATCAAGAAGGAAGGGGAATTGATTCGAAAGATGTTTGACATACACACAATGGTCAATAAATCAAGTAACATTAATGAAAGGATGCAAAAATCCTTAGAAATGATAAGTGTTACAAGACAGCTTGCAGAATTAAACAAGAATAAGAACAGTCTTCTATGTATTATACAAAATTGTAGCAAAGAATACGTAGATGTGATGAACTTACGCCATGAGGGATTGAGTAAGACATACAAGAAAATGGAAGGTAATATAAAAGAGGGGATAAAAGCTATCAATAAATTAGATAAGATAGGTAAGGGAAAAAAACAGATGAATGTGAAAAAATGAAAATGATATAATGCTAGCAGCCATAATGTAATACAATAAACATGCAGGCAGTGATCCCAAGCCTTGAGAGGCTTGTGGAGGGAGAACATGTAAATGTGGTAGAATTCTATAGCTGCCCATCCTTTCTAGAGGATGTATCTAGCACCTATATAATGAACCTCTCATGGAATAAGATGCCTGATTTCTTTCCAAAAGATAACCCTCAGGAAGAGGTACATTATCATCATCGTGACCTATGTTATGTATTTGATGTGGGTAATGACGCACAGAGAAGCTTTCGCAAAAGGATAAATAAGGAACTATTCTATAAGAACTTCTATGTAATAGCACTTCAAGAGGAGAACATTCCATCGCATCATTTCCCATCTACACAGGACATCAGTGCTACACAGAGGATTATCAAACACGTTCAGCGTATCAACAATCGTATGACTTGGATTTACGAAAAAGAAGAGGCAGGAGGATATGTTTCCTACATCAGGTATCAGCATGCTCCCAATGTGGATATAGAGACAATGCAGAAAGACTTGGAGAGGACCATTTCACGCATGCCGCGTCCTGAACCGAAGAAGTAGCTACATCTGTCTAAGTGGCGTCCATTTCTCGAATTGAGTATTATAACTACAAGCAAATAGTACAGAAGTAGCTACAGTAAGGTCTTTAAAAACGCTGCGTAGTACTTTACTCATCATTAGTGTGCGCACATAGGCCGTTCCTAGTTTCTCCTGGCATTGCTGCGTCGTAAATACATCATAAATATCTGGATTTTCTGTTTTGCGCAGCCAAAGGAGTCTCTCTCCTTCGGTAGGAGGTGCTGAGGGATGAGCTTGTTCTGTAGGAGCAGTAGAGGAAGGCACTGCAGGCACTGCAGGCACTGCAGGCGTAACAGATTGCTGTTTGGGGCTATCACCCTGGTCGCGCTCCCTGAAATCAGGACAGTCCTTCACCTTACGATATACCGATTTGATTAGGCTTTCATCAAAGTTAACAAGTTTTGGCTTTACCCGGCTGTTATGGCTCCATAGATAGATACCACGATTAGTATAGGGTAAAGTCTTAGAAAGGGCAACTAGACGGCCAATCTCTTCCTGTGTAGGAAGCATGTACCTCTTGATAGAATAGGTACATACATCCATGAAGGAATCAGGTAGGTACATCTTATGAAATAATTCATAGGCATACTGGATGCGCTTAGGAAGGCTGACCGCCTGTAAGTTATCCCCACAGTAAGCAATAACATCATTCACTAAGAAAACCCAGCCTGGCTTGTCTGTGCGCCGAACCATCTCACCATCCAAGATAGTGCCTTTAAAGAGAGCATCCGCAAATAGCCCACGTCCAAGGATAATGCGAGGCTTCTCGTAGCCTGGCTGTACCTTTTTATCCACAAAATATACTATATTTGTATCATCAAATTTGGTAAAATACATAAAGTATGGATTACCATTGGAACGAAGACAGGCCCAGTGCGGGGTCTTCTGTAGCTGCTGCGCCGTATTCTCCTCTAAACGAAACCAATGCCGCTGTAGGATTTTAATCCCATATTTTGTATCCAATTCACCAAGAATAGCATCCTTTGTTTCTGTGGATTTGATGTTGTATCGCACTCGGTCACAGAAGGAAATGATGCCTGTATGCATCAACATTCTCGCAAAAATAAATTCAGGGTTAGCCTTACGGGGCACGTAAGAGGTTTGCTACACATCAATATGTTTTAATCTTTAAATCATTTTTTACACAGGACCAGAGAGGTACATGTTCTCACTTGCTTTTGCCTTGTACATAGGAGCATCTGCTATGGGTAGGTCTTTTGAAAAGGGCTTGCCGTAAGGGCAGCAGCCTATCTGCTTGGCGGGATAATCATCAGGGACCGCTCCTCCCTGTAGCATAAACTGCTGGTCTATCTCAGCCTGATGATTGTAACGCTTCTTCTCAGCATTTAGACTGCTATAGCGGCAGGGACGTTCGCAGGGTCCTATCACCTCACATGTTGGCTTACGCTCCTTCAAACGCTTGTGCTCCATCGTTCTCTTCATATCCATTACAGGCTTGTGAGAGTACTTGGCAGGAAGAACAAGAGCCACGAGTAGGAGTAAAATTACAAATATCACTAACCACTGTACAGTGTCCATGATATGTGTCGCTAGACTGCTTCTACAACATAATAAGATTATTGATTAGATGCTATTAGCTCTAACCCCCTGCGAAGGATAAGATCTATCTCGGGATGCTTGAGGTCTGCCAATAAAGCAGCATATTCATAAAACATGTCTATACACTTCTTTGCCTTGTTTAACTTGTTCTGTTTCATCATATCATAATAAGATAGCAAGCTCTCTATCATGTTGCTTGCCTTGCGGCGAACATACTGCGATTTAGGGATATTACCAAATGAAATTAGTGGGAATAGAGCCTTGACAGGAGCTGGATATTCTGGTTCAGGCTGCTTATTCTTCTGGATGTGTTGCTCTATAGCTTTATCAAGATAGGCACGCTGACCCTCAGAGCTTAACTGTGTGCGCGAAAACTCAAGAGCGTTATCTGCAATCTTGCGAGCTTCAGCGTCGTTCTCAAAAATCCACCGAATATTTGCCTCTAGGTCAGAAAAGTCAGGATTGATAGGCACATAGTGAACCCATGGCTTAATCATGTGCTTGAACCAGTAACATGTCTCATTAATAATGATAGGCACCGCTCCACTCGCAAAAACCCATAGAACATTGCTAGATATACAGTTGCCATCAATCCAGAAAATAGCCTTATACTTACACTGCTCCCAAGCCTCTATACGGTCAGCAAAGAGTTCGGGCGTCTTCTCAAGATTATACTCGGGTCTCGGCCAATTATTTATCAGCTTTACATCTGTGTTTGGCATGTTCAGGCAGCGCTGAACTGTGTGGATGCGCAACATCTCACCTGAAAGGCCTCCACGCCATACAGCACATGGTATCCTATTCTCCCATGGAACACGGAAAGGCGCAAACATATTATACATGCTCTGCGCAAAGAAATCATCAGACGCAGGTATGTACAGATACTCCTTATTAAGGATAGGACCAAACGAACACAGAACAGGTGCTATTACTACCGCACCCTCCCTCTTGCCATGCTCAATTACCTCCTCTGGAATAGGAAAAATATCATCACTACAAGCCGACACCACGATGTTCTTCTCTGGGAGACTAGCAGCTTTCTGGAGTATGTACCGGAACATAGGACCACTATGATGGGCTACCGAACCCCAACCATTCCACATGAAAAAACCCGAAGGATGATTTATATGATTGTTAGTGTCTTTTATAAAATATGGATGCTCAAAAATCTTGGTCTCCATAGTTGTAATATTCCTTATTTATATATTTGATAAATAGCTTAAGTGATTTTGTACTTGCTCTTCTTATAGAATTGCTGGCGTTTAAAGCCCTGTGCCTTGAACAGAGAGAAATGGTCCCATACATCCATTACCAAAGGAGTGTATTCTTGTTCCTCTGCCTTTTGCCTTTGAATACGACCCACAGACTGCTCCACCGATGAGATAGGCGAAGCTAGAACCAGCGTATTCAAAGCTGGAATATCCATGCCTTCGCTATTATGAACGATGATACCTGACGCCAAGAAGCTGTGATGCCTTGGCACCTCAATGTCACACAACTTCACCGTGTCTGGATCTACAGGATGAATGCTTAGGATGCGCACTGGATACATAAGTGGCGACATCATGGGGGGCAGTGAGCGCTTCTCCAAGACCTCTGGAAACTCATGAATAATGGCACGCGCCGCCTTTAGCTTCTCCTGTAGCCTATCTCCATGAACGTCTATCAAACTAACAAAGAGAACTGTATCCTCTGGGTCTACATAGAGCTGATATGGGTTACCTGGCTTTACGAACTCCTTGTGTGTTGCGCGGATGCGTAGGCGCAATAGCAGCGTCCAAATCTGATTCATTAACGGTTTTGACATAAGAGTGAATGCAAGTTGGTGACCTTGGACACTTCCAGCAATCTCGAAGATACCCCCTATCAGGGGGCATATCTTCTCCTCAGGCAGGTACATCAGCTCACGGCAAATGGAGTAATAGCCATCGCGCCTCTTCCGTGCTTCCATAATCATACAAAGCTCCGATGGGGCTTCAGATTTACTCATGATGTTCATTACCATATTATGGACGTCCATATCAGGAAGAATACCCGTAGCCCCCTTTCCAAGGAAGCATCCAAGTACCCAGAGGTCGCATGGATAGGCATTTGCTATATCATTTACCTTGATGTCTAGCCTGTTTGGAGCTACCAAATAGTCAGCAAGGGTAAGCTCCTGTGCAAACTTCCAGCCCTGTGTGGTACAAACCTTGTGGTCGGTACTCACCGTGATATCACCAAGCTCGTGTACGATGCGGAGGCAGGGTTTCTTTGGTGAGTATCCAAAGCGGCTTGGATTAGAAACATGGAAGGAGCCCGTGCTATAATACATAGCGACCACCGTGGGGATGTTCCCATCATGCTCATAAGGATTCTGGCCCTTCCCACAGTACTCCTCGAATTCGTGAAGGGCATGTTCCGTGCCCGTGATAGGGTCTGTAATAAGGGTGTCATCCGCTACACAAGCCATGGTGAAGGTACCAAGGATGATATCCTTGCTCTCACTCTCCTTCAGGTCACTGTCCTTCATGCCTCCTACATAATACCCTACCGTGCCCATACCCCTGCTCTTAATCAGCTTCTCCAAGGTAGAGAGATGCCCCCTGCGATCACTCAGGATCAGGGTCTTGCGGGTCGGCTCACTCTCCAAAACTCTCTGGAGAGCATCCAGAATGTACTCATTCCGCGATGGGTCAGAGCATATACGAGTAATCATCTGCGCTACATTCAGTTTCCCATTCCACATCCGTAGCTCCTGCGAGAAATCAGGGTCTTCGCTGGTGTAGGGAAGGAGCATCACATCCGTGGAGACCTCCCTCCTCTTTGAGAGAAAGACGGGCTTGCCGATGTACCACTCAAACACCTTGGAGAGCCCATCGGGGCGCTTAAGGGTCGCTGACAGACCCAGCATCACGGGAGCCGTAATCTTGGGAAGCGCACGGCTGAAGACCTCCGCGGAGGTGTGATGTACCTCATCGATGATAGTGAGGTGAAAACCCTTGAATACCTCGGGCGGATACTCACGCATCGCCAGCGACTGGAGGCTTGCCAGCACAATGTCACAGTTCTGGGTGATAACCTTGTCCTGCTTGATAATCCCCACACGGGCTTCTGGCACAAATTGGGAGATACGCTCGCTCCACTGATTCAGCAGGAAGCTCTTGTGGCAAACGATGATCACCTTCTTTTTGAATTGGCATGCTATGTACAATGCAACCGAGGTTTTTCCAAAACCGCATGCAGCAGAGATAATGCCACCGCGACGCAGTGGGTCTTCAGCGGCCTCCAAGAATGCCTCCACCGGGTCCTCCTGCTCAGGACGCAGGTTGCCCTTGAAGACAAGACCAGGAGCACGGTCTCCATCGATGAGGCTATCGTGTGTAGGGGCACCAAAGTTTTCTAGGCCGTATGCCTTAGGGATGTAGATTTTCTTACTGCTCTCGCAATAGACAGCAAATTCGTTTGCGTTGCCATAGTTTGGTGAATTAGGGTTTATGTAAGGCTTCACCGTAAGACGGTTACGCAATTGCTCGATTAGTTCTGGACACTCGTCCTTAAGGAACGCATATCCCCTTGCCGACAAATAGGTCCTTGCCGCCATGATGCTCTTAATCTTGGCAGGCATAGAGCTCATCATTTTTTGTGCTGTACTTGTAAGTGATATCATATGTTTCTTGATTTATTGCGGATTGTGGGCGTGGCGATGGTAGGCGTTATACTTGTCCTACCACCCGGGCAATACCTCGATGTTCTATATGACAGAAATAACCAGATTATGATAGGCCTTCTTGTAGTGGCAAGCATCCTGTTCATAGACCCCGTATTTGGTGGGCTTCTTGGTCTTGCCGTGTTTATATGGTTCTTTAAGATGAACTATCGTAAGATGGTAGCCACCTCTTTGTCAAAGGGGCATGGTGAGAAAAATACAACCATGGTATACGGAAGTCCGCAAAACCTCCAGGATATCCAGACCAATGTGGTAGATGCTGAAATGATGAACACCGAGATGATTGGATTCGATGGTGTATATGGAGAAGAAGTCATAGGAGCACAGGGACTTGATAAGACAATGCCTGGATTTGATAAAAACAATGTAAATACACAGGCTCCTTTAAGTTAGAGCAGAAGCTATATTATAGATCAAGCCTGACCATAAGGAAGTAGAGCAGAACGGCTAGCAGACCAGCACGGATGTAGAGATCATATGGCTCAAGGAAGGCAATACGGGCAAATTTATCATATATTTCGGGGAACTTTGGCACCAAAAGGAGCATAGCCATAAGGCTTGCTAATAAGGCTGTCTTAACCTTTGGCATATCTAACCACCCATCATCATCTGTATCCATGTAAAGAGGCACTGGGGGCATCTGCTGTCCTAATGCGTACATATAGGCCGAATGGGACTGCTGGGTAGATGGCGGATGGGGATGCTGAGGCTGGGGCTGGGGAGGCATAGACTTATTAGCTGCCGTAACTTCGCGCTCCATCTCTTCTAATACATCGGTTACGGATGAGTCTATAGGATTCTGTAATGTAGGAGCATCTGTCTTTGGGAGACTAGATACAGGAGTACTCATAGATGACATATCTTACTATTCCTAACCCATATCCTTCTTTTTTAATTCTTCCCCTCAACGCATTTTGTGGGGACAGGTGTGTACCTAAAACAGTCACCATCTATGGTGTATGTATTCTTCATTACCTCATCCATAGGAGGGGCCTGTATCACAATACAGTGACCACCCTTACAGGCACGCTGGAACAGAGCCGCAAGACCAAACCCTAACATAGCAGACACGAAGGCCTGCCCACCATCTGTGTGTAATATACGATCAAATAAGATTTCTATAGGCCTCATCAGTTCTCTTACTATACAGGTACAAAAACAATAATATCATAATGATTACATATTTACATTGGCGTTTGCGGACATTGTAGTAAAGGGCTGGGGAACAGCACCCTTAACAGGGCAGTCAGTCTGCTGTGCCTTGTATTTGTAGCATGTGCCATCTGTCTCATCTTTATAAACGATTTTACCAGCATTGTAGGGTGTAGGATACTTTACAATAGCTCTCCTGTGAGGGGTTACCATATAAACATACAGGATGCCTAAGGAGAAACATACAAGGAAGATGACTAATCTATAACGAAACTCCATAAAAACAATCTTGCTACTCTACTTATCCTGTATATATTAATGGCATCAGGCATTTGGCTTGTGCTTGGTATAAACATCATCTACCCGTTCCGTAAGAACCTCGGGAAGTTCTAACTCAAGCAGCTGCTTCATGAACTCCATCTGCTTGCCAACTATATTGGTCTCCTTCATGCTTTTGATGATATCATTGCGGGACTTACTCCATTCTAAGTAGGCACGCTCGTATTCGGCGCGCTTGTTAGCATACTGTACGATGTACTTCTCATCCGCAGCAGTACTCTTAACACGCTCATCCTCCCGCGCCTTCTTCCACACCTCGTATCTCGACTGAACGATAGGATAGGGTGTCTTCGCATCATTACAAGCAAATTGTACTGCGGACAGTACAAAAGACCTCATAAGCTGGGGCAGCTTGGGTGTTCCTGCCTGTGGCTCTTTATTCTTAGCCAACATTCTAGAAAGCTGTATCTATACCTTTGAAAGATTAAATCGCCTAACCCTTGATAAACATATTCATCTTGGTGCCGCACACAGGGCATGTACCCTTCAGCATCTTGCGACCATTCTTGGTGGTGTCCTCATTAGGATCCTTCATCTCCCGCTTTGCCTTGCACTTGACGCAATAGGCCATGACCTTCTTAGCAGTAACCTTAGGCATGCTGTCTATTTAGTAGATGGCATTTTATTCTTCCGTGGCTTTGACTTCGGCTTTGATTTCTGCTTTGACTTCGGCTTTGCCTTCTTGCTAGCTGATTTCTTGGTGGAGGCTCTACCTCCTGTTGGTGGTGGTTGTTCTGGTTGTGATTCTGCTTTTTGAGGATACGTATCTATTATCCATAAGCAATAATCTAGTAATGCTTCTCCAAAATCAGTTTTATTATATTCATTAATTTTGTCTATTGATAAAGTAGCTATCCATTCATTAAAGACCCTATTATCAGTGTTATAGTTAATAATACTCCGGTATAATTTTTCTATATAAAATCTTAAGTGATCTGGGTTTTTATCATTTAAGTCAATTAAGTTTTGATATTTCTCTTTATTTTGTTGAATATATGTTATTAAATAATTCTGAAAGTTAGATGGTCCAGTTAGTTCGTGTATTTTTTTATATAAATTAGTAAACAATATTTCCATAGCTTTATTAGCTGAAGGATCATCAATAAAATCAAAATCTTCATCATCCCCTGAAGGTAATTTTTTTAATATAAATAAACCCGCCATCATGAAAAAT
>Ga0129333_10004250_pt1 | contig 13413 bp, 15 predicted proteins | sample CPB6_08_DNA_FD_94474 | JGI IMG/M metagenome (GOLD analysis project Ga0129333, IMG submission 94474) | Freshwater to marine salinity gradient microbial communities from Chesapeake Bay, USA - CPBay_Sum_0.6_0.8_DNA | ecosystem: Environmental > Aquatic > Marine > Coastal | place: USA: Chesapeake... | reverse complement strand
TTATGAATTTAACAAATAATAATTACCACCGATATTGTGATGTATTAAGACATTATGCTTATCATTACATTACTAATTTAGGATATGATGGATTTACAGAAGAATTGAATGAATGGATACAAGAAAATATAACTGATGAAAGTGATTATGAAAGTGAAGGTGATGATGAATAATTAAGCAATTTTTTTATTGACATAATTTATATGAAATCTATCAAACGAAAACTTATCAAACCAGTCGGTAGAGAACTTAAAGAATTTGGAAGAGATGTTAGACAAACATTTTCTGTATCCACTGAATATCCACCTAATGTAAAGGAAATTTTAGATAAATATGGTAATGAAGTTATTAAGGGGATTGTTTTAAAAAGAACTCCTGTGAGTAGTTTGATTGTTGGTGCTTTGGACGCATTCAGTTTGGGTAAATTTGGAAACCGAATGGAAAAAGATGATTTGGATAATTTATTTCATTTATTTATGGATATATATACTGAAAATAATAAAGTTATATCATTGGAAAAAAATGAAAGAGTGAATATGATTGTCAATCCATCAAGAAGACCTAATGAAGAAATTAAACAAGTTTCTAATATTCCAGTAGGTATTACTATTATTCAGTTAATGGAAAATGGGCGTAATAGAATGGGCAACCAATTCTTCCGTTATGATAGTGAAAGAAATAATTGTCAGGACTTCTTATTGAATGTCCTACAAGCATCAGGAATAGGAGACCAAAGTGATTATGAATTTATTAAACAAAAAACAGAACAATTATTCAAGGGATTACCTTTCTTAAAGGGAGTAGCACACACAGCAACTAATTTAGGTGCTATTGCCAATAAAATATTTCAAGGAGGAGCAATACATCAAAATCCATTTGAAAATCAAAAATTAGTTGAAACAATTAGAAGATTACGAGGAGAAGGATTATCTAAATCCCCTTCACAAGTTCAATCAATAGTATTTCAAAAAGCAGAATGGACTATTAAGAATGCTAAGAAATGGTTAAAGGAACATAATTACAAAGTTAGTAAAGTTGATAAAACCCCATCAACTCTTCGCTTTCGCCAAGAGGACCCAAAATTATATTCTGAGTTTAGAGTAAAAAATCTACCGAATAATATAATGTTAGTTCTCGGTTTTAAATAAAATTGAAAAAAGAATTTAAAAACTTGTCTTATATATAAATTATAAGATGACAAGAAAAGGATTAAAAGGAATGGTAAAAACAAGTGAAAATTTTATCAATATTGAACTACCTTGTGGAATTGAATGTAAAGTTAATAATGAAAGAGAATATAAATTAAAATTTAAATTACATAAACGAAAATGTGATGTGTGTAATAAATATATTAAATTAGGTGGCGTAGAAGAAGTAGAAGAAATACATACACTCAATAAAGGATGGGCATAAATAAAATCATTTAGAAGAATTAAATTTTTATATAATATTTTTTTTCTGTAATAATATTATATCATAAATGCCAAGAATGAAGAAAATTCCCATTCAAGCAATGGAAGATGTAAAATCTATGCCATTAGAACCAAGACCTATGGAACCTCCCTCTATGTCAGGTGGAGCAATATGTGCTATATGTCGTAAAGAAGTTGATAAATGTTGTGAAGAAATGGAAGGTGAAGGAGTTGGAAAAGTAATTAAAAAAGTAAAAAAAGCAGGAAAAAAAGCAGGTAAATATGTCACTGACACTGATGGATTATTATCTGATGTTGTAAATTATGGAATTCCTGCTACTACTTCTGCCTTACTTGGAACTCCTGCTGGTTTAGTTGGAGGACCAGTAGCAGGTGTCGCTGCCTCTGCTTTGGGTTCTAAACTTGGAGTTATGGCAAGTGATAAGATTGCTGATGAAACTATGATTGAAAGTAGAACTGGTGAAGGTTTAAAACCAAAGAGAAAACCTCGTTTTGCTAAGGGTAGTCAAGAAGCGAAAGACTATATGAAATCACTTAGAGAAAAACGCCAAAAAAAATAAATTTGTTTGAAAATATTAAATTACTTCCATTAGAGTTAATGAGAAAAATATATTCTTATTTAGATTTCACTTACAACACATATATAATTAAGACTGGCAAGAAAAATAATAAATTAATATTAATTCAAAAACCAATTGAAGAAGCAATTGAAGATAATGATGAAATTTTTTTTATAACTTAATATATATAATGTATATTATATATACTAAAACTGGGTGTCCCTCTTGTGATAGAGTTAAATTTTTATTAAGTAAAGAACCTTGTGAAAGAATATATATTAATTGTGATGAATTATTAGAAACTGGTAAAGAAGCATTCATTGCTGAGATGAGAAAAAAAACTGGTATTGAAGAACCAAAACTTATAATGTTTCCACTGATTTTTATTGATGATATTTTTTTAGGTGATGAAGGGGATTTATTAAATCATCTTGTTTTTGAACTTAAAGAAGAATTTTAATTATCTCTAAACATTCCAAGTTCTTTAATTTGGTTTATATCCCATAGTGATAATCCCTTATTAAAAATTACTTTCATATAAATATTATACAAAATAACATCATTACAAAAATCTTTATATTCTTGCTTACCTTGTTTAGCGTATTGTTCTAATAATCTTGCTCCACCTTTTACTTTATATTTATTGAAATTATCACTACAACCCATTAATACACACATTGCTTCATTAATTAATTTATTTTTATTTTCATTATCATTACCTTCTTTGATACTAATAAGATTTTTTATTTTATCATCTACCAAATGCTTTGGAGTTTCAGGAATAAATAGAGCAAATGATGGATGAATTGTAGCACAAAAAAAATAATAATTATTTCCTTCATATTCAGTTGTTAGTGTTGAACCAGTAAAATCAACTACATCTTCAACTCTTGTTGATGTTTCAATCTCACCGATAATATTATCATCAAATATGGAAGTAGTATTATTTGGCATTTTATTATTTTATATTATTAATATTTCTTTATATTATTTTTTCATATATATTATATATTGGGAAATCAAACAAAGTAGAAATCAAAATCAACAAACTCAATGTCAGTTTTATCACCATAATTATCATAAAATTTTTTCATCTTACTTGTAACACATTTTTTTCCACTATGAACTTCTTGTTTATAAATATTAAAATTTTTACTAAATTGAGATATAATTTGTCCTCCTACAATTCCATATGCCCATTTTAAATCAACTTTACATACTATATCTATTCCATTAACATTTGCGACAACAAGAGCAACAAAATCTTCATAATATTTATCTCTATGATTACAAACTGGAAATGATGTTCTACTCACAGAAAATATCAACTTTAATTCTCCATCAATTTCTCTTTCAATAACTCCATAATGTTTATAATCATTTTCTTGCGTAATCAAGGTTCGGTCATCATTGAAATATCTTTTGATAAATCTATCAAGGTTAGAGATAATCAATTCCCTTGCTCGTTTCTTATATTCAGCACTTAATCTTGGTGTTCCACTCATTTTAATTATATATAAGAAATATTCTTTAAATTATTTTTTCAATTTTTTTATTTTATTTTTTTTGTTCCTTCTACCCTTGTCCCTTTAACCTTGTTTTCAAATCCAGTGCTATAAAATAAAAAAAAAATAAATGAATTATTATTTTTTTGTTTTTCTATATCTATTCAAAATATAAGGTAAGGGTAGTAAGGTAGTATTAAGAAAATAATAATAAAAAAAAATATACTAATAAAAAAATATAATATATATGAATTCTACCGCTGACTTACTACCCTTGAACCTTGTTTTTGGACTTTTTAGGAAAAAAAATAAAAAAAAATAATTCATTATTTTTTTTTTTATTTTATAGCACTGGACTTGAAAATAAGGTTAAAGGGTCAAGGGTAGGTGGGACAAAAAAAATAATAAAAAAAAAATTGAAAAATATATATATAAAACAAATATTAATATAAAAGAATTTTCCATACTATATATATAATATGACAATCTACCAAGTTTTAAGTGGTTTCAAGTTGAATGTTTCAAAGTTTAAGAAATATAAATGTTTTCAAAAACCCTTTATAGAGAGAGTTGATAAAAAGATTATTAAATTAATGCTTGGAAAATATAGACGATGTTTTAAAGAAGAACATATTGAATTACTTGAAAGATATAATAAACTGGTTAAAAATGGAATTGTTTATATTAAATATCATCAATGCTACGGAATTGGAAGACATTACAGCGATGATAAAAATAAAAAAACTCTTTCAATTATTACCTTACCAAGAATTGTCAAACATACAATTATGAAATATCTTGGTTGGATTGATGTTGATATGATTTCGGCACATCCTTCTATTGCTTGTGAAGTTGGAAGAAGAGCAGGTAAAGAATTCAAGTATATAAGAAAATATTTAGATGATAGAGATAAAATTTTAAATGATGTTATTAATGTCTATTCAGTTCAAGATAATCCTATTACGAGAGATGAAGCAAAATCACTTTTTAATATTATGGCATATGGAGGTGGATTTGACACTTGGAAAAATAGTAAAGAAGGATTGAATGGAAAACTTATTCAATATGAAAATGCTGATGCTTACACATTTATTAAAAAATATAAAAAAGATTGTAAAGAAGCAAAAGAATTAATTTATAACAACAATCCTGAAATAATTGAAAGAGTTATTGGAGACCTTCAAGAAGGGAGTGATGAATTAAAGAGAAGGGTTTGTTCTTACTTCTATGGAAGTATTGAAAATGAATTGTTATATAGTTTATACAAACATTTATTAAAAGAACAATTAATTACTGATGGTGAGGTAGCACTCGAATATGATGGTATGTGTTTTAAACCAAAAGATAATGTCAATTATCAAGAAGAGATTGAAGAATTTTCAAATCAATATTTTCAAATAAATAATTTTAGAATGAATTTCAAAGTAAAAGATTATGATAGAGTTAATCAAGAAATTATTAATGAAAGATTAACTCTTGGTGAAGATGAAGATGAAGATGAAGAAGATGAAGACTTAGATGAAGAACAAGAATTGAGATGTATTAAAGAAGGAATGTGGGATAATTATTCAAGTTGTAAAAAATGGTTTGAAAAACAACATTTCAAAGTTATTAATACAGCAAACTTTTATAAAGAAGATGTTAATTATGATGGAGGAATTGAATTGGTTTGTTATAGTAAAACTTCATTAACAACCGCATATGAAGATATATTCTTTAAACAAGAAAGAATTAACCCTAAAACAGGTGAAGTTGTTAAACAAACATTACCCTTCATAGAACATTGGATAAGTGATAATAAAAAAAGAAAATATGAAAAATTAGATTGTATTGCCCCTCCTCTTGAACCAAGAGAAGGAGTTTATAATGTTTGGAAACCATTTCGTATGGAATTACTGAATTTTGAAAATTATGATTTCTTAAATGATGAAGTTGTAAAAGAAGGTGTAAAAAAATGGTTAAATCATATATCTATACTTTGTAATAATAATAAAAGAGATACAGATTTCTTTTTGAGATGGTTGGGTCAAATGTTAAAATATCCAGCAATAAAAACATTTTGTCCCAGTTTAGTTTCAAAGGAAGGAGCAGGTAAAGGAACATTACTTAAATTATTAAAAAAAATAATGGAAAATCTAAAATTTTTTAAACTCCTGAACCTGAAAGAGATGTTTGGGGACATTTCAATTCAAGAATGTCATCAGCATTCTTCGTAATATTAAATGAAATATCTTCTAATGTTTTAAAGGGTAATGATGGTAAGTTTAAAAATTTAATAACTGATGAAACAATAAATATCAATGGAAAAGGAGATAAAACTTATACAATTCCATCTATTCATAGATTTATGATGACTACCAATTATGATAATCCAGTTGGTAGTATGTCAAAGAAAGATGATAGAAGAAATGTTGTTATTAGGTGTAGTGATGAATTAATTGGTAATCACACTTATTTTGAAGAAATGAATAATCTTTTACGAGATGATAGAGTTAATTATGCTCTTTATCAACATTTAATATCATTGAAAGGATTAGAAGAATTAACTATTATTGAAACTGATTATCACAAAATAATTAAGGGTGGTAATAAAGATGTCATACAACAATTCATAGAAGATTTCATTTTAGATATCAAAGACAATCCCCCATATGTCAATCCAAAAAGTAGTGCTAATGGATTTGTCTGTGTTGAGAGTGATTTTACATATAAAAGATATACTCATTGGTTTAGAGAAAAAGGTATTGGAGAAAAACCTCAAAGTGAAAATTCATTTAATACTTGTTTAGGACTTCGTCAAAGAAACGGAATTTTCCCTGAAAATAGTATTGAAACAAAACTTATTGGAAATAAAAAACATAAATGTTTTGATGTAAAAAAAATTATGAGACATTTATCTCTCACTGAATTTTGTGATGAGGATGAAACAATTTATGATGATGTGAAAGTTGAAGAAGTTGAAGAAGTTGAAGAAGTTGAAATTCATTTCCAAAGGAAAAAATAAATAATATAATAAACTATTTAAAGATTTTTTTCTTATAATATTATAGATAAGAAAAAATATGCTTGAAAGTCAAAAGAGAGCAATTAAAAAATATGTTGAAAAAAATAGAGAAAAGGTTAATGAATACAACCGAATTAGATATAATAAATTAAGAGAAAATGATGAAGAAAAATATAATAAAATTTTAGAAAATAAGCGTCAGTATTATCACAAACGCAAAGCACAGCGAGAACTTGAAAATGCTGAAATGATTGAATTAAATGAAATTAAGGAAAATGTGGAAATTAATTTACAATAAAAATAATTTATAAATTTTTTTTATTATAATAAATATATAATGCCATTTATGAATTTACAACCTCAACCAGTTCGCTATGTATGTGAAACCCAAGAAGAGTTTGACTACCTCAAAGCAAAGACAACTAAACTAAGAACTATTCTTCTTGAAAGAAAAGATAAAAATATGTTTTGTAAATTAAGTTCCTTTGATAAGAGAACCAAGGATAAGTTTATTAAAGAAATGAATGAGATGTGGAATGAAATGACTGACGAAGAAATTGATGCTGAATTTAATGCTATTTGTTGTGATAAGTTGTTCTATCAAGGTCAAGATGTTTCTTCATATCCTGTCAAGGAACTTTGTATGCCTGACCATTCTATCCTCTACAATCCAAGTGTTGTTGAGACTGATGAAACCAAGATGGAGTTAATTGCTTAATTATATATGGGAAAAAAATTCAAATACTTATTAGACAATAATTTTTAAATTATTTTCTAACTAATATATTATAATGAGTGGATACCCTTTACGAAGTGCGTATGACGCAACGCAAAAAAGAAAAAAATATTTAGAAGAACTTGCTTTAAGGGCAAGATTAGATGATGAGAATTTACAAGCAAATAAACTTTATAAGAGAACAGGTGCTATTTCTACTCCCCCTGATACAAGAACAACGACTGAAAAACTTGCTGACATATATAGATTAAGAATTGATATTCGTTCAAAATTAGGACAATTGATGAGTGGTGATGATGCTCAAAAAGTTGTAAATAGATTAGACGCACAAGAACTTGTATTTTTAGCAGGAAGAATTGATAAATATATTGCTGAATTGAAACCTAAATATTCTATGGGTATGCCTTATCAAGTATTTATAAAATTTTTTAAAGATGCTGTTTCTAATTTTATGGCATATGGAGATATTGATATAAATTCTGCTGCGATTTTTGAAAATGTAGCAAGAACAGAAGAGTTAAAAAATTCCATTGATGAAATGATTAGAGAATTACAACTTGCTGGAAAAAAAGATTTAATTTTGAAAATAGAAGGATTAAATGAGTTTTATGAATTGATAAATCAAGCAAAAATGATACTTCCCAATGTTGCTGACCCCAATTTACAACAAAATATAGAAGCATCGTTGATAGCAATTGAAAATATACCAACTGCGTATGAAATAGATGATTTAAGAAATCGTTATGAACAAGCAGTTAGAACAAATTCAGTTGTATTAGAACGAGAAATATCAGCACAATTACAAGAAAAATTGGAAGCAGTAAAACAATTAGAAGGAGAAAAAGAAGCATTAAAACAAAATTTGGAAACTCTTAGACAAGATGTAGTTCAACAAGCGACAATGAAACTTATTGGAACTTCAACTTATTACGGAAATTTCATACCAATCACTAATGAGAGATATTTTACATCAGGTTTAAATGGAGGAGCAATTAAATTATTCCAAGAAATAGTTGATGTAGCATTCAAAGAAGGAGATGATAAACAATTAGAATTTGAGCAATGGAAAAATAGTCATAGTCCATTATTTGATAGAATTAGAAATAAAACAAGTGGAAAACCTTATGTTGATGTTCTTAATAAAATTGGTGGAATAGCAAAGATAAATCAATTCATACAAGAAAATAAAGATTTTATTAATAATTTTATGGAAATAAAAGAACTTAATTTTCCAAAAGCAACCGTAGTAAGTTCTGATAGTTCATCAGGTAGTTCATCTGATAGTTCATCAGGTAGTTCATCAACACCTATGTCTCAAACATTAGTTAATTTAGCAAATAGGTCAGGAGGTAGTTCATCAGGTAATTCAATTAATGGAACAAGAAATATTGTGACAGGAGCACAAGTAAATTTCAATCAATCAGGTAGTAAAGCAGGTTCAAATATAAGCAGTGTAACTGTATCAGGAAAAGCAACTCCTCAATCTCAATCTCAATCTCAACCTGAATATGAAATACTTGAAAAAATAAGAAAGATAGAAGAAGCATTTAGTGATAACGGAAAAGATTACAACGATTTAATAATACAAGCATCAAATAATGATGTAGGTGGTAGCGATGAAAATACTATTTCTATGGGAATTGAAGATGTAATTTTAAATATGGATGTGCTTGATGTTGTAGATGATAAATTTATAGGATTGATTGATAATTTTTTAGAAGATATAGTATCGGGTAGTTGGGATACAAGTAAAGGTCAATTTAGAGAATATTTAAAAAGTAAGAGTAAAAGATTACAACCTCAACCTCCATCAGTGGCAGAACAAAAATCTTCATCATCAAGAGCATCATCAAGAGTACCATCAAGAGTACCATCAAGAACATCATCACAAGATAGTGTTCCTTTCGCACCAACTGACACTGCTTTTATACCATCATCCCAAGATAGTGTTTTCTTGCTTCCATCAAGACCTCCATCAAGGGCATCAACAAGGGCACCAACACCAAAAGCACAAACTCCCACAACATCAAGACCTCCGTCAAGAGCACCATCAAGAGCACCAACACCAATAAATCAACCAACATTCAATTATCTAAATAATTTAGGAGGAAATTATACCAGTAAAAAAAATAAAGATAAAAAATATAAAAGTATTGTTGAAAAAGATGAAGAAATACGAAAGAGATTAGAAAGACCACCTTTGAGTTATATTCAACAATTAAAACAATTTTTAGATATTCAAAATGGAGTTAATCTTGCTATTGAAGAAGGAATAAGATTTATGTTAAATAGTTATGTAGATGTGCTTATAAGTTTAGGACAATTAAAAGATATAGATGAAATAGGAGATTTTGTAAGTGAATATCTTGATAATGTATTATTTTCTATAAATGAACAGAGTATTCCACCAACTGTATCTGATTTTTACGAAGGATATAAAAAAATGAAAAGTGGAAAAGGTTTAATTGGTAAAAAACCTAAGATGAAGGGTGGAAGTGTTAGAATTGACATTAATGCTGGTATGAAAGATGATACAAATATTCCAAAATATGTCCCTTTTGGAAGGTATATAATTAATCGTAGTAAGTTAAATGATGGTGTAGTAATGATTAAAAGACCAAATGGAGCATTTATGGGAGACCTTCAATCAAGACGAGTAAGTAATAATTTAAGAAATATTTTTGAAAAAGTAGTAGGAGGAGCAATTCCAACTTATCAAGATTTATCAAAATTAGATGAAGATGAAAAACAATATTTACATTATGTTTCAAAGAAAGCAAATTTAGTTGATAAATTACAAGTTCCAACTCCCAACAAAGATGAGGAAGAAAGAATGATTAATCGCTATGAGATACTTCGAGGACAACTTGTAGCAGGTAATGATAATAGAGAAATGATTAAAGAATTCAAGAAATTATTATTAGATATGAGTGATAGGAAATTACTCCCAAGAAGGCAAGTGAGTGATATTTTGATTGATATTGAAAAGATGTATGGATAATTATTTTTTTCTTATATAGTCCCTACCCTTGACCCTTTAACCTCATTTTCAAATCCAGTGCTATAAAATAAAAAAAAAAATAATCAATTATTTTTTTTTATTTTTTTTCCCAAAAAGTCCAAAAACAAGGTCCAAGGGTAGCAAGTCAGCAGTAGAATTCATATATTATATTTTTTTTTATTTTTTATTAATATTTTATTATTATTATTATTTCTTAATACTACCTTATTACCCTTACCCTATATTTTGAATAGATATAGAAAAACAAAAAAAATAATAATTCATTTATTTTTTTTTTTTTTTTTAGCACTGGATTTGAAAAAAAGGTTAAAGGGACAAGGGTAAAATGACAAAAAAAATAAAATTTTATAAATAATCATTCCACCAATTCTCTTGAATTTTGGCAAATTTTTTTTACCCTTGATTTTTTGTTTTAATTTTATTTGTTCTTGTGCTTGTATTGGGTCAATTTCACTTGCTGTTAATGGAGTATCTTTTGATATCCTCTTCGTTGGTCTATATACCGGATATTCTTTATTACCGATATCCTGCCAACTCTCCTTGAACCATCGTTTTAATTTTTTTGGTTTATTATCATCTTTGTATGTTCCACCTCTTTTTTTATATTCTCTCACAATCCAACCACTTTTATACGCACTTGATTTTTTATAATGTTCATCTGCTTCTTGTTTTACTTTATTATATAATTCCTGATTTACTACAATAGGCATTATATAATATATAAGAAAAAAATAATTAATTAAATTGGGGCATCATTCTTGACATACACATCAACAACATCTATGCTACTCCCCATCTGTTCCATAACTCTTTCCAATTTCTTACCCTCTTGTCTTGTATTTTTGAATTGACTTGTTAGATATGTGTGACGCATATTATTTACTCCAACTTTCTTGTTGTCAAATATTTTATTCATTCTTTGATTTAATTTAACTGCTGTTAGAGGGTTCATATTTGTATCAAATAATAAATACTCAGTAGGATTTACTTCTTTCCATTTTTTGATTATATTTCTTAATTTAACAGGAACAGGAACTTCTTGGCGTCCATAACTCTTTGCTGTTTTGTATGAATTGAATATAAATTTTTGTGATGAAGTATCATAATAATTATCTTTGGTTTCATCTATATTTGACAGGCGAAAATTACAATAATCTAATGACCTTCTTGGAGGAATGAGAATACCCCCTAATAGAGCAATGATAATGAAATTTTGTATCTCTTGTAAATCCGCTGTTGATTTATTTGGTTTCTTATAAATCTCTCTTGCTCTTTTTTCAAGTTTATCATATGTTTTTTTAATTTCATCCTTCTCAATCCAATTCTCTCTTTGGGTTAAACTCATTTCTTGTTTTTGTATTTCTTCATTATAAGCACTGACATCTTTATTCATTTGATTTCTATATTCTTCATTATTAGTTAAAACAACAAGTGCTGATAAAATTGTCTTCCTCTTATTAGGGGACATATCTTCTAAATTACCTAATACAAGGTCAGTATTATTAAATACTCCTACATCATTGATTTCTCTTGTTCCAAAAATTTTATTATGAAGATTTATGATAATACTTGAATATGTTTTCAAACTGCTGTCACTTAGAGTTGGTCTGCGTTCTTTGAGAAATTGCTTAATATTCATTCTATATAATTAAGATATATAATTAATTTTTAAATTGTTTTCAATTTTTTATATATAAGAAAAATTAACCACTTGGTTTTCTATCTAATTCACTTAATAAATTATTTTGATGGTCTTGAATTAGTCTGTGATAGTCAATTATTTCAGTAAGACCCTTACGAAAGCGGTCTAATGGTTGTGCTTCTAAATCAATAATTAATGGTTGTAATTTTTCTCTTGTTGCGTATTCGTAAATAGCAACTAACTCATCTTTTGTAACACCTAATCCAAATTCACTTAATATTACATTAACTTCTCTATTACCTGATAATTTCAATAGAACCATATAATTACAATTATTTCTTATTATTTTTGGTATGCGAAAGAAACTCTGTGAAAGGAAGATTACAGACACATTTAATTTTCTTGCCCTGATATAATAATTTTCAACCATAGTCAAATCTTTTGATAAAACTAAATCATCCCACACTACAAGATGGTTATACTCTTTATCAAATTTGTCTAATGGTGGTGTATTTGATAATCCTTCTTTGATAACAATAGCATCGCTGAGAGTTTGTAACCATCTATATAAAGGTTCATCTTTATTGCGAGTAATTATATGAATAGATTGAAAAGTCCCTTCTCCTCTTGAAAATATTTCAATTAAATTAACTAAAAAATTAGTCTTACCGCTACCAGAGGGAGCAACTATACACATTCTCATTGGTATTTTTAGTTTGTGTAAATTGAAATTTGGATTGCTTACATTATCTAAAAAGTGTTTTGGAATTTTCTCATAAAAATTTCTTATTTTTCCAGTTTCTTCATTTACAGGTAAAGGAGGGTCTTTTTCATTTAACTTTGAAGGTAATGGTTCTTCAAATTGTTTCTTCTTGCGAGGCATTATATATAATAAAGATAAATTTTTATTGATTTTTTTTTAAATATTTTTATCTATTATAATATTATAGAATGAGTGCTTATGAACCACCAACACAAAATTTAGCAATATTTGACCCTGATGTATTTACGGAGAATGACGAACCCTTGACAATAACAACTGGTTCTAAATATTTTTTAAAATATCCAAACGCCCAAGGAACAGAAAATTTACAAGCAATTAATGTAAATGGAGTTTTAACAGCAAATTCTACCGCCAATTTAAATAGTGCTGTCAATATCCCTAATAATGATATGTCTATAAGAGGTATGAGACTTGGATTAGGTTCTGGAAATCAAGTAAGGAACACAATGTTAGGAGTTAATAATGGAAACGCAATTACAACTGGAAATAACAATACATTTATAGGTGCTTTATGCGGTACTTTGAACACAACGGGTAGGGATAATGTTTTTGTAGGTTGTTTTTCGGGAAGCAAAAATACTACTGGATTTCAAAATACATTCATAGGAATTGATGCTGGTAATTTTTGTGCCACTGGGTCAAGAAATACACACATAGGAAGACAAGCGGGATATTATAATACTGGAAGTAATAATATATGTATAGGAGACTGGGCGGATGCGTCGGG
>Ga0129333_10004249_pt1 | contig 13413 bp, 14 predicted proteins | sample CPB6_08_DNA_FD_94474 | JGI IMG/M metagenome (GOLD analysis project Ga0129333, IMG submission 94474) | Freshwater to marine salinity gradient microbial communities from Chesapeake Bay, USA - CPBay_Sum_0.6_0.8_DNA | ecosystem: Environmental > Aquatic > Marine > Coastal | place: USA: Chesapeake... | reverse complement strand
ATGAACGCGGCGATGCCCAGGAGGTGCTCGAAACCAAGAACCGTTTCTATGCGGTGCTGTTTGAAGGCGCCGGCAGCGAAACGCTGTCGTCGATGCTGGCCACGCTGCATGCCCGCATCTGGCGCTGGCGTGCGCTGGGCCTGTCGCATCCGCAGCGCTCGGATGCACGGTCGCGCGAGAGCATCACCGGTCTGCGTGCGATGCTCGCGGCGATACGCGACAAGGATGCGGACCGCGCGGAAGCGCTCACGCGTGAAGAGGCGCAGCATGCCGCAGCGGAGGTGATGCGACTGATCGAACTGCAGATGCAGTCGGCCGGCACTGCGACGGGGAGCGGCACTTGAGCGGACTGTCAGTCTGGGAACTGGCGTATTGCGCGGCAGTGCTGCTGGCGAGTTTTGCACTCCGTGGCAGCACCGGTTTCGGCGGATTTGCGGCGATGCCGCTGCTCGCGCTGGTGATCCCCCTGAAGACGCTGGTGCCGGTGTGGACGCTGCTGACAATATCGTCTTCGGCCACCCTCTTCGGCAAGGATCGCAAGCATGTGTCCATGCCGATGATCTGGAAAATCCTGCCGGCCTGCCTGCTCGGTATCGTTGCCGGGCTGTTCGTGTTCAAGTGGCTCGACACCGTGATGCTGGCGCGCGCCCTTGGTGTGTTCGTTACCGGTTATGGCTTGTTCGTGCTGTGGCAGATGCGTCCTGGCGCGGCGGCCGGGCACGCGCCGCGGGGACTCGCGCAGGCGGCGAGTTTCATGGCCGGTGCCATGGGCACGGTGTTCGGCACCATGGCCAGCGTGTTCTTCGCCATCTACATGGATGCCATTCGCGTCGCCAAGGATCAGTTCCGCGGCACACTGGCGGCGCTGATGATGGCGATGGCGGTGATGCGCGGAGTCGGTTATGCCGCAGTAGGCGAGTTCCGCATGGAAACGCTGCTGATGTTTGCTGCCGCGCTGCCGATCATGCTGCTCGGCATCTACCTTGGCGATCGCGTCTATACCGGATTGAGTGAAAAAACCTTCCGGCGCATTGTTTGCGCGATCCTGGTCCTGAGCGGCATCCCGCTGATGCTGAAATAGCGGTTCAGGCGGGTTGCCCCGCCGCAGGCGCTGCCGTCAGTGTCCTGCGGGTGCGCCCCTGGCGGCCTTCTGTGCGGCGTGATTCGCGTGGGTGATCTTTTCGGTGTAGGCGATGGCCAGTGCCGAGACGACGAAGGTCAGGTGAATCATGGTCTGCCACAACAGCGTCTTTTCGTCGAACTGCTGCGCATTGATGAAAGTCTTGAGCAGATGGATCGACGAAATGCCGATTATTGCTGTCGCGAGTTTTACCTTCAGCACGCCGGCGTTGACGTGCGACAGCCACTCCGGCTGGTCCGGATGGTTCTGCAGTTCGAGCCGCGAGACGAAGGTTTCCCAGCCGCCGACGATCACCATCACCAGCAGATTCGAAATCATCACCACGTCGATGAGGCCGAGCACGATCAGCATGATCTGCACTTCGGTGATGTCTTTCACCGTGATCATCTGGATGAGATGCACGAGTTCGGTCCAGAACTGCCAAACGTAGACGCCCTGCGCGACGATCAGGCCGATGTACAGGGGCGCCTGCAGCCAGCGGCTCATGAATATCCAGCGCGGCAGCGGGCGCAGCGGGCCGGACCGTTGTTGCGGGGAGGGGCTCTGGTTCATCAATGTCTTCCGGAAAAAGCGCTATTGTCTACAGCAACCAGCGGTTTGCAAGTAGTCTGTGACGGGATAAAAAAAATCATTGGAAACAATGTGTTGAACAACGGCAATTACTGCATGTCGATGACGACCTTGCCGATGGCCTGACGGTTGCGCACGACCTCGAGCGCTTCCCGGTATTGCGTCAGCGGGAAGGCGTTCATCACATGCGGTTTGAGTTTGCCTTGGGCATACCAGTCGAACAGTTGTGCCTGCGCGGCGCGCACTTTTGCCGGTTGGCGATCCCGATAGGCGCTGTATTGCAAGCCGATCAGCGAAATGTTTTTCACCAGCAGATGGCCGGCTTTCACTTCCGGAATGCGGCCTTCGGCAAAGCCGATCACGATCAGGCGTCCGGCCCAGGCGATGACGCGCATGCTGGCATCAAAGACATCACCGCCGACAGGATCGACGATGATGTCGACGCCGCGCTTGCCGACTGCCGCGTAGACCTGGTCGCGGAAGCTGTTGCGCAGATCCGGCATATCGGTGCGCACGACGTGATCGGCGCCGTGCGATTTGGCGATCGCTGCCTTGGCCTCGCTGCTGACGCTGGCCACCACAGTCGCTCCCAGCGCCTTGGCGACCTCAATGGCGGCGATACCGACCCCGCCGGCTGCGCCGTTCACCAGCACAATCTCGCCCGGCTGATATTGCCCGCGCTCGACGATCGCGAAATGCGCGGTGGCGTAAGCGATGCCCATTGCCGCGCCGTCGGCGAAGCTCATGTTATCGGGCATCACATAGCAGTTCTGCTGCGGCAGGACACAACGCTGGGCGTAGGCGCCATATTCGATCTGCGCGGCGACGCGGTCACCGGGTTTGCAGGTGGTCACGCCGTCACCGGTGGCAATGACCACCCCTGCCATGTCCTTGCCGGGGCTGAAGGGCAGCTTGGGCAATATCTGGTAGGTGCCGGCGATGACGAGCAGATCGGCAAAGTTGACGCTCGCTGCCTTGACGTCGAGCAGCACCTCGCCGGGACCGGGTGCCGGATCCGGACAGTCTTCCAGCAGAAGTTTATCGAGCGGTCCGTGTTCTTTGACGATGAGTGCTTTCACTGGTGATCCTTCGCAAAAAGGGGCGCCATCATAGCGTGATCCGTGGGCGAAAAAAAAGCCACGCCTGCGCAGCGTGGCTTTCGCGGGACCAAGGCCGTGCGTCAGTTGCTGGCTTTCAGCCCCACCGATTTGACCAGACCAGCGTTCGCTGACATGGAGTCGCGCACGGTTTTGCGAAACACATCAGGGCCTTGCACGACGATCTCCGTGGCCTGAAAAGCCATGCCTTTTTTCACATCGGCGGCAGCCATGGTCCTGGTCACGGCTTGGTAGAGCGTAGTGATGATGGCTTTGGGTGTTCCCTTGGGGGCGAAGAACCCCATCCAGCCGGTGTAATCAAATCCGGGAATGGTGTCGGCAATCGGCGCAATGCCCGGCAGCAGCGGTGTCGGACGGTTCAGGCTGTGTCCGATCGCGCGCATGCGCCCGGCGGCGACGTGATTCATCGCCGCGGCGGATGGAATCAGTGACCACTGTGATTCGCCCGAGGCCACCGAGCGGGACGATGCGCCGCCGCCCTTGTAAGGCACATGGAGCGACTGGATGCCGGCTTTCTGCACGAAGAATGCCCCGGCGAGATGACTTTGCGAACCGACACCGGCGGATGCCATGTTGAAGGGCTTTTTTCCGCTCTTGGCATAGGCAATCAGTTCAGGGACGCTTTTCACCGGCAGTTTGTTGGCGACCACCAGCACGTTCAGGGTGACGGCGAACTGCGCAACCGTGCTGTAGTCGTTGACTGGATGATAGGAGGGATTGCGCAGGAGCAGGCGGGCAATCGTCGAGGCTGCGGTCGTGGCCGTGACCAGCGTGTGTCCGTCGGGATTGGCGTCCTTGCCGATCTCCATGCCGATGACACCGCCGGCACCGGCGCGGTTATCGACGACGACATGCTGTCCCAATACTTCGGCCATGCGATTGGTCACGATGCGCGTCAAAGTGTCTACCGAGCTGCCCGGGCCGTTTGGCACAATGACCCGCAACGGCTTGTTCGGGAAGCTGTCCGCAGCCCATGCGGTCGGGCCGCAGAGCAGGGCGGCACATACGGTAGAGCATCTTAAGTATTTGAATTTCATTGTGTTTTCCTCCTTTGGTTAATCTTGTTTTTATGTGGCCGAATGTTCGCTTGCGCGCCATCAGTCAATTAAGATTAACGTAATTGTTTATGTGCTGCCATTGTTTGATGCGGCAGGGCGGGCGACACTCGGCCTTCCGATACAAAAAATGGAGGCAGACGCACCATGGCGAGACTGTCGTATGTAACACCGCAGGACATCCGCGATCCACAGGTTGCACAGTGGTTGGATGAGGCGATTGCTGCGGGTCGGCCGGGTCCCGAGAATCAGGCGATTCGCGCGCATCAGCCTGATGTGATGCGCTCCTTTACGCTGACGCGGAAAACCCTCTTTGACGGTGACGCCGGTGTACTTGAGCACGACCTCAAGGAGCTGCTGCGCGCTTATATCGCGCATACCATTGAATGCGGTTATTGAAGCAACCAGGGAACCGCGCGGTCGGCGCGGGATGCAGACAGCCGGATGTCGGAACTGATGAATTACGAGAAATCGGCGAAGTTTTCAGTGCGCGAAAAAATCGCGCTGCGCTATGCCGATGCAATCATGTACGACCCGGCGCAGGCTGACGACGCGCAGTGGGCGCAGTTGAAGGCGGAATTCACCGAGCCGGAACTGGTGGAGCTCGGTTACTGGATCGGCTTTACTTTCGGCGGTCAGCGCTGGCTGAAAACGCTGTCCTGCCGTCAGGGTGAGCTGGCCGAGGCAATCAAGTCGCGGTCACGCTGATCAGGCGATGATCGCATTGGTGGAAAGCACTCTGCGCAAAGCAAAACAGGCGGCCGCGGCCGCCTGTTTTATTGAAATGACTTGTATACGGTGCGGCGCTTAATAGGCTTTCAGGCCAGCGGCTTTGACCACCGGCCCCATGCTCTTGATTTCTTCGGCCACGAACTTCTTGAATTCTTCCGGCGTGCTGGTGGCGATTTCCGTCATCTGCCGTGCGACGCCGGATTTGAAGCTGCTGTTCTCGGTGGTCTTGATCAGCAGGGCACGCACATTGTCGAGCACCGGCTTGGGTGTTCTGACCGGCGCAAGCAGACCGTTCCAGCCGCTGTACTGGTAGCCCGGCACCGTCTCGGCGATGGATGGCAGATCGCCGAGCAGGGCGGTGCGCTTGGTCAGGCTGTGCGCGACGGCACGCAGCTTGCCGGACTTGATCAGACCGGCCACCGCAGGCGCCGGTGTGATGGTCCACTGTGACTCGCCGGCAACCACCGAAGCCACCGAGGCGCCACCACCCTTGTACGGCACATGCAACGCTTCCGATTTGGCGAGTGACAGGAACATCGTGCCGGCGAGATGGCTTTGCGAACCCGTGCCGGCAGATGCCATGTTGACCTGACCGTTGCGGCTCTTGTTGTAGGCCAGCAGTTCGGCGACGGACTTCACCGGTACCGAGGGGTTCACGACCAGGATGTTGGGCGTGATGCCGAACAGCGACACGAAGGCATAATCATTCAGCGGGTGAAAGGGCAGCTTTTTGTGGATATGCGGTCCGATGACCATGGCTGCGGTGGACGCGGATACCAGCGTATAGCCGTCCGGTGAAGCGTCCTTGCCGATTTCCATGCCGATCAGGCCACCGGCACCGGCGCGGTTGTCGACGACGACCTGCTGCCCCCCTGTCTGCGTCATGGCATTGGCGAAAATGCGCCCCAGGGTGTCCACCGAACTGCCCGCAGCATTGGGCACGATCAGGCGGATCGGGCGGTTGGGATAGACAGAGTCTGCGGCGCTGGCGGGCGCTGCTGCGGAAACGGAAAACACGGCGGCCGCCACGACGGCCAGCGATCGGGTAAGGTTCATGGTTTATCCCCCAGAGAAAAATCTTGTTGTTAAAGTTGCGGCGGAATTGTGTCGGGTTTGGCGAGGGGTGGCAACTGTCTCTGCCGGTAGGCGCCCGGACCAATTTGGCCAGACCGTTCCTTGCCGGGAACCTTGATGCCGGGTAAGGGTCATTCCAATCAATCCATCATGAAATTTTTCCCGCGCCTTTTCTCCTACACCGCGGCCCTGCTACTGGCGGGTTGCGCGCTGGCCCCGGTCAATTACGAGGCCGGTGATGCCCCGCAGGCGGCCCAGGTCGTTCGCGTTCAGTCGGCGCGCCCGGTGGTCGGTCTCGTGCTGGGGGCCGGCGGTTCCCGCGGTTTTGCCCATATCGGCGTAATCAAGGCACTGGAAACCGCGGGTATACGGCCCGACCTTGTTGTCGGCGTCAGTTCCGGTGCGGTGGTCGGCGCGCTCTACGCGGCCGGCATGGATGCCCGGGCACTCGAGGCGGCCGCCCTTGAAGTCGAGGACAATGACCTGATCGACTTCACCCTGTTCGGGCCGGCGATGGTCGAGGGCGCGCGCCTGCAGGATTTCATCAACGGTGCGACCGGCAACCGTCCCATTGAAAAACTGTCGTTGCCCTTTGCCGCGGTCGCGGCCGAGAGCGGGTCCAATCGCATGACCGTGTTCAATCGCGGCAATACCGGCATCGCGGTCCGCGCTTCGGCGAGCGTGCCCCGGCTGTTCTGGCCCGTCATCATCCGCGGCACCGAATACGTGGATGGCGGCCTCGCCAGCCGCGTTCCGGTATCGGTTGCACGCGCGATGGGGGCCGATCTCGTGATTGCGGTCGATGTATCGCGGCGCGGATCGGTGGACGCCGACGCGGCCGACGTGGTGATCCGCCCGGCAGTCATCCGCACGCGCATTACCGATTTTTCACGCAAGCTCGACAATCTGGCGGCCGGCGAGACCGCTGCGCGTGCCGCCTTGCCCCGGGTCAGCACGCTGATGGCACGATTGTCTGCGGACAACTTGTCCTCGGGCAGGGCCGCTTCCGGGTTGACGCGCAACTGAGCGACGCAGCCGCGGACCGGTTTCCACTTCCGGTTCATTCCAGATAGCGGCGTTCAGCGCCGGGGGACGGCGATGTTCTTGTTATGATTGTCCGATACCCCCAACAAGACTTGGCTGGAGACACGATTGATGAATGCTGCCGTTGACCAACGCGCCTTTGCTGGCGTCAAAGTGCTGGATTTGACAAGGGTGCTGGCCGGGCCGTTCTGTGCCTACCAGATGGCATTGCTCGGCGCGGAGGTGATCAAGATCGAACCGCCGGGCAAGGGGGAGACCGTCCGCTGGCGCACTGAGGCGGACCCGTCCTATGGCGAACAGGGCCTGTCGCTGGGTTTCATGACCCAGTCCTCGAACAAGCGTTTTCTCTCGCTGGACCTGAACAAGCCCGAGGGCGTCGAGATTTTTCTCAAGCTGGCGGCCGACTGCGACGTCGTTGTGCAGAATCTGCGTACCGGTTCAGCTGACAAGCGCGGCATCGGTTATGAGGCTGTACGCAAGGTCAATCCGGAAGTCGTGTTCATGTCGATCACCGCATACGGCAACAGCGGACCGAAGGGACGGCATCCGGCCTATGACAGCGTCATCCAGGCCTGGTCCGGTTTCATGAGTGTGACCGGAACCGCGGATACGGGGCCGCTGAAAGCCGGGCCGCCGATCATTGATTATTCGACGGGGCTGGCCGCTGCCTATGCGGTCTCGGCGGCGCTCTACCAGAAGCAGCGCACCGGCAAAGGCCAATACATCGATCTCGGCATGCTCGACACCAACATCATCCTGATGGCATCGGTGGCGACGGCCTACATGAATACCGGGGTTGCGCCCAAGCCCGCCGGCAATGATGCCGCGAGCCGTTCACCGGCCTCGACCACCTTCAACACCGCCGAAGGCCTGATCGCTTTTGCGATCAACGAAGAGCACCAGTTCCAGGGCATGCTCAAGGTGCTTGGCCTGACGGCGCTCAACGATGATCCGCGTTTCGCCACGGGCAAGGCGCGGCGCGAGAATATTCCCGCATTGCGCGCGCTGTTGCAGGAGAAACTGATGGCGAAGCCCGCGGCGGAGTGGGAGCCGCTGTTCAACGAGGCCGGCGCGCCGGCAGGGCGCGTGCGCACGATTCCGGAGTGCATGGCGGAAGCGCAGACGCAATCGCGGGGACTGTTTCACAGCTTCCCGCCCGCAGCCACCGGTTTCAAGAAGGAACTCAAGGTGCCCTTGTCGCCCTTCACTTTCGCGCACAACGGTCCGCGTGCCGATACACCGCCGCGCAAGGTGGGCGCCGACAGTGACACCATACTGCGTGAACTCGGCTATGACGATGCGGCCATTGCCGGCTTGCGCGGGCGGCAGGTGATCTGAGGGCGTTGCGATGGATCCGCTGATCCTCCTGTTCGCGCTGGGCGTGATCGCCCGTCTCGCACGCTCGGATCTGCGTTTTCCGGAGCCGGTCTACGAGGCGCTGTCGATCTATCTGCTTCTCGCGATCGGGCTGAAGGGCGGGGTCGAGCTGTCGCATCAGGATTTCAGTGATGTGCTGCCGCCGGCGCTGGCCGTCGTTTTCCTCGGCTTCTCCATTCCCTTCGCGGTATTTCCGGTTCTGCACCGGGTAGTGCGGCTGAACAAGGCGGATGCCGCCAGCGTCGCGGCACATTACGGCTCAGTGTCCGTTGTCACCTTCGCGATTGCCAGCGCTTATCTGGAGCGCCGCGGTGTGCCCGTCGAGAGCTTCATGTCGGTGCTGCTCGCGCTGATGGAGGCGCCAGGTATCGTCGCCGGCGTGATCCTGGCGCGCAATGCCGGCGCAAAAGGGGCGTCGGTAATGCATGAGGTGCTGGTCAACAAGGGCATCGTGCTGCTTGCCGGCGGCATCGTGATCGGGGTTTTGATCGGCTCCGAGGGATTTGCGCCGCTGAAGCCGCTGTTCGGCGATCTTTTCCGCGGCATTCTGGCGTTATATCTGCTTGAACTCGGGCTGGTGGTGGGCGGACGTGCCGGTGATCTGCGCCGCGCCGGTTTGCGCCTGATCGGCTTCGGCATACTCACGCCGCTCATCATGGGCATGATCGGGCTTGGCATCGGCAGCTGGATCATCGGCTTGACGCCCGGCGGTGCGATCATGCTCGCTGTGCTGATGGCGAGCGCGTCGTATATTGCAGCGCCTGCTGCCATGCGCATGGCGGTGCCGGAGGCCAATCCCGCGCTAGGGATTTCGGCGGCGCTGGCAGTGACCTTTCCGTTCAATGTGTTCGTGAATATTCCGCTGCTGCATCATATGGGGGCATGGTTATGACTGCGACGACGCACCGACGCTGCCAGCTGACACTGATCGCTGAATACATGCTGGAATCCCGGTTGATTGCGGTGGCCGCCCATCATGGCGCGCCGGGCTATACCGTGCACGAGGTGCGCGGCGGCAGCTTTGCCGCAGATGGCGAACGGTTCCGGGATGGTGCCGGCGAGACCGGCCGCACCATCGAATTGAAGGTGATCTGCGACCGCCCGGTGGCAGAGGCGATTGCCCGTCAGGTGCTGGATGATTTCGGCGGCAATTTTTCGGTGCGTGTGATGCTGTCCGATGTCGAGGTGTTTCGCCCGGCGAAGTACTGACGCGTATCGGGCAGTCAGTCCGCTGCTGCGGTTTTTTGTCGCAAGCGGGGGACGCGTTCACGGCGCCATCCCGCGATGGCAACCTGCCAGAACGCCTCGAAATCCCGCGGGTCGCCGTTGTCGACGGGCTCTTGCCCCAGCCAGCGCAGAATCGTATTGAGCAGCGGCATGGCCTGATCGGTCCGTACGGCAGCGGCGAAGGTCTGCTTGGAGAGTTTTTCGCCTTGCGCATTGACTGCTACCGGCAGATGCGCGTACGCCGGCACAGGATAGCCGAGCAGGCGCTGCAGATGAATCTGTCTGGGAGTGGAGTCGAGCAGATCGGCACCGCGCATCACATGGGTGATGCCCTGTTCGGCGTCATCAACGACTACTGCCAGTTGATAGGCAAATAGCCCGTCGGCGCGCTTGAGCACGAAATCGCCGACCTGATGCTCAAGGTCCTGCGTGATCCCGCCCTGTATCGCATCCTCAAAACGGATGCGGTTGCCGCCCAGCGCAGTGCTGTCTGTCCGTACCCGGATCGCTCGCGCGGCACGGCCGTGCGCGGGCCCGTTCCTGCAGGTGCCGGGATAGACCGGGCCGTCAATGCCGCTCATGGCGGAGTCCGCAATTTCGCGTCGCGTGCAGGCACAGGGATAAACGCGGCCGGTCTCCTGCAGGCGTGCCAGTGCAGCACCGTACGCGGCGTCGCGTGTACTTTGATGCAGGACTTCGCCGTCCCAGTGCAGGCCCAGTGCCTCCAGCGTGCGCAGAATGTCATCGGCCGCGCCCGGGACCGTGCGCGGGCGGTCGAGGTCTTCCATGCGCAGCAACCAGTCGCCGCCCTGTGACTTTGCGTCCAGATAGCTGCCGACCGCGGCGACCAGTGAACCGAAGTGCAGCGGTCCCGTCGGCGAAGGCGCAAAGCGCCCTCGATAGCGTCGTCCGGCGGCTACGCCGGCAGTTCGCAGTGTGGCTGGGGAAGAAGGGGTTTTCGACATACTGCGCTATGATGCCAGCAAGCCTGAAAAAAATGCGGCAGCAGATGATGCCGCGGCCTTATTCAAGGGATTTCGTTATCGTCATGACCACCATTGCAGATTTTTCCCGGCGTCTCGCCTTGCATACCTGGACCCTGGATACGACGCCTTTCCCGCAGGTGCTGTCGGTTGCGCGTGATGCCGGCTGGCAGGCCATTGAACTCCGGCGCGGCGATATCCTGCAGGCCTACCGCGCGGGCCAGAGCCGTGACGATGTGATCCGCACAGTGTGCGATGCCGGTATCGCGGTCGCGACGCTGGGTACGGAGTACGGCATAGTCTTCGCGCAGGGGGAGGAACTGAAACGCCTGCTGGATGTGCTCGATGAAACCTGCGTCATCGCAAAGGCCGTGGGTTGCAGCACCATCATGACCGCGACCGGCGCCGAATCGGGCAGCGATGCCCTGGCAGCAGCGAATTTGCGCGCAGCGGGTGATGTGGTCGCGCGCCACGGTATGCGCCTCGCCTGGGAATATAGCGCGGCGCACCCGGCGATTAACCGGCTGGGGCATCAGCGCGAAGTTCATGCCGCCGCCAATCATCCCGCCGTCGGACTGCTGCTTGATGCCTATCATCTCGAACGCAGCGGTGATGGCGGCGCCTCCTTTGCCGATATGCCGCCCGAGCACATCGTCGCATTCCAGTACAGCGACGTGCCATCCACGCCGCTTGGAGGCATGCGACCGGTGGACCGTTTGCCGCCGGGGCAGGGCGTGGTGCGATGGCGGGAGTTGTTGACGCTGCTGGCCGCGAAAAGCTACACCGGCTATCTCAGCTACGAAGCGCCCAACCCGGCATTTTTTGCACGTCCCGCGGCAGAAGTCGCGGCGGAAGGCTTGCGCTGCACGCGCGAGATGCTGGCTGGCATTGCCGGATAACTTTTCAATTCAGAAAGACGCATGAAAACCAGAGCAGCTGTAGCACACAAGGCGGGCGCACCGCTGACTATCGAAACTGTCGATCTCGACGGTCCCCGGGCTGGTGAGGTGTTGGTGGAAATCAAGGCCACCGGCATCTGCCATACCGACGAATTCACGCTGTCGGGTGCCGATCCTGAAGGCCTGTTCCCGGCGATCCTCGGCCATGAAGGCGCGGGTGTGGTGGTCGATGTCGGCCCCGGCGTGAGGTCGCTGAAAAAGGGCGACCACGTGATTCCGCTCTATGTGCCGGAATGCCGCGAGTGCGAATACTGCGTCTCCGACAAGACCAACCTCTGTCAGTCGATTCGCGTCACGCAGGGTCAGGGTGTGATGCCCGACGGCAGCAGCCGCTTTTCGCTGGGCGGCAAACCCATCCTGCATTATATGGGCACTTCGACATTTTCGAATTACACCGTGGTGCCGGAAATCGCGCTCGCCAAGATTCGCGAGGACGCACCCCTCGACAAGGTCTGCTACATCGGTTGCGGCGTCACCACCGGCATCGGCGCAGTGATCAACACGGCGAAAGTCGAACCCGGCGCCAACGTCGTGGTCTTCGGTTTGGGTGGCATCGGCCTCAACGTGATCCAGGGCGCGCGGCTTGCCGGCGCCAACATGATCGTCGGCGTCGATCTCAATCCCGCACGCAAGCCGCTGGCTGAAAAATTCGGCATGACCCACTTCGTCAATCCGAAGGAAGTGGAAGGCGATCTGGTGCCGTACCTGGTGAACCTGACCAAGGGCGGCGCGGATTACAGCTTCGAGTGCATCGGCAACGTCGATGTCATGCGCCAGGCGCTGGAGTGCTGCCACAAAGGCTGGGGCGTGTCCGTGATCATAGGGGTCGCCGGCGCCGGTCAGGAGATCAAGACCCGGCCGTTCCAGTTGGTCACCGGCCGCGTGTGGAAAGGTACGGCCTTCGGCGGCGCCAAGGGCCGGCGCGACGTGCCGAAGATTGTCGACTGGTACATGGACGGCAAGATCAACATCGACGACCTGATCACGCACACATTGAAGTTGGAGGACATCAACAAGGGCTTCGATCTGATGCATGCGGGCAAGTCGATACGCAGTGTGGTGGTCTTCTAGGAAATCAGGTTCGTGCGGGGCTTGCGGTTCCTCTGATCCGAATCAATTATTACAAGAGTCTGTGCGCTGCCTGCTTCGCACAAGCTCGCGCGCACAGATTTTGCCTATCTGAATGGACATGTGTTCGAAGCGCGGGTGGAAGTGATTGGACTATCATACTGTTGTGACGACATTAACCACATCCGCAGCATCCCTTTTCCGTTTCGACAGCAGCTACGCCCGCGACCTCGAAGGGCTGTATGTGCCGTGGAAAGCGGCAGAGTTTCCACAGCCCAAACTGATCAAGCTCAACCATGCACTGGCCGAAGAGCTTGGGCTTGATGCGGCTGCGCTGGAGTCCGATGAAGGTGCATTGATCTTCTCGGGTCAGCACTTGCCGGAAGGCGTCAAAACCATTGCCCAGGCCTACGCCGGCCACCAGTTCGGCGGCTTTTCGCCGCAGCTGGGCGACGGCCGCGCGCTGCTGCTGGGCGAGGTGATCGACAAACAGGGTAAACGCCGTGACATCGCCTTCAAAGGGTCGGGTCGGACACCGTTTTCGCGCGGCGGCGACGGCAAGGCGGCGCTGGGCCCCGTGCTGCGCGAATACATCATCGGCGAGGCGATGCATGCGCTGGGCGTGCCGACCACGCGCGCGCTGGCGGCGGTGACCACCGGTGAATTCGTGCGCCGCGAGCGCAACCTCCCGGGCGCGGTGCTGACGCGGGTAGCGGCCAGCCATATCCGTGTCGGCAGTTTCCAGTTTGCGGCGGCGCGTGGTGACGTGGACCTGTTGCGCCGGCTGGCCGATTACACCATCGCCCGCCATTACCCCGAGCTGTCCGGTGGGGAAGGCCGTTACTGGGGGCTGCTCGAAGGCCTGGTCGAGCGGCAGGCAGGGCTTATCGCGCACTGGATGAGCATCGGTTTTATTCATGGTGTGATGAATACCGACAACATGACGCTCTCCGGTGAGACCATCGACTACGGCCCCTGCGCCTACATGGACGGCTACGATCCCGCGACAGTGTTCAGTTCCATCGACGAATACGGTCGTTATGCCTATGCCAATCAGCCGCCGAT
>Ga0129333_10004248_pt1 | contig 13414 bp, 13 predicted proteins | sample CPB6_08_DNA_FD_94474 | JGI IMG/M metagenome (GOLD analysis project Ga0129333, IMG submission 94474) | Freshwater to marine salinity gradient microbial communities from Chesapeake Bay, USA - CPBay_Sum_0.6_0.8_DNA | ecosystem: Environmental > Aquatic > Marine > Coastal | place: USA: Chesapeake... | reverse complement strand
CGCCGGGGCGCAAGACGGATCCCGGCCTATCATTCGATTGGACGCGTCTGCGGGCGGAACTCGCGGCCGTTTCGGGGGATACATGAACGAGACCACGACTCGGCGCGAAGCGCCGCGCTACTACCCTTGGCTTGTCGCTGTGATGGGCATGCTCGCGCTGTTCCTCTCGAACGGCATGACCGCAACGGGCATCACCATCTTCGATCCGCCCCTGCTCGACGAATTTGGTTGGAGCCGCGGTGACCTCAAGTTCACCGATACCATCAAGTTCACGATGACCGCCTTGATGGCGCCATTCGTTGGCATCCTGATCGACAAGCTCAACCCACGCTATTTGCTGATGGCAGGTTGTGCCTATCTCACGCTCGGCTATGCCGGCTACAGCATGCTGATCAACGGCGCGCCGCCGCTCATTATCCAAGTGATCGCCATTGTCACGGCTATCGGGCTGGGCGGCATTTTGGTCGTGGCGCTCGGTGCTTTAGCGCCGGGCCTTGGTCGCAACATCAGCATCGTCATTGCAGTGGTCTTGGCGGCTCTCGGTTTGTATTTCTTTTACACCTCGTGGTCCGGTGATGCACTCAAGCAGATCTACGTCATCCATTTGATGTTCTCGCTCGCCTTGTCGGCGGCGGGCTCGATGTCGGTGATTTATCTAGTCTCGAGTTGGTTCGTGAAGCATCGCGGACTTGCCATCGGTATTGCGCTCGTCGGAACGAGTATGGGTAGTGCCGTGCTGCCGACACTGAATCCCTATCTGATCGAGTCCTACGGCTGGCGCCAGGCATTTCTCTATAATTCTTTGATGCCGGTAGTGTTGTTCGTCATCGTGCTGCTGTTCCTCAAAGGCACCCCCGCTCAAGCGGGTTATTCGGCCGTGGGGCAGAGCGAGGCGGTGACTGATCTGAAGCAGCACGGGTTGACCTTCAAAGAAGCGATCCGTACTCGGACTTTCTGGGCGATCGGCATCTCCGGTTTTCTCGCCTATTACGCGATCTTCAGCTTCGTGCAGCATTTCGTCCTGCACTTGAATAAAGGCTTCGGCATGCCGTTAAAGGAGGCCGGGCCATTGCTGGGTTTGTTCAGCGTCGTTGCCATGGTGGCCAAGCTTGCCAACGGTTGGCTTGCTGATTACATCGACCGCCACAAGGTCTTCATGGGATGTCTGATCATCATGCTCGCTGGACTTATCGGGCTTGCCACTATGAAGCGCGAGTGGGTGGTGATCTCGGCGGTCGTGATTGGCCTTGGGTGGGGTGGCTTGTTCACCCTCTACAACATGTTGGCGGTCAACAATTTCGGTTTGCGCGAGATCGGTCGGATCAATGGCGCCATCAGTTTGATGGAGTCGGTGGGTGTCGGGCTGGGTAGTTGGGTGACCGGTGTGCTGTTCGATATCTACGGCAGCTATCAGATCGCCTTCATCATGCTCGCCTGCTGCTTATTCGTCTCGCTGGTCGTCGGCACGCAGATCAAGAGCGAGGTTGACGAGCGATCGCTGGCCGCGCCGGCGAGCTGAGCCCCTATCGGTATCAGCCGGCTCCGCGATTGCGTTTCCAGATGACCTCGGCGCCATTCTCGTGGCGCGCGAGCACGCGTGCGATCACAAACAACAGATCCGAGAGGCGATTGAGATAGCGCGCAGGTTCCGGGCTGAGCTCGGGACTGAGCGCCGCCAAACTCCACACGCGTCTTTCGGCGCGGCGGACGATGGTGCGTGCAAGATGGCAGGCCGCGGCAGCTGGACCGCCGCCTGGTAGGATGAAATCTTTGAGCGGCGGCAGCGGCTCGTTGAACGCATCGAGTTTTTCTTCGAGACGCTCGGTGTGCTGAGCTTCGATCAAGCGCATGCCGGGGATGCACAGTTCGCCACCGAGATCGAACAGGTCGTGCTGCACGCCGGTGAGGCAATCACGGATGTCATCTGGCAAATGCGGGATCGCCAACACCATGCCGATCGTGCTGTTAGCCTCATCTACCGTGCCGTAAGCCTCGACGCGCGCGTGATCCTTAGCGACGCGCGTGCCGTCACCGAGGCCCGTCGTACCGTCATCACCGGTCTTCGTGTAGATCTTGCTCAAGCGGTTTCCCATGGCGTTTAAGATAACATCTGCATCGTCGTTGCCGAGGACGTTTTCATGCCATCCGCCGAGTTGAACGCTGCGCTCGAAGCTGCTGAAGCCGCTGCTGTTGTCATTCGTGAGTTGTATCAACGCAATCTTGCGGTGGTGACGAAGGCCGACAAGTCACCCGTGACCGAGGCGGATATACGGGCTGAGGAGGCGATTCGCGCCGTCCTGTCGGCGCGATTCCCAAGCTACGGATTTTTTGGTGAAGAGACCGGCCAGCATGCGATGGGAGCAGATCGTGTGTGGCTTGTGGATCCGATCGACGGCACGAAGTCTTTCGTCAGGGAGTGCCCGTTTTTCTCCACTCAGATCGCCTTGATGCACGAGGGGCGAATGGTGCTCGGTGTGTCTTCGGCGCCGGCCTACTGTGAGCTCGCATGGGCGGAGCGGGGCGAAGGCGCTTGGCTTGGCGACAAGCGCCTACAGGTCAGTCGAGTTGAGGCCATCGACAGCGCCATTGTGTCGAGTGGAAATTTGAAAACACTGGCAAAAGATGAGCGACGGTGGCGTCGCTATGGTGATCTCGTGGCTAACGTAAACCGCATCCGTGGCTACGGCGATTTCGTTCACTATCACTTACTCGCGCGCGGCGCGCTCGACGCCGTCGTCGAATCCGACGTCAACATCTTGGACATCGCAGCCTTGACGGTGATCGTCGAAGAAGCGGGTGGACGATTTACCGATCTAGATGGTCAGCCGATTTCTTTGGCCACGACCACGGTACTGGCGAGCAACGGAATACTCCACGAGCCGCTGCTGGCCGCCTTGCGCTGACCATCGCGCTCGAAGTGGCTCGCAGCTAGGGTTGTAGTCGAGTGACCGACCACGGTCCGATGCTCGTGGGCGGTGCGTGTCGCTCTGCGCTCGCGCTGATCGAGCGGGTCCAACGGGCCCGGTCGTGAATTCTCGATTCGCCCTCGATCCACAGTTCGACCGCCTCGGCGTAGACGTGGTACCCACCCCAATGAGGCGGCCGCGGAATGTTATCGCCAAGACCTGGGGGCGCCGGCGTGTCTTCGGGGCCGGGCACAGGCACGCCGAAGCGCCGAGCCGTCTCTTCGACTGCCGCTTCCAATCGCGCACGATCGGTAACGGGCTGGCTTTGGGCGCTCGCCCACGCGCCGACTCGGCGTTGCCACGGGCGTGTACGAAAGTAGGCGTCGCTTTCGGCGGCCGGTGCGCGCACGACTCGACCCTCGATACGAACTTGGCGGTAGAGATGATCCCAGTGCATCACGATGGCAACACGCGGGTCTGCTTCGATCTCGTGCCCTTTGCGCGAGTCGTAGTTGGTGTAGAAGCCGATGTAGCCGGGCTCGACGATGATCTCTTTGCAGAGCACCACGCGTGCCGAGGGTTGTCCACTTTCGCTGACACTCGCGACGACCATCGCGTTCGGATTTGGCTGATCACGACGACTACGCGCCAACTCGAGCCACTCGCGAGCGGTTGCGAGCGGGTTGGTCGGCAGTGGATCGGGTAAAAATTGCACTGGAACGGGCATAACCGCATGGTAACGCCAAGCCTTGGGGCACGCACCGTCTATAGTAGGCGGTTAGGAGACGAACCATGGCGACCCTCGACGACCTGCGCAAACACCTCGACGACATCGACCGGCAACTCATCGAGTTGATCGCCGATCGGCAACGCACCAGCCGCGAAATCGCACGCGTGAAACGAGCGACGGGCTACGCGACCCGTGACTATGGTCGTGAGCGCGAGGTGATTCTGGGTGCCCGTGCCGAGGCAGAGTCCAAGGGCGTCTCGCCGAAGATTGCCGAAGACTTGATGCGGATGCTGATTCGCAGTTCATTGACCACTCAGGAACAAGCGAGCGTCGTGGCCGGAGGCTCAGGCTCTGGTCGGCGCGCACTCGTGATCGGCGGTGCGGGCAAGCTCGGCGGATGGTTTGCCGACTTCCTGGGTTCACAGGGGTTCATGGTCGAGGTCAGTGATCCGGCTGGGACGCGGCCGGGTACGCTCGATGTCGGTGATTGGCGCGAAAACGAGTTGACCCAAGATTTCATCGTGGTGGCGACACCGCTCGGTGTGACCGATTCGGTGCTGCGCGAGCTTGCGATGCGACGACCGCCGGGTGTGATCTTTGATGTGGGTTCGCTGAAGTCGCCGCTGCGCGCCGGGTTGATGGCGCTCAAGTCGCACGGCTGTCGAGTCACTTCGGTCCATCCGATGTTCGGACCCGACACGGAACTGCTGTCTGGGCGCCACGTGATCTTCGTCGATCTTGGACACACTGAGGCACTCGAGCGCGCACGCGAATTGTTCGCGCCCACGATGGTCGAGCAAGTCACCATGACACTCGATGAGCATGATCGGCTCATCGCATACGTGCTCGGCTTGTCGCACGCGCTCAACATCGCGTTTTTCACGGCGCTCGCCGACAGTGGTGAAGCCGCGCCTCGCCTCGCGAAGCTCTCGAGTACCACGTTTGACGCGCAGCTCGATGTCGCGACGCGCGTCGCACAGGAGAGCCCGCAACTCTATTACGAGATTCAGGCGCTCAATGATTACGGTGCCGAGTCACTCGAGGCACTGGCCAAAGCGATCGAGTCGATACGACGTGCGGTATTGGCTCAAGATCCCGATACTTTTGCTCAGCTGATGGAGCGCGGTCGCGAGTATCTGGAAGATCGGCGCACGCTGACTGCAAAGAGGGCCTGAGACGTTACGACGATGACAGACCAGATCGACGCTCAAGGATTTCGCGCCAACGTCGGCATCGTCTTGATGCACGGCGACGGTCGTGTGTTCCTCGGTCGTCGTGCTGGTGGTAAGGGTTGGCAGTTTCCGCAAGGCGGCCTGCAGGTCGGAGAGTCGGCAGAAGAGGGCATGTATCGAGAGCTCGCTGAAGAGATTGGGCTTGAGGCCGCGCACGTGGAAATCGTGGGTGTCACGCGCCGATGGTTGCGCTATCGATTACCGCCGCGCTTTCAACGACGCGAGCAACTGCCGTTGTGCATAGGACAAAAGCAGCGCTGGTATCTGCTGCGGGCGCGTGATGAGCAACCGCCCTTTAAATTCGATACGACGGCGGAGCCTGAGTTTTCCGAGTGGCGTTGGGCTGACTACTGGGATCCGGTCCAAGAGGTCATTCATTTCAAGCGGCGCGTCTACGAGCGTGCCTTGCACGAACTCGGGCGCCTCGCGTTTCCTGAAGGCTTGCCGCCGTATCCCAGTTGGTGGACGAGACCCTCGCGGTGACGCGTAAAGCTTTTCCGGAGCCGATGATTGTTCGTGGGCGTCGCTGGTTTCGCGCACCGCTTGGCTGGTTGTGGATTTTGGCTGTCGTCATCGGCGCCGCGCTGGTCTTGTATGGGCTAGGACGAGCCGGGATCGGACCCGGCGTGCCAGGCGTGTTAGCGAGCCTAGGTGGATTGCGCGATGAGTTGCGCGATCGAGATGCCACGATCGTCGAGCTTCGACGACAACTTGCCGATTACGATACCTCGAAGACGGCGCAAGAGGAGGAGCGACGCGAACTTGCTCGCACCATAGGCGAGTTACAGGCTGAGGTCGCGAATTTGCGCCAACAGGTCGAGTTCTATCGCGGCGTTGTCGCGAGCGATAATCCGCGCGCGCCCGTGGCGATCCGTAGTTTCCGGGTCGTTCAGTCGCTCGAGGGGTCAGCGCCGGTGCTTCGACTCGCGCTCGTGCAGCCCGGTAATCCGCAGTCGATCGTATCGGGCACGGTGCAGCCGAGCCTAGAGGGTCGCCGCGGCGTTCGCTTCGAGCGTATCTCCTTGTCAGCGCACAAGTTTTCTTTTCGTTACTTCGAGAATTTAGAGTTGCCATTGCCACTACCGAGTGGCTTTGTGCCCGAGCGAGTCACGGTCGAAATTCGCAGCGGTAGCCGCAACACCGCACCCGTGGTTCAATCGCTGCTCTGGCCAGTCAAGCCGGATCCTTCCTGAGGTTGAACATGTTTGGTCGGCGCAAAAACCCACCTGTTCCTGGGCGTGTAGATACCCTCATCGGCCGCGGTACGCGTTTGCATGGCACGGTCGAGTTTGCCGGTGGTCTGCACTTGGATGGGCAGATTGAGGGCGACGTTCGTGGTGGTATCGATGGCGTACCTGCGACGCTCTGGATCGGCGCGGATGCGCGCGTCATCGGTAATGTTGAGGCACCGAACGTCGTGATTAACGGCGAGGTCGTGGGCGAGGTGCGCAGTCGGGATAGGGTCGTGCTGGGCGAAAAAGCGCGAGTGACCGGCGATTTGCATTACGGCTCGATCGAGATGACCTTGGGCGCTCGTATCGATGGGAAGTTGTACCCGCTGGCCGCGAGTGCTGCGGAGGCGGCCGCTCGTCCTGCAGCCGCGACCGCAGAAGCGGCTGATTTTTCTTTGCAATCTTTTGACGCTCGCGGCAGCGGAACCTAAAATCAACACTATGAATACTGTCATCGACGATATGCCTCTCGACATGCCGGCTGCGCTCGTTTTTACGGACGCAGCGGCACGCAAGGTGAGCTCGCTCATCGAAAACGAGGGCAATAACAACCTCATGCTGCGCGTGTTCGTGCAAGGCGGCGGTTGCTCTGGGATGCAGTACGGCTTCGAATTCGACGAGCAGATTCAAGATGGCGACACGCTGGTCGAGAATCTCGGCGTCAAACTGTTGGTCGATCCGATGAGTCTGCAGTACTTAAGCGGTGCCGAGATCGATTATCGCGAAGGTCTCGAAGGCGCTCAGTTCGTCATCCGCAACCCCAACGCCACCACGACTTGCGGGTGCGGATCGTCGTTTGCGGCCTAACGGGCTGCGACCGCTCATCCTTGTTGCGTGGCGCGTTCGAACGGTCGAAACACCCCGGAGCTGCTTGCAGCCGTCGACCTAGGATCCAATAGTTTTCATCTCGTCGTGGCCCGTTATAGCCACGGTCAACTCGCCGTCATCGATCGCTTGCGTGAGAACGTTAGGCTCGGCTCAGGTCTAGACGAAGAGGGTCGGCTCGATCGCGAAGTTGCAGCTCGCGCGCTCGCTTGTCTCGAGCGCTTCGGCCAACGTCTGAGGGATATGCATGCCGATCGCATTCGCGTCGTCGGCACCAATGCGCTGCGTCGCGCCCATCGTAAGCAGGCCTTTCTCGAGAAAGCGCGCGCGGCCTTGGGTGCTCCCATCGAAATCGTCTCAGGGATGGAAGAGGCGCGCCTGATTTATTCCGGCGTCGCACACATGATGCCGCGTGGTGAGGGCAAGCGACTGGTGGTTGATATCGGCGGCGGTAGTACCGAGCTGATCATTGGTGAGGATCTCACGCCCTTGAAGCTCGAGAGCACGCAGCTTGGCTGTGTGTCGATGAGCGAGCGTTTTTTCGCGGGTGGCAAGCTGTCGGCCAAACGATTCTCGCGTGCCCGCGTTGCCGCCAGAGGCGAGCTCGAGCCGATCGAAGATGCTTATCGCCGGGTCGGATGGTTGCAGGCGGTCGGAAGTTCGGGCTCCGTTAAATCGGTGGGGGACGCGATCCGCGAACTCGACCCGCGTGCGAATGCCATCACGCCGCAAGGGCTCGAGGCGGTGATCGAGACCATGCTATCGGCGAATCACGTGCGCGACATCGCGCTCAACTCACTAACGGATGAGCGCCGCTTGGTATTCGCAGGTGGGCTTGCCATTCTCGCTGAGGTCTTCGATGTACTCGGGATCGAGCGTATGGATGTCTCTGACGGTGCGATGCGCGACGGTTTGCTCTATGACCTCGTCGGGCGACTGACGGACGAAGACGCGCGCGATCGTACGGTGCGGGCCATGCAGGGCCGTTATCACGTCGATACCGTACAGGCAGAGCGTGTCGAGCGCACCGCTAGGCATCTGCTCGAACAAGTGGCGGATGCGTGGCAGTTGGACGATCCGCTCGCCGAGCAGTTGTTGGCGTGGGCGGCTCGCTTGCACGAGATCGGTCTCGATGTCTCCCACTCGCGTTATCACCAGCACGGCGCTTATCTGCTCGAGCATGCCGACATGCCTGGATTTCCGCGCGAAGAGCAGCGTTTGCTCTCACGTCTTGTCGGCGGCCATCGTCGCAAGCTCTCGATCGAGGGTGTCGACAAGTTGTTACCGCCATGGGATCGACGCGTGTTGAACTTGATCGTGTTGTTACGCCTGGCGGTGTTGTTGCATCGTGGGCGGGGTCGGGCACCGTTGCCTGAGGTCACGCTCGTGCCGAAGGGGCGCACTCTTGAGATTCGCTTCCCGATGCGCTGGCTGCGCGAGCATCCGTTGACGATCGCTGATCTGAGCCAAGAAATCAATTTGCTGCGCGCAGTCGATTTTCGTCTGCGCGTTTATTCCTCGAGGGGCCTGCCTGCGGTATAGGACTGCATCAATTCGGTTTGGGCCGCGCAGCCAGCAAGGGTCTTTTGTCGGTGATACTTGCCTTCGCTATCGAGCAGCCAAGCTTGCGTATCATCGCGTAAGTACGTTTCCAGATCGCGCAAGATATTGTCGCGATATTTTTGACGTCGAACCGGGAAAGCGATTTCAACACGTCGGAAAAAGTTACGGTCCATCCAGTCGGCGCTACTGCAGAAAATTTCCGCTTGCCCGTCATTCTGGAAATAAAACACGCGCGAGTGTTCGAGAAAGCGCCCAACGATCGAGCGCACGCGAATGTTGTCTGAAACTCCCGGCACGCCCGGGCGTAAAGCGCAGACGCCTCGCACGATCAGATCGATTTGCACGCCAGCTTGTGAGGCTCGATACAGCGCGTTGATCGACTCTGGCTCCACGAGCGCATTCATCTTCAAGATGACTCGTGCGGATTTGCCTGCTCTGGCAAGCGTTGCCTCACGTTCGAGCTTTGCCAGCATGGCTTTGTGCAGCTCGAATGGCGATTGCAGCAGCGCATTGAGTCGCGGCGTGCGTGAGAGACCGGTTAGCTGCAGGAATACCTCGTGTACGTCCTGCGCGATATCCTCATCGCAAGTGAAGAGCCCGTAGTCCGTGTACGTACGAGCCGTCCTTGCGTGGTAGTTACCCGTGCCAAGGTGGCAATAGCGACGAATCCCGTCTTTCTCGCGGCGCACCACCATCGCAAGCTTGGCGTGTGTCTTGTAACCCACCACGCCATACATGACGTGCGCGCCGGCTTCTTGCAATTTGTCCGACAGTTCGATGTTCGCTTGTTCGTCGAAACGCGCGCGCAACTCGATCACGGCCGTCACGTCTTTGCCTGCATGAGCGGCAGCGACGAGCGCATCGACGATCGCCGATGCTGCGCCAGTGCGATAAAGCGTTTGCTTGATGGCCAGTACCTTCGGGTCGGCTGCAGCCTCGCGAAGAAAGTCGATCACCGGTGCGAACGATTGAAATGGATGGTGCAGTAATAGGTCGCTCTGCCGTATCGCCGCGAACATGCCTTTCTCGTCGTTTAGTCGACGCGGCAGACTCGGCAGGAATGCGGGGTATTTGAGGTCGGCTCGCTCGACGAGATCGTAAATCGCTGAGAGTCGATAGAGATTGACCGGTGGTGGGACCGTGTAGACGTCGACATCACCAATACCGAACTGTCGCGCCAGAAATCGCACGACATCCGACGGGCAGTCGGTCGTCGTTTCGAGGCGGACCGCAGAACCATAGCGGCGTTGCTGTAGCTCGCCCTCAAGCGCGCGACGGAGGTCGTCAGCCTCTTCCTCGTCCACGAAGAGATCGCTATTGCGGGTGACGCGGAACTGGTGGACATCGAGTATGCGCATGCCTTCGAAAAGACGCGGCATGAAGGCTTCGATGATGCCGGAGAGCAGCACTAGTCGTTGCTCGCCGTCGTTGCCGACGGGCAGCGAAACGATGCGCGGTAAGGAGCGCGGGGCTTGCACGATGGCGCGCGTCGCTTCGCGTCCGTAAGCATCTTCGCCTTCGAGGCTCACCACGAAATTCAGGCTCTTGTTCTGAATCCGCGGAAAGGGTCTCGATGGGTCGAGCGCGAGCGGCGTCAGAACGGGCTCAACCTCATTTTCAAAATATTGCTCGAGCCACTCCCGAGTGGCTTGATCCCAGCTGCTGCGCGGCATCAAGCGAATGCCGGCTGCTCGCAGCGCGGGGAGGAGGTGTTTGGATAAGCACTCGTACTGTTCGGCGACGAGTTGCTGTGCGCGTTCGTGGATCGCAGCCAGTTGTTCGCGAGGTGTGAGCCCATCCGGGCTCAGAGAGCCAGGCGAGTTCTCCTGAAGTTGCTTGATACCCGCGACGCGAATTTCGAAGAACTCGTCGAGATTGCTCGAGGAGATGCAAAGAAATCGCAATCTCTCGAGTAGTGGCACGGTAGGGTCCTGTGCCTGTGCCAATACGCGCTGGTTGAATTCAAGCAGCGAGAGTTCGCGATTGATCAGAGTTGAAGAGGCGGTTGGCATCATGGCTGCTAGTACACCACGAGCGATGAGGAGCTTGTGTTACAGCGCGCTCGCGGAGGCCAAAGTAGACGGGTCGGACTTGTCGGCCGGGGTTTGTGCTGCCACGAGCGCGGAGACGTCGCCCGTCGCTAGGCTCGCAAGCAGGGGGGCAGCCGTCTCACGGAAGCGGGCCATTTGCGCCGGGGGCACGGGCGTATCGGTCGGCAGCGCCACTTTTTGCGGATCCATGTGTACGCCACGACTTAAGTACTCGTAATGCAGATGCGGGCCACTGGCGAGCCCGGTCATGCCAACGTAACCGATGATCTCTCCTTGCGAGATCCGATCGCCGGCGCTCAGGCCGCGGGCAAATCGCGAGAGGTGCCCATAGACCGTTCGAACTTGATTCATATGCTCGAGTTCGACCACTTTGCCGTAGCCGCCCTTATTGCCGACGAACCGAACGCGTCCGCTACCGGCTGCGCGTACGGGTGTGCCGATGGGGGCTGCGTAGTCAACGCCCCGGTGGGCGCGGATACGATTCAGGATGGGGTGACGACGCGCGAGGTTGAAGCGCGAGCTGACGCGAGTGAACTCGAGCGGTGCGCGCAGAAAAGCTTTTCGTAAGCTTTTGCCGTCGGGCGTGAAGTAAGTGGCTGCTTCCCCCTCGGGCTGGAAGCGTATGGCTCGATAGGGCTTACCTTGATTGACGAATTCGACGGCCAGAATGTCGCCCTCACCCAGCGGCTCTCCATCCTGACTGATCTTCTCGTACGTGACGCGGAAGCGATCGCCCGGTTGGATGTCGAGTACGAAGTCGATATCCCATTGGAAGATGTTGGCGATGCGTAGTGCCGTGCTGTCACTCAAACCGGCGTCCGCCGCAGCTTGAAATAAGGAGCTGCGGATGGTGCCCTCGGTGCTGCTAAGTTCACGCTCGAGCGGATTCACGATGACCTCGGTGGCGAAACCGGTCTCACCGCGTTGCACGCTCAATGTTTCACTCGGGCTCAATTTGCGCTCGAGCGTGACGAGCTCGTCATCCTTGACGCCGAAACGAAGCAGCTCGCCTGGTTTGAGTCGATCGAGCTTGGCACGCAGCTCGGGTAACGAGCGCAGTTGGGCAAGATCCGTTAGCGAGAGCTCCAACTTGCGAAAGATACGCTCGAGCGTATCGCCCGCGCTGACCATCACTTCGACGGTCGCGAGGCCGAGCGCCGCACGGGCCGCTTCGGCGCTGACGAGTTTCTGTGCGGCGACCGCGCTCTCGTCGGCACGCGCAAGGTCTGTGAGCCACTCTTCACCGCGCCACCACGTCACCGCGAGCACGCCGATCACTACGATCTGCACGCCTCGGCCCTTCAGTGCCGCCAACACCCGGTTTTTCGAGCCGATTTCCAGCGTCATCGACTACACTTCTCTGCACGGAATCGGCGCAAACTACCCGCGCCGAAGGGCAGGGTCAACCCGAGCTGAAGAATGACGAGCACAGCAGAACAACTCAACGAGATTCGACGTGGCTCCGCCGAGCTGCTCATCGAAGCAGAACTGATCAAAAAGCTCGAGCGTGGTAAGCCGCTACGCATCAAAGCCGGATTCGACCCAACAGCACCCGATTTGCATCTTGGGCACACCGTGCTCATCAACAAGATGCGTCAGTTCCAGCAGTTCGGTCATGAAGTCATCTTTTTGATCGGCGACTTCACGAGCCTTATCGGTGATCCGACCGGTCGCAACGCGACTCGTCCGAGGTTGACCCCCGAGCAAGTGCAAGCGAACGCGCGCACGTACGAAGCGCAGATCTTCAAGATCCTCGATCCGAAACTCACCAAAGTTGATTTCAACTCGCGTTGGTTCAATCCGATGGGTGCTGCCGGTCTCATTGAAATCGCGGCAAAACACACCGTGGCGCGCATGTTGGAGCGCGACGATTTCGCCAAGCGCTACAAATCGGGTCAGCCGATCGCGATCCACGAGTTTCTCTATCCACTCGTGCAGGGTTACGACTCGGTGGCCTTGCAAGCCGATGTCGAGCTTGGTGGTACCGATCAAAAGTTCAACCTGCTGGTCGGACGCGCGCTGCAAGAAGCCTACGGGCAAGAGCCGCAGTGCGTGCTGATGATGCCGCTGCTAGAAGGGCTAGACGGCGTGAACAAGATGTCGAAGTCTCTTGGTAACTACGTCGGCATCGATGAGTCGGCAGACGCGCAGTTCGGCAAGATCATGTCGATCAATGACGATTTGATGTGGCGCTATTTCGAATTGCTGTCGTTCCGTCCGCTTATCGACATCGAAGCACTGCGTACCGCCATCGCGGGCGGGCGCAATCCGCGCGACGTCAAATTTGAGCTAGCCAAAGAAATCGTGGCGCGCTTCCATGGTGCAGCCGCTGCCGAGCAGGCGCAGGCGGATTTCATTGCTCGATTCGCTCAAAAAGTGCTGCCAACTGACCTGCCGCTGCAGGTTCTGTTTGCTAGCGATCCAGCTGGTGAGCCCTTGGTGGCCGCTTTGAAGGCTGCAGGGCTCGTTTCTAGCAACTCGGAAGGGGTCCGAAAGCTCGCCGAGGGAGCCGTTCGAATCGATGGTGAGAAGGTTTCGGATCGTCAGCACCGGCTGCCGGTCGGCGCCGAGCACATTTTGCAGCTGGGCCCGCGCCGTTTTGCCCGCGTCAAGGTCGAAAAACCCAATTAAATCAACCCTTTAAGGGGGTTGAAAAAATTTGGTTACAGTCCGTTGACAGTCCCAACCGGCCGCCTATAATGCGCGCCCTCAACGACGAAGCGGCCCGCCTTCAGCGGGTTCGAAACGAAGTTTGAAAAATAGGTTGACGGGTAGAGCCACATGGCTATACTGCCCGCCCCCTCGACGCCCTAGCGGTGCGAGCGCTTTTTAAAAATTCGGCAGGTAATTTGTGTGGGGACTCGCGTCGATGCGT
>Ga0129333_10004247_pt1 | contig 13416 bp, 9 predicted proteins | sample CPB6_08_DNA_FD_94474 | JGI IMG/M metagenome (GOLD analysis project Ga0129333, IMG submission 94474) | Freshwater to marine salinity gradient microbial communities from Chesapeake Bay, USA - CPBay_Sum_0.6_0.8_DNA | ecosystem: Environmental > Aquatic > Marine > Coastal | place: USA: Chesapeake Bay... | reverse complement strand
ACTCCCAAACTGTCTAGCCAAGAATCGCGGTCGGAGAGTCCCCATAATGTGATTTCAGTACAATTTGCTACCGACAAGCAGGCTCCGACAATTTTTGCATACTCTTGCGCTTGCCAAGCTAAAGCATTGGGGTCGCCCGGGGAAGTGGGAACATCTAGTTCTGTGATTGCAACCTTCAGACCAAGTTCAGTGAAATCGCGGAGTTGGTCTTCGAATTTCGTTCGATCCAAAGTGAGACCTGGCAATCGATGCATCTGGATTCCAACTCCATCAATCGGAACTCCGGCCTCCACCAAACTACGCACTAGCGATAGGTAAGCGTCGTGTTTGCCTGGCACCCAATCGGTGCCATATTCATTGATCCACAATTCAGCTTCAGGATCAAGCGAATGCGCCAGATCAAATACTCGCTGAATCCAGTCCGAACCCATCGTCCAAAAAACACTGTCAGAGTTTTCGGCGCTCAGTGTGGCGAGAGGTTCATTTACCACGTCCCACCGGTGAATACGGCCCGAGTAATGATCCATCACTTCAGTGACGTGTAGGGAAACAACCCTCCACAATTCTTCAGGATCCGAAATTGAAAGAACCCATTCGGGCATTCGGATGTCTTGAGACCACACCAAGGTGTGACCTCGGATCTCGAGTCCTTCGCTCTCGGCGTGTCCAACAACAACATCCCCCGCGTCAAAGTCCCAAGTCCCCCTAATGTTCTGAGTTTCAGATAGCTTCAGGTCATTTTCTGGAGTGACGGAAGTGAACTCCTCTTTCAACTTGCTGACGTAACCTGAATCGGAAACTTCGAAATCCTCCAAGGTGGAGCCGAGCCTGATTCCTAATTTGGACGCCAATTCTCCCAGACTGCAGGTGGAGGGGTCCAAAGGTTCACAGCCATCCACAGCCGAAGCTCGATCTGCGTTAGCAAAAAGTCCGAGCAAACAGATGGTCAGCAGTCGCGCAAAGTGTTTCACGAATTTCACAATAACAGTCAGACTTCTGGGAGGATGTCACAAGGAAACTGGAGCAGCTATCTGTGCATCACGTCGGAAGAGTAAAGAGCCTCAAGGATGTATGAGACGGCTTCTGTTACAGAAAGTTTCGAGCAATCGAGACGCAATTCAGGCGAAAGAGGGGCTTCGTACGGGGAGTCTATGCCGGTGAAGTTTGGTAACTGCCCCGAACGAGCTTTGGCGTAAAGACCTTTCGGATCTCGGCGTTCTGCATCAGCGACCGAAATGTCGCAATGCACTTCGATGAATTTCACGGGCTCTATCACCCGACGAGCCGCGTCTCTTTCGGCGCGGAATGGAGAGATCGATGCGACAATCACCACTAATCCTGCTTCTGCCATCAGCCCTGCGACTTCTGAGAGGCGCCGAATATTCTCCGTGCGATCTGCTTCAGAAAATCCTAAATCTTTGTTGAGTCCAAGTCGGACGTTGTCCCCGTCTAGAAGTGCGGTATGAATACCGATCTCATACAAACTTGACTCAAGAGCATTCGCAATTGTTGATTTTCCCGCACCTGAAAGACCTGTGAGCCAAACCACGGCCGCCGCATGATTTTTCAATTGAGCTCGAGAGGTCCGATCGACGGTTGTCACGTGCCGATGAAGATTGTGAGACCGCCGCAGCGAGTATTGGATCATCCCGGCGGCGATTGTTTCCTTCGTATAACGATCAATAATGATCAGGCCACCTGTTTCACGGTTCTCCTCATAGCGGTCAAAAGCAATCATCCGGTCAGCATTCGCATTGACATATCCGATGTCATTGAGCCCGAGAACGGCCTTGCCACTACTTTCCCCGGACGTAACATCAACAACACTTTTGGGAGCGGAAAGTGACACCCCCGCCGTCTGGGAGCCGATTTTCAATAAGTAAGAACGACCAGGAATCATCGGCGAATCAGACATCCATACCAGCGCTGTCCTGAATTGATTGGCGAGTTCAGGAGGATCGTCAGAACTACACACCAAGTCGCCCCGACCACAGTCAATTTGCTCTTCGAAAACCAGAACTATCGATTGGCCACGAACAGCTTGTTGTAAATCGACTTCCTCTCCCAATCGACCCATAGTGACGATACGTGCAACTGTTGCCCGCGCCCCTGACGGCTGTACAACCACTGAGTCGCCCACGCGTACACGACCAGACTCAACGAGGCCCGCACTCCCACGAAAGGATTCATTGGGACGAATCGCTAGTTGTACGGACAATCGGAAGTGGCGCTCACCCAAATTTGGAATTCGAAACCCCTCGAGCGCCTCAAGCAGATGGGGGCCGTCGTACCAATCCATGCGGTCCGAGTGTCTTGTTACATTGTCTCCGTCCAGTGCACAAATTGGGATAGGGACCACGTTGCAGTCTCCCAGAGTTCGAGCGAAATCCTCATAGGTTGTCACAATGTTCCGAAATTGCTCTTCATCGAAATTGATGAGATCCATCTTGTTGACAGCGACGAAAATGTTGCGCACTCCGAGCAGACGCACAATGCGGGTGTGTCGTTGAGTTTGCCCCAATAATCCTTTTCGAGCATCCATGAGAACAACCGCCACATCGGCGGTTGACGCTCCGGTTGCCATGTTGCGCGTGTACTGCTCGTGACCAGGAGTGTCCGCGACAATGATCCGCCGACGTTCCGTTGACAAATACCGGTACGCGACATCAATCGTGATTCCTTGTGCCCTTTCCGCTATTAACCCGTCTGTTAATAACGCAAGGTCTAAATCGCCACCACGCGTTCCGACTGTTTTCGAATCCTCCCGAATTGACTCCAAATGATCGGTCGGGATCTGATCGAGGTCGAAGAAAAGTCTCCCGATTAATGTGCTTTTCCCGTCGTCAACGCTGCCACAAGTAACAACGCGAAGAATGGGTGACTCTTCCATCAGAAGTAGCCTTCTTGCTTCTTGCGTTCCATCGATCCAGCGCCATCAACGTCGATAAAACGTCCATGGCGCTCGCTTGTGTGTGATTCTTCGAGTTCTGAGATGATTTCGTCTACCGACGATGCATTCGATTCGATGCCACCACTTAGCGGGTAACAACCCAAAGTTCGAAAACGGATTTTACGAGTGGAAATCTCCTCGCTCGGCAAGATTCGCATACGGTCATCGTCTATAAGAATCCAAGAACCGTTGCGCCGAACTACCCTCCTTGGTGCCGCGAAGTACAGATCGACGACTGGGATACTTTCAAGTTTTATGTACCGCCATATGTCCAATTCGGTCCAGTTGGACATCGGAAACACGCGAATAGTTTCTCCACTTGCGCGTCCTGCGTTGTACAGGTTCCAAAGTTCAGGTCGCTGTGATCGAGGGTCCCATCGATGCTCGGACGTTCGGATGGAAACAACTCGTTCTTTAGCTCGGCTTCTCTCTTCGTCCCGACGTGCACCACCGTACAACAAATCGAATTTGGACTCTTCAATCGCTTGCTTCAGGCCTTCCGTTTTCCATCTATCGGTATGAACCGACGAACCGTGATCAAATGGATTGATTCCCTCCCTGAGAGCCTCGGGATTCCGATGAACTTTGATCTCGACGCCGTATCGATGAGAAATTTCGTCCCTGAACCGATACATCGCCGAAAACTTGAACGTCGTATCCACATGAAGCAGTGGAAACGGAAGCCGCTGAGGAAAAAACGCTTTGGTCGCGAGATGGAGCAAGGTCATGGAATCTTTGCCGATCGAAAAAAGCAACCCCGGTCGCTCGGACTGGGCGTAGGTCTCGCGAATGATGTGGATTGCCTCGTCTTCGAGACGGCGTACTATCGCGGTTTGTAGCCCGATCATCGATGTTTCCCTATCCCTTGAAACTCCTGAACAATCTACGCCATGGGGGCTCATCTGTCTGGGAAACCATTGAGTCGGTAATATAGGTCACCCAGGAGGGGCCACAATGGAACGACTGAAGATACTTATCGTCGCATCCGAAGTTCCTCCGGTGGTCTCCGGAGTTGCGAGGTCGGTTGGTGAAATCGCCAACGGACTCGCTCAACGCGGGCATCAAGTATCTGTCTGGTCCTCAGCCGACTCATCGGGCCTGCGCTGGGATCGTCTTCGAGTTTCTACTCTTGGCCTTACATTGAGGAAGAGGCTCTTCCAAAATGGACCATTCGATATTGTCAACATTCACGGTCCGGCCCCGACAATTAGCGATCTCGCGCTTCTCACGCTCGCGCTTTCACGCAAGCACCCTCCAATCGTCTATACCCACCATTTTGCGATGCACTTTGGCGTACCAGGGATCGATCAAGTGGGGTCGCTTTATGACTCCGCTTTGAAATTCATTTCGACTCGATCGGCGGTCGTTGTCACGACAAGCCAATCATACGCCAATGCGTATTCAAGTGCTCAAAAACCTGCTGTGGTGATTCCTTGGGGTCTATCTCCAGCAGACACCATCGATAGTCCCAAAAATGATTACGACGGTAGACGTCCACTCAGAGTGCTCGTCGTCGGTCAGTTCCGACGCTATAAGGGGATGGCGATCGCCGTGCGCGCCGTGCTTGATTCTCCGAAACTACATCTCACTCTTGTCGGCGACGGACCAACTTTTGAGTCGGTGAAAACAATTGTTCCGAGCAATTCAGAAAACATTTCGCTTCTCGGCAAAGTGGGCGACTCCGCGCTGCAAACACTCTACGAGTCGAGCGACGTCATCCTTCTTCCGTCGCGGACAAGAATGGAAGCGTTTGGAATCGTTTTACTCGAGGGCATGCGACACGGCTGTGTTCCTGTGGCGAGTGACTTACCCGGAGTTCGTGAAGTTGTAGGAGAAAATGGCCTCCTAGCGAAACCCGGCGACTCAAATGATCTACGAGAGGTACTTCTCCGACTCGCCGATGACCCCTTATTGGTCAATTCACTGAGCGAGAAATCACGAGTTGCATCCCAAGCATTCACTTGGCAACGAACAGTAGACGAATATGAATCATTATTTCAGCGAACTACCGAAGACGCACTAAGAAACGCTGCTGACTGAGATGCCTACCGATGTAGAAAGTGAAGTTACAAGGTTGACAGGTATTGAAAAACGCTTCCAATTAATCAATAGCACGATGACCGGGAGTATCTGTGCATCGCTCATCGTCGCCATAGCGATACTCGTCACCATTTTTGATCTGCCTGGTTTGATTATTGCCGACGCCCGACTCGAGCACTTGCTCAACCCGAGCCAATTCCTTTTCCGACATTCTTCAATCTGGGACGACTCAAGAGGTGCCGGTGCGCCAACGATCTTTTACTCACCCTTCATTTCCTCGCTCCAGAGTGTCCTCGACCTCATAAGAATTCCGCCTTGGCTGATAGGGCGCCTGACCTTGGCTGCCTACTTGAGTATTGCCGGTATCGGCGCGATGCGACTCGCCAATTACATCTACGACAAGCAAACGTGGATGGGTGGGGCGAGCGGAATCTTATACGCCTTTTGCCCCTACTCATTCAACTTCCTTCTCCCTTCCGGCCTATTCGTGAGCGCAGCAATCCTTCCTTGGCTAGTTCTATTCACATTTCGCGGTCTGGCGAATAATACTTGGCGCTATCCAGCCTCTATCGCCCTTCTACTCGCAAGTGTCGGAGCACTTAATACTGCCTCACTTCTGTACTCACTCGTTCCAGTAGGCCTCCTGGCAATTTCGTTCATAGTCATTGAAAAGCGCTGTACCTGGCGTTCACTGAGAATGTTTTTGACTCGTACTTTCTTTCTTTCTGTAGGAACCTGTGCTGCGGCAATCTTGGTGTTGATCACCTCCGCCCCATCTACGGCCCGAAATCTTCTCACGACGGAGCTACCTGAAGTTGTCGCAAGAACAACTACTGCCTCCGAGAGTTGGCGAGGGCTTGGGTTCTGGCTCAGTTATTTCAATGTCGGTCAGGTCGCGCGTGCACAATCCGGCATTTTCGTCACATCGGCACCATTTATAGCTCTCTCGTTCGTTGTGCCGCTGTGCACGTTGGTTGCGATTGGCCATCGGGTGCGATTCTGGCGTACTTGGAGTCTCATCATCGGAGCGACAGTTTTCGTAATGGTTGGCTCAAACACCGTTACATTTACGCCGCTCTCGCGCTCGATTGCGTGGCTCCTCGAGAACATTCTTCCTTTGAGGGCATTCCGATCAACCTACAAGGCGGGCGCGATTTTGGCGCTCGCAATGGCCATCATTGCGCCCCAAGGAATCGTCGTGTCTGCGAAAAGTATCCTAAAAAAACGCGATCAATTAACGATGCATTTCCGAGCAACGGCAGCGAGCTTTATGGTCATTTTGGGTATCGGCGTGTATCCATTCCTCGCTGGTCCGTTCAATAAGGCGGAGACATACCGAACATTGCCGGCATATTGGAATCAGCTAATCGACACCCTCACCCAATTTCCAGACGAACGAATTTTGGTTGTGCCCGGTCTCTCTCGCAATCGATACGAGTGGGGTTACATCAATGACAATATCTTCGACTCATTAGATGGACCCTCGGCGTTATTCAGCCAAACCTTGCCGAGTACGATGCCAGACGTTCAGAACATCATTGACGAGTTCAATGAGAGAATTACGTCTGGACGAATGTCACCTGGAGCAGTCGCACCGCTCATGAGGCAGTTAGGCGCCCGATTACTGTTAGTACAAAATGATTTGCGAATGACAGAGGTTGCGAAAGTTTCGGTGGATAACTTTCCAGGACTTCGGGTCGTGGGAAATTATGGTGGATACCTAACTCTCTACGAGTTAGACGGAAAGGATCCATCAGAAGCGCGGTGGTCGTCGAATTCACCTCTGATCGTAAGCGGTGGTGAAGGCGTGTTATCGCCCATTGTCGAGCTTGGCTGGCTCGATCAGTCGTCGGTTAATTTCTCGGCTCTAAATGGAGAACAACTTGCCGTGCTAATTGATAGTGGATCAGAGATACTCGTCGCCGACGGCTCTCAGCGCCGCGTGACCCGTTTAGGTCGCCAACGTGTCAATTCTCTGGTCCTCAGCGATGGCGATACCTCAGAACGACCAGTTCTCTTGACCTCTCCCAAGGATTTGACGTCTCAATCGATACTTGAATTCAACCATTTTGATATCCGCACCTTTGGCGGATCCGGCGATCCAGATTTTTGGAATCCGAATTCTCACCGCGGACTACTATTTGACCCCAATGCAGATGAGACTGGATGGTTTATCGAGCGCCCTTACAACCCTGTTGGCGCGACTGTTGTCTTGAACTTCAACAGACCGACAAAGGTTTTGAAAGTCCAGGTTCAGCAGGATTCCGATGATTCAGCGTTGATTAGCCAAGTTCTGGTGACAACGAACTCTGAGCACGGAACGACAACCAAATATGTCGTTCTTTCGCCCGGAATCAACAATATTGAAATATCCCAAAATGTGACCGAGTTGTCACTCGAGATCACAGCAGTGTCAGGTACTGGAAGTTCATACGGTTTTACAGATCTAAAGGTCTTTGAAGGGACCGTTGAGCTCAACCCTGCTCCTTACATTCGTCTCCCCACTGAGTCAAAATCCGTTGAAAGACTTGGAACCCCCGTTTCATTTCTTTTTAGCCGACTCATTGATAGTTCCGAGAGAATCCTCCGCCGACAATTCACCACCTCGCAGGATCAAGTTTTTCATCTCGAAGGTGTAATCGAATCGTTGAAGAACGACGAAACCAGGGATTGTGTCCCACTATTAGAAATCGACGGCAGAAAGATTTTCGTTCGCCCGAAATCAGGGACTTGGGCGAGAGCAAGTAAGTCCCTTGAAATTGAGGGGTGTAGGAGTATTCAACTTTCAGTCGGACCTCATGTTCTTGAAGAGTCCTTTTCGTATTCAACCTCAATCTCCAGCTTAACGATCATCGATCAGAGGTCTCAACGCCTACGAGGACCGCTCAACCCGTTCACAACGCCAATAGACGACACACGTTTGTCGGCGTACGAACATTCAATTTCTTTGCCTCCCGGTTCAGGTTTCCTGACAACCACAACTCCCCGCCACCCATCATGGAGTTTTGACGCAACATCCAGAAGTGCGGAGTCACTCCAAGGCTTTGGAAAGACAGTCTGGTGGGTGTCGGATGGCAGCCAAACAACCGCAACGATCTATTTCCAGACGCAAAGGCTCTACGAGGTTGCTTTGTACATCAGTGGCGCCTCGGTCATTGTTTGCCTGATCCTTTTAACGCGGAAAGGAAGAACATGATTCGTCGACAGAGTTTAGGAATCTTGTTGACGATCCTTGCTGGATTCATATTGGCAGGATTCGTTGGCGCACTTGCGGCTATCCCAATTCACCATATCTCGCGTGAGACGAAGCGTTTCGTCTCATACTTCTTGATTCCAACGTTTCTCGCGATGGTCATTGCAACAATTTTTGAGGGGCCACGAGACCAAACTTTGCAGTTCGCCTCAGAACGTCCCATCGCCCACACCCTCGGATTAACCATTGCATTTGGGATCGTGACGACTGCGTTGAATGGATCAGGCGCGATCACCCCTGAAGATAGTGACCCCGAACCCGAACAGTCTGGCTCTTCTTCCTCGTGAGGTTTCCAGCGACATATCTCTGGACGATGGGCGCCACAGTGCTCCTTTCTGTGAGCGGCTTCCTCTTTTGGGTTGTGGCCGCTCGATCCTTCTCCCCAGATGAAATTGGGGCCGCCGGCTTGATTTTTTCGGACACCTTTTTTCTTGTGTACCTGACGAGTCTCGGGATTCCGATCCTTATCACCCGATACGCAAACGACTCCAGCGAGAGATCATCTATCATCACTCTGATATCGCTCGTCGTTACATGTTTTACCGGCACGATCGGCGGACTCGCTTTCACAGTTGTTGCTCCCTCCACATTTCTTGATCCCCTTGGTGGTCGCACTCTCCTAGCGGTGGCGAACGTTGTTCTCTGCGTAGCCGCCGTGTCTATCTCCACAGTAGTCGACGCTCGTTTAATCGCCACTCTGCAGGTCGAACTATACGCGACTCGAGTGGCACTCATTTCAGTGTCACGTTTTCTACTTCTCATTATTGCACCTAAGCAAAACTCAACGACTTTTCTCTGCCTCGTCGCAATTTGGCCATACGGCATCACAGCCTTGCCATTTCTCAAATATTCAATGACTCACAAGATTCGAGTCATGAGTAGAAAATGGCGTGGACTTGAGGGATGGTCGGAACTAATTCGTTTCAGTGCGAGGAACTATGCAGCTCAACTCTTCCTCCAAGCACCGATTTTTGCAACGCCAGTGCTCGTTCGACCTTTTCTCAGTTCTGCGGAATACGGAGGATTTTATCTGACCTGGTCCGTCTCGACTGTTGGACTGATCCTGATCCAAATGCTCAATCAGACATTTTTGGCTGAATCTGTCAAACAAGGAAACCTGGGTCCACGCACTAGGCAAGTACTGACAATTGCTGTGGGTATTTCGCTGAGCGCTGCTGTGTTTTCAATCTTTGTCGGGAGCCAAGTTCTGAGTCTGCTGTTCGGTTCACGTTTTGCCCAGTTTGACGCCCTATTGACCTATTTGATGCTTGGAAATGCAACGTCAGCCGTCGTATTCGTTGCTGTGAGTAGATCGCGCATCATCGGACGGGGCAATCAAGTCATTTTTATCAGTTTCCCGTACACAGTTCTGGCACTTGTATCTGCTGTATTTGGAGCAGCAATCGGTGGTGCTACAGGAATCGGTATTGGGTGGTCTATAGGTGGCGCAATCTCTCTATTTAACCCAACGCTCTGGTCTGTCATGTCCAATTTGAAACGACCTGAGACTGTTACAAATTGACTACTCAGGGAACTCAACTCTGTGTCTTCACCCTCACGATGAGAACACAGTTCCAAGAAAACACTTCCCGCAGTCCTGGAATCTTCATAATTATTTTCAATTTTGACCAGTAACGAGGATAGGCATCTACTAATTCCAAACGGGGATGCGTACGAACGTAGCGAATTGTGCGGCCGATATACGTTGGCCATACACCCGAGAAAGGGAGATTCTTGCCTCGAGGATTTCCGAACAGTTGTTTCCAGATCTTGACACTTCGTTGAGCCCCAAGATAATGAAGTGGTGCGACTGCATGCCCACCCCACGGAGACAACCAATTCGTCCAGCTAATGTAACTCCAGCCGCCGAATTTGAGCACACGCCCGATTTCGTCGATGATGGTAAATGGATCCGGAGTGTGCTCAAGCACATTGGAACATACAACTCCGTCAAAGACACGATCCCTAAAGGGGAGCTCGCGTCCATCGGCCACGAGCGGCCGTTCCGGGTCAAATGGTGAACGAAGCAACTCGTCAATGTCAATCTCAGATGAAACGACAATTGCTCCTGCCTGTCGCAACGACTCTGAGTAGATACAAGGACCCGCTCCGAGATCAAGTATGGTCTGTCCCGATATCGGGCCCGGTAACTGTTTGATCGCGCGTCGTGCGAGTTCCGACGCAAAGTCCTCACCAGCGCCTTTACCGCTCGTTACGAAGAGTTTTATCAATTGATAAGTGCTCATTGCACCAGTCGATCTGTTCACATCTCCCCATCTTTGCAGTAGTTCATCCCATCAAGTGAGCGTATCGTTGTTGACATGACTAAGGTTTTGTTTCTTGGTGGTACGGGTCGAACCGGAAGCACACTCATCGATCGAGTGCTCGGAAGTTGCCCGGGTTGGCTCTCAGGAGGTGAATTAGCTTTCTTTTGGCGTTATGGGATCTTGGGTGGCGGACTCTGCTCCTGCGGCAATCCCGTTCAGTCATGTCCATTGTGGTCTGAATCTCTCAGACTAGCTGAAATTGACCAACCGATCGACCCTCTAAAGATGGTCGAATTGCGGCGGCGATTCTGGTCAATTCACTTACCGCTCATGGCGTTTGACTCATTCAGTCGAAGTCGATTGGCCGAAACAAGAGAGTTCCCCGAAGCAGTGAGTCGTCTTTACAGTGCAGCACTTGAGATATCGGGAAATCGAATATTGATCGATTCATCGAAGGACGCCCATTACAGCTATCTGATGCGCGAAGGGTCGGATTTGGATATCTATTTTCTGCATCTTGTACGCGACCCGAGAGCTGTTGGTCATAGTTGGCGAAAGAAGAAGTCCGAGGCCGGCTTCGGGGGTAGGGCAGATATGGAACGCCGAGGAACACTGAAAACAAGTGTCTACTACACGGTTTCTGATCTTGCTGCAGAAGTGATGTGGAAGGAACGTCGCGACCGGTATCGATTGCTTCGCTACGAGGACTTCGTTTCGGATCCACTTCGCGCTTGCTCCGAGATCTCAGACTTCGTCGGCGAGGACATCAATCTCTCGTCAGTGCTTAATGGCGACATTTTCACTCCATCGCCAGGTCATGTCACGTGGGGCAATCCAAATCGCTTCGACACCTCCCCCGTACGAATAAAACCAGATGAGGCGTGGCGGTCCGAACAGCAAGAATGGCGATCCTTCCTTTTGGGATTATTGAACGCTCCTGTTGCCCGTCACTACGGATATCGGATTGGAAAGCGCTCGAAAATCGCCAGAGTCGGAAGGAAATTCGATGAATCGGTCGTCATGTGCAGATAGAACGATGAATCCAGACGTGAACACACCGAAATTCGTTGACCTGATCAGGTCCACGGGATGGCGAAGCACTTTGCTTCTCATTCTGGGAATCTCTTTGATTTCGGCGTGTGTCAGTGGATCTAATGTCCCCGATCCGAGTAAATCGTGCGATTCGGAAGTCCGATCTAAGTCTCAATTACCGAATGTTGTTGTGATCATGACCGATGATCAAACCAGCGAGCAGGTACGAGTTATGCCGAATGTTCAGGAATTACTCAGAGCCCAAGGAACGAGCTTCGACAACATGGTCGTCAATGACTCGGATTGCTGCCCTTCGCGAGCCACCTTTCTCACCGGTCTGCAGTCACGACATCATGGGCTCTTATGGAACACTCCGCCAACCGGTGGATTCGCAAATTTTGAAGGGCAAGAGACCACTCTCCCAGTCGTCCTCTCAAGAGGTGGTTATCAAACGGGATTTGTCGGAAAGTACATGAATCGTTTCGGCGAAAGGAATCCTGAGGATCGGGTGGTTCCCCCGGGCTGGACCGACTTTCGCGGCCTGGTGTTCCCCGCAGAATCGGTCTATTACGAGGCGGCATTTTTCGAAAACGGTCGAGTCGTGGAGACACCTTCAACGGAATACGTAACGAGCGCGATCACGGATCGAGCGATCGAGATGATCAACAGCTTCTCCAACTCCGGTGATCCGTTTTTCCTACAGATTGGACATGTAGCTCCCCACTCTCCCGGTGGCGTTCCACTTAGCCAAGCCAAGCCAGGGTGGATCTCAGAGGTACTCTCAGATGATTACGAGTCTTTTCCCGTTCCAGAGCCTCGGTATCAAGGAAGATTCGCCAATGAGGATCTGCCGATATCCCCAGCCTTCAACGAAGCGGACATCTCTGACAAGGCGCTTGTAAATCAACGCCAATTCATGGACCCTTCCGTAGTTGACGAAGTCACTGAACGGTACCGACGCACCCTTGAGACGCTACTTTCCGTCGATGATTCGGTGGGGGCGGTGATCGCTGCGCTTGAAGAAAACTGCACATTGGACGAGACCTACGTGATTTTTACTTCGGACAACGGTCAGTTCTTTGGTGAGCATCGATTTCCACTCGGAAAGTATTTGCCCTACCGACCTTCACGATCGGTTCCCCTCATTGTGCGTGGTCCCGGTGTTCAACGTTCGGTCACGTTGCGAAGTGTAGTCTCCAACGTTGACTTGGCGCCAACCATCGCAGAGTGGACATTGACTTCATTGATTCGGGATCCGGATGGTTTGAGTCTGGCCAAAATGCTCGAAATAGGAGAGGCCGCGGAACGCGGTCGCGCCGTCTACCTTGAAGGTCACGCTCCGGAAGGGCGACTGATCATTCCGTTCGATGCGGTTTACACCGGCAACGTCTTGTACATCGAGATGAGTGACGGTTCAGTTGAGTTCTATGATCTTGCCCTTGATCCCGACGAACTCGAGAACCGTGCTACTGACCCCACATACGCCACGGCAGTCTCCGATGCCTCAACCTTGCTTCGCGAGCTACGAGATTGTTCGGGATCCCCTTGCGGTGCCATCGGGAGTCATCTGCCCGTTCCGTGAGAGCAAAACGTTTTTCGTTTAAAACAACGTCTTCCGTCTAGAGTACGAGGCGGAAGACGAAAAATCTGTCAGTGCTCTTTGAAAGTGTCGGGCTTAATCGATCGAAAGGTTTTCAGGCCTGCGACTCGCTCTTGCGTCGGCCACTAACGAAGGCACCTGCGCCAACAAGCACGAGAAGTCCCGCAGCGGTTCCGATCGGAGTCACGAGATCCGACCCAGTTGCTGGAAGAGCCAGACAAGCTGTGTAGCCCTCAAGGTCGAAGACGCCTCCCGATGTGTAATCAGCCGCGTT
>Ga0129333_10004246_pt1 | contig 13417 bp, 19 predicted proteins | sample CPB6_08_DNA_FD_94474 | JGI IMG/M metagenome (GOLD analysis project Ga0129333, IMG submission 94474) | Freshwater to marine salinity gradient microbial communities from Chesapeake Bay, USA - CPBay_Sum_0.6_0.8_DNA | ecosystem: Environmental > Aquatic > Marine > Coastal | place: USA: Chesapeake... | reverse complement strand
AGCACCTTCTACACCACCAAGAACGAAAGTTGCTTCACCACGCAGTTTGGTTGTGGTGGAGAACTGAGTTGCTTGAAGTTGACCAACTTGAGTTTCCAGTTTGGCAACACGACCGCGAATAACGCCAAGTTCATTAGAGAACTCAGTAGAAAGACGCTGGAGTTCATCGGTAACTTCGGTCACGCGATCCAGGCAAGCATTCAGAAGTGCAGCGGCTTCAAAACGAGTCATGGACTTACCACCAAGATAAGTACCATTCTCATAACCAGCAACGCAACCATAACGCTCAACAAGATTGCTGAGTGCCTGGTAAGCCCAATCAGTAGGCTTTACATCAGACAATTGAGTGATGCTTGAGACTTGTTCCGAGGAAGTGTATTGATTGACTGCTGCCATATTGAGATCTGCAGCATTCGCAGCAACAGGAGCAACCATTCCCAGAGCAACAGGTGCAAGCATCAGTTGTTTGAGTTTCATAAAAATTTTTGTGTTCTATAGGACATAGTGAATAACCGCGCAAGTAGTTGAGGCACGGTTAAGTCAGGTTATCTTAACAGTTTCTTCAGAATCTGTCAACTAAGAGAAGGTTAAGAAGGTGGTTGAGCCTCAGAAGTTCTTCCCAGATATGGATCATAGTCCATAAGTTTTGCAATTTCTAAATCAGATCCGCGAGTTTCCCAAAGATTACGAAGACCATCATGAGATCCTCTATGGAAAATTTCAATATGTTCTGGATGAATAGATGAACCTAACTCAATTCTATACAAGAAGAGGGGAATTGAAAAAGTATTTCCAGAATTATAAATTAGATCATCTGCAACAGCACGAGGTTTAATTGCATGATCAAGTTTATACTTATCTCCGCGGCAATGTAATCTTACAACTTTTTCAGCATGATGGCGAGTAATAACATAACAAGCTGTGGAAAAATCATTCACAAACCTGCGATGAAGATTTACATGTAGAGTTCCTGGACAAATAATTGCAAGTTGAACTACATCATAATCATATGGAAGTCGTGCAATAAATTGATTCCAAGTAAAGTTCCAATACTTTGCGACACTAATATCAACATCATCTTCCATCACAATACAGTATGGAGAGTCAGAAGTTTCCAAAAAGTGTTTAAGAAGTTTAAGGTGAGAAGTCACACATCCAACTTCACCGGAACTCATATTTTCTGGATATCTTCCATGAATAATATCACTGAGATCGTCCTCTCTACCATCATAAGCAGAGACGCGTTCATAGTTTTCAACTTCCCAATATGAGAACATTGATTCCATATACGCCTGTCTTTCTGGTTGTCCATCTAAATTAATGTAATAGATGGGCCCCATACCCTTGAGTTTGTAGGCAGCTTTATTTTTATCCATTACAGCAGATTCCATCAGATAACTTCCCAACCTTCACAATAAAGATCCTTAGTATCGTTATGGGCATATGCAGGACCAAACCACATCTCAGGGGCTACAATCTTACCAGCACCATTTTGCAACCATGCACCCCACCAAGAAAGTGTAGAGTTTGCAATGATACCACCCTTACAATTAGCCATAATACAAAGATCCACATAAGGAGTATAAGATCCATCTGGGTACTTCTCTTCTGGAGTAGAAACGTAGAAACGATCTGGTTTAAAGAGTTCTTGTTCCATAACCCATTCTGGAGAGTCGGAAACAACTACAACTTCCTGATCTTCTGGGAATAGTTTGAGAGCTTCCTCATAATACTCAAGAGGTTGTGGAGGATGTTGATCGGAACACTCAGTATATGACCACTTAAATCCACGAGCATCTACAAGATTAGGATCTCCACGACGAACATGGAGGAAGATGGGATCTTTCAATTCCGAAAGAAATCCTTGAACTGGTTCGGACAAATCGTTATGGAATGTAAAGTCTTCACGAATTTGGTCTTTAATATGTGAAAAGTATTTCTCTGTCTGGAAAAACCCATGAATAGACACATCATTAGGACAAAGTTGAAGAAGTTCTTCGTCAAAATGAAAATGTTTTTCCGCTACAACTGGAGCAAAACCTCTATCAAGAATATAGAGATTAGTTGACTTTACACTTTCCAAGGTAAAGCAATTAGCCAAACTATAGTTATCAATTCTACGAGTATTATATGGAGGGATACACCAGTCATATCCTTTTGCAGCTGCAATACCTCGTAGTGCTGCATATTGAAACATCTGATTTCCTAGACGGCCGATGTTTCCTAGTTCATTAAACGCTAACATTTAATTGTTCTCCTCTCTTTTTAATGTACTCTTGTTGTTGATAATACTGTTGTAATTTAGGTGCATCCCAAGTTCTAATGTTCTGCCAAAGATTATGATTGTCCATAAACTTTGGATTGTGGTAATGTGAATTAAATGTTCTACCATGTTCGAAATGATAGATATCCTCATTTACTCTTCCCACTTTAAACCCAAAGGAGTTTAATCTGAAATAAAATTCACAATCTTCAGCACCCCAAGAAATAAAGTTTTCATTCCAAAGACCTGATTTAATTTCAACTTCTCTCTTCAACATTTGACCCCAACCGATAGAAGACGCTACTCTAAATTTGGAATCATTCAAAGCATCAAAGTTGAAATTAGAATCAAGAAATTGATTAAAAGTTGACTCAGAATAATTTACAGCCCACTGATATACTCCGCATCCAAAAGGATATACTGCATCAAGATTTCCAGATACTATTGCGTTGTAAGCAGATTCATAACTACTTTTTGGTAATACAATATCTACATCATGATTATAAACGATCGGAGTCTCAGAAGCAACTAGTAGATCATTTAAGATTCTAGTTTTATGAAAAAACTTTTCATCACTTTCTTCAAATATATGCGTCAGATTATTTGTGTTTGTATATTTGTTGATTACTGGTAATGCTCTAAACTTAAAATGAGAGTGAGTATCTACTTCTTTTAATATTACTTTCGACTCTGGAAAATTTTTCAAAAGATAAGTAACAGAAGTGACTACATTTTTAAGTCTATCTTCTGATTCAATACGACAAGGCAATAAAAAAGTTAAATCTTTCATTCTTCTGCAGCGACGGGTGAAGGATCATTATGAAGTTTAACCCATCGTTGTGGGATCATATCTTTCATATTGTAGTGAGAATACGCAGGCCCAAACCAAGGATCGGGTGCAACAACTTTACCAGTATCGTTCTGCAACCACGCGCCCCACCAACTCAGAGAAGAGTTGGCAATGATCGCACCACCACACAAACTCATTAGACAAAGATCGATGTAAGGGACGGCAGCACCATCTCCGAAGGTCTCATAAGAAGAATCCGAGAACTGGAATCGTTCACCTTGAAGCCAATCTTGACGTTTACACCAATCAATAAGATCTGATACAACGATTACAGTTTTATCTTCAGGAAACTCTTTTAGTGCTTCAATATAATACTCTTTCTTACAGAGAGGATGATATTCCTGAACCATTTGATAAGACCACTTCTCCCCTCTGCGACCAGTCAGATTAGGAGATCCACGACGAACATGAAGGAAGATACAATTCTCTCTACCGCCAAGAGAATTAATATACTCCAGACAGGGTTCTAGATAATAACTCCTGAAAGTAAAGTCCTCACGAATACTATCAGAGATAGCTTCAAAATATTTTTCTGTTTGGAAGTTACCGGAGAAGTTAGTGTTATCTTCGCACTTATTGAAGATATCTTCATTAAAGTGCATATCACGATACTCTACATTCTTGTAGAAGGGTTCTCCAGTATTCTTATCAATATCACAATTGGTCAGTTCAAATGCATCAAACAACCCATAGTTATCCAGACGGTCCGCTTCTGGGCCGGGAACGACCCAATCAAATCCGCGATTTGCAGCAAGACCACGGATAAATGCGTATTGAAACATTTGGTTTCCGAGGCGTCCCTCATTACCAAGTCCTTTAAAAGAAATAGCCATCACTTACTCCATTCTTGAATAGTCCAACGTTCAGGAACAATGTCCGAAGTATCTAGGTTAGCCATTGCAGTACCAAACCATTTCTTAGGGTCTGGAGCAATTACTTTACCACGATCATTTTGCAACCATGCTCCCCACCAAGAGAACGATGAATTTGCGACGATAGCACCAGAACAAAGACTCATCAAGCACAGATCAACCTGTGGCAAGAGAGTGTTTTGCATTTGTCCAGTACCATCAATAGTACGATATCCATACCTACCATTACTCTCATTAAACAAGAACCTATCTTTTTTGAAGAAAGGATTATACTTACACCACTCAATGTCATCAGTAAAAACAAAACACGGAGTATCTTCGGGCCAATGACTTAATGCTTCTTCAAAGAATGAAATGGGAAGAATGGGATGGTACTGTTCACGCCCAATGTTGTCACTCTGACGAATATGAAGGAAGATAGGGCTAGAAGGTAAACTATCAATATACTCCTGACAAGGAGTGAGATAATCTTTTCTAAAGGTGAAGTCCTCACGGATCTCCTCTGCGATGTGACTAAAATATTTTTCAGTCTGGAAGTATCCATCAATACTTACATTGTCAGGACATTCATCAAAAAATTCTGGAATAAAACAGTGATCATTCTCTTGTATGTATTGACCATCGACAAAGCCAATGTTGGATTCCTTAACATTTGTCAATTCAAATGTTTCAAATAGACCATAGTTATCTTTATGATCATAAGTATCCGGAGGAATGCACCAGTCATAACCTCGTTTTGCAGCAATACCTCTGAGTGCTGCATACTGGAACATCTGATTACCCAGACGACCATTACTTCCTAGCCTATTATATCCGATCATAAATTAATTGCAATTGTTTTAATATCTTCGGGAGGTTTCCCAAACTTGATTCTATCACCATACCACTCAGTTAAAGATTTTTCAACCTGTTTTATAATGGAATCAACATCATCAACGTAAACAGTATAACCTTGATCAAGTAAATCTTGACAGAGAATATATTGTTGACTCTCAGTTAAAATATCAGTTCCCTTTTTATAGGAAATATAACTGAAGTAAAATGGTAGACCCTCTTTGTTTCTATCGATAAAATAATTTTTTAGGAACTTTGCATGTTCATAATTAAAATTATCAGTAGTCTCTCCAAGATTATAAGTCAGTCCTAGTTTTTCTGCATATTTACTGAACGCTCTATTATCTCTTGGCAAACAAGGTCCACCAAATCCAAATCCAAACCTTAAATATTTACTTCCAATTCTAGAGTCACTTGCAATAGATGAAAGAACAGTTTCAATTTCGTCTTCAAGTCCAGAGAGAATAAGAACCTGACCAATCATATTTGCGAAACTAATCTTTGTTGTCATGTAACAATTGATAGCTATCTTAACTATTTCCGCAGAAGTAGAAGACATCACAGAGATGACTGGTTTATTAACTTGAATTTTTTTATAAATCTCAGAAAGAATATCTAAAACTTCAGAATTATCTCCACCAAGAAGAACCATATCTGCATGAGTCAAATCTCTGATGATAGATCCTTGTGCAATAAATTCTGGGTTATAAACAACATTAACTCCATAAGACTTAAGTTGTTCTTGGAACCTTGCACAATCTCCAGGATTTGTAGTACATCCAACAACAAGAGTTTTTCCTTCCACATCTGGCGATTCTTGGAAGTCACGAATAACATTCCACACAGAACTTACATCATATGAACCATCTACTAAAGATGGTGTTGCAACTAGAGTAAAGATAATATCACATTCTTTGATAACTCTTTTATTATCAGTAGTCGCTTCAAGGTACTTAGCTTGTCTTAAGTGTTCTTGTACAAACGGTTCTGTACTGGAAATACTTTTTTTGTTGAGGTTCTCTACATAATCCTCACGAATGTCAGAGACTAAAACATCATATCCTGCATTTTCCATAAGGAGTGCAAGACAGATACCAAGTCTTCCTGCGCCGATAAGTCCAATTTTCATAGCTTAAATGTCGGAATTTCAACCATCTTATGTTTGTTTTGTGTATGAAACTTCTGATATACATTGATAGCATTGGTCTGTTCTTCATTTAAGAACATTGGATCTTCTTTGAGACCCTTTTCCATTACCCACTCAAGCATTGCATAAGAAGTTCCAATCTGATCTTCATCAGTTCTGCCGTCATCCCACAATCCATCAGTAGGGGGTGCAGAGATAATTCTTTCGTCTACCCCAAGGTGTTCACCAAGTCTCCATACTTCAGTTTTGTAAAGATCAGCAATAGGTGCAATATCAATTCCACCATCACCGTATTTAGTGTAAAATCCTACACCATAATCCTCAACTTTATTACCAGTACCTACAACAATACCATTAATTGATGATGCAATCTGATAAAGAGTTATCATGCGAAGACGAGAACGACTATTCGCTTGGGCAAGTTTATTAGTTGCAAAATTTTCACCAATATCATTAGAAATTGTCTGGAGAAATGAATCATAGACCGAACTCATATCAGTCTTGATAAAAGTTACATTGTGAAATCTTTTAGATAACCACTGGCCATGAGCATCAGAGAGAGATTCTTGATTCTCAAGTTGATTAATTGGCATTCCTACCACATAAGTTGGCATACCAGTCAAAGCACAAACAGTAGAAACCACAGAGGAATCAATTCCCCCAGAGATTCCTACTACAAGACTTTTAATTTTGGGATGTGTAATACAATAATCAGAGATCCATTTTACAATCCGATCTTCCAAATCATCATAGTCGTGAATTCTATTCATGATTATTTTACCTTAGCGAGAATTACAGTGTTTTCGTAATCTTTATCTGTAGTGAACTCAAAACGCTCACTCATTCTTTCGGTAAACTTATTATAGTAGAAATCATTAAAATTGACAAGATTGTAAATGATGTAAGCATACTTAGCATCAGAAACTAACTTATCATAATAGTTTACTTGCGTATCATAATCACACTCGGAAAGAGCGTAATTACTAATAAACAAATCAACATCTTTGACTTCTTCTACATCATCGCAACTAATGAACTTACATTTTGCATAAAGTTCGGGAAAGTTTTTTAGATACTTTTCCTGAACTGCAACAGCTTCTGGGAGATCGACTAAAATATATTCATCAAAATCGCAGACTACACTTAAAGTCTTACATAGTCCACCGTACCCGCCACCAACTTCTACTACACGACTGATAGGTGAATCTCCAAGAAGAGTCGCCATCTGAAATACATTCTTGATGTATCTAATTGTAGTGGGAGAGATTTTACCCGTTTCTGGATAAGAAAATTTATCGGGTTTACCAATAACATCATTCTCTTTAAACGACTCAAGATTTTCAAGTAGAGCATCTCCAGCCATTTCCATGGCAACTTGAAGATATTCAGCACCTTGTCTTGGAGTTACATGTTCAAGAATATTTTTATAACCCTGCAGTGACTTAAACTTTGCAAAGATCTCATCATCTGCAACTGCACTGCGGCAGGTTTCCAAATAATCAACTGCAATCTGTTCTTCTGCTTCCCAGCCCTTATAAGTACTCATTTCCAGTATGTTTCGTAGAGGTAATCTTCTGCCACTGGCAGATTGTTGGCACGTTCAAAGTTATCCTTGATCGCGTCTATTTTAGAATAATAAAGTTCTTCTGTCAATGTAGAAACATCAAAGTCATCATCCAAGAATATAATTCCATCCTCGTTGAAATACTCTGTAACTCCTCTACAACCGTAGAAGACTGGGATTGTCCCTGTTGCGAAACAGTCCGTTAGTTTCTCTGTAAAGTATGTATCATAGACGGCATTCTCTACGGCAATAGAGAACATATAATCTCTGATCCCTTCTTCTTTTCTGGGAAGATCACGGAACCCACGACCATAAAGATCAACTTGATCCTTAAACTTGTTGACAAACTCAAGTCTCTTGAGATGGCCAGGAACCATGGACTTGTTTGAAGAAATCATAGAAACAAGTTTGGTCTTGTTATAAATCTGACGTTCTTCAATCCAGGGAGCTGCATTGCTCAATGCATACTGAAACTTTGGATACTTCTCACAGAGTTCTTTATCTGGAGACAAAATACCATCTACTCTGGAAGCAACAAAATCATAATTTGCAAGAATCCAATCATAAATTCCTTGAATAACTTGTTTAGATTCAAGAAGCCAAATATACTTTGGTATGCTTGAAACATCTTTAAGAACATCAAGAGATTTTTGATTTACATAAAGACTTACGGCACCAGATCCATCATAAACCCACTCAGTAAACTTAGAAGTATTTTTATCTGAGGTTGAAGGGAGAAGAGAGTCGTTACAATAAAGATTAATTTTGAACTTGCTCATTCTTCATTGCCTCAAATACTTTAGCGATACCTTGATCAATTGATGTTTTAGGTATCCACCATTTTGTCAAATAAGTGTCTGGTTTATTTCTCTTATCCAACTGAACACTATCTTTCTCTGCGGAAGGTTGCACCTTGACATCATACTTGCCGATCAAATTAAATTGACCACAAATCATGCTCGCAATATCAATGACCTTTGTAGAGTGGAAGCTGGTGATATGAAGATTGTCCTCAGAAGTAAAGTCATCATAGTTTTCCATGATCGTTTCAAGTGCTTCGCAACAGTCTTCTGCATATAGAAACTCTCGTTCTTCTTGACCGTCAGTAAGCATGTCAATAACACCAGTTTCAAAACCTTTGCGGATGAAGTCCGTAATGACATGGGATTTTTCATGATCTTTTTCGATTCCATAAACATTCCAAAACTTAACGATCAATCCATTTAATGACTTAGTATAAAGTTCACCAACATTTTTAAGTACACCATAAGGTGAATAACTCATGTTACTCATTTGAGATGATGCAAAAATGAACTTCTTATTATACTTTTTAAGAAGTCCAAATGCATTGACCATCAGACGACCATTGTTATCAATGAACTGGAAAGTGTGTTGGTACTTCTTTAGATAACGAGAACCACCAACATCGAATGCAAGGAAGAATACAAAGTCGCTATCCTTAATTACCCTATGAAGTTCGGGATTAGGAATAACAGTCATATCTTGATGTTCACCGTTGACAACATCAAACTCATGAACGGTATGTCCTTTACTGCGTAGATATTCTGTTAGGTAGGCACCAATCTGCCCACTGGAACCTAGTACTGTAATTTTCATCAGACAATAGTAATTTCGTGTGCATTTCCAAAGTTGACAATACCAGTACCACTCATATGAGCAATCTCAGTTACATCAAACTTCTCTTCGGGAATCTCATCCCACATTAGTTGAATATCGGGCCAATCGGGACCAATATCATCATGAATTAGAATTCCTTTCCATCCCTTATCACGCAACCAATTCATCATAACACGTTCTTGGGAACCATCATGAGGATCAACATCAATCATAACGATGGGAATATTATCCCAATCAAGTTCTTCATCCTCCATGAAGTCCATGATTTTCCAAGTAATATTATCTTTTTGAATCGAACTTGCACCCTGTTCTACCAGATCATAACTGATGACTTGGTTAGTTGGATTATAAGAAAGTGCAAGAGCGGACCCACCAGTGCGAGTACCAATGTCCAAGATAATACTCTTATTGAAAAACGTAGAAAGGTAAGCATACAATCTATACTCACTTTGACCTGCAGGAAGCCAGTCATTTTGATTTAGAGACATGTCTCTAAGGTGACCAACATCTAAACCTTTTACATGTTCTTTAACTATTTCAATTTTCATTGTTCTTTTTAGCAATTTGTTCAGAAATCCAATTATATGTCTTACGAATACCTTCTTCAAGAGTTTGTTGGTAATCCCAACCAAGTTCCCTACGAATTACATCGTTATTGGAATTACGTCCACGAACTCCAAGAGGAGCATCGAGAATATGTTGTTTCTTAACTTCTTTACCTGCAACTTTTGCAGCAGTCTCTACTAGTTGATTAATAGTTACCATTTCTTCCGAACCAATATTAACTGGTCCAATAAAGTCAGAGTCCATCAACCTCCTGGAAGCCTCAATACATTCATCAATGTAAAGGAATGAACGAGTCTGTAGACCATCACCCCACACTTCAATCAATCCACCCTCTTCTGGAAGATAAGCTACCTTACGGCAGATTGCTGCGGGGGCCTTTTCTCTTCCGCCTTCCCAAGTTCCTTCTGGTCCGAATATATTATGGTATCTAGTAACACGTACAGGGATATCATAGTTACGATGATAAGCAAAGTAGAGACGTTCCGAGAACAGTTTTTCCCAACCATACTCAGAGTCTGGATTAGCTGGATATGCGGACTCTTCACGGCAATCAGGATTATCAGGATCTAGTTGATTATGTTCTGGATACATACAGGCAGATCCAGAATAGAAAATCTTAGTAGTATTTTTTCCAACTTTTTCATTCATTTGACGTTGCATTTCAAGAACGTTCAAATTAATAGTTACCGAGTTGTGCATAATGTCTGCATCATTTTCACCGGTGAAAACGAATCCTGCACCACCCATGTCAGCAGCGAACTGATAAATTTCATCAAAAGGTTGGATGTAACGATAGGGGACATGGTTATAGAAATTACCACGATCTCCTTTATACTCAAGGACACGACGAACAAAATCTACATCACGAAGATCTCCACGAATAAATTCGTTAGCTTCATGTGCAGAAAACTCTGGATACTTAAGGTCTACGCCACGAACCCAGTATCCTTCGGAACGTAATCTACGAACCATATGACTTCCAATAAAGCCACCAGCACCGAGAACAAGTGCCTTCTTGATATATTGACTCATTTTTTGATCAAAAATAATAATCTCATACTATATATTATACCAATTATAACATGAAATTGCAAGACACCTTGAACAAACTATTTTATTTTGATGAGAAATATTTTCACAAATCATACAATACTCTTTCAAAAGAGGATCGAATAAATCTCATAGAAGAATCGGAACTATATTTAAAAACTCACAGAAAAACAGAAGAACTTCATCCTCCAATTATGGCAGAAAAGTTTTTTACAAAAAAACTCTTAGAGAAAGAGTGTTGGAAAAACTTAACTAGGAAAGTAGTTACCTCTGTAAATGAATATTCTAAAAAGTATTTACAACTTGATGCAAAATTTGAATCTTGTTGGATAAACAAAGTAGGATGTTATACAGATGAAGACGTAAAAAATACTTTGTATTTTGATGAAGATGTGCAATCATATACAGACAACCACTATCATTCACATCACGAAGGTCAAATCATTAGTTGCATTTTTTATTTACAAAATCCCAACAAAAAATATGGTACTTTAGTTAGAACAAAAAACGGATCCCTGGTTCTTGATGGGACAGAAAATTCACTAACTATTTTTGATCCAAGATTGCACCACACGGCATTGACACCAAATCCGGAAGTAAGTTCAGTGTATCCTAGATATGTGATCCTGATGTCATTTACAAAAAAAGAGGGGTAGTATACCCCTCCCGTGTAATTCAGGCTCGCCACCTATTCTTTTTGACGAACGGAAAAATAGGAAACCGTTGCAGATGCTCCGCACCAGTTGGCATATTTAAAGACCCTTACCAACGGGGTCAAATGGGTCAACTTGACTCCACCACCTAGTTTACAATTAAACTAGGAAAAGTTAGTTGGATTAGTTTTGGAATTTCAATTGCAGCATAAAAACCACAAAGAATAAGAATGTCCCAAAACTTATACTTGATTGCAAATGGAACGACAAAAACATTTCCAACGCATTTTACAAGTAATCCTACTTTCGGATCTCCCCATAACAGAACAAAATATCCAGAAAGGAGGAGAATGTTTCCAATGTATCGGAGTACATCAGTTTTTTTCATAAAGGGGTTGCTCCCGACCAGTGCTGTTATAGACCATCCGTGTCTTCTTCTTCATCATCATCTTTCACATAACAAGGAACTCTATCTGGATCTAACCATTTCGCATACTCAATATCCTCCATTGCAGTAGAACATTGTAGCACATTATCAAAAAAATAAATGTCATTCCATCGTTTAGTGTAATGATCTTTTTTTTGCATTCTATAATCAGGCATACCATTGAGTTCAATGATACCCTTTTGAACAAACCTATATCCTTCCCGTTCAAGAAGAATTTTAGGAAGTGTTTCAATCATTATGCAAGAACTCCTTCTGCTTCGAGATCATTATAAATGTATTCCATCAAGATTTCGTAATCATCAAGAGGATCTCCCGAGAACATTGCACCATTAGATTCATAAAACTTACGGACTTTCTTGAAAAGTTTCGGATTCTTTACATCAAGATAGGACTCTCCGTTAGCAGCAGACTTCAAAGTTTGAAGATCTTTTTTGAATTTAGCAGTGAGTGACATTGTTTGAATTTGTTTACCTTGTTATTATAGGGTGTAGACTTGGAGAAGTCAAGAGTGACACTTGGGAAAGTGTCCATGCTCGATGAGGGGATCGAACCCACCTATATCCGATTATGAGTCGGGCGCTTTCACCAGATAGCTAATCGAGCAACAATAATATAGTGACTTTATGAAGCTTCGTTATGTTCCGTATAAATGCGTATGAGATCATCATCCGCAGGAACCATTACAACCATATTTGAACCATTAGTTATACCTATTTTTTCTCCATTTTCAACTCTGTCAATCATTTCATCCCATCGTTGTTGAAATTCTTTCACAGTATAAACTTGCATTTGTTAGTGTATTTATTAAGTCGGGCATGAGGGATTTGAACCCCCGACATCCTGCTCCCAAAGCAGGCGCGCTACCAAACTGCGCTAATGCCCGATTACTAGTATATAGTAACACTAATGATCCTTCTTGGCAAATGGCTGCCAATGTTGCCAGTTGTATTTGTGAATTGCCCAGATACCCATAATAGGTAAGACAACCAAAAGATAGCCAATGATACCTAGTGTATAAGGGTTTTCAAGAACCCATCGTGCAAAGTGAGTCATCAGTGTGCCGTACCATTTCCTTTATAATCATCAGAGTCATAATAACCACCACGAGTTCCAAAGTATAAGGTCACTAATACAAAAGGAACTGAAACAAATAACAACACTTTTGATAATAACATCAGACCATCTCCATCGCTCTTGAAAGTTCAATATAGTGATTCATTTCATCAACTGCAATTTCACCTATCTTAGTGTCTTCCGGATGATCCCAGAAGTAGTTTAGATAAGTCTCTGTGGCATGAAACTCAATACCAGCATTCAAGTGATAAGCAGAGACAGGAGCAATAAAGTAATAACCCACCAAAATCCAATAATAGATGAGAACCAAGTGATAAGCAATAAAGCGGTCATGCCAACGGTCGGCACCACCACGCCTTTCCATTTCGATGAGGTGTTCGGTTTCATTGAGTGTCTGAGCAAAGTGTTCTTTCATCAAATAGTAGTGTGATAAATCTCTGAGTCCTAATGATTCTTT